>JAESFL010000409.1_pt1 | contig 32150 bp, 4 predicted proteins | sample 9269401 | NCBI WGS metagenome assembly JAESFL01 (sample SAMN14506025, study PRJNA617098) | algae metagenome | isolation source: Gloeocapsa sp. UFS-A4-WI-NPMV-4B04 and co-occurring heterotrophs from desert... | place: USA: Utah | collected 2006-10-01 | reverse complement strand
GCCGGCAAGGCCGATCCGCAGGCCCTGCTTGAACCCGTCCGCCAGGAAGCTGGCGTCCGGGTCGGACAGGGCACGGTTGACGACGGTGACGCCGCCGGTGGCCGCCGTCGCCCGCACGCCGACCTCGACGCTGGCCGCGAGCCGGCCGTTCAGGCCGCCCGTGGTGTCGAAGAGCTGGCCGGCCTCGAGGCGGATCACCCCGCCCGCGATCGCCGCGATCCTGAACACATTGGTGGCGATTGCCGTGGTGTTCGTGGTGTTCCCGGCGATGAAGAGCGTGTCGCCGACGGTGTAGAGCGAGGTATCCCAGGTGCCGCTCGCGAGCGTCAGCACACCCTGGTTCGTCAAAGCGTCGTTGCTGAAGCTCAGCGCGACTTCGCTCGGAGCGGCCTTGAGGCGATCGACGGACATCGTCGCCGCAGCACGCGGGGCCTCGCCGCTCACCGCGACGCTGGCGCCGAAGGTGACGTTGCGAGCGATCCCTTCCTGGAAGGTCTTGCTGCCGGAGAAGGCGACGGTGATCACCGTGTCCGTGACGGACACGATCTTGAAGTAGGCCCGGGTTTCGGCGGTGGCGTTCTGCGTCAGACCGCCGATGAACAGCGTGGCATCGATGACGTTTCCGTCCTTGATGAAGGCGGTGAGGTCCCAGCGGTCGCCATCCACACGGGTGACGGTTCCGGTCGTGCCATTGTTGGCGAAGATGACGCTGGCGGTGATCGGCGCCTTCGTGAGGAACACGAGGTCGCTGCGCTCGGCGGCGGCCAGATCGACCTGCTGGTCGGTCGTCATCCGCGGCGCGTTCGGGCCGACCGCGATCAGGGTCGTGCCGCTGGTCGAGCCGACATTGTCGGCCGTGACGAGCTTGATCGAGCGGCCCTTGATGATCGGGCTCTGGATGTCGACGACGGTGCTGGGCACCTCCTTCAGCAGGCCCTGGCCGACCGCGCTCAGCAGTTCCTCTTCCGTCCAGCGCTTGATGCTGTCGTTGATCTCCTTGGCGGTCGCCCGATCGACGAAGAAGGCCGGATTGTCCTGCTTCTGGGCCGTCAGGGCATTCTCGCCGTAGGATCCCGGCAGGCTGTTGAAGAAGGCGTGGAGCGCCCGGTACTGCGCCGTGAGCGCCGCTCCGCGCGCATCCTGGGCCGCTTGGCGGGCGGAGGCGATGGCGGGCGAAGCGGTGGCCTGAGTTTCGACCGCAGCCTGGGCGCGGGCCGTGGCCGCCGCATCGATCAGAGCCTGCCCGGTGAGGCGCGGCGCGAAGGAAGTGTCGTAGATGCTCGAATCGAGCTGCTGGTTGCGGTAGCTCCAATAGGTTTCGTAGCGGGCCTTGTCCTGGTCGGACCGCGCTTCCACCCGCGATGCATCATAGGCGTTGCCGAGGCTGCCGAATTCGGCGTGAAGCCGCGCGTACTCCGCCTTGAGCGCGACCTCGGCCGCCACGACCTTCTTGGCGGTTTCCGCCTGCAGGAACATCTCGCCCAGCGTCTGGAACTTGGCCTGGTCGGCGAACTGCACCGCCAGGGCGATCCGCTCGGCGCCGGTGATCCGCACGATGCCGTCCGCGTCGGCACTCGCCTTGTAGCCGCTGTAGATCTGGTAGGCCGTGCCGAGCTTCGGCAGGTAACGGTCACCGAAGCCGGAATAGACCGCATGCAGCTGCGCGTACTCGGCCGCGCGGGCATCGCGCGTCGCCTGGATCTTGGCCTCGACGTAGTTGTCCTTGGCCGCGCCGCTCAGCGTCGCGCCTGTGGCATCGGTGCCGAACGTGCGAGTCAGATCGGCGATCTCGGCATTCGTCAGCTTGAGCACGCCGTTCACCAGCGAGCCACGCAGCTTCCAGTACAGATCGTACTGTGCCGCGAAGCTGCTCTGGTCACCGCCGACGGTGCCGGGGAAGCTGCCGAAGGTCAGAGCGAGGTTGCGGTAGTCGGTCGTCCGAGACGCCTCGACCTGCTGGATCTGATCGATGACATAGGCGGTGAGCGCGGTGCTTGCGAAGATGGCGTTCAGCCGGGCGGAATCGGTCGGCGCGGCGCTGGCGAAGATCGCGTTCAGCTTGGTGTACTCGGCCCCGCGTGCGGCCAGCGTTATCTGGATCTTGGCCGCGACATAGTCGTCCTTGGCCGTGCCGCTCAGCGCCGTGCCGGTGGCATCGGTGCCGTAGAGGCTGGTCAAGTCGGCGATCTCGGCGCTCGTCAGCGCGGGCACGCCGTTCACCAGCGAGCCGCGCAGCGTCAGGTAGAGCTTGTACTGGGCCGTGAAAGTGCCCTGGTCACCCTTGGCAACGCCGGAGAACAGAGCCGAGAGCCTCGCGAACTCGTCCGCGCGGGCCTCCTGCACCACCTTGATCTGAGCGTCGATGTAGCTGTCCTTGGCGGCTCCGGAGAGGCCGCTTCCGGTCGCGTCGCTGCTGAACTGCGCGCGCAACGCGTCGCGCTCGGCACTCGTCAGCGTCATCGCGCCGTTGACACGGCTCGCCTGCAGCACCTCGTAGCGGGCGTAGGCGGTCTCGTAGCTGGCGAGCGTCCTAAACGCCTCGTCCGCCAACCGCGCGCCGCGCGCCTCCGCCTCAATCGCGGTCTCGTAGAGCGCCCGGATCTCGGCCTCGCTCAGACGCGTGTTGCCGCGCTCGCTCTCGAGCTGGGCGATCTGGGCGGTGACGCGGGCGATCATCGCGTCGCCGGAGATCGGCGCCGCATGGGTCGCCGCCTGGATCTTGGCCAGGGAGGCCGCCGTCGCCGTGACGGTGGTGCTCGGGTCGAAGGCGCTGCCGCTCGGCTGCGTCCCGCGGATGGCCCAGTAGGTCCCGTAATCGCCGGCGAGATCGGCGTGATAGACGTCGCCGTATTGACCGTATTGCAGGTGAAGCGCGCGGTACTGCGCGGTGCGCCCCTGCTCGATCGTCGCGACGGCCTTGCTGACGTAGGTGGTCAGGGCGCTGCCGGTGAGCCCCTTACCCGTCGCCTCTTTCCCGTAGAGGTCTTGGTAGTACTGTAGCTCGCCAGTCTTGGCGCTGAGCTTCACTTCGAAATTCGCATCGTAGACGGCGGGAGTCGTCTGCTGGCTCCGGTAGGACCAATAGGCGTTGTAGTCGCGCTGCCGGCCGCCCTCGAAGGCGCTGAGCGTCTCCTTGAACTTACGGTTCGCGTCCTCGGTCGTGAGGGCGAGATCCTTCCAGACGCCGCCGATCAGGTCGGCCGCCTTGCGCTCGTCGCGCACGACCACGTTGTTCACGTTGAGCAGGCTGCCGCCGCGGACCTCCACGACGACGTCTCCGCCGGCGGTGAGGCTGTTGAGGCGCAGGTTGCCCGCGGTCTGGCGCACCGACACGTTGCCGCCGGCTAGGATATCGACCCGGTCGCGCTGCGTCTGACCGCCGGTGAGGTTCAGCGTTGCGCTGCCGGTCACGTCGCCGAAACCGATATCGCCGGAGGTGGCGACCAGCGTGATCACGCCGCCCCTGATCGCGCCTGCCTTGCCGCTCGCCACGACGATGCCGGGGGCGGAGACGAGCGTGACGTCGCCGCTGGCGGAGACGGTATCGATCTGCAGGGCCGGGAGGCCGGCGTTCTCGATGTAGACCGACCCCGCCGCCGAAGCGGTCAGGACGACCGGTGCGGAGTAGATCCGCTTGCCGTCCTTGTCCGTGGTGAACACGCCGTCGACCAGCAGCGCCTGGGCACCGGCCGTCGGGACGGCACCCGGACCTTTGGCATCACTTCCAAGGAGGGCGGTGCCGGTCCCGATGTTGCCCGACCGTGAGGTGAGGCTGACCGTGGCGGCCGAGATCGAAGCCGTCGCGTTCATCTGCTCGATCGAGCCGACGGCGTCGATCGTCACCTTACCCGAGGCGTTGACGATGCCGCCCTTGATCAGAACCTTGCCGGCACCCGTCGAGGTGATGCTGATGTCACCGCGGTCGGCGCCGTAGAACGAGATCTGGATCGGGCGGTCGGCCTTGACGTTAGCCGTGGCCGTCGTCTCACGGAGCTGCTCCCGCGACCACTCAGTGTAGTACGTCTTCTTTCCGTACCACGTGCTCTCTTGCCAGGAATCCGTGATCTTCGCAGCGCTGTAGTCGCCGAGAGCGATGGGCGATGGGTTCTTGATCGAGGGATCCGACGGATTGGGAATCGTCGGGAAGGTATAGGCGGCGTTGTTGTTGATATCGAGGTAGTAGAACGTCCCCGACTCGAGCATCCGCACGTCGCCGTTGGCAACCTCCTTGAAGCCCTGGATCTTGGCCGGATCCTTCGCAAGAGCATCGATGCCTGCCCAGGACGAGGTGCCCGTCACGGTCGTCTCGTACTTGGTCGAGCTCTGGCCGACCGCGTAGGCGTAGCGCCATCCCTCCTTGGGCGTGTAGGTCGCGATACGGCCGTCATCGGTCCGATCCGGCCGATCCGCGTCCGTCGAGGGGTCCCTCTTCTCATCGTTGTAGACCGTGCGGACTTTGGTCGAGACGGCGTTCTGCCCGGCGCTGTTCTTCGTCGATTCATAGATCGTGCTGCGATAGCGAACGGTGTCACTCGCGTAGGACAGGTCGTTCAGGACCACGCTGCCGGCGCCGCGGCTGCTGTTGTCGAGCTTCTCGATGACGACGTCGTACTTCGATTGGTTCTCGACGGTGATGTTCGAATAGCCGGCAAGGGCCTCGATCCGGCCGGTGTCGATGCCGGTGTTGAGGATGTTGCCGGTGATGGAAACGGACCCGCCGTAGGTCACGAGCTCGTGGACGATGAGCTGCTCGTTGATCGTATCGAGCTCGACCGAGAACAGTCCCTCCTTCGAGAGGCTGGCGATCGTCATGTACGGCCCGGTCTTGTTCGCCAGGGCCTTCTCGATCTCGCGGATCGCCGCCTGATCGACAACGATTTTGTACTCCGAAACACCGCTACGGATCAGGCCGTTGACGTTGACGAATTGTGCGTTGATCGAAATCTGGTTCGCCTGAAGATTCGGATCGCTGGATTTTACCGATAGCTTCGCGACAATGGCGTCGACGCTCGATGGCTTGAAGCCATTGTCCACGAAGGCACCCTTCACCTGCGAATAGGGCGTGCCTCCGACTTCATAGACGGACTTGTCGCTGACCGAGCCCGGTCCGCCGATCGTTGCCGAACCGCTGGCCTTGGACAGATTTTGCTTGACGATGATGCGCGCGCCCGGATCGACGAAGAGGTCGCCTTTGCTGATCGCGGTGAGAATGGCATTTGGCGCGCTGATTGCGCCGGCGATGATCAGTGAACCGGCCGGGATCTTGTGGCCGTTCAGGCCGGTCTCGACCCCCTTGTTGTTGGTGATGTTGATGACGCTGTCGGGCGCGTTGCTGAAGCTGCCGCCCGAAGCGATCCTTGAGAATGCGACAATGCTCGCCGTGTAGCCGTCCTTCGCCGCACTCTGGGCATTGATCTCGTTGATCTTAGCCCTCGGGTCGGTCGCGAGGGAGACCTTGATGCCGTTATAGGTCAGGCCACCCGAGGATTCCGGCATGGTGATGCCGCCGATCCGCAGTGAGGCGGTCGAGTTGTTCTCGATCTCGACCTTGCCCGACTCCTTCGCCTCGAAGGCGCCGCTGCCGCTGAGGTCGTCCGCGAAGACGGCGATGCGCCCGGCGCCCGCCGTGAAGGCGCCGACGGTGATGACCTGGACCTGCTGGCGCACGGCGCCGACGCCAGCAATGGTCTTGCCGTCGCTTTCAAAGAAGATCTCGGCAAGCCCCTGAGCCTTCAGAATGCCCGCGATGCGCAGGATCTCGCTGTTGTAGAAGGCCTGCAGGGCGGTATCACGCTGGTAGTCCCGCTTCTTGGCCATCGCATCGTTCAGGGCCTCGATCAGGCCCGAGCGGAGCAGCTCGGTGCCCATCGCGATGGTGATCGGCAGCCTGGGCGCCGTGAGGAGCGCCGTCGCGCCTCCCGTGTCCTGGCTCAGGGTGAAGGTCTTCGGCGTCGTGCCGTCCGTCACGAAGTTGCCGTCCGCGCCGATGGCCTGGCCGCCGAGATAGATCGTGCCGGTGAGGATGGTTTTGCCGGGGGTGCCGCCGGTGACGTAGGTATGGCCGTTCGCGGTGTAGGTGGTGGGCGTACCGGCCTGGTTGCGCAGCCCATCCAGAACGATCTTGATGTCGCTGATGATGCCGGTGCGGACCGTGCCGTCCATGACGACGCGGCCGATCGACGATGTTTTGGCGTCACCCGCCTGCACCGATTGCGGGTTGCCGCCCAGCAGGCTGTCGACGGCTCCGGCAAGCGCCGTGGTCCAGCTCGTCCCCTTCGCCTTGGCGTCGGCGCCGGCCATGCCGAACCAATTGGTGTTGAACACGGCGTCGCCGCCGGTCTCCAGCAGCGTGCCGGACCGGACCGTGATGGTGTTGGCCTGCTTGAGGTTGATGTTGGCGCTGATCGACTGGATCGGGATCGCGCTGCCGGCGAAGGTATCCGTACGCGCGGAGAGATCGTAGGGGTCGTCGCGCAGGTCCGCCTGCTTGCCGGCGGCCAGGGTCAGGTTGCCGTAGACCTTGGCTTTGACGTCCGCGCCGATCGTGACCGCATTGTTCGGCCGCAGCGTGATGTCGGTGCCGCCGGTGGCGACGGTGGCGCCGCCGTTGGTCTCGGTGTTGGCGCTGATCGCCGCCGCCACCCGCGTGTTGGCGTTGGCGGTGAGATTGCCGAGCGTCAGAATCTGAGCCTTGTCGCCGACGGTGATCGTGGCCTCCAATCCGGCGCCGTTCCGGCCGGAGAGCGTGGCCGTCGCCCCCGCGCCCGAGAGCGCGCCGCCGGTCTTCAGCACGACCTTGTCGGTGACGTTGACGTCGTTGAGCGCCGAGAGCGTGACGTTGCCGTAGGCGCTGACGAAACCCGTGGTCTCGAGCTTGGCTTCGTTGCCGATCGTCACGGCCGTGGACAGGCCGAGTTCGGTCCGGCTGAGCGCACCGGCGCCGGTGATGAAGCCGCCCGTGCTGCCGTCGATATTCGCGCTCGACAGGAGCGGCTTCAGCACGGCGTTCCGCGCATTGGCCGTGATGTCGTAGGCGAGGATCTCGGCCTTTTCACCGATCGCAGCCGTCGCGTCATGGGTGACGGTGTTGGTGGACAGGGCGCCGCTACCGGCAAGAGCACCGTAGCTGTTGGTGATGATCTGCCCGTTGGTCGTGGTGGTGTGGTCGGCGTTCAGAAAGAACAGGCCGCTGCCCGAGCGGCCGGTGATCAGATCGACCTTGGCCCCTTCGCCCAGCGTCGCGGTGGTGCTGCCGCCCGTGACCGTGGTGGTGACGGCGGCAGTGCCCGAGGCGAAACCGTAGGAGCCGGCGGTGGCGGCCGCCAGGTTGTCGTCGGTCCCCGTGGCCGTGAGCGAGAGCGATCCAGCGCGGATCGTGTTCACGGTGGTGACATTCGCAGCGGTCTGCGTAGCGGATTCCGCGAGCGAGACCGTCGCACCCGCCGCGACGAGACCGGCGCTGGCGCTGTTGGCGTTCGCGCGTTGCTGCGTCGCGCTCGTTGCGGCGAGCGACACTGCCCGCGCCACGTTCAGCACCGTTCCAGTGCCGAAGGTGGCGGTGATCTTGCTGGAATTGGTCGCCTTGGTCACCGTCGATTCGATGCCGATCAACCCGCCGACCGCGCCGGTCGCCTCGGCTTGCGCCGTCGGGCTCGTGCCGCGGGCAAGGCTTGCCAGCACCGTCACCGTGTTGGCGGTCAGCCCGGTCTTCTCGGTCGAGGCCGAGACGGTCGCGGCCACGTTGGTGAGCGCGGTCGAGGCACCGACCGCGGCGGTGCCGGCATTGATGCCGGTCGCCTTGGCATAGGCGGACGGCGTCGCGGTCGCCGTGACGACGACATCGTCGGCCGCGATCGTGCTGTTCTCGAGTTTGGCCTCGACCGTCGGTTTCACATCGACCTTGGCGACGGAGCCGCCGGCCGCGAGCGCCAGCAAGCCGCCGGCCACGGAGATCCCGAGCACCTGCGAATCGACCGAGGTCGTATCGCTGGCCTGAACGGAGACGTCGCCCGCGGCGGTGACCTTGCTGTCGAAGATGCCGGCGCTTGTCTTGCTGGTGACGGTGTCGCCGGTGCCGGCGCCGCCGCCGGCGATGGCCACGCCGAAGGGCGAGGCGTTCGCGGCCATGGCCCCCGCGCGGGAGCGGCTCGTCAGGCTCGCATTCTCGCTCGCGGTGACGTTGACCGCGCCGCTGACCGCGAGGCCGTTCGCGCCGCCGAGATTCCGGATGGCGGCCGTGACGCTGTTGGCGATCACGTTGTCCGCCGCCGCGACGGCGAGGGAGAAGGACGCGCCGCCGAAGAAGCCGAAGGCGGCCGCGACCGACGCCGCGCCGGTCTCGACGGAGAGGGCGGAGCTGTCGCGCGCGGCGACCGTCACGGCACCCGCCTTGATCTTGTCGCCCGCTCCGTCACCGTCGATCGAGGCGGTGATCGTTGCGCCGATCCGGTTATGGGCACCGGCGCCCGCGCCGGCAGCGCTGAGGGCGATGGCACCACCGGAGAGGGCGACCGAGCCGGCCGCGACGTTGGCCCGGATCGTTTGGCCGGAATCGGCCGTGACGGAGAGTGGGCCGCCCGCCTCGATCGTGGTGTCCTTAGACAGGGCCTCGACGACCATATCGGCCGACTTGGTCGTCTTGTCCCGGCCGTCGACCTTCTGCGTGATCGCGCTGCCGATGAGGTTGACGGCCACACCGGTGCCGATGCTGGCCCCGACCGCGGTGCCGCCGATGCTGGCGCCGGCCGCAAGCGCCGCGACCTCGGCCTCGATCCGGCTGTTGTTGGCGGCCGTGACCGCGACCGCGCCGGCCGGGTTTTCGACCGTCTTCAGTCGGGCATTGGTGACCTGCGCGCGGGTCGTGCCGCCGATCATGTTGGTCGCGACGGCACCGCCGCCTGCCACCGAGACGGCCACGCCACCGCCGGAGAGCGCCACGGCGGCCGCGGCGACGCGGGCGCGGATGCTCGCGCCTTCAACGGCGCTCGTGGCGGGGTCGTCGGCCGGGACCTGTGCCGAGACCCGGATCGCGCCCGTGCGCGTCGTCACGGAGGCACCGTCGATCCCGGCGGTGACGGCGTTGTTGATCACGTTCAGGGCCGTGGCGACACTGATCGAGGGCGCGACGCCGACAGCGCCGCCGGCGGCCGCGACGGCGGCTGCGCCGACATCGACGCTGATGGCGGACCGATTGGTGGCGAGCACGGTCACGTCGGCGGCGCTCACGCTCGTCGCGGCGCCGGTGATCGCCGCGTTCGTGGCGAAGCTGATCGCGTTGCCCGAATAGCTGCCGGAGCCGGCGACGCCCACGGCCACCGCGGCCCCCGTGACCACGACCGAGGCGGCCGCGACGGTCGCGTCGACGGTGCCGGCCGAGGTCGCCGTCACCGAGACGGTGCCCTGCGCGTCCGCCACCGTGTCGGCGATGAGCGCCTCCACCTTGGCGCCGCCATCGGAAACGAGGGACGGCTGGTCGAGCCGCTTTCCGTCGGCATCGACGGTCTTCCACTTGCCGATGATGTTCTGCGCGCCGGAGAGACCGATCGCCACCGGAACGCTGGCGATCCCCGCGCCGCCGCCACCGGCAGACAGGGCGACCACCGTGGCCTTGATATCCTGACGGCTCGTCGCGGCCACGCGCAGGCCCGCGCCGCTCGTCACCTTGTTGAGCGCCGTCTGCTCCTTGGCCTTCTCGATCGCCGCGCGGGTGCTCGTGGTGATGATGTTGAGTGCGCCGGCGCCGCCGCCGGCGACCTGCACATTGGCGATGCCGGCCCCGCCGACGCTGACGGAGGCCGCGGTCGCGATCGCCTCGATCGTGCCGCCGCTCTCGGCCTCGACCGAGAGGTCGCCGGAGGTCGTGGTGATGCCGGTATCCGCGTTGCGGATCGCTGCCTCGATCACGTTGCCGATGATGTTGTTGGCCTGCGAGACCGAGACGGTGACCCCGACGCTCGCCACGCCCGCGCCGCTGCCGGCGATGCCGGACGAACCGACGACGGCCGTGATCGCGGAGGTATCCTTCGCCGAGAGCGCGATCTGCGACGCGCGGACACCGGAAGCGCCGTCACCGTCGATGAAGGCACGGGTCGCGACACCGATGAGGTTGGTCGAGCCGACACCGGCCCCCGCGACGCTGACGCCCGCCGCGCCGCCGCCCTGGATCGACGCCGAGACCGCCGCGACGGCCGACCGGATCGTCTGGTTCGAGGTGGCGGTCACGTCGAGCGCGCTGTCCGAATCGACGCTCGAATTTCTGAGATAGGCCTGGATCGGCGCAGTGCTCTGGAGCGCGACATCGCGCTTGTCGCCCGTGCGCGTGATGTCCCAGTTGCCGATCCGGTTCTCGGCACCGCCGACGCCGACCGAGACGCCGACACCGGCCGCACCGCCGCCACCGGCCGCCGCCGCCGCCGCGGTGATCAGGGCCTGGATGTCGGAGGTGGATTCCGCCGTGACCGCCGACTGGCCGCCGCGCACCGTCAGTTTGCTGTCGGCGACGAAGGCGTCGGTCCCCATCGTGATGACGTTCAGCGCGCCCGCGCCGCCGCCGCTCACCGAAACGCCCGCCGCGCCGCCGCCGCCGATCGAGACGGCCGCCGCTGCCGAAGCCGCCCGGATGCGCGCGGCATTGCGCGCGCCGACCGCGACACCACCGTTGCGCGTGGTCAGTCCGCTATCGACATTCGCGATCGAGGCCTGGACTCCGCCCGCGATGCTGTTGATCGCCAGGGCGAAGCCGACCGCCACGCCGACGCCGGCCGCACCGCCGCCCGCGCCGGAGAGCGAGGCGGCTCCCGTGACCGCCGAGATCTCGGCCGTGTTCGCGGCGGAGACCGTGACGCTGCCGGCCTTGATGCCGGCGCCCGTGCCGGTTCCGTCGCCATCGATCGTGGCCGAGGTCACGACGCCGATCGCATTGGCCGTGACCGAGCCGGCCGCGCTTCCCGAGACGCCGGCGGCACCGCCACCCTGGATCGCGGCAGCAGCCGCGATCACCGTCGCGGAGATCTTCTGGCTCGCCGTCGCCTGAACCGTGAGCGCAGCGGCGATGTCGAGGATCGCGTTCTTCACCGCAGCCTGGACGGCCACGGCGCCATGGTCGTTGAGCGTGTCGGTTCGGTCCGCATTCGCGCCCGTGCTCAGCCACTCGCCGATCCGGTTCTCGGCACCGCTGACGCCCAGCGCAACACCGACGCCGGCCGCGCCGCCGCCGCCGCCGGAGGCGGAAAGCGACGAGATGATCGCCGTGATCTCGGAGGATCCGGTCGCGATCACCGTGAGGCCACCGCTGCCCGCGGTGGTGATCCGGCTGGCATCCACCGTGGCGTTCACCGAGCCGAGGATGCGGTTCGAGGCGAAGGCACCGCCGCCGGAGACACCGACGCCGGCCGCGCCGCCGCCCGCGAGGCTGATCGCCGCCGCCGCCGCCGCGGCGGAGATGCGGCCCGCCCGCGTGGCGCTCACCGCGACGCCGGCCGCGCCGGTCGTGCGCAGGAGGGTATCGGCGTTGACGATCTTCGCCTCGACGCTGCCGGCGATGCTGTTGAGCGCCAGTGTGAAGCCGACCGCCACCGAGACGCCGGCGGACCCGCCGCCGGATCCGGCGAGAGACGCGGAGCCGGCAAAAGCCTCGATCGCGGAATTGTCCGCCGCGCGCACCGTGACGCTGCCGGCCTCGATGCCCGTCGCCCCGTCACCATCGATGACGGCGCGGGTCGCGATCGCGATCGCGTTGGTGACCGTGACGCCAGCCGCCGAGACGCCAACGCCGGCCGAGCCGCCGCCGCCGATCGAGGCCGCCGCAGCGGCGACCTGGGCCTTGATGGTCTGCGCGGAGGTCGCACCGACGGTGAGCGCGCCGCCGGTCTTGACGCTGCTGCCGCTCAGCACGGCCTCGACGACGGAGGTCTGGTCGGCCGCCGCCGTATCGACGCGGTCGCGCCCCCTGCCGGACGAGGTCCAGTCGCCGATCCGGTTCGCCGCCACCGAGACGCCGATGGCGACGCCGACACCGGCCGAGCCACCTCCGGCGGCGGCCACCGACGCCGCCGCCACGAGGGCGGAGATGGTCGAGTTGGCGGCGGCGGTGACGGTGACGCTGCCGCTTTGGCTGATCTGGCTCGAGGTCACGGCGGCGCGGGTGACCGGCCGGATCGAATTGAAGGCGAGCGCGCCGCCGCCCGCGACGGCGACGCCGGCGGTACCGCCGCCACCGATGCTGACGGCCGCAGCCGCCGTGACGGTCTCGATCTCGGCCTTGCTGAGGGCATCGACCAGAACCGCGCCGAGGCCGGTATTGATGCCGTCCCCGACGTTGCCGATGCCGGCCTTGACGGCGGCGTCGATGGTGTTGAGCGCCAGCGCGAAGCCGATCGACACCGCGACGCCGTTCGTGCCGCCGAAAGCGGCGCTGACGGCGGCGGAGAGGGCGGCGGCCTTGATCTTCGAGGTATCGGCGGCCTTCACCGAGACGGCGCCGGCCTGGATCGCATTGCTCCCGACGGCGCTGTTGGCGACACCGTTGCCCTCGATGAAGGCCTGGGTGGTCACACCGATGGCGTTGACGACGGTGGTGGCGCCGCCGCTGACGCCGACGGCGTTCGAACCGGCCCCGGCAAGGCCGGCCGACAGAGCGACGATGATGGCGTTGATCTCGTTCGCCGACGTCGCCTCGACGCTCAGCGCGCCCTTCGCGTTGACGCCGACGCGGGTCAGAGACGCCTCGACCACGGTGCCGCCCTTGTCGTTCAGGGCGTAGCTGGTCGTGTCCTCGCTGCCGGACTGGGACCAGAGACCGATGCGGTTCTCGGCAATGGCCGCGCCGATGCCGACGGCGACGGCGTTGTTGCCGCCGACGCCCATGGCCAGGGAGGCCGCCGCGATCGCGGCGTTGATCCGAGCGGAAGCTTCGGCCCGGACGCTCACGGCGCCCCCGGTGCCGGTGGTGACGAGACGGCTCTCGGCAGCCTGCGCCCGCGTGCTCGTGGTGATGACGTTGCGGGCGTAGGTCACCGCCGCGCTGATGGGAACGGCATTCGAGCCGGACCCGGCCACGGCGATCGCGGCCGAAGCCGCATTCGCCGTGATCACGCCCGCCGATTTCGCCGAGATCACGATCGCGTCGACGGTCTGAAGGCCGTGATCGACCCCGGTCACGGTGGCCGAGATGTCGTTGGCGATGGTGTTGAGCGCGATGCTGCCGCCGACGGCGATCGAGACGGCGTTGTCCGAGGCAGCGGCGAGCGCGAGGCTGGCCGACAGGGCCCGAACCGTCACCTCCGAGATGTCCTGCGCCGCGATCGTGGCGCTCGCAGCCTGGATTCCGGGCGTGGCGCCGGTTCCGTCGCCGTTGATCGACGCAAGCGTCGCCAGGCCGATGCTGTTCATGGCGAACGTGCCGCCGATGCTCACCGCAACGGACTTGCCGGCGGACCCCGTGGCACCGGCCGCGATCGCGGCGATGTTCGCCGTGATCGTGTTGTCGCTCGTGGCGGTCACGGACAGCGCACCGGTCGCCTTGACCGTGGTGTTCGTGAGGGAGGCCAAGACCCCGGCGCGTCCGCCGAGGACCGGCGCCTGGTTCAGGGTGTGATGATCGGCATCGTACGCATTCCAGCGCCCGATCTCGTTGTAGGCGATGGCAACGCCCAGTGCGCCCGCGCCGCCGCTGTCGGAGCCGCCGCCCACCGCGAGCGCGGCGCTGAGGATGTTCGACGTGATCGTGGCCGTGCTTCCAGCCTCGACGGCAACGGCGCCCTGCGCATCGATCGCGGCATTCGTGGCCGAGGCCGTGGTGGTGCTGTCGATCTGGTTCACCGCCGCGACGCCGGCTCCGGTGACGCCGAGGCCCTTCTCGCCGCCGACGCCGACCGCGATGCTGGCCGCCGCGGCCTTGGTGCTGATCGTCCCCGTGCGCGTGGCCGCAATCGTGACGCCGCCCGTAAGCGTTCTCACCGTGGCATCCGAGATGCCAGCGCTGACACTGCCCGAGATCGCGTTGAGGGCAAGGCTCGCCGCGAGGGCGACGGTGAACGACTCCTTCGAACCGAATGCGGCGGCGATCGAAGCCGCCCCCACGGCCGCGGAGATGGTCGAGCTGTTGTCGGCCCGCACCGTGACAGCGCCGGCCTCGATCGCGACGGCACCGAGGATCTGCGCCGTGGTGGCGATGTCGATGACGTTGCGGGCGACGGAGCCGCCCAGATTCACCGATGTGGCCGAATCGGATCCGCTCGCGCTGACGCCGACGGAGACGGCGACCGTGGTGGCGTCGATCGTCTGGTTGGACGTTGCGGCAACCCGGACGGCCCCCACCGCCCGGACGGGCGTGCCGGAGATCGTGGCGCGCACGGCAGCGCCGGCGGCGATCACGTTGTTCGAAACAGAGGCGCCGACGCCGATACCGGCCGCCGCGCCCTGCGCCGAGCCATTGGCGGCGATCGACAGAGCGCCGGTCAGCGCCGCGATCTTGGCCGTGTCGCTTGCCAGGACTTCGAGGCTGCCCGCCTTGGAGGCGGCATCCGTCCCATCCCCGACCTTCGAATCGGCGAGTTCGGCAACGGTCGAGCCGCCGACCGTGTTGAGCGCGACGGCACCGCCGCCGGAAACGCCAAAGCCCTTGCCCTGACCGGACAAAGCCGCATCGACCGAGGCCGCAAACGTCTGCGCGAAGATCTCCGCGCTGCGGCTCGCCGAAAGCTTCACCGCACCAGGGGTCGAGAGATCGGCGACCTGGACGATCCGAGCCGTGACGTCGCTGCTGATCTCGTTATTCGCCAGCGCCGCACCGATGGCGACGCTCGGCTTCGCGTCCGAGCCGCTGGACTTGCCGCTCAGGTTCGCCGACACGGCGAGGGCGACGGAGGTCGCCTTGATGCTCGAGCTGTCGGTCGCCGAGACCGTGATGCCCTCCGCACCCGACTTCACCGCATCGTTCGTGCCGGTGCTGCCGTCGATCACGGCGGTCGTGGCCGTGATGATCTTGTTGCCGACGTAGAGCCCGCCGCCGGCGCCGACGACGTTGCCGCCGGCACCTGTTGACGTATCTCCGCCCGTAGAGGCTCCGACGGCCACGGCCGCTGCCACGGTCCTCGCCGTGATGGAAGCCTGGGAGGTCGCCTCGACCAGAACCCTGCGGCCCGCTGTCAGGCGCGTGCCCGTCACGCCGGCCCGGACGTCCGAGGACCGGGCGATGCCCTCCTTGAAGTTCGCGCCGACCGGCAGGCCTGTGCCGTAGAAGCCGATCATGTTGAAGGCGAGCGTCACGCCGATGGCGACCGCGTCCGACTTGCCCTTGCCGATGGCCACAGCCACCGCGGCAGCCTGGACTTCCGCCTCGATCTTGGAGGCGCTGTCGGCCGAGACGGTGATGTTGCCCTGTCCGCCCTCGCCATTCGCATCGGGAGCGCGGTTGCCGTTCGCACTGATCGTGGCGGTCTTGGTGCTGGCGATGCGGGCCTGGGCGCCCCCGAGGATGGTGTTCAAGCCGAGCGCGCCGCCGCCGGCGAAGCTGAAATTCTTCCCCCCCTCGGTGCTGATCAGCACCGCGATCGCCGTGGCCGTCGCCTTGGCATTGATCTCCGCGCCGCTCCTGGCGATCACGCGCACGTCGCCCGCGCTCGCGGTCACCTCGCCGACCTCGTCGATACCGGCGAGCAAGGTCTCGTCGACGATGGTGTTGCGGGCGATATTGAGAGCAACCGAGACGCTGTGGGCCGTCTGCGCCGGTGTCTGGCCGCCGGACGAGCCTCCTCCGGTGGAGCCGCCTCCGGTCGAGTCGGGCGTTGCCGGCTGCGTCGACGGCATCCGGTAGGCCACCGAGGTCACGGGTGCCGTGACGACGGCGTCGATCTTCGACGTGCTGAGGGCGCTGACCGTGACGCCGGCCGCCTTGACGCTGTCCATGTTCGACAGGGTCGCCGAGGTGGACAGGCGCGCGAAGTTCAGGCCGACCACGGCCCCGACGCTGGTGACGTTCGACCCGACCGTGGTGACGGCGTTCTTGATCTCGGCCTTGATCTTCGCATCCGACTGCGCGGCGACCTTGACTTGGCCGGTCGCGTTGATCGGCTTGCCCGAAATCGAGGCCGTGGCCGAGAAGGCGTTGACACCCTGGATGATGCTGCCGAGATCGGTGCCGGTGATCGCGTCGGAGAGATCGAACAGGACGTTCTGGCTCGGCGTGCCGATCTTGTTGAAGGCCGCGGTGACGCCGACGGCAACTTCCGCGGATTCCACGATGCTGCTGACCGTCGCGGTAATCGTGCCGGTATTCGCGGCCTCGACCGTGACGTTGCCCACGGTCCCGCCGCTCCCGGCATCCCCGAGCCTGGAGCCGACAACGGTGGCGGTGCTGGAACCGGTGACGACGTTGGCCGCGATCACCGCGCCGACGGCGATGGCTCCCTTCTCTCCTGGCTTGGTACCAGGCTTCAGCTTGGACTCGACCTTGCTCGTGACCGAAGCCTCGATCGTGCCCGTCTGCCCTGCGGCGACGGTCACGTCACCGGCGCGCGTCACGGTCATGTTCTTGAGGCTGGCCTCGGCCGTCGAGCGCACGTCGTTCGAGACGAGGATGCCGCTGACGGCGACCGCGTAGGGCTTCGCCGCCGCGGTGTCCGAGGCCGAGGGTGCGCCTTCCGCCGGCTTGGTGCTGGACGGGCTGGCATCCTTGCTGTCGGCGAGGTTCAGGACACCCGGGGGCAGGAACTTGAGGAACTCGCGGGCATTGTTGAGCCGCCACTTGGTTCCGTCGGTAAACACAGCGTCTGCGAGCTGAATTTTCGCGCTGTCACCGATATAAACGTAGACCTTATCGTCGCCATTTTCCTTGTTGTAGACGAGATCGCCGAACTTGAGATTCTGCTCGCCCGACTTCTTCGTGTAGTCGTAATTCGCGAGGATTTTTTCGGCAAAATCTTCCAAGACGCTCGGCTTCGTCAGGCTCGCGAGGGCGGAAAGCCTGTTCGCCGAGGTGATCGAGCCCGCGCTGTCCGCCCGGATGGTGAGCGCGCCGCCCGCATCGATGGATTTGCCGGAAGCGGAGTCGATCGTCGCGAGCGCGCGGGTGTTCACCATGTTGCCGGTGAGCACGAAGCCGAGTGCGACGGCGCTGGCATCCTTCAGGACGTTGCCGGACGCGCTCGACTTGTTGCTGACGACGGCGTTGATTCCGGCATTCGCCGTCGCCTCGACCAGAACCGCACCGGTCCCGGCCGTGGTCACGTCGGTGTTCAGGATCTGTGCACGGGCGCCGGCCGGAGTGGCGTCGTTTTGAAAGGCTCCGCCGATCAGCGGCTGACCGGTGATCGTGTCCACGGCGCGGAACAGGACGTTCTGGTCCTTCCAGCCAACGGTGTTGAAGGCGAGCGTGAGCGCCACCGCGGCAACGTCGCTCGTAGAACTGGTCTTGTTGGTGGCGTCGATCGTCGCGGTGTTCGAGGCGGTGACGGACACGCCGCCGGCCTTCGTCGTGACCGTGCTGTCGACGATCCTGGCGTCGGCCGAGCCGAGCACGCTGTTGGTGGCGATGATGCCGCCCAATGCGACGCTCTTCGTCTGCGTCTGCGTCCCCGCTGCGGGCGTGCCTGTTGCAGGCGGTGTCCCGGTTCCGGTGCTGGCCGGCGCCGTCTTCTTGTAGGAATCGGCAGACTTGACCGTCGCGGCGCTGTCGGCGGTCGCGGTGATCGTGGCCGTCTCCTGTGCCGCCACCGTGACGGCACCCGTCCCTGTCTTGACCGTCGCCGCCGTGATCGTCGCGGTGGCGCCCCCGTGGACGCTGTTGACCACCACGAGTCCGCCGATGGCGAGCGCAGCCGCGTTCTGCGGCATGGCCGTGGGCTGGGGGTTGTTCGCGGACGGATCGCCGACAGGCAGCGGCGTCGTCGGATCCGTTGTCGCCGGCGCCGGCTGGGTCGGTGTCGCCGTGGTGCCGGGGATGACGAAGCCGTCGGGAATGAAGTTCGAGTCGAGAGCGCGCTTCCAAAGCGTCTTGTCGCTGTAGTCCTGCGCGGCGAGGTCGAGTTTAGCCGCCTCACCCATGTAGATGTAGATTTCGTTCGCGGCGTAAGCACTCGGCTTGGAGGAGATTTTGACCCAGTCCGGCTTGCCGTCCGTCTGGCTGTCGAACCTGATCTTGCTCGGCTGCTGCTTCAGGAGCGTTGCCTGGCCGACATACTTATAGACTGCGCCGCCGGGAACGGCGTTGTTGCCGTTGTCCCAGACCGTGTGGCCGGTCTTGACCGAGATTTCCTTGCCATCGGTCGTCTTGGAGGGCGCCTTGTTGGCACCGTCGGCGTAGTCCTGAGCGATGCGGACACGCGCGCCGAAGGTGACGTCCTGCGGGTTTGCCGTCTTCTTCACCTGACCGAACGCGGTCAGGTCGAGAATGCCGATCACGTCGGTGCTGAGACCGAACGGCGCGAGAAAGGCGTTGAGCTTGTCCCGCAGTTCCTCGATCTGGGCCACGGCCTCGCGGTTGGCGCGCATGATGCTGACCTGGCGGCCGATCATCTCGCCGACGGTCTGCTTCGCTTCGTCGGTGCTCGCGCGCAGGGCGGCATCGTCGATCAGCCCGAGGAACGCGGCCTCCGCCGCGTACGTGTAGGCCGTGTCGCGGGCGGCGTCGGCGACCGCGTTGTTGAGGACAGTGCCCTTCGTCTCGTTGCGCAGCTTCAGCGCCGCGTCGATGAGGTTCTTCTTGAGGTCGGTCCGGTTGTCGGCCGGCACGTTCTTGGCGGCCGCATCCATCGCATCCGCGAGCGTGGTGTAGACGCTCGTGAGATACGCGCTCGCCTCCGGGCGGCTCTTGAGCATGAGCTGCGCGCTCTCGAGCTGCTGAGCGATCTGGTTCGGCCGAGCCTGCAGATCGAGCACGAGTTGCTTCACCCGCGCGACCTCGGCCCACATCTCGGCTTCGAGCTTGTTGATCTCGGCCGGCAGAAGATCCGCGCGATTCTTGATCAGATTCGACTGAATCGTCGCCGACTGCACCTCGTTCGGGTTGGTCGAGAAGTCGGATGGCAGGAACTTGTTGAGCTTGGCCTGATTCGTCAGCGTACCGCCATCCGTCTTCACGACGGTGGAGCTCGTCACAAGCTGCGCGTTGGAGGCGATCGAAGCGGCATCCGTCGCCGAGACGATCACGGCATCGCCCGCGGTGATATCCCCGGGGGTGCCGCTGTTGACGACGTCGGGGGTGTTGTCGATGCGCGCGGTCGCGCGTCCGCTCACCTTGTTCGACGCGAGGACCACGCCGAAGCCGGTGCCGCCGGATCCCTTCATCGAGTCGGTGGAGGATTGGGCGGCATTGCTGACGGTGGCGTTGATCTTGGTGGTCGAGACGGCCGTGACGGCGATGTCGCCGCCCGCCGTGGCCGTGGATCTGACGATGGTCGCGGTCGCGCCCGAGCCGGTCTCTTTGCCGAAGGCGTCGGAGATCGTCGGCGAGCCGATCAGCGCGTCGACGGTGTTGAACAGCAGGTTCAGGGTCTCGTAGCCCACCGAGTTGAAGGCGAGGGTGACGGCCGCAGACAGGCCGCCCTGGTTGCCGCCCGAGGTCGTCGAGGAGGCCCGCAGGCGCGCATCGATGCCGGCCGTGTTCTCGGCCCGGACCGCGAGATCGCCGCGCACCGCCTCGACCTCGGCGTTCAACACCGAGGCCGTGGCACCGCCGCGCACGACGTTGGTCGCGGCCAGACCGTTGGTGGCGATGACGGCACCGTCGCCGGGCACGGTTCCGGCGGTCCCCGTAGCGGGCTTCGAGGTGAACGAGGCGCCGCCGGAGGCCGTCACCGTGCTGACGAGGGTGGCGGCGATGTTGGCCGCGTCCTTGGCCGAGACCGTGATGTCCGCGTTGGCCGTGACGTCGGCCCGTGTGATGCGGGCAGTGGCCCCACCATTCACCTCGTTGAAGACGATCAGACCGCCGATGGAGGCGGCGGACGAGGCAGGCGTCCGCGCCGTCGTGGGCGGGGTGACGGTAGCGTTTCCTGTCCCGGAGCCGGGCGCCGTCTTCGCCGGAGTCTTGACGTCGGAGACCTTGTCAAGCGCCGGCATCACGGTCTTGGCCGGCGCCGGAATCCAGTTGTCGCTGGTGTAGTCCTCGCCGTGGAGCGTGACGCGGGTGTTGTCCGCCCCGCGCCAGATGTAGATCGTTCCCTTCTCACCCTTCGACAGAGTGTCGTTGCGCGAGAGCAGCACGCCCTGGCCGACCATCATGTCCTGATAGCCGTCCTTGGACGAGTAACGCGCCGCAGGGGCTTTCATGCGGGTGATCGTCACGGTGCCTTCCGGGGTCGTGACGGTCTTCGACTCTAGGTCGTCAGCCGCACCGGGCTGTGTGCCGGACGGGGTGCTCGCGGTGCCGGCTACTGAACTCTTCGACACGGTTGCGCCGTCATCGAGCGCGAACCAGTTGGCCGCGTCGGTATAGTCCTGAGCGGAAAGATCCATCGACCGGCTGGCTGCACCGACGAAGATGAAGACGCGACCGTCGAGGACAGGCTCCTCACCCCTGTTCGTGTCGGTGCTGGTATCATTCGTAACTTTGAAGTTCGATTCGGTCCGGACCCGGTCTCCGGCCTTGATCGTCTTGGTGCCCGACTTCGTCGTGTAGTCGTAGATGTTGCGTGCGATCGAGGCAGCCTTGCTGGCCAGTTGGGCGACGCTGCCCGACACGGCCGAGGACGAGATGATCGTGCTCGACGCGTCGATGCCGGCCAGGTTCGTCGCGGTGACGAAGACGCTGCCTCCGGTCGAGATCACTTTCGAGCGCTGGGGGATGTCCGTATTGACCGGATACGTGTCCGTTTCCTCCGGTCCACCGATATAGGCTTCCGCCCGGGCGCTGACCTTGTTGGAAGCGAGCACGGCACCGGCCGAAATGCCTTGCGCCCCGGTCTGCGCCTTGTGGACGGTCGAGTCGCTGTCGGCTTGCGCCACCTCGCTGCCGGCCACGGCCTTGATCTGCGCACGGCTGTCGGCCGCGACCGTCACATCACGCCTGGCCGTCAAACCCTTGCTCGTGCCGGTGATGAAGGCCGTCGCGCCGGCGGATTGCTCGGCGCCGGTCGCGGTCGCGATCAGAGGATCGCCGACGATCGTATCGACGGCATCGAACAGGACGTTCTGCGTCTTGAAGCCGATGGTGTTGAACGCGAGGGTGAAGCCGAGCGCGACGCTGCCGTCGCCGGCCGTCTTGCCGCGGGCGCTGGCATCGATGTCGGAGGCATTGGTGGCCGTGACGGTGACGGCGCCGCCCGTCAGCTTCGTATCCTTGATGAAGGCGGTGGCGCCGTTGAGCACGGCGTTGGTGACGAGCACGCCGTTGCCCGCATTCCCGCCGCTGATCACGCTCACGTCGAGCGCCTTGATGGCACCGGTCGACTTCGCGGTGACCGAGACGTCGCCCCTGGCCGTGAGCTCGCCGTTCACGATCGATGCCTCGGCTTTGCCCGAGACGTAGTTGCGCGCGATGAGGCCGCCGAGGCCGAGGGAGGAGGTGCCGCCCGGCTCGGGGCGGAGTTTGGCGGCGATCTTGCCCTTCAGCGATTGAGGCCCGACCGGGCTGGGCGTCACATTGGTGGCGTCGAGCTTCTTCCAATAGGCAAAGTTGCTGAAATCGAGCCGTTCGTCGATAGAAGGCACGCCGAGGTCGACGACGAGTTTGAAGTCTTCGCCCATGTACTGGTACACGGCGCCCTTCTCACCCTTGCCGGTCCAGTTGTCGCTGAGGCGAATCTTCTCTCCGAACTTGACGGCCCTCTTTCCCGACGCGGTCGTGTATTTGTACTCGCCAAGCAGGGCTTCCGCGCTCTTGTCGACGCCGCTGATGGAGCCGGTGCTCACGGCCGAAGCGGACGCGCCCACGGTCGTGGTGCTCGCGATCTTGACCGAGTCGGTCGCCGAGACGGTTACGTCGGTTCCGGATACGGAAGTTCCTGTCAGATCGATCGTGGCACGGGCGGCACCGCTCACCCGGTTCGTCGCAACGATACCGGAGACGGCGAGGGCGTTGGCGCTGGCCGCGCGGGCCGCGGCCGTCACCTTGTTGCCGAGCGTGGCGTCGATCACGCCGCTGGATTCGGCGGTGACACGAACCGCCCCCGCCGCTGTCACCGAGGATTTCGTGATCTCGGCAATCGCCTGCTGCGGCGCTCCCTGACCGAGGCTCACGCCGATGAGGGCGTCCAGCGTCGCAAAGGCGAGGTTTTTCAGGTCGAATCCGATGGCGTTGAACGCGAGCTGCACGCCCGCCGCCCGCGCCGTGGTCGTCGGGGGTAGCGCGGTGCCGACCGTCGGGGATTCGTCGCCGGAGGTGGCGGGACCGCTCGACAGGGCCGTCACCTGCGCATCGACGCTGGACGTGATCGCGCCCCCGGTGGTTGCACTCACCGAGACCGCTCCGTCGCCGGCCGTCGTCGTCCTGATCACCGAGCTGTCGATGCGGGCCGTCGCCGTCGAGAGGATGACGTTGGTGGAGATGACGCCGTTGACGGCCAGCGCGCTCGAAGCGGAGGTCTGCGTCCCCTCGGCCTTGCCGCGGTCGAACAGCGAGGTCTGGCCTGGGATCGGACTCGCGGTGCCGGCGCCCGGCTGGCCGTCGGCCTTGCTGCCCTGCTGCTCACGGATAGTGGCGACCGCCTCGACGGTGGCGTCGGCCCGCGCCGTGATCACCGCATTGCGCTCGGCCGTGACGGCGACGCTGCCGGTGATGATCTGCGCGTCACCGGCGATGATGGCCGTGGCACCGCCGCGAATGTCGTTGTGCGAGACGATGCCGCCCATGGCCGTGGCGCCGGAACCCGTCGTCTTGCCGGGCTGGGTCTCGCCGTCCCCGACCCGACGCCAGAAGTCGCGGTCGCTGTAGTTCTCTTTCTTGAGTTCGCGCTCGATGCTGTCAGGGACCTTGTGGTCCGGCCCCATCCACTCGTAGACGGCGCCGCGCTGGCCGATCTTCTGCCACGTCGTCGTGTCGGTGAAATCGACCTTGGTGAGGTCCAGCGACGACGAAGTAGTGAGCGGCTTGTAGCGGTAGTACGTGTTCACCTCGCCCTTGCCGGACGGATGACCGGGACCGACGAGCACGACTTCGTCCGTCGCGACCACCTGCATCTTGGACGGGGTGACCGGCAGCCGGCTGTTGAGCGCATCGCCGAGGCCGAGCGGGACGGCGTTCAGCGTCCGTGCCGCGATCGGCGCGGAGTTGAACGCCTCGGGGAAGTCGAGAAGGATGCGCTTGCCGAGTTTCAGGGTTACTTTTTTGTTCGCCTGATCCGGCTTGGTGTCCACCTGCTTCGCGCGCTGCTTGATGGACGAGAACGTGTTGCTGGCCCCTTCCCGGATGGCGTCGAGCGCGCCGTTGCCGGCTCTGGCGTCGGAGGGGGTCCGCATCAGGTTCGGATCGAGACCGCCATCGCTCGCGGCCTGGCTGGAGGCCACGAGCTTGACGTTGGCATTGATCGTCGCCCGGTCCGTCGCGAGAACTTCGAGCGCGCCGGTGCCGGTCACCTTGGCTGCGGTGGTGTCGTTCCCTACCTTCAGCGCGACGATCTCCGCCGAGGCCGCCCGCGCGACCCGGTTCGTCGAGATGATGCCGCCGAAGCTGGCGGTCGCGGCCTTGGCGACGCCGTTCTGCGTGGCGGCGGAGGCTGGCTTCCTCAGCACGCTCTTCACTTGGTTGATGGCGACGCGCTTGCCCTCGGCGGTAATGTCCTGCAGCAGGGTCTGCTCGGGCGTCTTGTTGGCGATGGTGTTGCTGACGGTCGAATTGATGAGGCCCGCGCTCGTCGCGGTGACCTGCACGCGCCCGCCGGCCTCGACGGTCGCGCCCTCGATCCGGGCCCGGATCGTCTGGGTGGCCGCAGCCGTCAGCAGACCGGTGCCGAGGATGGTATCGATCGAGGCGCTGAGAATCTTCGGGATGATGCTCGACGAGCCCATCCCGTTGAGCGCGTAGCCGATGATGTTGAAGGCCGCGGCGGCTCCCAGGGACGGAACCGTGACACCGAGCTGTCCATCGCGGGAAGCGGTGTCGACGGTGGTGCGGGCCCGTGCATCAATGGTGGAGGTATCGGCGGCGTTGACCACGACGTCGCCGGTCGTGGCCTTCACGTTGCCGCCGGTGATCGTGGCGTCCGTGCTGCCAAGGACGATGTTGACGGCGATGGAGCCCGCCGCACCGAGGATGCTGGCGACTCCGGTCGCTTGCGCCTCGGCCACGAGTTCCAGGCTGTTCTGGGCGACGAGCGTGACGTCGGCGGCGATCGTCTCGCTGTCGATGAGCCTCGCCGTCACATCGCGTTCGGCGAAATTGATGGCCGATCCGCGCCCGATGCCGAGGAACTCGCGGGCCGCCTTCTCTGCCTTCGCCTGCTCCTCCTGCGCCGCTTCCGTCTTCGTCGCGTCGGTGGTGTCCTGCAGCGTGTCCGTGTCCACCGGCTCGGCGATGGCCATGGCGCTGGCGGCATCGATCGCCGTGAGCGACAGGGCGCCCCCGCCGATCGACAGCCGCGAGAGCGTGGCGAGAGCGACGGTGCTGCCCTTCAGGGTGTTCTGCGCCTGGATCGCGCGCGCCTCGACCGTGGTCACGTTGGCGGCGGACGCCCGAAGCGCCGCGGCGGCAATGGAAACCCCGCGCAGCTCGACACGCACGGTGTCATCGACGGTGTTGTTGGCGTAGCCGGTCTTGATCGGCGCAGGCAGCGAGTTGTCGGTCTCCTCGCCGTCCCAACCCTCGCCACCGTCGCCGGCGGACGTCTTTTTGGGGTCTTTGACGTCGTCGACGGACAGCGTCGCGGCGCGGATGCGGGCGATCACCGTTCCGGAATTTCCGGCCTGCAGCGCCACCGCCCCGGCCGCGTCGATGATCTTGGCAGCGTCAGCGGCCGGTTTCGCGAAAGCGGACCCGAGATCGACTCGGGTGACGCGCTTGACATCCTGCTCGGACCAGAGCGCGAAGGGGTTGAGAACGCCCGGCACGTTATCGAGCATGCGGCCGATCACCGGCACCGACACGCCGTCGGTGGCCACCAGCATCGTCCGGGCCTTCGTGTCGTCGGTCGCCTTGAGCAGGACGGCGGTGTCGCTCTCGGCCAACGTGCCGGTGCCGATCTGCTTGACCTGCGCACCGCCATCGAGCGTGACGCGCGTCTCGTTCTCGATCAAGGTCTTCGACTTCTTCATGAAGCCCGATACGAACAGATCCTCGATTGATTTGCCGTCGGTGGATGCGGCCGCGCCGAGAACCTCCCCGAGATCCTGCTCGCCTTTCACGATCGCCGTCAGTGACTCGGCGGTCAGCGTGGCGTCATTTTTGACCTTCTCGAGCCCCGACAGCACGAGACCGATCGCCTTGATGGTGACGTTCGCCTTCGTGTCGGCGGCGAGCTTCACGGTGCCACCATTGATCGCGCCCGTGGCGCCGACGTCGATCGTGGACGTATTCTTCTGCTTCGCCGAGACGCGGTGCAGCTGCGAGGCGAGCGTTGAGGTGAGGGTCGCGGAATTGGTGACGTTCGTGACCAGGGCGGCCTCGCCCGCGGTGTCGATCCGGCCGGCCAGGCGGATCGTCGCGGCCGTGTCCGCCTCGACCGACAGCCTCGCCGTGCCGATGCTCGTCTCGCCGCGGGTGACGGTCGTCGAACTCTCGACCTTGATCGCCACCGACGAGCCGCCGATCACCGCGTCCTCGCTGACGACGACGCCCATCTTGGCGGTGCTTTTGACGGTCGGGTCGCTGCCGGTGAGCGGCAGATCCGGCGTCACCACCGCTCCGAGCGTGAAGGCGACGCTGTCCCTCGCCTTGATCTGAACGCCGTTTGCGACGGTGAGGCTGTTCTCGCCCGCACCGCCATTGAACGTCACCGCGAGCGATCCGGCGAGGGCTTCGAGGTTCTTGTTCAGGTTGATCTTGTCGTCGCCGTCGCCGCCGTCGAAAGTCAAACCGATGTTGCCGGTCCCTGCCTGCAGCGCGGTGTCGAAGACGATGCTGTCGGCGCCCGCTCCGCCCGAGACGGTGAAGGACGGCCCCGACGGCAGCGTCTCCAGACGCAGCGTGTCGTCCCCTTGGCCGAGCAGGACGCCCAGCTTCGTCGAGGGCGCGGTGAAGGCAATCGGCGCGAAGGTCGCCGCCGTGCCATTCGCCGCGCTCGACCGCTCTAGGACGTACCTGTCCGAGTTCGGAGCCGACCGCTTCAACGTTGCGTCGATGCTTGTCGTCAGCGCCGAGAAATCAATCTTGAGGCTGCCCTTGCCGCCCTCGAAGGTACCGTCGAGGATGCCGGTCGATGATCCGGCGATCAGGGTGTCATCGGCTCCCGCCGCACCGATCAGGTTGCCGATGCCGGCGAAGTTGCCCTCGAACTTGCCGGCGTTGATCGAGCCGGTGTTCTTGTTTCCGAGAGTGAAGGTCGCGCCGGCACTGCCTTTGTCGTTGGCGCGGTTGAGAAGCTCGATCGTGTCGCCGTTATCGATCGGGCCGCCATCGTTCGCGGGATCGTTGATGAGCAGCGTCGGCTTTGTGCTGCCGGTCAGCCGCTCGAACGACGCGACGTCGACGACGATGTGATCCTTCTTGTTCGTCCCGGTGATCGTGAAGGCATGGTTCGTCGAGCTGACATCGCCGAAGGTGTGAAGCTGAGCGCCCTTCTTGCCGTCGGTATAGGCGAAGACCTGAACCTGCTGGACCGGGTTCGCCCCCGCCGTCGCAGTGGCACTCGTGTCGATCAGCTCGACGAGCACCTTGTGCTCGGCCGCCTGCGCGTCGAACGATTTGGTGATTTCGTAAGTCGCGGTGCCGTCGAGCAGGACGCGCGGCTCGAGCGGGTCGAAGATCAGCCGGTCGCGGTTGAACAGGCGGTCGGCCTTCGCCTTGAGGTGCAGCACGAGCTGCCGCTTCGACGGTCGCGGCGCGCGCGGCGTCTCCGCGACGGCCAGTCGGGCACGATCGCGGCGGCGGAACAGGGGGCCCCAGAAGCCTTCCGACTTGAACGGAAAAGCCATTGCCGCTCTCTCCAAAACCCGGACGCCGGCGCCCTCGGCGGACGCGCAGCAGACAGCATTGCCCGGCACACGGTGAGGCGGCTGGGGTTGCAAAAGCCGTCATTGAAATCTGGAGCGGCACCCGAAAGGGCGCCGCCCGGACATGCGCGATCGCGCCAGCCCTTTGGAGAGGCCGGTGCGGGCCCTCGGATCAGGCGTTGCCCGACGTCTCGAAGTCCGTCGGCGAGGACGGAGCGGTCTCCGCGGCCTGAGCGGCATCGGCCGGACCGCCGATCCGCTCGGCGATCGGTGTCAGGTTCCGCAGCGAAGTGAGGTGCAGATAGACGAGCTCCATCTCGTCCGCCTGCATCAGCTCGGCGAGCTGCTCGGGCGCGAGGGCCTTGAGGCGCTCGCGGTTGACCACGCTGAAGCCCGACAGGGTCGAGCGCTGGCCGCTGCGCAGCGTGAACTGCGCCTGCATCGGCTCCAGCAGGCCGAACTCCTGCAGGCGCTTCACGAACAGCTTGGTGCGCTGGAACTGCACTTGGTAGGCCTGGAGGAAGCCCAGGACGTTCTGCAGGTACTGCGTGCGCTCGCCGTCGGCATCGAACAGACGCTCGCCCCGACCCTCGTCGTTGCAGCCGGAGAATTCCTCATCGACGCAGAGCGTGAAGGTCGCGTCGGCGTCGTTCGCGTTATCGCTGGAGAACACGAAGGGATAGCGGCGCAGGAAGGCCGGAACGTAGGCGCCGGCCCAGGTGCCGGAATCGGAGACGTAGAGATTCTCGTTGTCGCGGATCCCGAGCAGCGCCACCGGGATAATCTCGTCTTCCGCGCCGCCGAAGACGATGGTGTACTCGGCCGCGGCGTTCGGAAACTCGGCCACCATCAGCGGCACGGAGTTGACGCTGCGCGCGAACTCGAACGATGCCCCCGCCTTGACTGACCACGCCCCATGACGCTGACGCGTCACCGGCACGGCACGCTCGTAGATGAGAAGCTGCTTGCTCATTCCGACCCCACATTGCGGCGCTTGTGCGATTCCCGCATCTTCGCCTTCTGATCCATATCAGTACCGCCCCTCGGTTGAGAGGGTTGGTTCCATTTTTCGATTGATCCAGCGTCTCAGAACCTGACTTCGCCGGACAGGCACGGAGGCCCGGCTCACGTTGATCAATCCTGCCGCTCCTGTTTCGAACCCGCAGCCATCGCAAGCAATCGCGAAAACGGTCGTCGCAAAAATTGTCATACGGCTTTGTTCGGGTTCGATCCGGGGGCGAAGCCGAGATCCGTGTGCCGGGAGACGAAAGTTTCTGCCCAGCGATGCCCGCTCTCAACCCTGGCCGAGCACAAGATCGCGACGCCCGTCACGTAAAACCCGCCATATCCATAGGATACCCCAAAACATCCGACGCATCGTCGTCGCCTCCGAAGCCCCTAAATTGACGATAACCTTCGTCAGTTTTTTAGAATCGACCTAGATCGAATGAATAATCTTGCAATTGGCGCATTGATGCGACATCGCGCAACAATCATGAGCCTATTATGATTGGCATTCCGTCTGCGCTGAACGCTCACGTGACCGCCCGTGCAACTTTTGCGGTGGAACTTCGCACTTGAAAAGCCGCCCGCCGGATTTAGCTGTGCCGAAGCATCGGACGAAGCCTGCCAAGCCGGGTCGCCCTTCATGACAGGACGAGAAATACCTCGCTTATAATGAATCATTCACTTTCTATACTGCCAGAAATCTCATCAAAGAAGCTCATCATGCACTAACGCGACCACGGTTCTCGTCCCTGCTTCACCGGTGTCGGCACCCATGGGCGGAAGCGAACAAGCCTGCCGATCGTGTTCTTGGAAGTCGTTTGTCTCGTGGCCTCTCTCCAGCGACTGGATTACCTCACGACCGGACTGCCCCACGAGAGCGCGGCAGAGATCTGGCGGGGCGTCGTCGGCCCCCTGTTCGAGCCGCGGGCTTTCCATCCCGATCAACGCAGCCCGACCGGCTCGGCCAGCGGTGCCGTAATCGGCGACATCATGGTGGCACGGGTCGTGTTCGGGGCGCAGAGCTACCGCCGCGACCGGGATCTCATCGCCCGCACACCGGATCACATCCTCTTCCATCTCTACAATGTCGGTGGTTTCAACGGCCTCATCAGCGGGCAGCAGTCCACGATCTGGTCGTCGCAGGTCGCAATCATCGACCTCGCCCAGGAGGTCGACACGCTCGCGGCCTCGTCGGACACGATCGCGCTGATCGTTCCGCGCGTCTTGCTGCCGGGCCTTGCCGACCGCACGCTGCCGCCGCGGCTCGATCCGGCGCGCAACCGCTTGCTCGCCGCGCATCTGATCGCCCTGCGCGAACGCAGTACGCTCCTTGAGGAACCGGATGTCGCGGAGGTCGTGACGCAAACGCTGGATTTTCTGCGCGTGTTGCTCGACCCCGCGCGCGCCGAGGAGATCACCGAGACACCGGCCCTCGCCGCCAGTCATCTCGCGCTCGCCGAGCAGACGATCCGCACCCATCTTGCTTCGCCGGAACTGTCACCGGAGATGATCGCCAACGAGATCGGCGTGTCGCGCGCGACCCTCTACCGGATGTTCGCTCCCTACGGCGGCATCATGCGCTCGGTTCAGGAGCGGCGGCTGCTGGCAGTCCGGGCCGCCCTCAGCGATCCACTGGAAACGCGCCGCCTCTCCCGGCTCGCGGCCGATTTCGGGTTTCGCGGCAAGGTCCATTTCAGCCGCAGCTTCCGCGCCCAGTTCGGCATCACCGCGAGTGAGTTCCGGGCCGAGCAGGTCGCCCTCGCCCAGAAGGACACGCGGACCGACCTCGACGTCCTTCACGATTGGTGGCCCCGGCTTGGGAACCGCTGACGCGTCGCACCGACAGGAGGCGGCCAGCCTGAAAACACAAGGCGGCGCGTCGGAACGGCGGCATCGCCGCCTCAGGCCGGAGCTCGGCTCCAGGCCCGACGCCGGGGTGCGCGCAACGGCTGCACGCTGTCGGCTTCGAGGCCGAACTTTTCGATGTAGGCCGTGTTGAGGCCCAGGCATTCGCGGGAGGAGCAGACCTCCCGGTGGACGCATTGATAGAAGCCGTTGCGCCCGAACTCCCGCCAGAAATCCGGATCGATGTGCAGTTCGGGCTGGCCGTTGACGAGCGCGTCGCCGAGATCGCCGAGCAGGCATTCCGGAAAGTTCTTCACCTCGACGGCGCGACCGAGCGCGCGGGCCCGAAGGACCGCCTCGCGCAGGTAGGGCAGGACGTCGGCGTGACGCGCGACAAGGCCTTTCTCGTCACGCTCGGACATCGGGAAGTAGACCCAGAACTCCATCTGAGTCAGGCGCTTGAGGTGGGCGAGCCGATCGACCAGTGCGGGCAGCAGGCGGTAGCTGCGTTCGGTCACCACGGTGTTGGTGAGGGTCTCGACGCCCTCCATCGCGTCGAGGGTTTCCAGGCCCCGCAGGGCGCGTTCGAACGAGCCCGGCACCAGGGTGAGGGCATCGTGGCTGGCGGCATCGCTGCCGGCGATCGAGACGAAGAACTCGTCGATTCCAGCCTCCACCAGCCGATGGCAGAAGCTCGGCTGGCCGAGATGCATGCCGTGGGTCTGGATGCGGACATGGTCGAAGCCGCTCGCCCGCGCCCGCCGCGCGAGATCGGGCAGGTCGCGCCGCAGGGTGATCTCGGAACCGGTCAGGATCAGGCCGGTCCAGCGCCGCTCACGGGCGTTGCGGGCGAGGATCTCCTCGAACTGCGCGTCGGATTCCGGCGCGAGCCGGTCCATCGTGCCCTCGATCATGCAGTGGATGCATTTGAGATTGCAGCGGAACTCCATCGTCAGGGAGACGTAAGCCGCGTGGTCGTAGCGTCCCATGGCGTCCCACTGCTTCACAGAAGACCGTAATACGCGCTCTTCGTCACCGTCAGCCGGCCGTCGATGATCGCGTAGTCGATCCCGACATCGAACAGCAGGTGCGACAGGCGCCGCCGCTCGCCACGGACGAAGTCGCGGAGCGCAGGCGGGTAGGCGAGCCGGTCGAGGAAGGCGATCAGTCCGTCGATGCCCACGCGCGAGAAATAGACGCCGTCGCACAGGCGCTTGTTGGCCACGACCACCACGCCGCAGCGCATCAGTTCGGGCCACAGAATCGCGTCGAGATCGAGGCCGGGCAGATCGAGATGGGCCGAGCAGGCGGCCTTGGCCCGGATCGCCTCGCCTTCGCGGGCGGCGTCGAAGAAGCTGTAGAGGTTGTCGAAGACGAGGCCGTCGGCGGTGAGTCCGTAGCTGAGGCCGGACGAGACGCTGCTGCCGGGGTTGCCGACATAGATGTTGAGGCACTCGAGGCTCCGCTCGCCCCGAGCCAGGGCGTCGTCGAGATCGAGCGAGAACATGAAGTAGGGCCGTGCCCCGGCGTAGCGCAGGCCACAGGATGCGAAGGGTGCCAGGATCGCCAGTACGCGCTCGATCGAGACGGTGCGGTCGAGCCGGGCGTAGTCGTAGAAGTAGAACTCCCAGGTCGTGACCCCGTCCCGGAGCTTGGCGCCCCAGACACTGCGGCCGGGGCCGAGACCGTCGCGCAGCGCGTCGCAGAGTGCGAAGAGCCGGGGATCCGCTCCCGCGCAGGCGAGCGAGTGCCAGAGCAGGCTGGCCTGCCGCAGGCGTCCCGCCGTCGGCCCGACCGGCTCATAGTCCCACAGACAGTAATCGGCGTAGCGGTCGCCCGGCGTGGACAGTTCCAGCCGGGCGGGGTCGAGGCCGGTCACGCGCCCGCCTTGCCGGAATAGACGGTGAGGAACGGGTGTCCGTCACGCCCGACGCCGCCGGCGACGTGCCCCAGGGTCTCCTGAAGCCGCTCAACCAGCACCGCCGCCGCGGCCTGCGGCGGGATGCCGAGATCCACGAAGGCTTGGCCGAGCAGAGGTTCCGCCTCGGCCACGCTCAGGCCGCAGGCATAGAGGTTGAGGTCGTAGGACAGGCGCTGACCCGGCTCCTCGCGGGCTTCGAGATAGTGGACGGCACCGCGCCCCCTCTCCCGCGCCAGCCGCAGGATCGCGCGGGCGGTGTCGAGCACCGGGGGGCCGGCCGCGCCCCACGCGCCGGCGATCCGGCTCAGCCGCGCTTCGATCTCCTCGGGACCGCGCACCCATGGCCAGTGGTAGA
>JAESFL010000408.1_pt1 | contig 32486 bp, 33 predicted proteins | sample 9269401 | NCBI WGS metagenome assembly JAESFL01 (sample SAMN14506025, study PRJNA617098) | algae metagenome | isolation source: Gloeocapsa sp. UFS-A4-WI-NPMV-4B04 and co-occurring heterotrophs from desert... | place: USA: Utah | collected 2006-10-01 | reverse complement strand
TGCCGGGAGGGCCGACGAGCAGCACGCCGCGGGGAATGCGGCCGCCGAGGCGCTGGAACTTCTGCGGATCGCGCAGGAACTCCACGACCTCCTGCAGGTCTTCCTTGGCCTCGTCGATGCCCGCCACCTCATCAAAGGTGACCGGAGTTCCGGGCTGCAGCAGCTTGGCCTTGGACTTGCCGATGGACATCAGGCCTCCGCCACCCTGCTGGCCCATGGCCCTACGGGACAGCCAGACGACGATCCCGATCATTAGCGCAAAGGGCAGCAGCGACAGCAGCAGGCTGCCGAGCAAGCCAGGCTGTGGCGGCGGCTCAGCCTTGATCACAACGCCCTTCTGCTGCAGCTGGGCAATCAGACCGGCGCCTTGCGGGACGTAGGTGGTCACACGGGCACCTGTAGAGCGCTCGGCGATGACCTCCTGCCCCTGGATGGTGGCCGAGCGGATCTCGCCTTGGTCGACCGCCGTGATGAAAGCCGAGTAGGGCAGTTGCTCAGACTGCGGTGCTGACGCACCTTGAAAGTAGAACACTGACAGCAGGGTCATGACCGCGGCCACAATCGCCATGTTGCGGAAGTTGTGCGCGGTGTTCGGGTTGTTCATTGCGATGCTTTCTGAACGACACTGGGGTAGGGTGACACGCACCTGTCTGGCGCGTGTCGACGCTGTTAGCGGTTTGGCACCGGATTTGCTTTATCCAAGTGATCCCGAAGAAGGTTCATGTTGCGCAGGTTCGAGCGGTAGAACACGTCGCCGACCCAGCCCACAAGCGGAATGGCGCTGATCACGAAGTCGACACCCACATTGCCCATCATGCGCAGGAGCGTCGCCATAGGGATACCGAGGCGGCGCGCTTCCCAGATCAGGTAAGCCGACATGCTCTTCGAGGTCAGCGTGCCGACGCCAGGGATCAGGTTCAGGAGCGCGTCTGCCCCGAAGTGTATGTTGGTTCCCGGCACCCGAATTGCGCTGTCGAGAAACCGAGCAAGGGTTTCCAGCCTGACCCGTGCTCCGCTCGCACGCATGGCCGTGTCATTGAAAGAGGGGGCATAAGAGTAAGACGTCACAGTCGTCTCCCAGATGCGGAGCAGCTTCAATGCTCCTCAGGTGAGAGAGTCCGACATCGCAGCCTAAGGAAGGCTGCCAGAGGGGCCCGGACCCCGGTACCCGAAATGTGGGGGCGGGAAGGCCCATGTTCAAGGCTGGCTGCCAGTGCTGGTCCTGAGAGAACTCGTCCTTAGCGGCGCTCGATGACGGTATACTCCGCATCAATCGCACCGTCCCAGGAGCGTTGTCGAGCTTGGCGTAGGCGGCGGCGCAGATAGAAATGCAGGGCGATGCCGCCGATCAGCATGACGGGGAGCACAAAGAACAGTCCAACGACCAGGATAGCCAGAAGGGTAACGCCTGCTAAAAATAGGCCAGCAAGCCTCATGATTAGGCCCCAAATCCGACCTGAGCCGAACTTGGCGCTCCGACCGGCATCGTCCATGTGCATGGTTGTCTCCTTTGCAACCCGGAACAGTAAACGGGTTTGCGGCCCGCATACGGCTTCCCGTGTGTTCCATGTCTTGTGTACGGAGCTAATGGGCATGCCAATCCCGATTTGGGTCAAAAATGGTGATGGGCAACATGCCGTGACAGGGTGATGCTCAAGAGAGCGTGGTATTTTGTGGGGCCGCTCGGCTGCTTTGGCATATGTGCTCGCAGATGAGTCAGTAGCTGTGTCGCGATGGCGCCCTGAAAGCCTTTGGTCAGTCACTGCCCCTCGGATCCTTATGCTCCTCAACTGGCGGGAGGGTTATCAGCCTGCTGGCTGACGGGTGGAGTGGGATCACCACCCGCTTTCTCCTATTAGCGCCGAAGCAGGGAGCATCCAGTCAAGGTCTCTCGAGTTCCAACAATTGCGAAAAATATTTCAGGATCTCGCGAGGGAATAGGTCACCAATCGCCTTCGTTTGCTGACCATATGTCGTCAGTCGAAAAGCAGGATAGGTCCATGAAACACTCCCAAGCCTCGGAGCTTCTTCAAGATACCGCCTTAGATCCTACACGCCCCACCAACACTGGCCCATCGCTTCAACGGGCGACGGTCCTCTTTGCCGCCTCAGTCAGTTCGTTCATCGGGGCAAGCCTTCTCCTGGCCAGTATCTGATCGATTGCTTTCAGCCCCTCTATACTCTTTCCAGCACAGCCAAGGTCTGACAAATCAGCCAAACTGGGGCTTTCCAGGAGTGGAGGCGTGGGGGCAGTTCTCCCTCTGGGACTCAAGCGCCTCTGCACAAGCGGGGCGCTTCTCTTTGCCGGGAGTGTGGGCGGCCATCTGAAGCATCCTTCCCTTTCTCTCTCATGGTTGCGCCCTAGGTTCAGGGTAGGGCGAAAGGCTGTTACCCGCCCATGAGAGAGGCCCCGTCGCGTGCCTGTGCAACGCCAGTTCGTCATCGCTCCGTCTGTGGCGCGTCTGATCCGGAAGGAGAGGGAAGGCGAGCGCGTGCTGGAGGGCTACTTCCCTAACCAGCCAAACCGCAGCACGTATGTCCGAATTGAGGAGACCCGTAGCAGCCTGATCCTAGAGGCTGGCTCTGACGGAGCGCCGGACGAGCAGGCGGACCTGCCTCCTGCCCATGCCCAGGCCCTGCTCGCCGTTAGCAAGGGGCAGGTGGAGTATCTGCGCACCAAGCTCTTGATTGGCTCACACGCGATCCAGGCTCTTCATTTCATCAGACCCGCTCCCTTCGATCTGGTAGTAATCGTTCCATCAGAGAGCGAACAGGACTTCCATCCTTTGCCCTGGTTCGGCCCGGAGGTCAGCGCTGAGCCGGCCTACCAGCGGCAGCGCCTGGCTCTTGACGGCGTTCCGGACGCACGGGATGTGGATGTCACGAACGGAGCTCTTAATCATCTGCTCGACCTGCTGGAGGATCGTTTCTCCACTTGGCCAGGCCCGCACGAGGCTTTGATCTCAGACACATCGGCGGCTGATGTCACTCCACATTCCAAGAGTCTTGTCCCCAATCCAGAAGCTGAGGTGGATGAGGAAATCGACGACCTCCACATCGAGGACGCGGTCATCCGTGAGCTGGCCCGTTCGCTGCAACCACGGCAGCAGTGATGGATTGCGTTGCGTCCAGGTCGGTAGAAGCGGCGGCCTTGTGGATGCTCTTCAAGGGTAAAAGGATTGAGCACACCTTACCCACTCTCCCGGCTTGCCCTGGCAGTTATGACGTGCTGCTGGATGGGGTGATCATCGCTAGCCTGGTGCGGAGCAGCACGACGAGCAATACCACATGGACCGTCACGTTCCAGCGTCCCCGCACCCGCGGCGGCGGCACGGCATCCTGCTGCAGCTTCTTGGCGAGCCCGATGAGACTGTCGGTCTCGTCCGCGTACCAGCCATCCATCTCGGCCACCACGGCAGCTTCAGCCCGATCGAACCGAACCCCGGCGGGCTTGGCTGGTGATGCGCCGAGATCAACGGACAATGGCTCCGGAACAGAAAGGCCCATGAGCGATCCAGCGCTTTCGTCCGGGATCGCCAATGCCTTCGGGCCGAGTATTGCGACTGCACAGGATCTTGGTAGCATCGAATATCCGCCGGTCCAATATTGGAGCGCGAGAGCGGAACCTTTGGGAGGAACGACTTGAAACGGGCCATTTTGCATATCCTCGCCCTGACCACCGCGGCAGTCATCGCCGCACCGGCCGCAGCCCAGACCTGGCCGCAGCGGCCCATCTCGCTGATAGTGCCCTTTGCGGCGGGCGGCGGCACGGACGCCTTCGCGCGCCCGCTTGCCCAGCAGCTCGATAATCAACTCGGAATGCGCGTCATTGTCGACAATCGGGCGGGGGCGGGCGGAAACACGGGCGCGGCTGCCGCCGCCAGGGCTGAGCCCGACGGCTACACCTTCTTCGTCGGTGCTACCCACCACGTCATCGCTCCCTCAATGTACACCAATCTCACGTACGATCTGCAGAAAGACTTTGCTCCGATCGGCATGGTGTCCCAGGTTCCGCATGTGGTAGTGGTGCACCCGCAGAAGGTACCCGTGAAGACGTTGCCCGAACTCGTGGCGTCGGCGAAGGCCAATCCCGGCAAGCTGAACTACGGCTCGGCGGGCCCCGGCACAGCGCACCATCTAGCGGGCGAGATGTTCAAGCTCCTCACCAGAACGAACATCGTCCACGTACCCTATCGCGGCGCCGGCCCGGCGATGCAGGATCTCTTAGCCGGACAGATCGACATGGCCTTCGACGGACTCGGCAGCTCTGCCGCCCAGATCTCCGGGGGGCAGATCCGGGCGCTGGCCGTCGCCGCTCCGAAGCGCTCCGCGGCGTTCCCCGACGTGCCGACCGCCGCGGAGGCCGGCGTGCCGGGTTACGAGGTGTCCACATTTTATGCACTCTGGGCGCCCAAGGGCACGCCGCCTGCGATTGTCGAGCGAATGACTAAGGAATTGCAGATCGCCCTGCAGGCGCCCACCATCCGCGAGGCCTGGACCCGGCAGGGATCGGAGATCCCGACCCTGACTGGCGCGGAGTTCGGCGCCTTTGTCGGCTCGGAGATCTCGCGCTGGGCCAAGGTCGTGAAGGACGCCGGGTTGAAGCTGGAGGAGGCGAAGTAGTCCGCCGCCGACGAGAAGGGCCGATCCCGCCCGTTCGGGATTGGCCCGTCGGAATGTCCGTCGTCCAGCATGCGTGGAACCCGCGATGGGAGATGCGCACGACGAGGAGCGCGTCTCCTGGATCTCCTGATCGGCTCAACCTCGTATTATCCCCGTTCATACTGAGGTCGGCTATTGGTATGGTCCGGTCGTGCTCCTGCCCCGCTTGTTCGTAAGCTGTGGGGCTTCGAGCCACGCAAGGAGCATGTCCCATGTCACGGTCTTCTTTCTCTGCCGCCATTGCCACGCTGGGCATCGATCTGGGCAAGAACAGCTTCCACCTCGTCGGCCAGGATCAGCGCGGCGCTGTCGTGCTGCGGATCAAGCTCTCCCGGCCCCAGTTCACCCAGCGGCTTGCCAACATTCCACCCTGTCTCATCGGCATGGAAGCTTGTGCGGGCGCCCACCACATCGGCCGCCAGCTCCAGGCGCTCGGCCATGACGTGCGCCTGATCCCAGCCCAGTACGTGAAGCCGTTCCTCGAGGGGCACAAGAATGACTACCGCGATGCCGAAGCCATTGCGGAGGCGGTGCAGCGGCCCACCATGTCCTTCGTGGCGATCAAGACGCCGGACCAGATGGATCTGCTCGCCTTGCACCGGGTGCGCTCTCGTTTGGTCAGCCAGCGCACCAGCGTGACCAACCAGATCCGCGGCTTTCTCTTGGAGCGCGGCATCACCGTGCGCCAAGGACTTGCACCGTTGCAGCAGGCCTTGCCAGGCATCCTGGGTTCGTCTGCTGACGCCCTGTCACCGCGCCTGGTTCGCCTCATCGCGGACTTGATTGAAGACTGGCGTCAGCTCGACGAGCGCATCGCCGATGTCTCCGCCGGGATCGAAGCACTGGCGGCTCAGGATGAGCACTGCCAGCGCCTGATGAGCGTACCGGGCGTGGGGCCGATCATCTCGTCTGCTGTTGTGGCGGCGATCGGCACAGGCGCTGGGTTCAAGCAGGGGCGGGACTTCGGGGCTTGGCTCGGTCTAGTGCCGAAGCAGGAATCGACCGGCGACCGCACGATCCTGGGCAGGATCTCCAAACGCGGCAACAAGTACCTGCGGACCCTGTTCGCCCAAGCCGCTCACATCGTCCTGGTGCGCCGGCCGCATGGGGCGAGGGTGGGGCTGTGGCCTTGGATTGAGGCTGCCGGACGGCGGCTGCGTCGCAACATGCTGGTGATTGCCCTCGCTAACAAGCTGGCGCGCATTGCCTGGGCGGTGCTGGCGCGTGGTCATGTTTATGAGCCCCGGAGCGCCTCTTATGCGATGTGAGACGAATTTGCTCGTGAGTGTTTCCGGAACCGACTCCGATGAACCATCAACACTGAGGATTGCATGATGACGTCAGTCAGCTAATCAACGACTTTCCCGCCGAGGTCTGCGAGATGATGAAGGAGATGGACGAACGGTCTGCCCGGCGCAACCACAAGACTGGGTGCCATAATGGCCTCTAGAGGTCTTTCGGCTTGCGCGTCTCGGATGCGCGGATTCCCATGATGGCCCGGAGCAATAGCTCCACACAGAGGCCGAATACATTGATGCAGCTCTCACGTTCGTCAGTCTGCCAACATCATCTTGCGACGCACGGCCGGACCATACATCTGGCACAGGGCTGACCTAAGTTAATTTCCGCAGTGACGGGGTAAGCGGACTTTCAAAGCTTGCACAGGGTTTAACGGAGGCTAAGCATGAGGTTCTACAGCTCGAGGTCCGGAACGGCCGACGCCTCCTCGTTCCTCGGGGATCTCCTCGACACGCTGACGGAGAGGGGGCGGGCCCTGCTTGGGCGCAAGGGTGATCGGGAAGCTATTCCACAACTCGACCTGATTGCCATGAGCGAATTGCTCTTATCGCGCAGGGGCGAGGCATCCGGCGTGGCTTTGGCGCAGACCCTGTTAGCGAGCTATGGCACCGCAACAGACACGGGCCGCCTTGCGTTCCTCCAGGCTCTTGCCGATCGTTTCGGACCCGATCGCCGCCGGGTCGAGCATGCGATCGAAGCAGTTCGCAAAGATCATGGAACGGAAGCACTGGAGGCGCTGCATGCCGCAGCCGAGCCTCGACGACAGGAACTGTTTCGGAGGCTCAATCTCGCTTCAGGTGGTACCGCAGCCCTGATCAGAATGCGTGCGGAGCTCAGCGACCACGTCAAGGGAAACCCTGGACTGCGGTGCGTCGATGCTGATTTTGCTCATCTTTTCTCGTCCTGGTTTAATCGGGGGTTCCTGGTGCTGCGGCCGATCGACTGGACCACGCCTGCCAACATTCTGGAGAAGATCATCCGTTACGAGGCGGTGCATGCGATCCAGAACTGGGACGACCTGCGCAATCGGCTTGAGCCTGAGGATCGCCGCTGCTACGGCTTCTTCCACCCGCAGCTTGTCGACGAACCGCTAATCTTCGTCGAGGTCGCACTGACAAGGGAGATTCCTGCTGCAATCAGCCCGCTCCTCGATCTGGCTCGCACGCCAATCGCGGCGACAGAGGCAACGACCGCGGTATTCTACTCGATCTCGAACACGCAGAAAGGTCTAGGTGGCATTACCTTCGGTAACTTCTTGATCAAGCAGGTTGTGGAGAACCTCAAGGGGGAGTTGCCGAACCTAAGGACATTCGTGACCCTCTCACCTGTCCCGGGCTTTGCGGCATGGCTCGCTCATGAGCGGATGGCGGAAGGATCAGCCTGCCTGGATACCGCGGCCAAGGAAATGCTGATGGCCCTCGATGAGCCTGCTTGGCATGAGGACGCAGAGAAAGTCGAGAAAATTCGCGCCATACTTCTCCCTGCTGCGGCCTATTACTTCCTGAAAGCCAAGGATCCCAAGGGACGACCTGTTGATCCGGTGGCACGGTTCCATCTTGGCAACGGAGCTCGGCTGGAGCGCCTGAACTTCCTTGGCGACGTTTCGGCGAAAGGCCTGAAGCAGGCCCATGGACTGATGGTGAACTACCTCTACGCTCTCGATGAGATCGAGAAGAACCATGAGGCCTTCGCTGAGAAGGGCGTGGTGGCCGCCTCGCCCGGAGTCCGCAAAGTCCTGCCGGCCGATCTGCCCTCCCGCGATCTGGTGTCCACCCCATGACCGCAACGTTCACAAATCCCTTGACCGGGTCCATCATCGACCCCCGCTTCGGAGCCCATGCCATGAACGCGAACCTGTTCGACCGGCTCGAACGCTCGATCGCCGATCTCACCCAGACAGCCATCACCACGTCGATCAATGAGACGGTCAGCTATGCCGACCTGATCGCCTTGTCAGGCCGGTTGGCCAACGTGCTCGTCACCCGCGGGGTCAAGCCCGGCGCCCGGGTCGCCGTCCAAGTCGAGAAGTCGGTGCCGGCTCTCGTGCTGTATCTTGCCACTGTCCGGGCAGGTGCTGTCTATCTGCCGCTCAACACCGCCTACACGCTGTCGGAGCTGGAGTACTTCATCAGCGATGCCGAGCCGTCGCTCGTCGTCTGCGATCCTTCCAAACGCCAAGGGATCGAGCAACTGGCTGCGAAAGTGGGAGCGGCCGTCGAAGCGCTTGATCCCGCAGGGCAGGGCTCTCTCATGGAGGCGGCGGTCGATGCCCCTGACGCGTTCGAGACGGTGCAGAGGGCGGGCGATGACCTTGCGGCGATCCTCTACACCTCGGGCACAACCGGCCGCTCCAAGGGAGCCATGCTCACCCATGACAATCTCGTCTCCAATGCCCTGACCCTGATTGAGGCTTGGCGCTTCACACCAGACGATGTGCTGATCCATGCCCTGCCGATCTACCACACCCATGGGCTGTTCGTGGCCAGCAACGTCACCCTATTCTCAGCCGCATCCATGATCTTCCTGCCGAAGTTCGACGCCGACGAGATCCTAGGGCTGATGTCCGGCGCCACGGCCCTGATGGGGGTGCCAACCTTCTATGTCCGCCTGTTGCAGCATCCCGGTCTCACCAGGGAGGCGACCTCCGGCATGCGCCTGCTCGTGTCGGGCTCAGCGCCCTTGCTCGCCGAAACTCACCGTGAGTGGAGCGCGCGCACAGGACATGCCATCCTCGAGCGTTATGGTATGACCGAGACAAACATGAACACCTCTAATCCGTATGACGGCGACAGGGTGCCGGGCTCTGTCGGCCTACCGCTCCCGGGCGTGTCGGTGCGCATCACGAACCCGGACACCGGCGAGGAGCTCGCGACGAACGAGATCGGCATGCTCGAGGTCAAAGGCCCAAACGTGTTCAAGGGCTACTGGCGCATGCCGGAGAAGACTGCATCCGAGTTCCGCCCGGACGGGTTCTTCATCACGGGCGATCTCGGCAAGATGGATGAGCGCGGGTACGTGCACATCCTCGGGCGCGGCAAGGACCTTGTGATCACCGGCGGCTTCAACGTCTACCCGAAGGAGATCGAGGACGAGATCGATGCCATTCCAGGCGTGTTCGAGAGTGCCGTGATCGGCGTGCCGCACAGGGACTTCGGTGAAGGAGTGACGGCGGTCGTAGTCCGCTCGAAGGGGGCCGAGGCCGACGAGAAGGCAATCCTGGCAGCACTCGAGGGCCGCCTGGCGAAGTTCAAGCTGCCGAAGCGCGTTGTCTTCGTCGATGAGCTGCCGCGAAACACGATGGGGAAGGTGCAGAAGAACGTGCTGCGTGAGAAGTTCGCCAACGTTTACCTTCCGTAGGTCCTAGCCTCCTTCCCATGGGGCAGAGGATAGCCCAAGGAGATCATGTGAACTGCCAGGTGTCGGCCTCTGGGAGGTTCTGCTGATATATACCTGTTCACAGAATCTCTGGCCCCGTGAGTTGGGATGTGCCCTAATTTCAGCTTTGAGCGAAGGAGCTTTGCTCTATTCCTCAAATCTGTGAAAGTAGTAGCTAGTGCCGGAACGGCTCAGACAAAGGCTGAAGCTTAGCTTGGTCCGGACGAGAGAAGCTGAGATTCTGGATTCAAGTTCAACAGAATATCTTCAATAATCCTAAGGTTGACCGAACACGCTCCGTTAACTCTTTACGATAGGGAACTGCCTTGACTGAACCGTGCGACCTCTCTGCTCGTGAAGCGCGCCGCTTGATCGGCCGCCGGTCCCTCTCGCCCGTGGAATTGCTGGAGAGCTGTCTTACGCGCATCGAGCAGGTGAACCCTGCCGTCAACGCCTTCGTCGCTCTTGATGTGCCAGGGGCTCGAGCTGTAGCCAAACAGGCTGAAGATGCGGTCATGCGCGGGGACGAACTGCTGCTACTGCATGGGCTACCGGTTGGCATCAAGGATCTTGACGAGACGGCAGGGCTTCGCACCACGTGGGGCAGTACCATCTACCGGGATCATGTTCCGACTCAGGACGCTGGGATGGTTGCCCGCATTCGGTCAGCTGGCGGACTGGTGCTCGGCAAGACCAATACGCCTGAATGGGGCCTTGGCGCGAACACACGCAACGCGGTCTATGGTGCAACCGGCAATCCATTTGATCCGGCGAAATCTTGCGCAGGCTCATCCGGCGGCTCTGCGGTCGCGCTGGCAGCTAACATGGTTCCGCTTTGCACCGGATCCGACATGGGCGGGTCTCTGCGCAATCCGGCGGCCTTTTGCGGCATTGTCGGTTTTCGCCCGAGCCCGGGGCTTGTTCCCTCTGAGAAGCGGGCTCTTGGCTGGTCGCCACTCTCCGTGCTCGGACCGATGGCCCGCAACGTTGAGGACCTTTGTCTGCTTCTGTCCGCCATGGCCTCCGATGATGCACGCGACCCTCTGGCATACACAATGCACGGAGCAGGTGTACGCAGCGCGCCCGGTTTGTTCTGGCCGCCACAACAGGTCGATCTTGCAAAGCTGCGTGTCGCGGCAAGTGAAGATTTCGGCCAAGCACCAGTTGAGCGGATTGTCCGGGAGGCTTTCAAAATCCGGGTTGAAGCCTGCAAGCCAATGGTTCGCGAGATGGCTTTCGCTCACCCCGACTGCAGTGGAGCCGATGAGAGTTTTGCTGTTCTCAGGGCAGCTGGCGTTCTTGCCACTCATCACAAGCGGTACAGGACCCGCCCGGAGGAGTGTGGCCCGAATCTTCAGGCCAATGTCGAGGAGGGCCTACACTACGGACTCGAGGACTACGCTCGTGCCCATGCGACGCAAACACAGATCTATCATTCTTTTCAGAGCTTCTTCCAGTCCCATGATGTTCTGATCACGCCTGCCATCACGATCAGCCCGCGGCCATGGCGGGAGCTCTATCCAACCGAGATCGATGGGCAGCGGACGCGCAACTACTTCCACTGGTTGGCGATGGCCTATTATGTAACCCTGTCAGGTCACCCTGCCGTTTGTCTGCCGGTTGGACTTGACGCCAAGGGAATGCCGTTCGGCCTGCAAATTGTAGGTCCCAGAGGAGGAGACGCCTTCGTCCTAGGCGTAGCGGCTGCACTTGAGGAAGCGTTCAACAGTTCCTCTACGCTTCGTCGTCCAGTTCCAAACATTGAGCAACTCCGAGCGGCTTCCCCGATCAGCAGCATGGATGGGTTCCTTGGCTGGGAGTGACCTCCTGCAGGAGCTTGTCACTAAGTGGAGATAGCTCCAGGTTGTGGCGCCGAGTCTGAGTTAGGTCGATCAACGTCTCTTTGAGCCGTTATGCGCCGTGATCCGCAGCCTCCACCATGGACACATCCAAGGCAGTTTCATTCTCATGCCTTCCAATAATGCTCATCCATCTGTGGCTAGGAAGGTGACCTCCCCAGTCGTGGCGGTCCAAACTTCAACGCACTTTTCCAGGCGCCTATGCAGGGCGGTCACGCGTCAGACTGCGGCCTACACCACAGATGATCTACCCGAGCAACATGTTCTCGGTGAGTTCGCTAAAGCAGCTCCTATTTCGATACTGTCCAGGAGGACCCTGCCGTGATCACGATTGACGATATCTTGTCAGCGCAGGAGCGCATCGCCCCCTTCATCCGGCACACTCCAGTGCTGTCAGCCATGCAGATGCGCGACGCCGGCGGGCTTGAGGGGCGGGTCACACTCAAACTCGAGCTTTTGCAGGCGGCTGGCTCGTTCAAAGCGAGAGGCGCTATGAACCGGCTGAAGACCCTGCCGCGGGAAAGACTGGGGCACGGACTGGTGACAGCCTCCGGGGGCAATCACGGATTGGCGATTGCACGCACGGCCCAAGTGGCAGGCGTTGCGGCCAAGATTTTTTCTACCTTCCAATGTCGCATCCGATAAGGTCGCAAAACTGAAGGGATGGAATGGATCCGTTGAAATTGTCGGCTCCGTCTGGGATGAGGCCAACGAGGCTGCGCTGGCCTTTTCGACCGAGACTGGTGCGACCTATGTCCACCCGTTCAGTGATCCGATCGTCGTTGCAGGCCAGGGCACACTGGGGCTGGAAATTTTAGACGATATGCCAGACGTGGACACCATCCTAGTCGCGATCGGGGGAGGGGGGCTTATCGCCGGCCTTTCTGCCTCCGTGAAGGCTCGACGTCCCCAGGTCAAAGTGATCGGAATCGAGCCGGTCGGCTCTCCCACATTGCGGGCTTGCCTCGACGCTCAACGCCTCGTCACACTTGACACCGTCAGCACGCGAGTCCCGACCATGGCGTGCCGGCGAACTGACGAGGCGATCTTCCAAACGGTGATCCGCCACGTTGACGACATTGTCCTCGTCACGGACGATGAGATGCAGGCTGCGGCCCGTTGGCTCTGGTTTGAGTTCGGCATTGCCGCCGATTTATCGGGAGCGGCATCGATTGCGGCCTTGAGGGCCGGGAGGGTTCCGCGTTCAGCAAACGATCACGTTTGCGCCTTGATCTGTGGCGCAGGAACGGATGGGATGGCATAGGTGGAAGCCGCATGCGACCATTATGCGGGTTGCACCTAGAGACGGCGTGCTGCCAAGCGGCGAGAGAATGACTCAAGAAACCAGGAAGGTAGGAGGAATCGATGACGCAAGTCCTGTGGCAGAACCTTACGGCCGCTGAACTGCGTGACCGTGCCGGCCGCGGAGCCATCGTGCTCCTGCCTGTCGCATCTACGGAGCAGCACGGACCGCATCTTGCCACGGGTGTCGACGATGTCCTCTGCTCGGAGGTTTGCCGCCGGGCTGCGCTGAAGCTTGCAGGCCAGACCGCCCCGGTGGTCGTCGCGCCAACCATTGGGATCGGGCTTGCCGAGCACCACATGGCTTTTGGCGGTAGTCTCACGCTTACCCTACCAACTTACCACGCGCTCCTGCGCGATCTGTGCGGCTCCATCCTGCAAGCCGGTTTCGGCAGGATCCTGATCGTCAATGGGCACGGCGGCAACATGAGTGCACTGAATGCCTTGACGGTTGAACTCACGCGGGAGCTGAAAGCGCCGATCGCCACCACATCCTACTGGCTTCTCGCCGATGAAGCCTTCGCAGAGATCCTTGAGGATCAGCAGTCCGTTCTGCACGCCTGCGAGGCCGAGACCTCGATGATGATGGCGGTTCGGCCAGATCTGGTCGACGTCGCAGAATTACCCAATGCCCTGGGGCCGCAGGCAAGCGGAGCGGGTTCTGTGCTGAGTCCGCCATTGCACCGCTGGCGATCATTTCAAGAGTTCGCCCCAACCGGGGTGATCGGTGATGCCCGTCGCTCTTCGGCTGACAAGGGCGAGCGTCTCCTGGAGGCGGCCTCAAGCGCCCTTGCAGACCAACTTGCCCTCGGCAAGCCTTGGAACTGAATACCTCTTAACTTCTCTCAGCCCCTTCACGGTGGAGCAGTATGGATGGTCGAGATCAATTCCACCCGTCTGCTTGAGGACCTGGCAGCACTCCGACGGATTGGTGGCCACGGCACCGGCGTGGTGCGGGAGGCGTTCACTGCCACCGATCTGGAGGGGCGGCGTTGGCTTGCACGGCGTTTTGCGGAAGCAGGTCTGCGCCCTGTATGGGATCCAATCGGCAATTTGTTTGGCTTGCCTCCCACAGGGAGGCCTGTGGTCCTCATCGGCTCCCACTCGGATACACAGCCTGAGGGCGGATGGCTCGACGGAAGTTACGGTGTGATATGCGGGCTGGAGATTGCGCGCGCAGCGCAGGAAGCTGGCCTAAAAGGTATCGCCGTGGTTTCCTTCGCTGATGAGGAGGGAACCTTCGAGCCGCTCTTGGGAAGCCGGGTGTGGAGCGGCGAGTTGCCCTTCTCGGCAATCCAGGACAGGACTGACCGCAACGGCCGTAGGCTCCGCGATGTTCTTGCCGGCATGTCTGAATTGAGAGCCGCGGAACAGGTCCCACCTCAGCTCTTCAAAGCCTATATCGAAGCCCACATCGAGCAGGGGCCTGTTCTGGACGACGCCGGCGAAGCGATCGGTGTTGTCGAGACGATTGTCGGGATGCAGCACGTCGAGGTAGCAGTCATTGGCGACCAGAACCATGCCGGAACCACCCCAATGAACCGCCGGCATGACGCTGTCATGGGCTTTGTGGCTTTTGCCCATGAGGTGGACGAAGCGTTCCGCTCCGAGGCCGGCCCCTCCACCGTGTGGACCTTCGGGCGCGTGACGGTCAGCCCGAACGCCACATCTATCGTACCGGGTCGTACCGACGCAATGTTACAAATCCGAGATCCCGATCAAGCCCGCCTCAACCACCTGGCCGCCCGTGCCAAGATGATTGCAGAAAACATCAGCTCAAAGGGAGCCGTTCGGATCAGGACGCAAGTGATCGCTAAACTCCCGCCAGCCCCGCTCGATGCGGCGCTGGTTAGCACCCTCGCAAGTGCTGCCGAGCGTCTGGCACCAGGACGGTGGCGGCGGATGGTATCCGGTGCCCTGCACGATGCGGTGCCCGTGAGCCGCATCATGCCAAGCGCCATGCTGTTTGTGCCATCGATTGCTGGCAAGAGCCATTGCTTCGAAGAGGACACACGGCCTAGCGATATAGTCCAAGGTTGCACCGTTCTCGGAGCGGCCGTTCAGCCACTGCTGATGCTTAGTCTCTGAACCGTCAACTCTGGCTGGCTGCACTCATTCGGACATCCTCAGCTTCAATGGCCTGGAACGTACGATTGCCATGACAACGCCTTTCACCCTTGGCACGAGGGACAGACGGAGGATGCTCCGCCTATGCTATCGGACTTCTGCCACGCCGTAGCCACTGCCGGTTGGTGTCTTGATAAGATCGCATCGCCGGCCTCTCGAACTGTCTGATCACAGCCACCAAGCCGTTCCATGGGGTCACGTGGGCACGGTCATTTAACGAGCGGTCGGCAAAGTGCGGTAGTGTTGCAGAAACAGCGTGATAAGATCAGACCAAGCCTGACCTGCGGCTCAGCTCCCGGGACAAGTCCGCGCTCGTCAGAGCGTCGGAACAACTCTACTCGATCCATTCTACTCCTGACCGGGAACCCTATCGCCATACCAGCCAAGGAAAGCCACGTATGTAATTTCGTCCAGCGGTGAAGCAATGTAGTCCGCGCAAAAACATGGCCATCGTTGTGTCGCCTGGCAGACAGACATGATCGATAAGTCCAGTCTCAATGGGCCGTAACCCATCGTCTCGCATACGGTTTAACTCTGAGCCGAGAGATTGGAAAACCTGTCGTGATGTCCTCAGCATCGAAGGCCGATCATCGGAAGAACTGGCTCCTGGCTGCCCTGGAGCCGGAGGATCTGGCCTATCTTGAGCCGCACCTGGAGATCGTCAGGCTACCGAAGGGCGCAATCCTCTATGAGGCCGGTGACACCATCCACTACACCTACTTCCCGCATAACACCTTCGTGACCCTGCTCAACATCATGGAGGAGGGCCAGTTCGTCGAGGTGGCGTCCTTCGGGCGGGAGGGACTGTTCGGCCTGATCAGCGCCATTGTCTCCCGCGAGGCCTTCGGACGCTACAAGGTGCAAGTCGCTGGTACCGCCTCCCGGATCGCCATCGACAGGATGCAGGAGGCGATGCAGGCCCGACCCAAGATACGGCGGCTGATCCTCGGCTACAGTGAGGCGCTGCTGGCCCAAACCTTCCAGACGGTTTCCTGCAATGCCTTCCATACGGTGGAGGCCCGCTGCTGCAACTGGATCATGAGCACACGAGACCGCATTGATACGGACCTCCTGCCCCTGACCCATGCCGATCTGGCCGAGTTGATGGGGGTGCAGCGCTCAACAATCAGCACCGTGCTGCGCACGTTTCAGGTGCAGGGTCTGATCACGCAGCAGCGCGGCGGCATCATCATCGCGGACCGCCCTGGTCTCGAAGAGATGACCTGTGAGTGCTACGGCAAGATCCGTCGAACCTTCGCACGCTTGCTGCCCGTGTCGTCCTCCTGAGCCTGATCACAAGAGGTCAGCCTGCCGACGATCCGCTCCACCAAATGCCGGGACTTCTCTATTCGGCGGATTGAAGTCAAGCGCCTTGTGGAGGCCCGGGCGAACCCCGGCAAGGCCCTCCTCAGGCACCCGCAGGCTTGGCGGAATGAAGTCTCGGGAGTTCGGGAACCGGGGGCGGGCGGCGTGCCAAGGCTATCTGGCGTTCTTCCTCGATGGCCTGTCGGCGGTACCAACCTCGTTCAGGCGCATCTCTACCCAAGTCGCTTCCTTGTTCAGGAGCGAGGCGATCTCCCGCTGGCGGGCTTCGCTCAACCGGCTTTCGATCGCAGCAATGGAGAGCGCACCGATTGGCCGTCCGTCCGCCCCACGGATGGGAACGCCGACGCCCCACGAGCTCGGGAGCAGCAGGCCTGGATTCAGCGCGTAACCCTTCGCCCGGGTTTCCTGGACGAGCGTGCGGAGTACAGACGGCGGATGGTGGGGATATTTCTCAGCTAGGACCTCCGCGTTCGCGATCAGGACTTCCTCCACCTCGTGGTCCGGCAAAGCTGACAACAGGGCAAGACTTCCGGCTCCGACACCCAAGGGGTGGCGGTCGCCGGCGTGAAGCGCATGGACACGGATCGGATATGGCCCTTCCTCGCGATGGACGCAGATGGAGTAGACGCCTCGAGGGACCGAAAGAAAGGCTGTGTCGCCAGTCTCCTGGCTCAGCCGCACGAGAGAACGGAGAGAGATTGGATGTATGCCGAAACGAGTGCTTGCGAGAGTGCCCAGAACGTAGATCTCAGGTCCGATGTAATAGCGTCGTGTTTCCGGATCTTGGTCGAGAAGGCCTGCTCTTACGAGGGCGAGCAGCATCCGCCGGACAGTCGGCTTGGGAAGATCGCATTGCTCGACAATCTCCGAGAGGCGGGCGCCGAATGGCCCCGCCCGACCAACGAGTAGGAGCAGGGTGGCGGCACGGTCGATGCTTTGAGCGCCGCCGGCAGCGGCGGCGCCGATTGTCTGCACGGCCTTTCTGGCTGACGTGCTCCTTACATGTTCCATTATGTGGACCCTTCGAGCTTACCCGACATACTATTCGGAGGAGAAACAATAAGCGTTTGACAAACGGAAATACAGCGTTCTTCTTAAACCCAGAAAATAAGAAGGTCCATTCAATGGACCCCACAAGATCCGAGGAAACGCAAAGGTCCTGTGAGACCTGCCAGGAGGTTTACATGATTATCTCTCGTCGCCGTCTGCTCATTGCCGGCTCAACCGCATTCGCAGGCGGGGTTGTAGGAGCGCCATTCATCGCACGCGCCCAGCAGGCTGAATTCACCTACAAATACGCTAATAACCTACCCACCAGCCATCCGATGAACGTGCGGGCTCAGGAAATGGCCGCGGCGATCAAGGCCGAGACCAATGGCCGTTTTGAGCTGCAAGTCTTCCCCAGCAGCCAGCTCGGCTCCGACACTGACACGCTGAGCCAAGTGCGCTCAGGCGGCGTCGAGTTCTTCACCCTGTCAGGTCTGATCCTGTCGACGCTTGTGCCGGCCGCCTCCATCAACGGGGTGGGCTTTGCCTTCCCAGACTACGCATCGGTCTGGAAAGCCATGGACGGGGACCTGGGCGCTTATGTCCGCCAGCAGATCGCTAAGGTGAACCTCGTTGTCATGGACAAGATCTGGGACAACGGCTTCCGCCAGACCACGTCGTCGACGAAGCCGATCAACACGCCCGACGACCTGAAGGGCTTCAAAATCCGGGTGCCGGTCTCGCCGCTCTGGACGTCCATGTACAAAGCATTCGAGTCTGCGCCCACCTCGATCAACTTCAACGAGACCTATACCGCGCTTCAGACTAAGGTCGTCGACGGGCAGGAGAACCCGCTGGCGATCATCTCGACCGCGAAGCTGTTCGAGGTGCAGAAACACCTCTCCATGACCAACCACATGTGGGACGGCTTCTGGTTCCTGGGCAACCGACGCGCCTGGGAGCGGCTGCCCCAGGATGTCCGGACCATCGTGGCCAAGCACATCAACGCCGCGGCGGAGAAGGAGCGCGAGGACGTGGCCAAGCTCAATGCCAGCCTCCAACAGGAGCTCGCCGCGAAGGGCATGGTTGTCAACCAGCCCGATCCAGCGCCATTCCGCGACAAGCTGCGCCAGGCCGGGTTCTATGCCGAATGGAAGGGCAAGTACGGTGACGAGGCTTGGGCGATCCTCGAGAAGTCCGTCGGCACCCTGGCGTAGGACCTCGGTGTCAATAATCACGGCTCTGCTGCTGGAGTTGCAGGATCATCCGACACTTGAATGATCCTGCCTCGATCAGTGGTGGTCCTCGCAATTCTATAAGGACGTAGGATATGACATCCTCCGCACCCGTACTCTCGACGCCGGAATCATTGCCCATCTTCGAGGGCGACGTCCGGCTGGGCTCCCGCTTTCTCAGGCCTTTCGAGATCGTTTCGTCGGCCCTGCTCGTCGCCATCATTGTCCTGCTGCTGGCCGGCGTGATCTCCCGCTACGTATTCTCACTCCCGGTGGTGTGGATCGACGAGGTCGCATCACTATGCTTTCTGTGGCTCGCGATGCTCGGCTCCGCGATCGCACTCGATCGCAACGAGCATCTCAGGCTGACGTTGTTCCTGAACATGATGCCGGAGCGGACACAGCGGTTCGTCGAGGCCTTTGGGCTTCTGGTGATCGCCACCTTCCTTCTGTCGCTGGTGCCTCCGGCCTTCGACTACGCGATGGAGGAGTGGTACATCACCACGGCCGCGCTCGAGATCCCGAACACCTTCCGCGCGGCCGCCATTCCCTTCGGCATGGTTGCCATGCTGGGCATCGTGCTGGCATATGCCCTCCGGACTTCAACATGGCGCGACCTGATCGTCTCGGCCCTCGTGATCGCCATAATCGCCGGCCTACTGTGGTACTTCTCGCCCTTCCTCACTAGCCTCGGAAACGGCAAGATCGTTCTCTTCCTCGTCGTATTCGTCGCCGCATGTCTCGTCGCCGGCGTTCCCATTGCGTTCTGCTTCGGCATCGGTACGCTGAGCTACCTTGCTTTCGCGACGCAGGTCCCGAGCTTCGTCATGATCGGCCGCATGGACGAGGGCATGTCGGGCCTCATCCTGCTGTCGGTTCCGATCTTTGTCTTCCTGGGCTGCATCCTCGATGCGACCGGCATGGGCAAGGCCATCATCGACTTCCTCGCCTCGCTGCTCGGCCATGTTCGCGCCGGCATGTCCTACGTGCTGCTCGGATCGCTCTTCGTGGTCTCCGGCATTTCCGGCTCGAAGGTCTCCGACATGGCCACGGTCGCTCCGGCGCTGTTCCCGGAGATGAAGCGGCGCGGCCACAGCCCGCGGGAGATGATCGCGCTGCTGGCAACGGGAGCCGCCATGGCCGACACCGTGCCGCCCAGCATCGTCCTGATCGTGCTAGGGTCTGTCGCGGGCGTTTCCATCGCGGGCCTGTTCACCAGCGGCATCGTGGTCGCCATGGTCCTGCTCGCGGTCCTGGCGGTCCTCGCTCGTTGGAAGAGCCGGTACGAAGACATGTCCAAGGTGCGCCGGGCGCCTGTCTCTCTGATGGGCCGCACTCTCCTCGTTGCCGCGCCTGCCCTCGTTCTGCCGTTCCTGATCCGCAGCACGGTGGCCGGAGGCGTCGCGACGGCAACCGAGGTGTCGACCATTGCGGTGATCTATGCCCTGTTCGTCGGCATTGTCCTCTACGGCGGCATCGGTTGGCGCACGTTCTACGCCATGCTCGTTGAGACGGCAGCCCTCACAGGATCCATCCTGCTGATCCTCGGCACCGCTCTCGCGATGGCGTGGGCGATCACGCAGGCCGGCGTCGCCCAGAGCCTCGCGACGATGATGACGGGCTTGCCCGGAGGCTGGCTCAGCTTCATGGCGGTGACCATCGTGGTCTTCCTGATCCTGGGCAGCGTGCTCGAAGGCCTGCCCGCCATTGTGCTCATGGCTCCGCTCATGTTTCCGATCGCAAAGAGTCTCGGGATCAACGACATCCACTACGCGATGGTCATTGTGACGGCAATGAACATCGGCCTCATGGCGCCGCCGATTGGGGTAGGCTTCTATCTCGCCTGCAAGATCGGCAACGTCCCGCCCGACGAAGCCATCGGCGCGATCTGGCCGTACCTTGTGGCGCTGCTCGTAGGCCTCGTCATCATCGCCACGGTACCTTGGATATCGACCGGGCTCCTCTGAAGTCCTTCGTCGGCAACTCTTGAGGGTCACTCGATCAGTAAGCGTATGACAACATTACTTCGAATTACAAATAGAAGGAATTGCAGACATGGCACGTGCTTGTATTGTTGGCTGGGCTCATACACCTTTCGGCAAGCTGGATGATCCCGACGTCGAAAGCCTGATGGCGCGGGTTTCTGGCGAGGCCCTCGCTCACGCCGGGGTCGGACCTGAGGATGTCGATGGGATCTACGTCGGCGTCATGAACAACGGCTTCTCGAAGCAGGGTTTTGAGGCCGCCCAGGTTGCGCTCGATCAGCCGGCTCTCGCCTACGTCCCGGCGACCCGTGTGGAGAATGCCTGCGCGACGGGTTCGGCCGCGATCTACACTGCCCTCGACTTCATCGAGAGCGGACGCGGGCGCATCGCTCTCGTCGTTGGGGCCGAGAAGATGACCGCCAAGCCCGTGGTCGAGACCAGCGATATCCTGCTGAGCGCCTCCTACAGGAAGGAAGAGGCCGACATCGATGGCGGCTTCGCCGGGGTGTTTGGCCGGATCGCTCAGAACTATTTCCAGCGCTACGGCGACCGCAGCGAGGAACTCGCCCGCATCTCCGCCAAGAACCACAGGAACGGCGTCGCGAACCCCTACGCGCAGATGCGGCGCGATTTCGGCTTCGAGTTCTGCAACGTCGTCTCCGACAAGAACCCTTACGTGGCAGCACCTCTGCGGCGCACCGACTGCTCGCTGATCTCAGACGGAGCAGCGGCGCTTGTCGTTGCTGACGAGGAGACGGCCGAGCGCCTCCAGCAGGCAATCGCCTTCCGCACCCGCCAGCATGTCAACGACATCCTGCCGCTCTCACGACGGGATCCGACGGCCTTCGCCGGCGCACGGATGGCTTGGGAGAAGGCACGGGCCGATGCAGGCGTGACACTGGACGACCTCGATTTTGTCGAGACCCATGACTGCTTCACCATCGCCGAGCTCATCGAATACGAAGCGATGGGACTTGCCGCTCCGGGAGAAGGCTACAGGGTCGTTCGGGAAGGGATTGCCGAGAAGGGCGGCCGCCTGCCGATCAATCCTTCCGGCGGCCTCAAGTCGAAGGGGCACCCGATCGGCGCCACCGGCGTGTCGTTGCACGTCATGGCCTGCCTCCAGCTTATGAATCAGGCTGGCGATATGCAGATCCCGGACGCCCAGCTCGCGGGCGTCTTCAACATGGGCGGCGCGGCCGTCGCCAATTACGTGTCCATCCTGGAGCGGCGCAAATGACGAGCCTCCATCAAGCTCCAGCGGGCGGGGTTGCGCCTGTCTCTAGGCGGGTCATGAACCTCTCCCACTTCCTGCGTCAGGCGGCGCGGCGGTACGGAGGCGAGATCGGCTTTGTCCGGGGAGAGGAAACCTGGACATGGGCCGAGCTCGACCGCCGTGTGGACGCAATGGCCGCGGCGCTGGCCGCACGGGGCGTGAAGAAAGGCGACCGCATCCTGGTGCAGTCCAAGAATGGCAACCAGATGTTCGAGTCGATGTTCGCCTGCTTCCGGCTCGGTGCCGTCTGGGTGCCGACGAACTACCGTCAGACTCCGGGCGAGGTCGCCTATCTCGCCCAGTCGAGCGGCGCCTCCGCGATGATCTGCCATTGCGACTTTCCGGAGTACGTCACGGCCGCACGCGAGGCCGTTCCGGATATCCGCTTCGTCATCTCCATCGGGGCCGCGGAATTCGGCGAGGATTACGATGCCCTTGTCGCTCAGCACTCCGGACAGAGCGTACTGATGGCAGCCGTTGAGCATGATGATCCATGCTGGTTCTTCTTCACGTCGGGCACGACGGGGCGTCCTAAGGCCGCCGTTCTCACCCATGGCCAGATGGCGTTCGTGATAACGAACCATCTCTGCGACCTGATGCCGGGCACCACTCATCGGGACGCCTCCCTGGTCTTGGCCCCGCTCTCGCACGGGGCAGGCATCCACCAGCTCGTGCAGGTGGCGCGGGGCGTCAAGACGGTCCTGCTCAAGAGTGACCGATTCGATGCCGACGAGGCTTGGAGGCTGGTCGCGCATTGGCGCATAACCAACATGTTCACTGTCCCCACCATTGTGAAGATGCTGACCGAGCATCCTTCGGTCGACGCGCACAATCACTCGTCCCTGCGCTACGTGATCTATGCGGGTGCGCCCATGTACCGGGAGGACCAGAAGCACGCGCTGAAAAAGCTCGGAAAGGTCCTGGTCCAATACTTTGGGCTTGGCGAGGTCACCGGGAACATCACCGTGCTTCCGCCCGCGCTCCACGAAACCGAGGATGCACCCGGCGTGAAGGTGGGCACCTGCGGCTATGAGCGCACGGGAATGCAGGTCTCGATCCAGGACGACCAAGGCCACGAGCTCAAGGCAGGCGAGACTGGGGAGATCTGCGTCTGCGGTCCGGCCGTGTTCGCCGGCTACTACGACAACCCGGAAGCCAACGCGAAGGCCTTCAGGGACGGTTGGTTCCGGACCGGCGATCTCGGCCACCTCGACGAGGAAGGATTCCTCTACATCACCGGACGTGCTTCAGACATGTACATCTCCGGCGGCTCGAACGTCTACCCGCGCGAAACGGAGGAGAAGATCCTGACGCACCCAGCGATCGCGGAGGTCGCTATTCTCGGCGTGCCGGACAAGACCTGGGGTGAGGTTGGTGCCGCGGTCTGCGTGCTGCGGCCAAACGCTTCGCTCAACGAGCCGGAACTCATGGCGTGGCTGGAAGGCAAGGTCGCCCGCTACAAGCTTCCAAAGCGGGTGTTCTTCTGGGATGCCCTGCCGAAGTCCGCCTACGGCAAGATCACCAAGAAGGATGTCCGGAATGAACTCGAGGCGCGCGGCTGCCTGCCCCTCGATCAACCCGCTCAGGTCTCGGCCTAAGCGGAAACGCCGCATCATCCGCACAATGGGGAGACGAACATGGTTCAGCAACAGACAGTGCTCGTGACCGGAGGAGCATCTGGCATCGGCCTTGCGGTGGTCGAGGCAGTTCTTGCGGAGGGTTGGCACGTCGTCGTCGCCGATCTCGATCCGGGTAACCTCGACCGATGCCGGGCTTCCCTCGGGGCAGCGGATGACCGCGTGCGGTATGAGCCGATGAACGTCGCGGACGAGGACGCTGTCGTCCGCGCCATCGCGGCATGCGAGGCGGAGTTCGGACCCCTGACGGGTGTCGTCAACTCGGCTGGCATTGGGCGCGACGTGCCAGCCCTTGAGACCAGTGTTGATCTCTTCCGGAAAATGCTGGAGGTCAACCTGATCGGCAGCTTCGTGGTCTCGCGGGAGGCGGCCAGGCACATGCGTGAGCGCGGCGCAGGCTCAATCGTCAACATTGCGTCCGTTTCGGGGGTCATGGGCAACAAGGGACGCGTCGCATACGGCGCCTCCAAGGGAGGCGTGATTACCATGACCAAGGTCATGGCGGTCGAGTTGGCGGCACTCGGCATTCGGGTGAATGCGATCGCTCCTGGTCCGATCGAGACGCCGCTCGTGCAGGAGATCCATACACCGGAGGTACGCGCCGCCTGGATGGCGACCGTGCCGCAACGGCGCTATGGATCGTCGGCCGAGATCGCCGGGGCAGCCATTTTCCTCCTCGACGATCGCAAGTCCAGCTACGTCACCGGCCAGACGATTTGCGTCGATGGCGGGTTTACGGCCGCGGGCATCATCGGCAAGCCGTCCGCCGCTTTCGATTCGCTTGTCCAGGCATAGAAGGCTCAAACATGACTTACTTGTTCTCGCTTGCTGAAACGGCACCTGTCCTTCCCCCGGAGGGCGAGTACTGGATTGCCCCAGGTGCCGTTCTGATCGGCAACGTTCGCCTCGAGCGCGAGGCCAGCGTCTGGTTCGGCACGGTGTTGCGAGCCGACGACGACATCATCGAGATCGGCGAACGCAGCAATGTCCAAGACAACTGCGTACTCCATGTCGATCCCGGGTTTCCGCTGACGATCGGTGAGGACTGCACGATCGGCCACAAGGTGATGCTGCATGGCTGCACCATCGGGTCGAACACCTTGATCGGCATGAACTCGACCATCCTCAACGGAGCGCGGATCGGCCGGAACTGCCTGATCGGCGCGAACACGCTGATCACCGAGAACAAGGTTATCCCGGACAATTCCTTGGTCATGGGTGCCCCGGGCCGTGTCGTTCGGGAGGTCGATGACGCCGGCGTGCAGAACCTGACCGAGGGTGCGGCTCTCTACGTCAGGCGCTGGCGCCGGTACGTGCGTGAGCTGGCACCTGCCTCGGGAGGTTTCTGATGAAGCGGGTAGTCACGACGCAATTGCCCCGGCCGCGTACCCTGATTCATCCAGGCCGGTTCAACCCGATTCGCATCCAAAGCCTTCGCTCATCCAAGGGGCGGCATGTCCGACTGGCGCTGTTGCCCGGCGTGAGCCTTTTCGACGGCCTCGTGAAGCCACTGGCGGAAATCGGAATCACCTGCGCCTCGACGACGATCCTCGGCGGCTACTTCGAGGGCCTTCAATATTGTGTCGCGCCCCCCGATCAGCAGGGGCGGGCCGTGATCGCCTATTCCAAGCCGATCCCCGCCGGCCGCACATACATGATCTTCGGCAATGCAACCTTGGGAAAGAGCATGGACGGCTCGCCGCTCGTGCATTGCCATGCCGCGATCCGCACCGAAAGCGGTGAGGTCAAGGGTGGTCACATCCTGACGGAGACCTGCATCGTCAGCCGCGATCCGATCCCGGTTCTCGTCACATCGCTCGACGAGTTCGAACTCCGGCAGGCCTACGATCCCGAGACGAACATTCCGCTTCTTCAACCATACAAGGAAACGATCAATGGGTGAGATGATCGCTGTCGAGAACGGCTCAATGGGCCGTGTGGCCTACGCGAGGATCGCTCCCAACGAGGATCTCGTCCAGGGGGTGGAGAAGCTGTGTCTCGCCGAAGGCTTCAGAAACGCATTCGTGCGTGGTGCGCTGGGCAGCCTCGTGGATGCGTGCATGGGCACGATCGACGGCAAGTACCTCCAGATCCAGGGTCCGGCCGTGGAAATCGTCAGCCTGGCAGGAGAGGTGCGTCCGGGGGAGGACGGCTCGCTCAGGGCGTCGCTCACGGGCGTCGTGGCAGACCCAGAGGGGAATGTCTACGGCGGACCTTTCATCGCTGGCTTGAACCCGATCTGTATGACGTTCGAAGTCACCCTCGAGGAGTGGCTTCCTGCGATGTGAACAGCTAGCGCCGCTGCGATCGCGTCTGCGGCTCTGGCACTGGAAATTGGAGCGGAGAACAATGGTCGACCGTCTGAAGGGCAAGACCGCCATCGTGTTCGGGGCAGGATCCTCGGGGCCAGGATGGGGAAACGGCAAGGCTGCCGCCGCCGCCTATGCACGGGAAGGGGCCAGCGTAGCCTGCATCGACCTGGTACAGGATGCCGCAGAGGAAACCGCATCGATTATCGTGGGTGAGGGTGGCCAGGCCATTGCCATCGCGGCGGACGTCACCGACACGGGCTCGGTCGAGAGCGCGGTAGCGCAGGTCGTCGAGGGTTTCGGGAGTATCGATATCCTGCACAACAACGTTGGCGTCACCCACATGGGCGGACCGGTTGAGCTGACTGAGGAGCAGTTCGAGGCTGCGCTAAACCTGAACATCGGACCGATCTATCGCACGGCGAAGGTCATCATCCCGCACATGCTGCGTAAAGGCGGTGGTGCCATCGTCAACATCTCCTCGCTCGCGGCGATCCGTTGGACGGGCTATCCGTATTTTGCCTATTACGCAACTAAGGCGGCAGTGAACCAGGCAACCGTGGCGCTAGCCATGCAATATGCCCGGCAGAACATTCGTGCCAACTGCATCATGCCCGGCCTTATCGACACGCCGCTGATCTACCGGCAGATCTCTGGGCAATACGCTTCCGTGGAGGAGATGGTGGCGGCACGCAAAACAGCCGTTCCGGTCGGCAGGATGGGAACCGCTTGGGATATCGCCAATGCCGCCGTGTTCCTGGCCTCCGATGAGGCGCAGTTCATCACGGGCGTATGCCTGCCTGTGGATGGCGGTCAGAGCTGCGCCGTCTCTGAGTTTCGTTGACGGAGTATCCCAATGGCATTTGCAAATACGAGTGATGGGGTGCGGCTCTTCTACGAGTCCGTCGGGCAGGGCACGTCTCTCGTAATCGCCCATGAGTTCGGCGGAAATCACTGGAGCTGGGAGCCCCAAGTCAGTTACTTCGCCCATCGGCACCACTGCATCACCTATGCGGCTCGGGGCTATTCACCATCGGATATTCCGGAGAGCGTGGAGCAGCACTCGCAGGAGCGAGCGGCTGACGACATCATCGACGTGATGAGTGCGGCAGGGCTCGAGAAAGCCCACATCATTGCTCAGGTGGAAGCCGGTCGATGGGGACCCCGCGATCCCCGGGCTAATCCTCGGCAAATCATGCGAGCTGAGTAAGCAATGACGGTCCTTGAAATGAGGCATATCCAGCACCCGGGTCCGGTTTCCCCCGAGCGCACCACCGATGTTGCAGGCAGACCGGTTCCGCTGCGTTTCGTGCTTGAGCCAGGCCATACGGTCGACACGACCATCGCCAGGGGATTTGCGGCTGCGGGCTGCATCGGGGGATTCGTGACGCTCCGCGGCGGGCGGTGCGACCCCTTCAGGTACGTCATGCCGGCTGCATCGCCGGATGCCCATCACGTCGCCTGGTATAGCGAAACCTTCGCTCCTAATGGTTCCGTCACGATCGAGCGTGCGGGGGCCATCATCGGACGGCGCGATGGAAAGCCCTTCGTTCACTGCCACGGGATCTGGGAGACGCCGGAGGGTACGCGTATGGGCCACCTGCTGGCCCCGGACACCATGGTGACCGAACCCGTCGAGGTCATCGGAATTGGCTTGAAGACGGCGACCTTCGAGGGATTGCCGGATCCTGAAACCAATTTTACCCTGTTTGAACCCGTGGACGTGGCCGAGAAGCCGGAGAAGCGCCAAGGTGCGCGTGTGCTGCTGGCTAAGGTGCGTCCAAATGAGGACATCAGCACCGCCATCGAGACCATTTGTTCATACCATGAAATCACCAGGGCGAATGTTTACGGCATCGGCAGCCTGAACGAGGTCCGCTTCACCGACGGGCGCCGCGTGAACGCGCACGCCACGGAAGTGCTGATCCGCGAGGGCAGGGTCGAGGAATTCAACAGACAGCCGAGAGCTTCCCTTCTGATCGATGTGGTGGATCTAGAAGGCCAAGTCTACGCCGGGCAAGTCGTCCATGGAGACAACCCGGTCTGCATAACCTTCGAGTTGGTCATTGAGGAACTAGACCAGCCCAAGTAGCCGTCGAGCTGTCCGATGAGGAGAGGGCGTTAAAGTCATGACCGCGAGATGTGCAGCACCGCAAATCTCCCGGGTCACGGCCTTGGAGTGGAAGACACGATGCTGTCGCTGGGTTCTCAGTACACGTAAGAGGCCGGTGAGCAATTCTATTGCTCGATTCAAATGGTTGACTCACCATAGGTTTGCTGCTGGGCCACTGAGGCGAGGCGGGCTGTTTCATGTTCGAGGAGCCCATGCCTTGGATGCCGTACTGTCAAGTTGGCGTAGGTTGGATCCTACGGCAGGGTCCCGGGTATGAGCACCACGTCCAATCCCTACCGCGGTTTTCGCTTTCCGGCCGAGATCATCAACCAGGCAGTCTGGCTATATCACTGCTTCAGCCTGAGCCTGCGTGACATCGAGCTGATCCTGGCAGCGCGAGGCATCGTGGTCAGCTACGAGACCACCCGTGAGTGGAGCCTGCGCTTCGGACGAACGTAGGGATGGCGCGGCGTTCTGAAGAGGGATTCCGCTTCCGCTAGTTCGACGACGCGGCCGAGGTACATGACCGCAACGCGGGTCGCGATATGCTCGACCACGGCGAGGTTATGGCTGATGAACACGTAAGTCAGGCCGAGTTCCCGCCGCAGATCCATCAGCAGATTGAAGATCTGCGACTGGACGGAAACGTCGAGCGCAGAGGTCGGCTCATTACAGACAACGACCTCCGGGTTCATGACGAGGGCCCGGGCAATCGCCACGCGCTGGCGCTGACCGCCCGAGAGCTCGCGGGGATAGCGGTCCGCGAAGCGCTGGGGCAGACCCACCTTGTCGAGGATCCTTCATCGCGACCTGGCCTCGGTCGTGATACATGGTCAGCATGGCATCGAACGCCCCGCTCTTGGCGCGCAGGAATACCGTGTCGGAGGGGAACGTTCCGCCCGTCTCAATGCCGAGGTTCTTGGCCCCCTCAACCGCTGGCCCGCCTGCGCTCTAGGCGCAGACGACTGCCCCCTCCCGCTGGAAGGTCTCGATTTCATGTTGTGAGAAACCGGCCTGCGTTAGGACCTTGTGCGTATCCTCGCCATAGACGGGTGCGCCCTTGCGCACCTCGCCTGGCGTGCTGGAAAACTTCACAGGCAGACCCAGCGTCTTGACCGGCCCAAGGGTTGAGTGCTGGACCTCGACGAGCATCTGTCGTGCGGCGGTCTGGGGATCATCGAGAGCCTGCAGCATGTCGTAGACAGGCCCGCACGGCACCCCCTTCTTGTCCAGGATTTCGAGCCAATGCGCCGCGGGCTGGGCGCGGAAGCGCTGCGCAAGCTCTTCCTCCAGTTCTGGGAGATGCTCCATACGGTCGGCGCCCGTGCGGAACCGGTGATCCTCCGCAAGCTCGGGCGCACCGATAGCGTCGAGTGTGCGCAGCCAGTTTGTCTGGTTGGCGCCTCCGACCACAATCCAACCGTCGGAGGCTTGAAATGCTTGGTAGGGAGCATTGAGCGGATGGGCTGAGCCCATAGCCTTGGGGGCGGCGCCGGTCGCAAGAGCAATGGCCGATTGCCAGTAGGTCTGAACCAGCGCCGCCTCGAAGAGCGAGGTCTCGACCCACTGACCCTCGCCGGTCTTGAGACGATGCGTATAGGCAGCGAGAATGCCCATGGCAGCAAGAATGCCGGCGGTGATATCGGAAAGCGGCGGGCCGCACTTGGCGGGGGCTCCTCCCGGTTCGCCTGTGAAGCTCATGATGCCGCTCATGGCCTGCGCCACGAGGTCGAAGCCGCGTCTGTTCTTGTAAGGACCAGTCCGGCCGAAGCCAGAGAGGGAGCAGTAGATGAGCCCGGGATTGTCCTTCTTCAGATCCTCATAGCCGAAGCCGAGGCGCTCCATCACGCCTGGACCGAAATTCTCGACGAGGACGTCTGCAGATTGCACGAGCTGGCGCAGGACCTTCTTGCCGCCGTCGGTCTTCAGATCGAGAACGATGCCGCGCTTGTTGCGGTTCATCATCATATAGGCTGCGGCCTCATCTCCAATCTTCGGCGGGAGCATGCGCCGCGTGTCATCCCCGTCGGGCGATTTCTCGATCTTGATGACGTCGGCTCCCATATCGGCAAGCATGAGCGTGCAGGTCGGCCCCGCCATGACATGCGTCAGATCGACGACCTTCATTCCATTGAGTGGACCCATCATATCCTCGTCTATTGCCAGCGGCAGTGCTACGGCGATGCAGGTGCGCTAGGGTTAAACGTGGCAGCGCTCAAAGAGATCATTGTACTGCTCGCGCAGGACGTTCTTTTGAACCTTGCTCATGGTGTTGCGCGGCAGTTCGTTCACAAAGAGCACGCGTTTAGGCTGCTTGAACTTGGCGAGGGTGTCCCGAACATTCGCCATGACCTTTTCCTCGGTCAGCGCAGCGCCGAGTTCCGGCACCACTACGGCTGTTACACCCTCACCGAAGTCAGGATGGGGCACTCCGATGACGGCGGATTCCTGAACGCCCTTGATCGCGTCAATGGCAAGCTCGATCTCCTTCGGGTAGACATTGAACCCACCCGTGATGATAAGATCCTTGCCGCGTCCGACGATGTGGACATAGCCACGCTCATTGATCTTGCCGACGTCGCCCGTGATGAAGAACCCGTCCGGACGGAATTCGGTGACCGTCTTCTCCGGCATGCGCCAGTAGCCCTTGAACACGTTCGGGCCCTTGACCTCGATCATGCCGACTTCGCCAGGTCCGAGCAGACGTCCGGTTTCGGGATCGGCAACGCGCAATTCGACGCCGGGGAGCGGGGAACCCACGGTCCCGGCAATCCTATCCCGGTCGTAGGGGTTTGAGGTGTTCATGCCCGTTTCGGTCATGCCATAGCGTTCGAGGATCGCGTGGCCGGTGCCGGCTGCGAACTCGTCGTGCGTTGAGGCCAGCAGCGGAGCCGAGCCGGAGATGAAGAGCCGCATGTGGGCGACACGCTCACGAGTGAAATCGGGATGCTCCAGCAGGCGCGTGTAGAAGGTGGGAACACCCATCATGGCGCTGGCTCGAGGCAAAAGCCTGACCACCTCGTCGGCATCGAATTTCGGCAGGAAGAGCATCGAGGCGTGGGCAGCGAGCACCACGTTTGTCGCCACGAATAGGCCGTGAGTGTGATAAATCGGAAGGGCGTGGAGAAGCACATCGTCGGCCGTGAAGCGCCAGAAATCGACCAGCGTCAGGGCATTCGACATCAGATTCTGGTGGGTCATCATGGCGCCCTTGGAGCGCCCTGTCGTCCCCGAGGTGTAAATGATGGCCGCAAGATCGTCGGGAGCAGCGGGACGGTTCTCGAAGCTGTCGGATTGATTGCCTGCCAAGTCCACGAGGCTGCCGTCACTCGGTTCGAGAAGAGGGACGGCAGACAACGAGGCGCGGCTCGGCGTCTCCAACAAAATAATCGACCTCACTCGCGGTATAGGCCGTGTTCAGCGGAAGATATACAGCTCCGGCCCGTACGCAGGCAACATAAAGGGCGAGCGCTTCAGGTGACTTGTCGACATGTACGGCGACACGATCGCCGGGCTCTACTCCAGTGCCTCTCAAGGTATGGGCAAGACGCGCTGTGAGCGCAAAGAAGCGACGGTACGTGAACGCGCTGCCGCCCGGTGTTTCCAGGAGGACTTTATCGGCAAACTCTGAGGGAACATCGAAGAGCGGCATCAGTGTCGTTGTCATATCCGGATCGATCTGTTCGGGGCGGGCAAGAAGATGAAACGGGAAGGGCGCTCATTCCCCTTGGAAGTTCGGAGTGCGCTTGTTGAGGAACGCGTCGATTCCCTCCCGGAAATCCTGGCTCATATAGCACATGAGAATCAGGTCCTCGCCCCTGCCCGGGGGAATTGTCGGTCGCAGTCGACGCAGTGCTTCCTTGCAGGATTGGAGGGTGAGCGGAGCGTGGCTCGCCACGGTGCGGGCGAGCTCCTCCGCGCGGGAGATCAGGTTGTCCGGGTTCTCAACAATCTCGCTGACCAAGCCGATCTGGAGCGCTTCGGGGGCTTCGACCAAGCGGGCGGTGAAGATCATTTCCTTGAGCCGGGCGGGACCGATCAGGGCCGCAAACCGGCTGTAGTTGGACATGGACAGGCAATTGCCGAGCGTACGGGCGATCGGCAGGCCAAAGCGCGCATTGTCGGCGGCGATCCGCAAGTCGCAGCAGCCCGCGATGCCGGCTCCGCCGCCCGTACAGGCACCGGCGATAGCCGCGATCGTCGGCACACGGCATGTTTCAAGGGCGCCCAGAACGCGGTCAATTCGGCCTTCATAAGCGATGGCATCTTCAGGACTGTCGAAGGCACGAAACTGCGAGATGTCCGTGCCTGCAGCAAAGGCCTTGCCGCCAGCCCCAGTGAGCACCATCGCCCGGACTAGGCGGTTGGCGTTGACCTCGGCGCATATCTCCGCGAGGCGTTCATACATCGCGAAGGTGAATGCGTTGCGCGCCTCAGGCCTGTTGAAGGTAATGAAGACGACCCCGTCCCGCAGCTCGTAAAGAATTTCGTCGCCCAGTACGGTGTTCGTCATCATGGTATTATTCATCAGCAGCCTCGGTCCGCTTGGGCTCCTCGGCAAGTTCCAGGTATCGGCTCGCTGCCCCGTCGAGCAGCAGTTTGCCACTACGGCTAGGAGCAATTCGGAAAATTTGAATGCAAAAATGGTCGAAAGCAACAATTTTATTGAACGGTTCTGCGGAAAACCGTCATAAATGAATGCAGGGCGGGGAGCTTAGACGGCAACATTGGCCACTGGCAGCACCCGAACAGGCATGCAATAGGCGAGGACGAACGACCATGCTGCATGAGGAGGTAGTCTCTCGAGTCAGATACATGCTGATGGAAGGAGAGATTCCGCCGGGAGCGCGTGTGCCGGAGCGCGACCTGTGCCTGACCTTGGGTATTTCGCGCACACCATTGCGCGAGGCGCTGAAAGTCTTGGCTGCGGAGGGGTATGTCGTCCTGTTACCAAATCGAGGCGCCAGAGCAGCGAAGCTGACCCAGAAGGACAT
>JAESFL010000407.1_pt1 | contig 32684 bp, 30 predicted proteins | sample 9269401 | NCBI WGS metagenome assembly JAESFL01 (sample SAMN14506025, study PRJNA617098) | algae metagenome | isolation source: Gloeocapsa sp. UFS-A4-WI-NPMV-4B04 and co-occurring heterotrophs from desert... | place: USA: Utah | collected 2006-10-01 | reverse complement strand
TCGGCGCGAATTCCGGTACTCCGGCATCGAGCAGGATCAGGCCCTTGCCGGTGTCGATCAGAAAGGCGCTGAGATCCCGCGACCCTACATAATAGACACGCTCCGCGATCTTGAAGGGGGCGATCGGCTCCATCCAGGCGGGATTGTCGTAATGCCCGGTCGTCGCATCCTGGACTTGAGCAATCGCCGCCGCGGAGCCGAGCAAGAGCAAGGCGAGGAGGATCTTGGGTTTCGTCATGCTTTGGCTGCCCTATCTGCGTTGCGAGCTACTGAAGATGAAGAGGCGCGCGGCCGCCGACAAACGATCATAATTTCAACGAGCCATTAGAAAAGCTAAAGCCTGTCCGAATGATCAGGCCTTATCTTCCGCTCAATGCCCTTCGCGCTTTCGAAGGTGCTGCTCGGCACTCGAGCTTCACCAATGCCGCCATCGAGCTCTGCGTCACGCCAGCCGCGCTCAGTCACCAGGTCAAAGCGCTGGAGGAGCGGTTGGGCGTGCCGCTGTTCCGGCGGCTCCCGCGGGGCTTATCGCTCACCGACGAGGGTCAGGCGCTGCTGCCCGTCCTCCGTGATTCCTTCGATCGTATCGCCGACGCGCTCGGGCGTTATCAAGCCGGGATGATGCGGGAGGTGCTGACGGTCGGCGCCGTCGGCACCTTCGCCGTCGGCTGGCTGCTGCCACGGCTTGCCCGCTTTCGGCAGGATCATCCGTTCGTGGACCTGCGGCTGTCGACGAACAACAACCGGGTCGACATTGCGGCAGAGGGGTTGGATCTTGCGATCCGCTTCGGGGACGGAGCCTGGCACGGCACCGACGCGCGGCTGCTGTTCGAAACGTCTTTCACCCCTTTGTGCGGTCGAGCCATGGCCGATCGGCTCGAAGCGCCCGGTGATCTCGCGCGCGAAACCCTACTGCGTTCGTACCGCAGTGAGGATTGGCCCGATTGGTTCCGGGCGGCGGGCCTTCCGGTGCCGCCGCTGACCGGACCAGTGTTCGATTCCTCATGGTTGATGATCGAAGCGGCGCGGCAGGGAAGCGGGGTGGCCTTGGCCCCGCCCGCGATGTTCGGGCGCGAGTTGCGGGAGGAACGTCTCGTGCGCCCGTTCGACTTGGAGGTGACTATCGGCGGCTATTGGCTGACCAAGCTCAAGTCCAGGGAGTGGACGGGGGCGATGCGCGCCTTCGAGCGGTGGCTGTTGGATGAAGCGTCCCGACCGTCAGACTGACGGCAGCAAGTGCCGCCAAGCGCATGAAAAGCCGCCATCTTGTGGAAGCGGAGCGGCCATGCCATCCCAGCGGCAGGTAGCGGGGCGGATCAGATCAGCGAGGATGAAGCATGGCCCAGGTCGGGCAGGTTCAGATTAATGAGGCGCGAAGCCGGTTCGAAATGACCGTCGATGACGCAACGGCCGTCGCCCAATACAAACTTGATGGCAATCTGCTGCACCTCACTCACACGCTCGTGCCGCGGGAAATGGAGCGGCGAGGCGTTGGCAGCCGGCTCATCCGCGGCGTTCTTGACGAGGCCCGCCGGCGCGGTCTCAAAGTGGACCCCGTCTGTCCGTTCGTCCGTTCGTTCATTGACCGGCATCCTGAATATGGCGATCTGCTCGCCGCCTGACCGACCGGTTTCCTGTTCGTCGTCTACGATGGAAGCTCCGTCGCAAGTCATGTGATCCTGGAACGAAGCGGCGATAGCGGGCCGCCAGCTTCAATGATCAGGAGAATTCCAGCATGGCCGACATGGATCCAATTCCGCTCGCGCTGAAGCCTGCCGACACGATCATGCAGATGGCCTCGGGCCTTTGGGTATCCCGCGCCATCTGGGCCGCCTGCCGGCTGCGCGTGCCGGAAGCGGTGGGGGATCAGCCGATCACGATCGACGCGCTTGCCGGAGAGACGGGTACGAAGCCGGAAATGTTGCGGCGGCTGATGAATGCGTTGGCCGCCTCCGGCGTGTTCGAGCGCACGGTGGACGGCAGGATCGCCCATAACGAATTGTCGCGCACCCTTCGCAGCGATCACCCCAACTCGCAGCGCGCCATCGTCGACATCGTGTTCGGCGACGAACATTATGAAGCCTGGGGCATCATCGATCAAAGCGTGAGGACCGGTGCGACCGCCTTCGACATCTGTTACGGCATGCCGGTTTTCGGCTATTTCGGACAACATCCGGACCGGGCGGCCGCCTTCAGCGAAGCGATGACGAGTTCCACGCGGATGATCGAGGAGGCGGTCGTGGCCGCGCATCGTTTCAAGCCGTTCGAACTGGCGGTGGATGTCGGCGGAAGTCAGGGCAGCCTGCTGCGCGCAATCCTTACCCGGCATCCGGAAGCCCGCGGGATTATCTTCGATCTGCCGGAGATCGTGGAAGCGGTCGAGCCAATGCTGGAGGGTAGCCGCATCACCGCGGAAGCCGGAGATTTCTTCAGCCGCGTCAGCCCGGGCGGCGATCTCTACCTCATGAAGTTCATCCTGCACGACTGGACGGACGAACAATGCGCCCTGATCCTGAAGAATGTGCGCAAAGCCGTTCGCACTGGAGGACGCGTCGCGCTGTTCGAGATGGTGCTTCCCGAAGCGACGGTTCCGCATCCCGGCTGGTTCATGGACCTCAACATGATGGTGATGACGGGCGGGCGCGAGCGAAATGCGGCGGAATATGAGGCATTGTTGGCCTCTGCCGGTTTCCGGGTTGAGAGAGTGAGCCGCACCGCCTCGCCGATTTCGGTGATCGAAGCGGTGACGGCCTAAAGGTCCGGAAGCACCTGGCTCGCCTCGCCCCAACCCTGGAGACGGCGCGATGAGGCGCGCTCGACGAGCAGGTCGGCGTCGCGGACGGTGAAGCGGGCGCCCGACGGCATATCGTCGAGTTCGTCCCACGTGATCGGCGCGGCGACGGGTGCGCCCTCCCGGGCGCGGCTGGAATAAGGCAAGATCGCCGTCGCGCCACGTTGGTTGCGCAGATAATCGAGGAACATGCGGCCCTTGCGCTTCACCTTGGAGAGGTTGGCGGTGAATCGGTCCGGCTCGGCCGTCGCCAGCGCGACCGAAAAGCGCTGGGCGAAATCCTTCACCTCCGGCCATTCCGCTTGCGGGGTCAGCGGCACGATCACGTGGACGCCTTTGCCGCCCGTCAGCATCGGGAAAGTCTGGAGGCCCATGTCGGCAAGGTGGCGCTTCAAGTCGTGGGCGGCTCGTTTCACTTGCTCAAAGGCGAGCCCCTCGTCGGGATCGATGTCGAAGACGAGCCGGTCCGGCTTCTCGACGTCGGCGACCAGTGAGCCCCATCCGTGAAATTCGATTGTGCCCATTTGCACGCACGCGATGATCCCGGCCATGTCCTTCACATAGACATAATCCTCGATCTGCCCCTGCTTCTCCTCGATCGGGATCTGGTGGACATGAGGCCCGAAGCTGCCCGTATTGTGCTTCTGGAAGAAGCACTTTTTCGCCCGGCCCTGAGGGCACCGAACCAGGCTTAGCGGGCGCTCCAGCGCCCACTCCGCCATCAGCGGGCCTATTGCGCGAAAATAGTCGACGAGTTCGCCCTTGGTGACGCCGGCATCGGGGAAGAGCACCCGTTCGGGATTGCTGATCTTGATGGTGTCGGGCGCCGCTTCCAGCCGCTGCGGCTTTTCGGCCACGACCGTTCTTGCCGGCTTGTCCTCACGGAGGCCGAGGAAGCTGGCGTGCCGCACCACATCGTCCGCGGTGAATTCCGCAAAAGCGATCTCCGCGACCAGTTGCGGCTTCACCCAGCGCGCGCCGCGGGCTTCGGCCCTCGGTACGGGCGCGGCGGGCTTGTCGATCGCCAGCCTGTCGAGGCGGGCTCGGAGGTCGTGCTGAACGGCATTTGAGAAGCCGGTGCCGACCTTCCCGGCGTAACGCAGCTTTCCGTCTTGATGCAGTCCGAGCAGGAGCGCCCGGAAGCCGCGGCCTTTCTTGTCGCTTTCGGACCAGCCGATGATGACGAATTCCTGCCGCAAGGTGCATTTGATCTTGAGCCACGCCTTGGTGCGGGCGCTACGATAAGGCGCGTCCGCTTTCTTGGAGATGATGCCTTCGCCGCGCGCTTCGCACATGGCATTGAGCAGCTTCTCGCCATGCCCGACGACATGATCGGCATAGAGGATGAAGGGCGGCTTTCCTTCGCCGAGAAGGGAGGCGAGGCGGGCCTTCCGTTCGATGTTCGGGAGCGGCGCGAGATCTTCGCCGTCAACCTCCAGAGCATCGAACAGGAACAGGCTGAGCCCGCGGCCGCCTTCGCTGATCGCCTGCTGGAGCGCTGAGAAGCCGGTATTCCCTTGCTCGTCGAGCTTCACGATTTCCCCGTCGAGGAGAGCGCTTTCGCATTCGATCTCGCGGGCGGCGGCGACGAGTTCCGGGAATTTCGCCGACCAGTCGAGGCCCGAGCGCGTGTAGACCTTTGCTTCCCCGCCGCCGACCGCAAGAAGACAGCGATAGCCGTCGAACTTCATTTCATGGATCCAGGCGGAACCTGATGGAACGCTGTCGACAAGCGTCGCCTTCTGGAGCTCCCGGAAGGCGGGGGGAGACGTCTTCTTGCCGGCGCTCCTTGCGCCGCGAGACACGGCCTTTCCCCGAGAAGCGGAGGCCGGCTTACGCACGGGGCGAGAGGGGCTTTGCGGATCGGTCTTCCAGCCTTTCAACTCCTTCGCTTTCTTGCCGGCGGCGATTTCCTGCATCGTTCGGCCCGTCTTGATCGAGGTGAGATAGCGATCGGTGAGGCCGGTGGAGCCGCCGACATGCTCGTCCGTCACCTTCTTAAGGATCCAATTTTCGGCGCGGCTGCGCTCGCTGGCCTTGGGCTTCAGGCGGAACATGATCCATTCGCCTTTCATCCGGTGGCCGTCGACGCTGAAGTGCAGGTGGCCCTCCTCGATGGTCTTCCTCGGGTCCTTGCGGGGATCGGGCGTCCAGCTGCCCCAATCCCAGAGCATGACCGTGCCGCCGCCATATTCGCCTTTGGGAATGGTGCCCTCGAAGGTGGCGTAGCTCATCGGATGGTCTTCGGTGCGGACGGCCAGCCTTTTGTCTGGCGGGTCCAGGCTGGGGCCGTTCGGCACGGCCCAGCTTTTCATCACCCCGTCGAGCTCCAGCCGGAGGTCGTAATGGAGACGCGTGGCGTCGTGCTTCTGGACCATGAAGAGCGCCGGGAAGCGGGTGCGCTCGCCGGCAGCCTCGCCTGCGGGCTCGGCCGTTTTCGCAAAGTCACGCTTCCTGTTGTACGTCTCGAGCGGGTCGGCCTTGCGGGCCATGCATCATGCCCGCTTGCGTGCCGGCGCCGCCTTGGCCGGGGACTTCTTCGGCGGCGGCTTCTTGGCGGTGGAGGCCTTGGCGGCCGTTTTCCTCGCAGGCTTGGCGTCGTCATCGTTGTTCGCGCCTGCACCCGGTTTCTCGATGGAGCGTTTAAGGGCCGCCATCAGGTCGACGACGTTCATGCCCTTGGCCGGAGCGGTTGCTTCATCGGCGGTCTGGATCGTCTTGCCCTTGCGCTTGCGCTCGATCAGGTCCTGGAGCGCCTCGATATAGCGGTCGTGGAATTTGGACGGATCGAACGGTGCCGTCTTTTTCGCGATCAACGTCTCGGCCAGGTCGAGCAGTTCGTCGTCGGGCTTTGCATCGGAAATGTCGCGGAAATAGCCTTGTGCCTTGTAGACTTCATCGGCGTAGCGAAGCGTTTCGAGCACGATCCCCCGGCCGCAGGGCTTGAGGCTCACCACATATTCGCGGCCGCGAAGCGCAAGCTGGCCCAGCGCTACCTTCTTGGTCCGCCGGAGCGCTTCGCGAAGGACGATGAAAGCTTCCTCGGCGAGGTCGTCCGCCGGGACGACGTAATAGGGTTTTTCATAGTACAGCACGTCGATCTCGTTGTGATCGACGAACTGGGTGAGATCGAGCGTCTTCTTCGATTCCAGCTTCACCGCCTCGATCTCGTCATCCTCGATCAGAACGTAATTTCCCTTTTCCACCTCATAGCCTTTGACGATCTCGTCCGGATCGACCGGCCCGACTCCCGGCACCACCTTTTCATATTTGATGCGCTTGCCGGTGGGTTCGTGGATCTGGTTGAAGGCGATGGTCGCGCCGGACTTGGTGGCCGTGAAGATCTCGACCGGGATCGACACCAGGGCCAGCCTGATCTGCCCTCTCCAATAGGCGCGTGCCGCCATAACGCTCTCCAGAAAAATCGATTCGCTGCCGATTCAATCCGCAGGAGAGGCGGCGGTTCCGCTAAACGGGAATCTCGGTCGTGTATTTCACCTGCCGAAGCGCGAAGTTGGAGGCGGCATTGGCGACCGCGGGGTGGGCAAGAACGCCCTGCCGGATGAAGCGGTCATAATCGGCAACGTCGCGCACGGCGATGCGGAGGAGATAATCCCACTCGCCGGACATAGCGTAGCATTCCACGATTTCGTCGCGAGACTGAATGAATTGTTCGAAGTCGGCGCGGGCATCAATCGACTGGCGGTGCATTCGCACCTGACAGAGCACATTGACATCGCGTCCAAGCGCCTTCGCATCGGCCAGTCGCACGCTCCGTCCCAAGACGCCGGATTTCTCGAGACTGCGCACTCGTCGCCAGACGGAAGCGGACGAGGCTCCGACTTTTTCCGCCAAAGCAGCATGGCTGAGGCTCGCGTCGCGCTGGAGTTCCCGAATGATTCGCCGGTCCACGGCATCGATCTGGTCAATTTCTCTCATTATCGGATCGGTACGGGCAAAACTGTTTCAAATCCAGCGCGTCGAATGCGAAATCTGATACGCAATTTACGGGAGGGTGCGGCATATATATTCCGCTGCTGATCGCGCGAGCGGACCAGCAGAGGGAAATCATATGACAGACAGTCTTGTCTTGGCCGGCCGGCCGAAGCTCTTCGACAGCCTTGAGGCTCAGCCCGCCGATCCGTTGCTGGCGATCATCGGAATGGTCCGTGCCGACAACCGACCTCACAAGATCGATCTCGGCGTCGGCGTCTACAAGGATGCTGCGGGAACGACGCCGATCCTCCGTGCGGTCAAGGCGGCCGAGCGGATGTTGAACGAGACGCAGGAAACGAAAGCCTATCTCGGCTCGGAAGGCGACGTGCGCTTCGTCGAACTGATGAAGCAGATGGTGTTTGGGGCCGACGGCGCTCAGGCCGACACGGTCGTCGGTGTGCAGACGCCGGGCGGATGCGGCGCTTTGCGGCTGGGAGCCGAACTGATCGAGAAAGCGGATGCCGACGCTCGGATCTTCGTTGGCCAACCGACCTGGCCGAACCATTCGCCCTTGATCGGCTGCGCCGGGGTCGAGATGGTCGATTATCCTTATTACGACAAGACGAGCGGCAGACTGCTGTTCGATCGCATGGTCGAAGCGTTGGAAGAAGCGCGGGCGGGGGACCTCGTGCTGGTCCATGGATGCTGCCACAATCCGACCGGGGCCGACCTCAGCCTGGATCAGTGGCGAACACTCGCCGGCATCATCTCCGATCGGGGACTCGTTCCCTTTGTCGACCTCGCCTATCAAGGGCTCGGCAATGGCCTCGAAGCCGACGCGGCGGGAACGCGTCTCGTGGTCGAAGCGGCCGACCAGGCTCTGGTGGCGCATAGCTGCGACAAGAATTTCGGGGTCTATCGCGAGCGAACCGGCTCGCTCTTTGTCAAAGCGTCGAGCGCTGACCGCGCCAAGGTGGTCTACGGGAACCTGCTCTCGCTCGCTCGCACCATGTGGTCCATGCCGCCCGATCATGGCGCATCGGTGGCGCGGATCGTGCTGGATACGCCCGATCTTGCCGCGGACTGGCATGCGGAGCTTCAGGAAATGTGCGGGCGCATCCGCAGCCTGCGCGCGCGCCTCGCCGCCTTCGATCCGCGCCTCGCCTTTATCGGCGAACAGAACGGAATGTTCTCGATGCTTCCGATCCCGCCGGAGACGGTGGCGGCGCTTCGGGAGGAGAATGCGATCTACATGGCGGGCTCGGGACGTTTCAACGTCGCCGGCCTGTCGGATGCCAATGTCGACATCTTCGCCGCGGCGGTCGCGGAGAAACTTCCAGGATAATCTATGGCCGATCAGACGTTCACCACCAGCCCGAGCCGCACCAACTCGCCCGATCCGGGCTATGATTGGCGCCGCATCGCTTATCTGGTGAACGTCAGCCGCGCCCTCGACAAGCTGGAGGAAGAGCGGCTCGTCCCCGAGCGCAAGATCAGCTACCAATTTTCGGCTCGTGGACACGACATGGCGCAGATCATGCTGGGCACGCACCTGCGCGGCAAGGACGGCACGTGCGGCTATTATCGCTCGCGGCCGCTGTTGCTGTCGCTTGGGGTGCCGATCGAGGATGCGCTTGCGTCGGCCATGGGACGGGAAGGCGGCTATTCGGATGGCCGCGACATCGGCGTCGTTTTCAATTTTCCAAACGTGGGCGGCGTTCCGGCGCTGCCGATGTCGGGCGGCGTCGGGGCGCAATATACGCCGACCGCCGGCTGGGCGCAGGCGATCGAATTTTATCGGACGGTGCTGAAGAGCGAGCCGCACGAGAATTCGATCGCGGTCGTCCTGGGCGGCGACGGGTCGGTCGCGGCCAACGGCTTCTGGGCGGCGCTGACCATCGCCACCACGCAGAAGCTGCCCATGCTCTTCTACATCGAGGACAATGAATTCGGAATCTCGGTTCCGTCTACCTATCAGACGCCCGGCGGCAACATCGCCAAAAACCTTGCAAACTTCGGCAATCTTGAAGTGATTTCCGGCGACGGCACGGATCCTGCCGAGGCGGCGCGGCTGCTGAACCAGGCCGTCGCGCATGTGCGGAGCCGGCGCGGGCCGGCCTTGCTCCGGCTCACCGTGCCGCGCCTCCAGGGGCACAGCTTCCAAGACACCCAGGCTTATAAATCGGCAGAGGTCGTCGCCTCCGAATGGGCGCGCGATCCACTGCCGAAGCTGCGCTCCTATCTCGTGCCTGCGCTCCTCTCCGAGGAGGAATGGCAGCGGATCGAGGGCGAGGCCGCCGAGACGGTCGAGCAGGCGCGCGCAGCCGCCGAGGCGAGGGGCATGTCCCAACCCGAAGCGGTGATGGCGAACGTCTTCTATGAGGGCGAGATGCAGACGGTCGGCGGCCAATGGACGCATGGATACAGGGCGCCGCCGAGCCATGAGGAGCCGCGCCCGGACGGGCAGCGGATCAACATGGTCACAGCCATCCGGCGCACGCTCGACCACGAATTGGAGATCAATCCGCGCGTACTGCTGTTCGGCGAAGATATCGGCCCCAAGGGCGGCGTTCACGCGGTGACGCTGGGGCTTCAAGAGAAATACGGCATCGAGCGCGTGTTCGACACCAGCCTCAACGAAGAAGGGATTATCGGACGCGCCGTGGGCCTCGCGCTGGCCGGTCTGATGCCGGTGCCGGAGATCCAGTTCCGCAAATATGCCGAGCCGGCGATGGAGCAGATCAACGATTGCGGCACGATGCGCTGGCGGACCAACAATCGCTTCGCCGCTCCGATGGTGCTTCGAATTCCGGGCGGCTTCTTCAAGGTCGGCGACCCGTGGCACAGCCAAACCAACGAAGTGCAGTTCGTGCACAATCCTGGCTGGCTGGTGGCGGTGCCTTCGAATGCGGAGGACGCGGTGGGTCTGCTCCGCGCCGGGCTTCGCGGCAATGATCCTGTGGTCTTTTTCGAGCATCGTTCGATGTTGGACGATGCGTGGGCACGGCGTCCTTATCCCGGCGACGATTATCTGCTTCCGTTCGGGCGTGGAAAGAAGACCAAGCGGGGGAACGACATCACCATCGTCACCTGGGGAGCGATGGTGCCGCGTTGCGAGGAGGCAGCAAGAGATTTTTCGGCCGACGTGATCGACCTGCGCACCTTGATGCCTTGGGACAAGGAGATGGTGCTGGAGAGCGTCCGTCGCACCCGCCGCTGCCTGATCGTCCACGAGGATCTGCAGACAGGAGGCTTTGGTGCCGAAATCGCAGCGGTGGTGGCGGACGAAGCCTTCCTGGACTTGGACGCGCCGGTGGCGCGCGTGACGATGCCGGACATTCCGAGCCCGCATAACCCGTTGCTTCTCAACTGGGCGGTGCCCTCCGTCGACCGAATTCGCGCGAAGATCGACGATCTGGTGACCTTCTGATGATCGAGGTCGTCGTTCCGCTGGAGCAGGAAGGCACGAAGGCCCTGGTCCGCGCCTGGCTGAAGCAGGTCGGCGACCGGGTGGAAGTCAACGATCCCTTGGTCGAACTGGAGACGGACAAGGTAGCGGTCGAAGTTCCGGCTCCGGCCGCGGGCGTGCTTCGAGAGATCCTCCTGCATTCGGACGATGAGGCCGCGCCCGGCGCCGTGCTGGGGCGCATTGCCGCCGTCGTTGACATCGTCGAAGCGACAACGGGCGGCGTTGGCGCCGCGGATCAAGAGCCGCCGGCTCGGCTCCGCGCCGAGCCTTCCGCACCTGAGGTTCAATCCCATTTGGTTAGGAATGCGGAACTGCGTCTCTCCCCGGCGGTGAAGCGCGCGCTGCTGCAGCACGGCCTCGACCCCAAGCAGATCGACGGCACGGGGCGGGACGGGCGCATCACCCGTGCCGATGTCGATCGTGCCGTAGCGGCGGGCGCGAAGCCGGCGTCGGCCCAGCAGCCGAAGACGCATGCGATCGCTTCGCACTCGATCCCGCACGATCGCATGCGTGTTCGCATTGCCGAGAACATGATCAACTCGGTGACGCAGGCGCCCCACGTCACGGCGATGTTCGAGTGCGACTTCACCGCCATCATGCGCCACCGGGCGCGGCACAAGGATGATTGGGCGCGGCAGGGGGTGAAGCTCACCTACACGGCCTACATGGTCGCCGCCTGCGTCGAGGCGATGAAGGCGGCCCCGGCGATCAACAGCCGCTGGCATGAGGATCGATTGGAGATCTTCGACGACGTCAATGTCGGCGTCGGCACCGCGTTGGGCGACAAGGGACTCATCGTGCCAGTGCTCCGTCAGGCGCAACGCCTATCTTTGCAGGGCATCGCCGCGGGACTGGACGAGCTCATAGAGAAGGCGCGGGCGGAAAAGCTGACGGCGCAGGACGTGAAGGGCGGCACCTTCACCATTTCGAACCATGGCGTTTCCGGTTCGCTATTCGCATCGCCGATCATCATCAATCAGCCGCAATCGGCTATCCTTGGCGTCGGCAAGCTCGAGAAGCGAGTGGTGGTGCGCGAGGTGGACGGTATCGACACCATTCAAATCCGGCCGATGGCCTATGTGTCGCTCACCATCGATCATCGGGTTGTCGATGGCCATCAGACGAACGGATGGCTCAGCCGCTTCGTCGAGACGCTGGAGACGTGGCCGGCCGATTGAAGCGATGAGGCCGCTTCAGGACCTCGGCGTCAGCTTGATCTCGTAAAGGCGCGGCCACCTTTTTCCGGTAACGAAAAGCCGATCGCGTCTGGCGTCATAGGCGATGCCGTTCAGCACATTGTCGGGACCGGCTTGGCCCGCTTGCTTCTGGAGGCCGCGCAGGTCGATCAAGCCGATCACGTTGCCATTCTGCGGATCGATCCGGGCGATGAATTCCGTCTGCCACACATTGGCGAAGATCTCCCCCTTCACCCATTCGAGCTCGTTGAGGTTGGCGACGGGCCGGCCGTTGAACGTGACCTTCACGCGCCTGCGCTCGGCAAGGGTGCGGGGATCAAGGAACCGGAGCTCGGAAGTGCCGTCGCTCATGATGATCTCGCGGCCGTTCTGCGCCAAACCCCAGCCTTCGCCGGAATAGCGGAACTCACCGAGCTTGCGGAAGCTTTCCCTATCCCAGCGGAAGCCGAGGCCGCTCTGCCAGGTGATGCTCAGGATCTGCGAGCCCCAATCGACAATCCCTTCGCCGAAATGGGGCCGGGGGATGTTGACGGATTTCAGGACACGGCCGTCCGCCAGGCTCACTTTCCGGAGAGTGGATTCCCCGATCTGGCCCGTGCTCTCATACAGAAAGCCGTCGAGATAAAGGAGCCCCTGGGTAAAAGCGCCGGCATCGTGTGGATAGGTCCGCACGATCTGGTAGCCGTAAACCGGCGTGGCAGTCTTTGCCGGGGTTGCGGGGGCTGCCTGGGCCGCAGCCGAGAGGGTGAGGAGGGGAGCCAGAAGCGAGAAGACCATCGCGCTTCCCTACAGGCCTCTCCCTGTACCGGCCATTGCTTAGGGCGTGTTCATCGTCAGCAAATCGTAGGTCGCCACCACCTCGTCCTTCTGGTTGAAGATGTACACCGCCCAGCGAACTTCGCCTTTTTCCTCGTCGCGAACGCTTTTCGACTTCACCGTCAGTTCGACGCGCATGCTGTCGTCAGGGTAGAGCGGGGTCTGGAAGCGCAGGTTCTCGAGCCCGGTATTGGCGAGAACCGGGCCGGGCGCCGGCTCGACGAACAGTCCCGCGGCAAAGCTGAGGATAAGATAGCCGTGGGCGACGCGGCCCTCGAATATCGGGCTCGCCTTGGCCGCTTCCTCGTCCATATGCGCATAGAAGGTATCGCCGGTGAAGTGGGCAAAATGCTCGATATCGTCGAGGGTGACCGTGCGGCTTGCCGTCTTCAGCGTGTAGCCGACCTCGAGTTCGGAGATGCGTTTGCGGAAGGGGTGGATCTCGCCTTCCGGTTTCGGCGCGCCTGGCAGCCATTGCTTGACGATGGTGGACAGGAGGGCAGGCGAGCCCTGCAAGGCGGTGCGCTGCATATAGTGGGTGACGCCGCGCACGCCCCCCATCTCTTCGCCGCCGCCTGCGCGGCCCGGGCCGCCGTGGACGAGAACGGGCAGGGGAGAGCCGTGGCCGGTCGATTCCTTGGCCGAACTCCGATCGATGATGATCATCCGGCCGTGATAAGCGCCCGACCCAAGCACCATCGTCTCGGCGGCGACGGGGTCGTTGGTGAACAGCGAGAGGACGAGCGAGCCAAGCCCGCGATTGGCAAGCGCCACTGCATCTTCGATGTCCTCATAAGGCATCAAAGTCGACACGGGCCCGAAGGCCTCGACGTCGTGAATCGCGGCTGCGCCCCAGGGGTCGTCGGATCGAAGCAGGATCGGCGCCATGAAGGCGCCGCCGCTCACGCCGTCGCCCTTGGCCTCGACGTGGTTCGGGTCGCCGGCGACGATGCGAGCATGCTTGGCAAGCTCCGTGACCGCGTCGCGCACAGACGCGAGCTGCGACTGGCTCGCGAGCGCACCCATGGTGACTCCCTCCTGGCGCGGATCGCCGATCACCGCCTTGGCCAGCCGGGCGGAAAGCGCCTGCTCGACCGCATCTAGATGCTGCCGCGGCGCGATCGCTCGCCGGATCGCGGTGCACTTCTGCCCCGCCTTGACCGTCATCTCGCGGGCGATCTCCTTCACGAACAGATCGAATTCAGGAGTACCGGGCCCGGCTTCGGGGCCAAGGATCGAGGCGTTCAAACTGTCACGCTCGGCGATGAACCGCACCGATTCCCGCGCAAAAACGCGGTGCGTTTGAAGCTTCATCGCTGTTTGCGCGGAGCCGGTGAACGACACCACGTCCTGAAGCGTGAGATGGTCGAGCAGATCGCCCACCCCCCCCATGATGAGCTGCAATGCGCCCTTCGGCAGAATATCGGCCTCGATCATGATCCGAACCGCATGCTCGGCAAGGTAGCCGGTTGCGGAGGCGGGCTTCACGATCGCCGGCACGCCCGCCAGAATCGTCGGCCCCAACTTCTCCAGCATTCCCCAGACGGGAAAGTTGAACGCGTTGATGTGGACTGCGACGCCCTGCAGCGAAGTCCAGACATGCTGGCCGACGAACGTGCCGCCCTTCGACAGCGGCTCCATCTGTCCATCGACGAGGATCCGCTGGTTCGGAAGCTCGCGGCGCCCTTTGGACGAGAAGGAAAAGAGCGTGCCGGCCCCGCCCTCGATGTCGATCCAGCCGTCGTTCCGCGTAGCGCCGGTCTGGTGGTTCAGTTCGTACAGCTCCTCCTTGCGTGCCATGATCGCGTTGGCGAGGCCCTTCAGCATCCAGGCACGTTCGTGGAAGGTCATGCGCCGGAGCGCGGGGCCACCGACCTTTCGCGCGTGATCGAGCATCGCTTTGAAGTCGAGGCCCTGGCTGCCGGTGGTGGCGATCACTTCGCCGGTGATGGCACTCTGCACTTCGGCAAGGCCGCCCGAGGCCTGATACCAGCCATCCTGAGCATAATTGAGCAGGTTCATCGTCTTCATGTCGGCTCCTAGCGCCCGGAGAATTGCGGCGTTCGTTTTTCCATGAAGGCGGCGACGCCCTCTCGATAATCCTCGCTGCCCCCGAGTTCACGCATCGTGTCGCGCTGGAGATCGAGCTCCTGGTCAAGCGAATGGCCCCAGCTTTGCCGGATCATTTTTTTGATCGCGGCCAATCCACGCGTCGCCGCCGAAGCGAACCGCGTGGCGAGCTCCGTCACTTCGGCGTCGAGCTGGTCGTCCTCCACCGCCTTCCAGATCAGCCCCCAGTCAGCGGCTTTCTCGGCGGAGATGGGCTCTGCGGTAAGCGCAAGGCCCATTGCGCGGGCCTGGCCGATCAGGCGGGGGAGCACCCAGGTCCCGCCGCTGTCGGGAATGAGGCCGATGCTGGCGAAGGACTGAATGAATTTTGCGGATCTTCCGGCGATCACGATGTCGCAGGCCAGCGCAATGTTCGCGCCTGCACCGGCGGCGACGCCATTTACCTGGGCAATGACGGGGAAGGGGAGGCTCGTCAGTCGCCGGATCAGCGGATTGTATCTCTTTTCCACCGAATCCCCGAGATCCACCGACTGACCGGGCGCCACCGCGCGGTCGTTGAGATCCTGGCCCGCGCAAAATCCGCGACCGGCGCCGGTGAGCACCAGCACCCGGGCCTCTTCAAGCCCGTTCAAGGCGTCGGCCACTTCCTCGTGCATCTGCACCGTGAAGCTGTTCAAGCGCTCGGGGCGGTTCAGGGTGAGGCGCGCGATGCCGCGCTCCAGCTTGAAGTCTATCGTGTCGTAGGCCATGGCAATTAATAGACCGATCGGTCGATGAATGGAAAGAGACTTGATGGATCCGGCAGCGATTGCCCCTCTAGTAGCCGAACGAATGCTCCGCCAGGAGGGCACCGGACCGGCCTGGGGCGTGGAAATCGAGGAAGTGCGGGAAGGCTATTCCCGGATCCGCATGCTCCTTCGGCCTGACATGCTGAACGGACATGGCATCGCGCATGGCGGAATGGTCTTCGCACTCGCCGACACAGCCTTCGCTTATGCCTGCAACAGCCGCAACGTGAAGACGGTGGCGGCGCAGGCTTCCATCATCTTCCTCGACTCGGCGCGGGAGGGGGAGGTGCTGGTTGCGGAGGCGGAGGAGCAGGCCCTTGTCGCCCGCTCGGGCGTTTATAATGTGAGCGTGAAGGGCGAGGACGGGCGCGTCATCGCCACCTTCCAGGGATATAGCCGGAGCCTCGGCGGAACCGTGATCGATATCGGAGACGAAAATTGAGCAAGCTGACCGACGCCTTCATCTGCGATGCCGTGCGGACACCCATTGGCCGTTATGGCGGGAGCCTTGCTCATATCCGGGCGGACGATCTCGCTGCCATCCCCATCAAGGCGCTGATGGAGCGAAACGGGAAGGTGGACTGGGAGGAGATCGACGATGTCATCCTTGGCTGCGCGAACCAGGCCGGCGAGGATAACCGCAACCTCGCGCGTATGGCCGGCCTGCTTGCAGGGCTCCCGCACAAATCGGGCGGCGTCACGCTCAATCGCCTTTGCGGATCCGGGATGGACGCCGTGACGATGGCGGCGCGAGTGATCCGCGGAAGCGAGGCGGACATGGTGATCGCCGGCGGTTCGGAAAGCATGAGCCGCGCGCCGTTCGTGATGGCGAAGGCGACGAGCGCCTTCGACCGCAATGCGGAAATGTACGACACCACGATCGGCTGGCGCTTCGTCAATCCCAAGATGAAGGACGCCTATGGCGATGATACGATGCCCTCGACCGCCGAGAATGTGGCGCAGGAATTCCAGGTGACGCGCGAGGACCAGGACCGATTCGCCGTGCGCAGCCAGGAGAAAGCAAGCGCCGCGCAGGATAGCGGGCGCTTCGCCGCCGAAATCGTGCCCGTCGGCGTATCGCAGCGGAAGGGCGACCCCGTCATGGTGGATCGGGACGAGCATCCCCGCAAGACGAGCGTGGAAGCGCTCGCCAGGTTACGACCGATCGTACGCGCCGACGGCACTGTCACTGCGGGCAATGCGTCCGGCGTCAATGACGGCGCCGCGGCGATGATCGTCGCGAGCGAGGAAGCTGCCCGGCGCCACGGCCTCGTCCCGCGTGCGCGCATCGTCGGCGGCGCGGTAGCAGGCGTCGAGCCCCGGATCATGGGAATTGGCCCCGCGCCAGCTTCGCAGAAACTGCTCGATCGCCTGGGGCTGAGGATCGGCGACATGGACGTGATCGAGATCAACGAAGCTTTCGCCGCGCAGGCGCTTCCCGTGCTTCGCGAACTGGGCTTGCCCGACGATGCGCCGCACGTGAACCCGAACGGCGGCGCCATTGCCCTTGGTCATCCGCTCGGCATGTCCGGCGCCCGGCTTGCGCTGACCGCGACCGAGGAACTCCAACGCACCGGCGGTCGCTATGCCCTTTGCGCCATGTGCATCGGCGTCGGACAGGGGATCGCCTTGGTAATCGAGCGGGTATAGGAGCGGGGCGATGGACGTGAGTGCAACTGACTGGGCAGCGATCGGCGAGGCTGAACTCGACGGCGTGGTGGCGCTTCGCCGCGCCATCCATGCGGATCCGGAGATCGGGCTCGATTGCGCGCGCACCACCGAAAAGATCAAGGCGGCGCTCGCTGGGCTGCCGCTCGAAATTCGCGAAGGGCCGTCGACGAGCGGGCTGGTTGCGATCCTGCGGGGCGGGGGCGACAATGGCCGTGCGGTGCTCCTTCGCGGGGACATGGACGCGTTGCCGATGCAGGAGGAAACGGGCCTGCCCTTTGCCTCCCAGGTGCAGGGGGCGATGCACGCCTGCGGCCATGATGCGCACAGCGCGATGCTGGTGGGCGCGGCGCGGGCGCTTTGCGCCCGGCGAGAGTCTCTGCCGGGCTCCGTGGTCTTCATGTTCCAGCCGGGTGAAGAGGGTTATCACGGCGCCCGCTTCATGATGGAGGACGGACTCATCGACGACGTCCTTGCCGGACGGCGCCCGGATGCCGCCTTCGCGCTCCACATCTGGCCCACTATGCCGCGCGGAGCGGTGGTCGGACGTCCCGGGCCGCTGCTCGCGTCCGCGGATACGCTGACGGCGACGATCACCGGCCGCGGCGGGCATGCGGCCATGCCGCACGAAAGCCTCGACCCGATCCCGGTGGCTTGCGAAATCGTGATGGCGCTTCAGTCCTTCATCGCTCGCACGGTTCCAGTGACCGACCCGGCAGTGCTGTCGATCACCAAGATCAGCGCCGGGACGGCGCACAATATCGTTCCTTCGAGCGCGCAGCTTCTCGGCACCCTGCGCACCTTGTCGGAGGAATCGCGAGCCCGCGTCCAAGAGGGCTTCAAGCGGATCGTCGAGCATGTCGCCGCCGCCCATGGCCTCAGCGGCGAGGCGAAGGTCGATCAAGGTTATCCAGTGACGATGAATGATCCCCGGGCGATCGATTTCGTCCGGCGCTGTGCCGGGTTGGTCCGGCCGGAGGACAGCTGGACCGACCTGGCGGCCCCGATCATGGGAGCCGAGGATTTCTCCTATGTGCTGCGCGAGATCCCCGGCGCCATGGCGTTCCTTGGCGTGGCGCCGGAGGGCAGCGATCCCGCAAGCAATCCGCCGCTCCACAACACCCGCATGATCATCGATGAGGAAATGATGGCAAAGGGTGTCGCGCTTCACTGCGCCTTCGCCGAGCGCTTCCTTGCCAACGGCTTCGACTGATCCGCTGGACTCGGGAGCGCGTCCATCGGTTTATGGAAGGAGCGGGCAGGGAGTTCATTGACCGATCGGTCGACGAATGATAGGAAGCAGATCATGTACACGACCGAATTGCAGAAGACGCAGAGCGTTCAGAGCCTCGAGGATCCGGAAAAGCTTGCCGCCTTCGAAGCGCGGGTTGCGGCCGACGAATTCATCGAGCCCAAGGATTGGATGCCTGAAGCTTACCGCCGTACGCTGACGCGGCAGATGTCGCAGCATGCGCATAGCGAGATCGTCGGGATGCTTCCGGAAGGCAATTGGATCAGCCGCGCGCCCTCGCTTCGCCGCAAGGCCATCCTGCTTGCCAAGGTGCAGGACGAGGCCGGGCATGGCCTTTACCTTTATTCTGCCGCGGAGACGCTCGGCACGAGCCGCGAGGAGATGATCGAGGCGCTTCACTCCGGCAAGGCCAAGTACAGCACCATCTTCAACTACCCGACGGTCACATGGGCCGATATCGGCGCGATCGGCTGGCTGGTCGACGGCGCCGCGATCATGAACCAAGTGCCGCTGCAGCGCACTTCCTATGGCCCGTATGCGCGCGCCATGGTGCGCATCTGCATGGAGGAAAGCTTCCACCAGCGGCAGGGCTATGAGATCATGATGCATCTCGCCGCCGGGACGCCCGCGCAGAAGCGCATGGCTCAGGACGCGCTCAATCGCTGGTGGTGGCCGTCGCTCATGATGTTCGGCCCGCCCGACGAGAACAGCCCGAACACCGCTCAGTCGCTTCGCTGGCGGATCAAGCGTGAGACGAACGACGAGCTCCGCCAGAAGTTCGTCGACATTACCGTGCCTCAGGCCGAGGCGATCGGCCTTGTCGTGCCCGACCCGGCGCTCGCTTGGAACGAGGAAAAGGGCGGCTATGATTTCGGCGTGATCGACTGGGAAGAATTTTACGCCGTGGTCCGCGGTGAGGGCCCGGTCGCCAAGGAGCGGATCAAGGCGCGCCGGGACGCCTGGGAGAAGAATGCCTGGGTGCGCGAGGCGGCCGACGCCTATGCCGCCAAGCGCAGCGGCGAGCGGCAGGCCGCCTGATGAAGGACTGGCCGCTCTGGGAAGTCTTCGTACGCTCGCGCGGCGGCTTGTCGCATCGCCATGTCGGTTCCGTCCATGCGCCGGATGCCGAGATTGCCGTGCGCCACGCCCGCGACACCTACACCCGCCGCATGGAGGGGGTGAGCCTTTGGGTGGTGCCCTCCGCTTCGATCACCGCTTCGGATCCATCGGAGGACGGCGCGATGTTCGATCCGGCCGAGGACAAGATCTACCGGCACGCCAGCTTCTACAACATCCCCGACCACATAAAGCACATTTGAAGGGACGCCGCGCATGAGCGAAGCCTGGCACCTGGCGCAGATCAACGTGGGCCGGCTGCTCGCCGCGAGGGGAGATCCGGGCGTGCAGCCCTTCTTCGACGCGCTGAATCGAATCAACGCGCTTGCGGATGCAAGTCCTGGCTTCGTGTGGCGATTGCAGGACGAAGGCGGGAACGCCACGGCCATTCAGGTCTCGCCCGATCCGCTCTTCATCGTCAACATGTCCGTTTGGACCGATGCCGACGCGCTGTTCGCGTTCGTCTATCGCAGCGCGCACACGCCGGAGATGGCGCGGCGGCGGGAATATTTCGGTCGCTTCGACGGGGCGTTTCAGGCGCTCTGGTGGATCCCCGCCGGGACGACGCCGACAATCAACGACGGCCTGTCGCGGCTCTGGTATCTGGACCGGTACGGGCCGTCCCCAAACGCCTTCACCTTCAAGGCTCGTTTTTCAAGGCCCGGCGACGGCGCGGCGCCAGTCGATATGCAGCCCGACCCCTGGTGCGCGGGCCGCGCCTGATGCCGTCTTTGCCCCCGATCCGTCCGGAGGATGAGCGTCGCGCGCGGGAAGGCCGCGGCGCGGGCACGTTCGACGCGCCCGCTGCCCAGGAGCCGGACCTTTCCTTGTTCGAATATGCGTTGCGGCTCGGTGACGACAGCCTGATCCTCAGCCAGCGCCTCTCGGAATGGACCGGCCACGCCCCTTCCGTCGAAGTCGACCTCAGCCTCGCCAACATGGCTCTCGATCTGGTGGGTCAGGCGAACCACTTCCTTGGTTATGCCGGAAAGGTGGAGGGCAGGGGACGCGACGGCGACGCGCTCGCCTTCCACCGGGATGTGCTCGATTTCCGAAACTGCATGCTCGTCGAGCAGCCGAACGGCGACTTCGCCCAGACCATGGCGCGGCAATTCCTCTTCTCCACCTGGCAGAAGATGCTGCTCGAACGGCTCACCGGCTCGACCGACGCTTTCCTTGCCAGCGTCGCCGCCAAGGCGGTGAAGGAAGTGACCTATCATCAGGAGCTGAGCTCGGAATGGATGATCAGGCTCGGCGACGGCACTGACGAGAGCCGGCGGCGGGCGCAGGAAGGGCTGGAATGGAACTGGCGTTTCATTCCCGAGCTGTTCGAGATGGACGAGCTCGCCTCCCAAGCGGCGGCGCGCGGCGTCGGACCGGACCTCACGACCTTGCGCGGCGCCTATGATCAACTCGTGCTGGCGGTGCTTACCGAGGCGACGCTCGAGCCGCCGAAGGACCAGCGCCCCATCCTCGGCGGGCGGCGCGGCCACCATAGCGAGCATCTGGGCCATCTGCTCTGCACTATGCAGTTTCTCCCCCGCGCTTATCCGGATGCCACATGGTAGCGGCGGCCGAAGATAGTTGCACCGCTCGTCCTGTGGATGCTGCGCCAGCTTATAACTCGGCTCCGCCCCGCCATGGCCCGGTGTGGAAGGTTCTGGAGAGCGTGCCCGATCCCGAAATCCCGGCGGTGTCGGTGGTGGATCTCGGCATCGTGCGTGAAGCAAGTGAGGGGGGCGTGGTGCTGACGCCCACTTATACCGGCTGCCCCGCGACACGGGTGATCGAGACCATGGTTCGGGCAGCGCTGGACGAAGCGGGCTTTGTCCACGTGCCGGTCGAGACGACGCTTTCGCCGCCATGGACGACGGATTGGATTACCGAGGAAGGCCGGCAAAAGCTCCGCGCTTACGGGATCGCTCCGCCCATGCCCGCTGGTCGGCGCGTCGTGGAGTGCCCGCAATGCGGATCGCCTAGCACCGAGGAGATTAGCCGCTTCGGCTCGACGCCCTGCAAGGCGCTGTGGCGCTGCCGAAGCTGCGCCGAGCCTTTCGACCTTTTCAAATGCCACTGAGGGCCGGATGAGCGCCAGTTTTCACACGCTTAGAATTGCCGAAGTCGTGCCGGAGACGAGCGACGCGAAGTCGATCAGGTTCGACGTTCCCGACGCGCTCAAGGATGCTTTCTTCTTCAAGCCTGGCCAGCATCTGACCTTGAAAGCGGACATCCACGGTGAAGACATTCGCCGCACCTATTCGCTGTGCGTTGCGCCGCAGGAGGGTGAGCTCAAGGTCACCGTGAAGCGCATTGCCGGAGGTGTCTTCTCCAACTGGCTCAATGACAATGCTCGGGCGGGCGATCACATCGAAGTGATGCCGCCGCATGGCTCCTTCACCTGGGAGTTCCGGCCGGATGCGGCCAACCATTATGTCGGCTTCGCCGGCGGTTCGGGCATCACACCCGTCATCTCGCTCCTGAAGACGGCGCTGACAACGGAGCCTGGGAGCCGCTTTACCTTATTCTATGGGAACCGGGACAGCTCGTCCGTGATCTTTCTGGAAGATCTGGCGAAGTTGAAGAACCGTTTCATGGACAGGCTGCAAGTCCACCACTTTCTTGCCGAAGAAGCCGAGGATATCGAGCTGTTCAACGGCATGCTCGACCGCACGAAGTGCGACCTCATCCTCGGTACGCTGGTCGATCCCGAGGAGGTGGCCGCCTTCTTCATCTGCGGCCCGGGCCCGATGATGGACGCCGCCGAAGAAGCATTGCAGTCGGTCGGCGTTTCCCACCAGAAGATCCTTATCGAGCGCTTCACCGCGGGCCGGCCCTCGGCCGCGCTGGCGGCGCAGATGCAGCAGCTGCAAAGCGAGGCGCAGGGGCTCACGATGACGGTGACGCTGGACGGCCGGACGCGCCGCGTCCCGTTCGATGCCGCGGCGGGAAACATCCTCGACAGCGCCCGCATCGCCGGCTTGCCCGCACCCTTTGCTTGCAAGGCTGGCGTTTGCGCGACCTGCCGGGCTCGGGTCATTTCAGGAGAAGTTGAAATGGCGGCGCGTTACGGCCTTAGCGACGAAGAAGTCGCCTCGGGCTACATCCTCACGTGCCAGTCGGTTCCGAAAGGTGAGGGGCTGCAGGTGGATTACGACGCCTGAAGGCCGTTCAGGCCGTTCAGGGCCATATCGACGGCAAGATCTGCCAATTGCTCGGCCGTTATCCGCCCATCCTGGCGAAACCAATTGTGAGTCCAATTGATCATGCCGAAGAAGAGCATGCTCAACGGCAGCACGACCGGGTTCGCATCGGGTCGAATCTCCCGCACCAGGGTCTCCACCACGCCGATGATGCGCCGCTGCTTGGCGACGACCTCGGCCCGCCGCTCAGGCGGGAGCTGGTCGAGTTCGTTCAAGAGCACTTTGTGGCTGTCCTGCGCGCCGACATAGAGGCGCATGAAGGCGAGGGTGAGCGCCTTCAGGCGCCCCCGGGCATCGCCGCTCCGTATGGCATCATCCGCTGCATCGACCAGCGCATCCAAATGCGCCGCCATGACTTCGTAGAGAATGTCGTCCTTTGACGGAAAATAATGGTAGATCAGCGCCTTCGACGTGCCGCAAGCCTTGGCGAGATCAGCCACCGATGCGCCCTGAAAACCGCGCCTTGCGTAAAGGTGCGCGGCGGCGTCGACGATCGCGTCGCGCCTTTTGTCGTAATCGGGGGATTGTGGCCTCGCCATCGCGCCGCCTTAAAGGGCGGCGGATGGCGGGACCAGTTCAATTGCTGCCGGCGACCATCGGGCCGTGCATGCTATTGCCGCGAGCGATGCTGTAAGCCTGCACGTTGCGTTGATAGTCGATCACCGCGCGGGTGACGTTCTGCATCAGCTGCATCCGCGTCGGGATCGGCACGCTCGTTTTCCGGATCAGGACCGCCACTGCGTAGGAGGTGCCGTCGGGACCGGTCAGGATGCCGATGTCGTTATAGCCGGACTGAACCGAGCCGAGTACCTGCCCGGTCCCGGTCTTGTGCGCGAGCGACCAACCCGGAGCAAGGCCCCCGCGAAGGCGCTGCTTGCCGGTCCGCGTGTTGGACATGATGCGCAGCAACTTGTCGGTCGAAGCCGGCGAAAGGAGCTCGCCATACTTCAGCTTGCCCAGGGCATCGACGACTCCGATCGGCGTCGCGCCGTCCACCGGGTCCGAGACGTAGCGCTGAAATGCGGTGCGGCGCACGGCGGCGGGAACACGGTTGCGTGCGGCATAGAAGCCGCTGCCCACCATCGAGCTATTCCATTCCATGCCGGCGATCCGGCTCTGCATGATGCGCTCGCCCGGTCCGAAGCGGACGCCGCTGATGCCTTTGCGCTGAAGAAAATCCCGCACCGCCTCAGGGCCGCCGGCGCGCCAGAGGACGAAATCGTTGCAGGTATTGTCGCTCTGCTGCATCGCGCGCTGCATCAGCTCCGACAGCGTGGTCGTGTAGCCGTTCGAGCCGACAAGCTGAGCGATCGGCTGGTTGAACAACGTCAGGTCGGACTTGCGGACCGTGACGGGCGAATTGATGCTGAGTTCGCCGCGATCCGCCTTTTCAAGTGCGGTCAGGGTCACCCAGAATTTGCTGACGCTCTGCTGCGGGAAGTGCGAAGCGCCGTCATAATGGCTGACATAGCCGGTCTGAAGATCCTTCACCGCAATGCCGACATCGCCCACGAAGTTGCGGCCGAGGCTGGCGATTTGCGCATCCAGCGCCCGTTGCGCCCCGATGAACATCGGCGACGGCGCGCTGAAAACCTGGCCAGGTGCCGGCCGCGCCGGGACGGGCGCAGCGCCGCCGAGGACCATGGCTCCGGCAAGAGCCGCCATCGAAAAGATCGCCAGCTGTTCCCGGCAAACCTTCTTAACGGATTTCCGACGCGATACGCTCACTTTCCCCTCCACTAACGCCTTATGCCCCAAGGCTTTAAGATAGGCGATTAGCGATGGCTGTCAGCTGAATAGGTTAAGCTGCCGATGAACCGTTCAACGGTTGCGGTGAGTCGAATCAATTGCGGGAACTAATTGCCAAACCAGTCCTCCTCGGCGCTTCCGATCGGCATTCCGGGCGGAATTCGGGGCGCGCGGCTCGGCTCGGCGAGCATCTTATCGAGGGCTCCGCGGTCGCGCAGCAGACGGGCGAGCCCGCGGCTCCAATGGCCATGCGCATCATCGCCTCGAGCTTTGGCGAGCTGCGCCGCCAGCCGCTGCACCCGCTCGTCGAGTTCGAGAGCGAGGGGGGAGGAGAGCGCCGGGTCGCGTTGCACGCGGGCAAGCGCCATAACCGTCGTGGTTGCAATGCGCCGCTGCACCGAGGGATCGCCGTTCCGGTTCGGATCACGCGGCATCGCCGAGGCGATCAGCCGGTCAACCACCTCGCTTGCGCCGAGGCCACCCTCCACGACCCGCGCCTGCTCCGCCAGACGATTGAGCCGATCGGGAGCCAGGAGCGCGCCGAGCGTCTGCGCCGCTGCCGCGTCCGTCGCGGCCATCGGGTCGAACACCGGACCTCCTGCAGTGCGAAAGATCTCGATGTCGAACTGCCGGTCCGCATTTCCGGACCAGCCGGAAGAGAGCGCCGGCAGCAGCTGTTTCGGCACTTCGAGCTCACGCGCCGAAAGCGTTTCCATCAACGCATCGAGCGCGCGGCGCTGCGCCTCCGGCGCGACGACCGCCGTCGCTTCCCGCCCATCGCCTCGGACCGAATAAGCGAAGTCGACGCCGCCGACCATCTTGGCGGCGGCTTCCACCTGATACCGGTGGATCAGCCAGACGGGCACGAACTTGCGCCTCAGGTTCGCGACCGGCTCGCCGGCCTGCAGCGCGCCCACGCCGAAGTTTAGAAGCGCGGCGCGGCGAACCGCCATCATCCGCGTAAGCTCGGCGGCAGGATCGGCATCATCGTCCCAGAGCGATCCCCAGGGCTGGGCTGAGTCGACGGGACGGGCATCATTGTCCCCCGCATAGCGGAGCCCTTCCGCCAGCCCCGCCTGGAGCTTTCGCTCCGCCTCGACGTCGCTGTCGGTGCCGTAGAGCCAGTCGATCGCGAACCTGTCCCAGCGGCCAAGGCCGACTCCGTAGGCATCCGAAAGATCGGGCCGCCCGTCCACCAGGCTCACACGCGGCGCCGGATAATCCATCACGGAGAAGCGCCCCTGCGTGCTCGACGCGAAATTATGCTCCAGTCCCAGCGCGTGCCCGACTTCGTGGGCGGAGAGCTGGCGGAGCCGTGCGAGAGAAGCCGTGACGGGATCGTTCGGGCCCCCGGTGCCGACCTTGTCGGCGCCTACCAGTGCTTCGAAGATCAGCATGTCCTGCCGCACGCGGAGCGACCCGAGCAGCACCGAGCCTTTGATGATCTCGCCGGTGCGCGGATCTTCGACCACTTGTCCGTAGGACCAGCCGCGGGTCGCGCGGTTGACCCAGTTGACCACATTGTAGCGTATGTCGAGTGGATCGACGCCCTCGGGCAGCATCTCGACTCGATAAGCGTCGATATAGCCCGCATCCTCGAAGGCCTGTTTCCACCAGCTGGCGCCTTCGAAAAGGGCGCTGCGGATCGGCTCTGGCGCGGAGCGATCGATGTAGAAGATAATCGGTTTCTTGACGCGCGAACGAGGGCTGGCCGGATCCAGCTTTTCGAGCCGAAAGCGGTTGGTCAGGTTCTGAACGATCGGCCGACCAAGCGGCGCCGCGTAATCAAGCACCTGCGTGGCGAAGCTTCCGGCCCGCGGATCGAAGCGGCGCTGCCGGTAGCGAACGTCCGGCAGCCGCACGAGCGAGTGGCGGACAATGAAGGAAATATTACCGCTTGCCGGCGCGATATTGTTCACCTCGGCGCCGGGCTCCGAAGAGACGAAGGTCTGGCGCGCCTCGAGTTCGATATTGTCGGGGAAGACCTTGACGGCATTGGGATCCGCGACGCTGAGGTCACCCACCATCGCGAAGCCCTTCTCGCCGGCGCCTTTCAACGCCTGCCCAATGCCCAAGGCGTCGCAGGTGAGGAAGCTTGCGAGGTCGACCAGGAGTCGCCCCTCAGCGGTCTCGGCAGCGATATCGCCCATCCAGATTGTCGAGAAGGCAAAGGATTCGCGCGCGGCCGCCTGCTCAGCTGCCGGCCCATCGGCAGCCCGAAAGCGTGGGTTTTCGATCTCCGCCACCATCTTCTTGCCGACGCGGCGGAACAGGAGAAGCTGCGAGCCGGAACTCCGCGCCCGATCAAGGCCGACCGGCGCGGAGCCGAGACCGGTCTTCAGCGCCGTCACATAGATGAAGCGGCCGGATATTCCCTCCGCGTCTGGGGCCGGCAATGAGAGGAGGATGCGTCCGGCTTTCTTGTCGACATGAACGGGCAGAAGCCCCGACTGCACGACGGTGTTGGCGAGGACTTGGGCAGGAGCGGCCTCAGGCGCGGGAGCCGCAGCCATGACGAAAAGCGAAAGGATGATTGCAGCGCTGGACTTCATGTCGGCAGCCTAGGGTGCAAGGACGCATTCGCAAGTTGAAAACCAGGCTGGGACGGACGAGCCGCCGTCGATGAATAGCCGTTCATTGTTGATACAGTGTAACCTTATCAATAGGCAGCCGACGTCGAAATCGGAGACTTGAATGAAACGGTGCGCTGTCCTGCTCGCCTCAACCAGCTTATATTCGGCACCGGCCTTTGCTCAGCCGGCGCAGCAGCCTGCCGCCCAAGCAAGGCTCGCGCAAAGCGTCGATCACGTGCATGAGGAGCAATCCGAGGACATCGTCATCACCGCACCTTATGTGCGCGAACTCGACATTCTCGCCGGCACCTCGGTTCTTACCGGAAACGAGCTGGTGCGCGACCTGCGGCCGCAAATCGGGGACACCTTGGCCCGGCAGCCCGGTGTCTCCGCAACGTCTTTCAGCCCCGGCGCCTCTCGTCCCGTTCTTCGCGGCTTCCAAGGCGAGCGCGTGCGCGTGCTCACGGACGGCATCGGCTCCATCGACGCGTCCAGCACCTCGGCGGACCATGCCGTCACCATCGATCCCCTCACGGCCGAGCGCATCGAGGTGCTGCACGGACCTGCGGTTCTTCTCTTTGGCAGCCAGGCCATAGGCGGCGCCGTGAACGTCCTTGACCGGCGCATCCCGCGTACGGTTCCGGATGAGCCCATCCATATCGACGTGCTTGGAGTCTAGGGCTCGGCCGCCGATGAGCGAAGTATCGGCGCCGCCGCGGATCTGCCGCTGGGCAAGGGCGGCGTCGTGTTCCACCTCGACGGCAGCTATCGGAAGAGCGACGACCTTCGCACGGGCGGCTACATTCTTTCTCCGGCTTTGCGCGCCGAGCAGCTCGATATCGCGGCCGAAGAGGCGAGCGAAGGACATGCCGGGGAGGCGGAGGAAGCGCTCGAGCTAGCCGCCCGGCGCGGACGGCTTCCGAACAGCGCCACCGAACAGAAGACGCTCGGCGCCGGGCTTGCCTATATCGGCGACCGCGGCAATCTGGGTGTTTCCGTGAGCTGGTTCGACAGCGACTATGGCGTTCCCTCCCGTCCGGGCCTGGCCCATCACCATGAGGGCGAGGAAAGCGGAGAGGAAGAGGACGAAGCGCACGGCGGCACGCCCGTTACGATCGGCCTGGAGCAGATCCGCGGCGACCTTCGCGGCGAAGTCAATATCGGCGGGTTCATCGAAAAGGCGCGCGTTCGGATCGGTGCTGCGGATTACGAGCACACCGAATTCGAAGGCGACGAAGTCGGTACCGTCTTCAAGACGGACGGGATCGAAGGGCGGCTGGAGCTGGTGCAGTCGAACCGTGACGGCTGGCGCGGCGTGACGGGCGGTCAGTTCTTTACCCGCAATTTCGCTGCGATCGGGCCGGAAGCCTTTCTTCCCCCGAACAAGACGGACCAGTTCGGCCTGTTCACCCTCCAGGAATTCTCGATCGGTGCGATCGGCCTCGAAGCCGCTGCCCGCTACGAGCGCACGAACGTGAGCACCGAGGCGGAAGAGCGCAGCTTTGATGCCTTCTCGGTGGCGTTCGGCGCCTCCTACAGTTTTTCCACCGACATCAAGGCGGGACTGAACCTATCGCGCGCCGAACGCGCGCCTTCGGCGGAAGAATTGTTCTCCGGCGGTCCGCATATCGCGACCCAGGCTTTCGAAGTGGGCGACCCGAACCTCCGCAAAGAAAAAAGTTGGGGCGGTGAGATCTATGCCCGTGCCGAAACGCGCGGCGTCCGCTTCAGCGGGAGCCTGTTCCTCAACAAGTTCGACCGCTACATCTTCCAGGCCGCGACCGGCGCGGTGCAGGATGAGCTTCCGGTCTTCCGCTATTTTCAACGTGACGCCACCTATTACGGCTTCGAGGCCGAAGCCTCCGCCACCCTGTTCCGGGCCGGTGGCTTCCGCTTCGTCGGGGATCTGGTCGGCGATTACGTACGGGCGACGGTGAAGGACGGCGGGCCGGTTCCGCGCATTCCGCCTTTGCGTCTTTTGGGTGGGCTTGAGGCCCAATCGGAGAATGTCGATGGCCGCATCGAGGCGGAGTGGGTGGACGACCAGGAGCGTGTTGCGGCGCTGGAGCCGCCCACCGAAGGCTTCACCCTGGTCAATGCCTCGGTAGCCTGGCGCCCATGGGGTAAAGGCCGAAATGCCACGATCATCCTGGCTGCAAACAATATCTTCGACGTTGAAGCTCGGCGCCATGCGTCCTTCACCAAGGAATTCGTGCCGCTTGCCGGGCGCGATATTCGGCTGAGCGCGCGGTTCAGCTTCTAAGAACAGCGAGGGGAGGGACGAACGGCGGCAAGGCCGCTATCGTCCCTCCCATGATGTCTCCGCTTCATCCGCGCCAGCTGACGCTGCTGCGCATTCGTGCGCTGTTGAACGCGGCGATCTTGGTGGCCCTGGTGCTTTCCGTCGACCTGGCCTGGCTAAGGATGAACGGCGTGCCCCCGGGCCTTGCAACTTCGGGAGCGGTGCTGCTGCTGGCTGCCTGGGTGATGCTGATGCCGCGCCGCAAATACCGCAGCTGGGGCTACCATCTGGCTGAGGACGAGCTCCACATCCAGCATGGCCTTTGGACCCGCGCTCGCACGGTGGTGCCGTTCGGGCGCGTGCAGCATATCGACGTGACGCAAGGCCCGCTCGAGCGGCGCTTCGGCCTGGGCACGCTCGTTCTTCACACCGCCGGGACGCGGAGCAGCGCCGTCGACCTTCCCGGCCTCGACCATAACGAGGCGGGCAGGATCCGCGATCAGATCCGCGCGAAAATCCGGCAGGATCTCGGCTGATGGCCGAGACGGTAGCCGATCGGCGGCTGCATCCTTCGACCTTGTTCATCCGCTTCGTGAAGCAAGCGCCGGAGTTTCTCGTCGGCTTGCCCGCGCTGATCAGCTTCGCCTCGAACTTCGGCGTCGGGCGATTCCTCGCCATCGCGGCGGTGGGAGGGAGTCTTTCGTTCGGCTTCTCGCTCCTCGCTTGGCTGCGCTTCCGGTACGGCATCGGGGAGCGCGATTTCGTTATCGAGAGCGGCGTACTCAACCGCCAGCGGCGCGTGATACCGTTCGATCGCGTACAGGATATCGATATCGAGCAGCGCTTTCTGGCGCGCCTGTTCGGCGCCGCCAAGGTGCGGATCGAGACCGGCGGTGCTGGCAGGAACGAGGGAGATTTGGACACCGTCACGCTCGCCGAGGCGCACCGCCTTCGCGACATCATCCGGGGTGCCGCGCCCGGCGACGCCGGAATCGGCGCGGGGGAGGCCCTTGAGCCTGTGCTGTTCGAGATGAATGTACGGCGACTGTTCGCGGCCGGGCTGTTCAATTTCTCGCTTTTCTACCTCGCGGTCATCGCCGGCGCGTTTCAATATCTCCAGCCCATTCTCAAGCGGAGGCTGCCCGACCCGAAGGACTGGGCCGCACCCGACGTCGGCCAGGTCGCAAATCTCAGCCTCTATGTGACGCTGGTCATCGCCGTCATAGTCCTCCTGCTCGGCGTGGTCACCGGGGTGCTCCGCACCGTCGCACGCGATTACCGGTTTCGGCTGACGCGCGCTCCCAGCGGCTTCCGCCGCCAGCGGGGGCTGTTTACGCTGTCCGAAGTCATCATTCCCCTGCGGCGCGTGCAGCTGGCAGTTGTCGGCACCGGCTGGCTCCGCAAGCGGCTTGGCTGGTACGATCTGCAATTCCAGACGCTCAGCGCGGACGCGCAGCAAAGCGGGCATCAGGCGGCGGCGCCCTTCGCCACCATGGCGGAGGTCGAGCCGATCCTCAAAGAGGCGGGGATCGCCGAGCTGGTGCAGCCCGGCGAATATGTCGCCGTGTCCCGGCTGGCGATCCTTCGGCGGTTCCTCGGCACCATCATCCCGCTCGCCGCCATGGCCGCCCTTGCTTCCCTTTTGTGGCCGCCGGCACTGCTTGGCCTCATACCCGTTGGCTTGGGCGCAGTGCTCGTCGTGCTGAACTGGCGACGTCATCGCTACGCATTGCGAGATCGGGCGATCTACGTTGCAGAAGGCTTTTTGAGGCCCCGTCTGTGGATCCTGCCCTATGCCAAGGCGCAGACGATCGGGATCACTCGGTCTCCACTACAGCGCCATTTCGGCCTGGCGACGGTTGAGATCGATACGGCCGGCGCCTCGCTGTTCCACTACCCCCAGGTGCGGGATCTCGATCGAGCGGATGCCGAAGCGCTCGCCGCCCGGCTGCTTGATGAGTATTATCGAGCCCGGCAAACGGCGCGGCCGCGGCCTGGCGGCGAGTGGGGGATCGATGGACCTGAACCAGACGAGAATATTCGTTGAGGTCGTGCGGGCAGGGGGCTTTGCCGCGGCCGCGCGGCGGCTGGGGCTTCCAAAATCGACGATCAGCGCCCGTATCCAGTCATTGGAGGGCCGGCTCGGCGCGCAGCTGCTGAAGCGTTCCACACGTCAGTTTTCCCTTACCGCGGAAGGCAACGCCTATTTCGATGCCGTCGCAAGCGCCGTGGATCGGCTCGTCGATGCGGAAGCCGCCAGCACTGCGGAAAAGGGCGTTCTTTCCGGCAAGATCCGCTTCACCGCGCCGCTCGAGTTTCCGCGCGATGCGATTACCTCCGCGCTTCGCTCGTTCCTGGACCTCCACCCCAAGGTCCGCTTCGAGGTCAGACTGACCAACCAGCCGCTTGATCTGGTCGCGGAGAATATAGACCTCGCGTTGCGCGGCGGTGATCCGGGCGGAGCCGGCCTGATCATCCGAAAGGTGGGGCAGATCGCCTTCGGCCTCTACGCCAGTTCCCGCTATATCCAGCGGTGCGGGCGGCCGGAAAGCGTTGAGGAGCTCGGCCGCCACGACTTGCTGCTTTTCACCTCGCCCCTGCAGAGTCGCGTCCTTCGGGCTGCCGATCCGCTGAGTGGGCATGAGCCGCGCATCGCCTCCGACAATCTGGCCTTCCTGCGGCGCCTCGCGATCGCCGGGGTCGGGATCACCGCCCTTCCGGAGATGATTGCAGCCCGCGACGTTGCTGCGGGTCGGCTGGAGCGTGTGCTCGAAGCCTGGCGAGGCGATCCGTCAGCGCTGTTCATTGTCTTTCCGTCGCGCAAGGACATGACGCCGCGCGTGAAGGCCTTTGCCAATCATTTGGCAGCCGCAATGGCGGGTTGGGACTCGGCCCCGAGTGGATGAACCGGCCGAAGCGCCTATGTGAAATTCGGCGGGCGCTTTTCGAAGAAAGCGGCAAATGCTTCGGCCGCTTCCGAGGAAGTGAGGCGGCCGGCAAACAGCCTTGCTTCCTCATCGATCCGCGTACGGACGGCCTCTTCATTCGATCGCAGCAGGCGCTTGGTCAGCCGCACGGCCTCCGGCGGCTTGGCAGCGATGCGATCGGCTACGCTTCGGACGCGCGCCTCCAGATCCGAGAGGACGATGTCGGTGACGAGGCCGTAGCCGAGCGCCGTCTCCGCATCGAACGGATCGCCAAGGATAAGATGCTTGGCGGCGCGGTGGCGGCCGATCAGGTCAGGCAAAAGCAGCGAGCTTGCGGCCTCGGGCACCAGCCCCAGATCGACGAAAGGCAGCGAAAAAAGGGCATTGGGAGCGGCCAGCACGAGATCGCAGTGAAGCAGCAAAGTCGTGCCGACGCCGACGGCGGCACCTTCGACGCCGGCAACAAGCATTTTGGGGAAGGTCGAGATCGCATGGAGGAAATGAAAGACCGGCTGATCCATGTCGAGCGCCGGCGCCTGCTGGAAATCCTTGAGATCGTTGCCGGAGGTGAAGGTGCCGCCGCTGCCGATCATCGTGACGACGCGGACTTCCGCGTCGTCGGCTGCCGCTCCAAGGGCCGCGGCCAACGCAGCGTACATCGCGGTGGTAATCGCATTCTTCTTGTCCGGGCGATTAAGTCTCAGCTCCAGCACAGGGCCGGAGCGGGTGGTGAGAATATCGTCGGTCATGAAGCCCTCACTGCTGGTACGGGGGCCTAGCCGATCAATTGGCGAAAGCCCACAGCGAAGGCGCACTCGACCTCGCTGTTTCCGGGAAAGGGATTTGGCGGCGGAACTCATCGGTGAAAACGCCATCGACGCGAATGCTGAA
>JAESFL010000406.1_pt1 | contig 32766 bp, 28 predicted proteins | sample 9269401 | NCBI WGS metagenome assembly JAESFL01 (sample SAMN14506025, study PRJNA617098) | algae metagenome | isolation source: Gloeocapsa sp. UFS-A4-WI-NPMV-4B04 and co-occurring heterotrophs from desert... | place: USA: Utah | collected 2006-10-01 | reverse complement strand
TATTGACAGTAATTCAGTTTGCTGAACGTCATCATACACCGTCCGCTCATAAGCTGATAATTCAACTGTATCGATTCTTCTAGCAAATCACCAGACACTACCCCTAGTGGCGTTGCGTAAGTCCTGTGAGTGATAAATTAAATTTATGATACAGAAGTTCTGGATTCTTAGGCGATCGCACTACGCCCGATAAGTGAGAATTACTATTATTTAGGTAATTAACCTATCTTGATTTTCCTTCTCATGGTATAAGACTAAGATTACTTAACCATGCCAACATTGAAGGTATGAATACTACTGAACGTCTTGTTACTCTCAACCGTATCCGTAAGCTCAGTCGCTTGATGGATAGTGCAATTAGAATTCCGGGAATAAATTTTCGGATCGGCTTAGATCCAATTATTGGTTTGATCCCAGGTGCTGGAGATATAGTCAGTACAGGATTTTCAGCTTATATTATTTATTTAGCGGCTAGGTTTGGCTTACCGCGTCAAGTATTGACAAAAATGGTACTTAACATTGGGTTAGAAGCAGTAGTAGGTTCAGTTCCTTTAGTGGGTGACTTATTCGACGCATATTACAAATCTAATATTCGCAACTTGGCACTTTTAGAAAAACATCTACAAGTGACTGATCCACAAATTGAGAAAGCACCTACCCCGCTATCTGTTGAAGAGCAAAAATTAGTAAAGCAGTATGAGATGTCGTAGCTAAACTTAGTGAAATATGGCGTGCTAATAGATAAGCGATCGCATTTTTAATAAAAAAGCCTCCTGATTAGGAGGCTTAATGTTTGGCTGCAATTAATTTAGCCTATGAAAAAGCGATTATTTACAGCAATTACACCAGCTATGATAGAAGCAGCAAGCGACGTAAGAGCCGCACTAAATAGCCACCAAGCTGCACCTGCGGCGGCTTTTTTAGTTTCTTCTGCTTGCTTTTGAGCCTGCTTTTTAAGCTCTTTCAAGCGTTTTTGAGTTTCCTGCTGGATGAGTTCGACTCGTTGCAGTACACTATTTCTTGCTCCTTCAACTTGATCAATAATTCGATTAGCATCTGCCCCTGAAATGTCCTCACGGGAACTCAGAACGGCGACTAAAGTACCACGATCAAATTGACTCAAACGACCTTGCAGCGCCTCTAATCCAGCTTCTGGATCATCAAACAATTTGCTGAAGTCTTGCTTGATACCTTCATAGTTCAGTTCGGGACGCTCAAGCGCGTTGAGATAGTTGCGAATTTTGTCAAAAATGCCGTCAATTGTTGATTGTACGGTTTGCTGAATCTTCTGAATTTGCTCAACAAACGAGTTACGCACAGACTCTATTTGATCGGCAATTCGGTTTGCTTCTTCTTCGCTAATATCTTCGCGTTGCGACAATAGTGCTACCAAGGTAGAACGATCAAACTGTGACAAGCGATCGCCTATGCTGCCTATTCCGGCGCGTGGATCGTTCAGTAGCAATTGCAGATCGCGCTTAATGCTTTCTGGGTTAAGTTCTTCCTTACCAGTGTTTTGCAGGTAGCTAGAGAGAGTACCTTCAAAATCAATAGCCTGTTTTTGAACACGGCTTGCTACACGGCGCGGTGCTTTGACAATACTGCGAATACCTTCTTGTAACTGATCGATAGTTTGATTAACTTGCTCTTCGCTCAAGTCTTCTCGCTGAGAGAGTAATTTAACTAAAGTTTCCCGATCCACTTGAGAAAGGCGATTTCGTAGTGCTAAAGCTCCCTCTTTAGGATCATCTAGTAACTTAGTCAAATCTTGCTGGATACCTTCTGGGTTGAGTTCTTCCAAGTTGGTACTGCGGAGATACTCAGCTAAAGCATTTGTTGTTTTGTCGTACTGTTCCTTAGCTTTTTCTGCTGCTTTTTGTGGTGCTTGGAGGACGTTATTTCGCACCTCTTCAATAGAATCAAGGGTTTGATTTACCTGCTCTTCGCTCAAGTCTTGACGCTGAGAAAGCAGTTGCACTAGAGTATCGCGATCAAACTGAGATAACCTTGCACCTAACGCGCTTAATCCTGCTTGTGGATCTTCTAAAAGAGTTTTGAAATCGCGCTTGATACCTTCAGGGTTGAGTTCGTCTTTGTTTGTATTACGCAGATACTCTGCTACCTTTTGCCGCACTTCGTCTGTTTTAGCTTTTGCCTGTTCTTGAAGTTCTAAGGCTTTATCTAAGACAGAATTACGGCTACTTTCAAGCTGACTAACAATTTGATTTGCTTCTTCTTCGCTAATATCCTGACGTTCACCCAGTAGTTTTACCAAGGTGTCACGGTCAAATTGCGACAAGCGATCGCTTAGTGCTTTAAAACCAGCTTCTGGATCTTCCAACAGAGTTTGGAAATTCGCTTGGATACCCTCTGGATTTAATTCTTCTTTACCAGTTGAGCGCAGATAATTTTCTACTCTACTACGAACATCTTGCGATCGCCCTTGAGATTCAGCACCCTGAACATTATTGAACACTTCCATGCGGATGCTTTCAAGCTGATCTGCAAGTTCATTGATTTTATCGGGAAGTAAATCACCACGAGAAGTCAATTTTTGAATGAAATACTCGCGATTAATTTGCTCTAATTGGCGACGAACTGTTCCTGGATCAGCTTCAGGATCATAAATAACGTCTTGGAATTCCTGCTTAATCGTTTCTCGGTTCAAATGCCAAGCGTAGGAATTAAGCAGATAATTATCTACATCTGCTTTAATAGTGCTGAAGGGTAACGCTGGTGACTTGTCTGCAACTTGAGTTGCAACCTTATTAGCTTGTTCTGTCGCTTGATCTTTGAGCTTTTGCAACTGACCAGAAATTTGCTCAACATCTACTCCAGGCAGTTTATCTGTAACCTTTTGCAATTGAGCAGAAATTTTCTCAACATCTACATCAGATAAGTCTACTCTGTCCAAAACTGTGCCAAGGAGGGTGTTGAAGCCTAACTGCATTGCTTTATTCGTCAAGCTAGTGCTTTGGCCTTGTCCACTTTTAATCAACTGCGACAGTTGATCACCTAGCTCATTTGACTGAAGTTGCTCTGGAGTGGCAGACTTTAAAAAGTTGAGCAATTGTGCTTGGGGATCTTGTCCTTGCTGGTCTACAACTTGCTTCCAAGCGCCTTCAAGCTGATCTGCAAGCTTATTGATATCCTGTTTAGATAAATCTGTGCGATTGCTGACTAAATCTACAAATGTTTGACGGTCAACATTTTTCAGCAAATCACTTCCAGCTATAGATTGCAAATCTGAAGTATTGAGTAACTTTTCAAATTGACCCCGAATTTCATCAAAATCGAGCTTTGGTAGCTGGAGATTTCCTAAAGAACTCTGTAGCGTCTCGCTGATCTTATTAGGATCAATTCCCGAAGTCAATTCGCGGCGAACTGCGGCTGTAATTGCCTCGGCGGTAGAAACGGCTTGAGATGAAGCAGCATTAGCGCCGAGTGCTGCTGCTGCTGTACCCATAATTCCCTGAAAGCCTGAAGTAGCCGTGCTGACAACAGAACCAATTAAGGAACCTACCGCAGTCGAACCTAGCCACACTATCAGCGAAAAGTACGCCGCCCAAATTACTATGCCAGTAATTGCTCCTAAAATGGTACTTTCAACCAAACTTAGTTTCACGGCTAGAAAACAAGCAATAAATAAAGCAATGCTGACAGTAATTAAAGTCCAAAGTCCTACTGCGGTTTCAATTTTGCGAATTGTCCCGCCTAAGCTTTCTGATTCATCAGAAGAACCTGATGAACCTCCTAATGAGGAAATGCCAAAGGCAACAGAGAAGTTTGTTAACAGTAATTGAAAAGCAAAAGCCATCAAAACGCCTGCGAACAAAGCAACAAAGAATTGTGGCCCTGAAAATACAAGCGCTGCTTCTTCTGGAGTAAAAACTTCCTCACTCACTGGAATTTGTGCTACCCCAAATAAGGCATAACACAACTTCAGCGAAATTCCTGCATTTTGAAACATCGTATTTTCCTTCTGAGATTTTAGCTACACGCAAATCTAAAAGTTGCGTATTAGCAGAGATGTTATTAATTTAAATTAGAGAATTTTTAAACTATATAATCATCCTTCTAAGGTCTGAAAATAGTATAAATATTTGGATAGTTTAATATAAAATTAACCTAGAAATACAAATATGTGTTATTCCAAAGGTGAGCAGCAACTGTGTATATAACTTTAGCTAACAAGCGTATTTATACTATTTTGAATAGTATCAAAAATTTCTAAGTTAATTACTTTGATTCGCTTAATGAAAGTAATAATTGCTACTTTAAGACAGATAGCCGATCGCAAATATATTGAAATATATAATTTTTAGCAAAGCTAAATTTATCTGAAACTAAAGTTAAACAGCTAACAAACATTATCTGGAAGAGATCGGTTGTAAAATATAGTAAAAATAAATTTATTTTTGTGCTTTTAAAATGTGTAATATAAATTTGTAATACTCGGTGATAATATCCAAGCTTGCAAATGGTACATAAAAGTTTGAATGTATTATTTATTACATAAATAATTGGATGTAACTGGTAAAAATAATGTTCCCTCAATATGTTCTCGTACTGCACGGCTGATATAACAGCTACCTTTGAGACAATCAATTAGTAAATTATTTGCATCATGATATTGTTGTAATACTCTTCTTTGCTGGATGTTAAATTGCCAATCTTGACTAATATCTAAATACTTAATCTGCACATTTTTTAATTGCTCAATCCAAGCCTTGCCTTTATCTTTCCACCACACTTTAAAGCTTTCATGATCTTGATCAATCTCAGGTAACTGCTCTTTGAGGTGTTGTAGCGATCGCTGTAAGTTACAATCGAGGCTAAGACCAAGGCTACGTGCAAGGTTATAATGAAGTTCGCGAATCAGGCTAAGAGCAAAATTAAGTTCTCGCTCAAACTCAAGATGAACTTCTAGGTCAATACCAATGCTAGGATCGAGTTTAAGAGCCAGGCTAATATCAGAATTAAGTATAAAATCTAAGCCAAGGCTAACGTCAAGATAAAATGCTCTAACAGCAACTAATTTATATGTAACATTAACTGTATGCGATTTTTGCTCTAACCAACTTAAAAACTTTTGTAAATAATTATCCTCCCTGATTAAATTATCAACTTCTTGCTTTGCTAAGTGCATTAAATAATCAGCATTTTGCAACATAGAAGCAGTTAATAAAAAAACTTCGTGCCATTGTTTTTGGCTGACGCACCTAGCTACTTTAGCCAAAGCTATTTCTAATTTTTGAGGATTAGGACTACTAAGAATTTCTTTTGCTACGAAATGTTTTTGAATAGTTTTATGAGAAAAAGAGTAAATTCCTTTGGCACGTTCTACCAATACTCCATGATCTGCTTCCAATGATTTCAGGATAATTTCACTGTCTAGTTGCAACGTTTCAACATCACTACTAACTCTGGGTAAATTACAGATATAATCAATTATATAATGCTTTATTTCTTGTTTTCTAAATAGGTATTCACCTTGCTCAAAGGTAATTGAAGCGATTTGACTGAGTAAATCTTGTTTCTGTTGGACTGATAATTTGTAAAGCTGCGATCGCGCGATATTGCGCTTGGCATCCCATTTCCTTAATAATATATCTGCTACTTCTTGATAAAGCTCTGCTCGATTAGTAGGAAAGTCTGCTGATTCTTCAAAAATTAGACATAGTAGGGTTAGCAAAAGAGGATTAGTAGCAAGTTCTCGAAGCGGAGCATTTTGGTGAAGCTTATTAATAATTTTACTGCTATTAATGGCATTTTTGTTTGAGAACCACTTAGTTGCAAAGATAGTAATTTGTTCTTGATCAAAATCTGCCACTTCTACTTCAGTAAACTGTTCAAGGCTATATTTTATTGCGCCAATTCGACAAGTTATGACAAAATGATTAGCATGAAACTTCGCTGAAAAATTGCGAATCTCCTGAAAAACTCGCTCCTCATCTACTTCCCGTACTTGATCGAGTCCTTCTAATAAAACGAAGGCTCTGCCTTGACTTAATATTGTTTTAATAGCTGCACTATCGCTAATACCGTAAGTAGCAAATTGCTCACCAATATATGTTAGTAAGCTCGGTTGCTGTTCAGTTTCTGCATAATCCTTAAGTGTAATAAAAATTGGTACAAGATTTGCTTGAAATTCGCCTAAACTGCACTGAATAGCTGCATACTTTAAAAACATAGTTTTTCCAGCTCCCGGCTTACCCAAAATTATTAATTTTGAGTATTGGTTGACAGCTTCTAGTGCTGATAGTCGTTGCTTAGTTCCATTAAGTTGGAATTGCTCAAATTCGTCTGAGCCATAATTTGTGAGGATATCAGCAATTTCTAGCCGCCTACGCCCAGTGATTTTCTCTAGAATTTTGGTAGTGGTATAAATATGATTTAACTCTATTGGCTGAGACATATCTAATACCCGCATCACTCCGCATCTTTGTTGAATGCTGGCGTGTGCATATAGGCGTACTTCTTGAACCAAGGTATCTAAATCACAAGTATTGCTAGTAAATTGCTGGATTGTAGCCTCAGTATTTTCATTTAAATCAACAATCGTTCGCCAAGGTAATTGTAGCCTTTGGCAAATTTTATGAAAATTCTCTCGTGCTATCGGTTTAGCTGCAAAAAACTTTTGAACCGTTGCTCTAGATATTTCTAACTCAGATGCAAAGTCAGCTTTACTTGCAAAATTTAGTATTGCTTCGTTAGCTTGTTTAATACCTTCGAGTGATGCTTTTAACGATCGCATTGTCCGTACTATCATGCTACACCAACAGAACTTTTGGGTATTTTGTCACAATAATCTTAAACTATGTGTGTATCTAGCTATACAACTAAACAATGCTATTTATTACATTATTGTATAAATATACATTTTAAATTCGCTACCTCAGCTTAGGAATTTGGAAGCAAGATTAGATAAAAAACTACTGGTACTGATGAAGATTTGTGTCTGCACAAACTATAGAAAATAGTTGCAATATCAGCAGCGATAATTGTACTTTTATTGACATTTAGTATCATTACAGTCCTCTTGATTTAAGTTGATACTTAGCTGTAATAGTTATCAGCATTTTTTTTACTTTTTATGCAAGAAGCCTATTTGTCATAACTGTTGTTGCAATTTTAAAAAAGCATTACTACCCTGAATTAATCCCAAACCCTTTTACCTTAAAGTAATACCAGTAAGACAGCAGCACAAAACAGCTAACCATCAGCGCTATTAGCTGAAGACAGAGAATAAATTTTATTTGCTATCGCGAGTATAACACTTGTATTATATTTGACAACTGTACTTACAAAACTGAGAATGATTTATCCCCAGATTGATAAAACAACTGATCCGAATAATACTGTTAGAGTCAGCAGCTAAAAGTTTTATCCAAGTGGAAATAGCTGATTTAAGACAAAGCCTAAAGCCGCACTACCAAGGGGAACAGTCAAATTATCAATCCCAAATTTAGAAAATGCTTCTAAGCTGCTAGCAACTAAGGCAACCGCGATCGCTACTACCCAAGTTTGCCACACATTGCCCTGTACTCCTAGAAAAATCAGGCTGCTGACAATGTAGCTAACTATAGCCATTGTCAAAGTGCCTTCCCAACTTTTTTTCATTCCCCAAAGTGTATAGGGATGCTTACCAAATCGTTGCCCTATCAGTGCTGCTAAACCATCACCCCAAGTCATTACCAAAATCCCTAAGACTGCGTAATGGGGTTGTTGAATAGTCCAAAACCAGGCAATCAGCAAACCGATACTAACGGCATAGAAGAATGTTCCCAAGCTTTGACGACCGATACTATTAATATTAGGTAAAATCGGGAATTTGTAAGACACTAAGGCAACTGTACTCGCTAAAATTGAAGCAGAAATCCCTACCCACGCCGGGATATCTAGCCACCAAGCAAGCAAAATCACATTGCCAGTGCCAATGTGAACTACTTTTCGTAATATTTCTGAGTCAGCAGATAGGTAGCGATTGACAATAGCTGCCAATAACAAAACTCCACCTACCCAAGTTCCGGCGATCGCAACTTGAAGCCATACACTTGAAATTGATTCTAACCAGGAAACGTTAAGCACGGTCTGGATTTAAGCTAAAAGTAAAACCTTACTAATAACTCTAACTAGATTTGGCTGAGAAGATGAAAAGATTAATAATTTTGCTCATTCAAGGCTACCGTGTTTTGATTTCGCCTCTATTTCTCCCTACCTGTCGCTTTCATCCTACTTGCTCCCAGTACGCAATTGAGGCAGTAGAGCGATTTGGAGTATGGCGTGGCAGCGCTTTAGCAATTAAGCGAGTGTTGCGCTGCCATCCTTTACATCCTGGCGGTTACGATCCAGTGCCTACAGAAATTGAGCGATAATCAAGTAAAAGGTACTTATCCAACTTGCGTTTGAGCGTCCAAATTCGGGATCGAGTAAGCAAAGTCTCTAGCAAAAGGATCTGGTACTCCCCATTCCTCCTGCGGCACATCAAAACCAAACTCCACTACATGACCATCTGGATCTACAACGTAAAAAGAACGCATCACTGTATGATCAGAAGTACCCAAAATAGAAACTCCCGCAGCCTGACAACGATTATATATCTCGATTAAGGCTTGTTCATCGCTGACAGTAAAACATAAATGAAACAAGCCTGTTTCGTGCCTCTGTGGAGATTTGGCGTTGGTTCCAACCTCCAATAAAGCAAGATCGTGAGGATGTCCACCTGCATGATAAAAGTACATTCCACCACGCTTACCTACTAGCTGCATACCAAGAATTTCGCGGTAGAAATAGTCAGCACTCCGCAGGTTTTTCACTTTCAAAACAACATGATTTATTCCTTGTAAACCCATACACCTCCTAAAGAGCGCGATCGCGTTTTATAGCAATATCACCTGATCCAGACTGGACAATCATCAACAATCCGCCCAAAATAGCTAGATTCTTCATAAACTGAATTGTTTGCATTTGATCAGCGAAATTCGTATGAAAAATCAAGGTGGCGGGAATTAAAAAGATAATTAAGGCGATCGCACCCCATCGCGCTTTGTAGCCTAACAATACAGATAATCCTCCAGCAAGTTCTAGGGCGATCGCACCCATCAAAAATAAACCCGTTAGCGGCATTCCATAAGATGCCATATATTGCTGTGTATCAGCAGGATTAAGAATTTTATTGATTCCTGACATCAGAAAAAGCGCGGATAGTAATACTCTTGCTGCTAGAGAAAGCAAGTTATTGAGCTTTTTCTGGCGATCGCGCTGCACATTTTCAGAATTAACATCGGATACAGGCGTTACTATTTTCAGTTTCATGTTCTTTATACCTGATATTATTTGACTCTAAATTGTCTATATGCAAACAATCGCCTACCTTGACGACTTCGCTTCAGGTAAACCAGAAATTTCTACTGTCTGGGTTGATTCCAACTCTAGCGCCAGTGGCTGTAAGCCAGTACCTTGATGCGAACCATCACAATAAGGTAGGTTTTTGCTTTGTCCACAGGTACAGATATAATACGTGCCAGCTTCAAGGGGGATAGTAAAAGTTTCCTGAGTCATAATCATCCTTTGCTATTAAAGTTTGCGTTAGTAATGTACTTATACGTACTATAACAGAAAATTGTTTTCATGCAAATTTTTAAAATAAGTGCTTGATTTTCTCTAAAGCAACTCGAATCTCCTCTAACTCCTGCTTATCCAGCTTGCCAAAGCGCTGCTTGAGATGATTAATATGAGCGGGGAAGGTTTCGGCAAACACTCGCTCACCTTCTGGTGTAAGCACTGCAAGAAAACTACGGCGATCTTCTGATGGTACTTCCCGCCGCACCAAATCTTTTTTCTCTAAACGATCAATAATACCTGTTAGTTCGCCTTTAGTTGTGAGAGTTTTTTCTGCCAGCTTATTAAAAGTCATCCCAGGCGTATTTCCCAAGGTGCTGATTACGTCGAACTGAGAAGGTGTCAAGCCAAGCTGACGAACATGGGCATCAGAATAACTTCTAAATGCTTGGTAAGCTCGAACTAATTCGCGCACGATGGGCATAAATGGTTCTGTTGCTGCGACTTTTGCGGACTGATTTACAGGTTCTATTGCTTTCGCTTTATCTGTTTTCACGGCTGCTGATTACAACTGATTATGATTTCAATATAGTTTTAACACGAACAAAGTCCAAATGTTTATTTAAAAGGTATTAATTTGAGCTATCAATGTTTTAAACAGATTGAATATAATCTATAGCAGCAGCAAGTTTTGATGAATATTTTTTTGCAAAGTTTTCAAACCAGATACCTTCACTCGATAAAGGATCTAATTTTTTAAGCCAGACGATCGCTTTTATTTTCACTGCCTCAAATTCTTGCTGCTTAATCTGTTTTTGTTTGCGTTGCTCTTCTTGAAATTGTTGCTGTCTTTCCAATTCCTCGGCTTGATCGTGTTGTTGATAATCAGCCTTAACTTGAGCTAAAAGGCTATCTATTGGTGATGTCGATTGCGCTCGTTGTTCAAATTTTTCTTTTTGGATTTTTTGCTGCGGCTGTTGAACATCTGGTTGATCATATTCAGCTTTGACTTGAGCTAATAAATCATCAATGAAGTCCATTTTTTTAGATTTTCCTTATTCTTGCTATTAAATAATATCTAGTCATTAATTGCATTAAGCAATACTTCTGATAAACTCAAATCTTCCATATCATCAATTGTGATTGTGTCACAAATATCAAACTTTGCTCCGGCTCCTTGTAATTCATCATCAAGAATCTTCAGAAACTTAGTTGCCTGCTGATCTGAGCCAACTTGAATAAAAGAAATTGCCAATTCTTCATCGCGATCCATCCGCCGAGAAGCTTCTATAATTACCTTCATCACCGCTTTACGGTCATCTGGTTCACTATCAGTTATGACTAAAATTGTTTCAACATTGGGTTTAGTTTGACGTGCAGCTTTACGTTCAAAATAGCTGTCAGTAGCGCTTTTCAGCACGCTGGCTAAGTCAGTGCTACCTGATGGATCATTCTCACGAAATATTTGTGTAACCTTACTTGCTGTTACATTGTCATAGCGTTTAAATCGACCTGAAAACAGATAAACAGTAATTCCATCTGAATCAAATTGTTCACATTTACTTGCTAAAGCAATTGACTCTTGGGAAGCTATCCACCTACTTTTTCCACCCTTTTGATCTGTTGTAGCCATGCTGCCACTTTTATCAATAATTAGGGTATAGTCACGGTTTTCTAACATTACTCAATTCCTCAGTTTTGACTCTACTAAGTGTGTTATTTTTTAACATTTACTTAGTCATTAATAGCGTTTAATAAGATATCCGCAAGGCTCATGTCTTCCATGTCATCAAGAGTGATTGCGTCACAAATATCGAACTTAGCGCCGACTCCTTGCAGTTGATCATCTAACGCCTTGAGAAATTTAGTTGCTTGGGGATCTGAACCAACTTGAATCATTGAGATTGCCAGTTCTTCATCTCGCTCCATCCGGCGCGAAGCAGTTATAATTACTTCCATTACAGCTTTGCGATCGTCTGGTTCGCCGTCAGTTATAACTAAAATTGTTTCTCCTGCTGGCTTAATTTGACCAGCCGCTTTACGCTGAAAATAGTTATTAGTTGCATCTTGAAGTACAGAGGCAAGGTTAGTTGTACCAGCAGGATCGTTTTCTTGAAATATTTGGGTCACTTTGCTTGAAGTCACATCGTCATACCGTTTAAATCTGCCTGAAAAGACATAAACAGTAATACCGTCTGGGTCAAATTGTTCACACTTTCTTGCTAGTGCTAAGGTAGATTCTTGAGCTATGTCCCATCTACTTCTACCACCTTGTTGATCAGGCGTGGACATACTGCCGCTTTTGTCAATGATTAAGGTATAGTCACGATCTTTCATGAAACCTCACTCCAGTAGTTAGTCTTTTGGTTTAGTCTAACTGTTAGGGGATCTCGCGTCAGCTGCTTAAGCTGATATCTTGCAGCAACAAAAAATAATACAAACTTTACAGATGGAGAATAGCGGATTCGAACCGCTGGCCTCTGCGGTGCGATCGCAGCGCTCTACCAACTGAGCTAATTCCCCTTTTTTTGGGTGTTAGGTGATATAGGCAACCCTAAACTCCTAAAAGCCCCTAATTATTATATCATCGCAGGACAGTCATTAGCTTGATAATTCAGCTTACTTGGCACAAGAGAGTAAGTAGAGGCACATTTCAGGAAGAGTCGCTTGCACCGTTACTTTTGCAAGAAGTGAGTAGTGGGGTAGTATTTCACTAATCACTCTACTTACGGTCAAAGTCTAGTTGACATTTTCTCTAAACCCAGACAACGAAATTCAAATTTTGCCTTTCCCTCACTTCTGGCTTATTTGTTAAATCGCGGTGACACTAATGATTTTTTCGTCAGGTTTAAGCGAGGAAATGCGATCGCCTTTTCCATCTTTGCCCATTAAAGGAACTGAATCTACAGGTAAACGCAGCACTCGCTGAGTATTTGTCACAAGTACCACTTCATTAGTAGCCAACACCATACTACCTAGAGCATCTAGCTTGCTAGTAAACGACAAAACCTGAGTGCCAATATCTCCACGATTACCCCGTCGCAACACACTTGCTGAAATTCGTTTGGCATATCCTAGTTGAGAAACTAATAACAGAGTTGGATTTAACTTGCTGATTGTCACACAACCAATCATCTGTTCCTGCTTACGGAGTCGCAACGCTTGTAACCCAACAGCTGTACGACCTAAAATTGGTAATTGCTCATCATTTACTTGAAAGCGCAGTAGTCGTCCGCCTCCAGTTGCCAAAACTAAGTCTTGACCAGGCTGAGTTATTTGTGTAGATAGTAGCTTGTCATCATCTTTATACTTAATCACCGTTAGACCGCGATTAGTTAAGTTAACCAACTCAGAAAGCGACAAACGCTTAATCCGCCCCATTTGTGTTAACAAAATCATTTGTGCGGCTTCTGGATCATCTGGTAGAAAAAAGTGAGATACCACAAGTTCCATTGCACTAGACGCAGCACCTGGTAACAAGCTTACCAATGGTTTCCCGCGTCGATCATTACGTCCCGATGTTGGGGGAATGTCGCCTACTTTAACCGGATAAACCTTGCCACTTCCTGTCAATACCACTAATTCTTGGTCAGTCTTGGCAATTTCAGTCTGGATAACTAAATCATTTTCAGGTGTACCACTTTCTACTTTTTGCTTTCTGCTGGAGTTCTGATTGCTAGCTGCAAGTCGCCGCACATACCCGCGCTGGCTGAACTCCAAAACAACTTCTTCAGCAGGCTGACTGCTGAGTGCTAGTTGTTGAGTGGAGTTGATAAGTGATGAGTCATTGGCGATCACATCGGTTGTTACTTCTTGGCTACCTTTTGCTTGCCTCTTACTGCTGACCGCTATCCTAGTACGGCGCACATCACCATATTTCCGCTTGAGCGATCGCAAGTCTTTTTTCAATACTTTCAATAACTCACGGCGATCGCTTAATAACCCCTGTAGCGATTGAATCTGCTCACTCAAAGAGTCAAATTCACTTTGTAAGTTCTGCTGTTCCAAACTTGTCAGCCGTCGCAATGGCATAGCAAGAATAGCGTCAGCTTGTTCTTCACTCAAATTAAATGAGCTTTGAAGGTTAATTTTTGCTCCACTACCATCAGCAGCCCGTCTCAAAATTGAAATCACTTCATCCAACCCAGATAAAGCAGTTAACAATCCTGCAACTATATGCAGGCGACTTTCAGCTTGTTGCAGTTGGTGAGTGTAGCGACGATCAAGAGTATATTCCCGAAACTTCAAGAACTCCTGTAACATCTGCCGCAAAGTCAACTGACGCGGTTGTCCATCCACTAGGGCTAATAGAATTGCACCAAAGTTACTACAAAGTGCAGTTAGATGATACATCTGCTGGAGAATAGCTTGGGGGTTGGTGTCCCGCTTTAATTCCACAACTACCCTGATCCCATCGCGATCGCTTTCATCCCGAATATCAGAAATACCTTCAATCCGCCCTTGATTAACTAACTCCGCTACCTTTTCAATCCAGCTAGCCTTATTTACTTGGTAGGGTAATTCCGTCACCACAATTGCTGTCCGCGCTTTGCGCCCCCGTCCAGCTTGAATTTCCTCAAAGTTGGCAATTCCTTGGACAGTGATGCTACCCCGACCTGTTGTGTAGGCTTCTCGAATTCCAGCATTCCCGACAATTTCACCCCCAGTAGGAAAGTCCGGTGCTGGAATCAGATCAAATAACTTTTCATCTGGTAGATCCGGGTTATCAATTAAAGCAATTAACCCGTCTACCACTTCTCCCAAATTGTGTGGCGGTATATTAGTCGCCATCCCGACAGCAATTCCAGAAGAACCATTAAGTAACAGCAACGGTAACTGAGCTGGTAGTACAGTTGGCTCTTGCTGCGAATTATCAAAATTTCCTGTAAATTCAACTGTTTCCTCGCCGATTTCAGCCAGCATCGCTTCATGACCGATCGCAGCTAGGCGTGTTTCGGTATAACGCATTGCTGCTGGTGGGTCGTTATCCACTGAACCAAAGTTGCCATGTCCTGCGAGTAACGGGTAGCGACTAGAAAAGTCTTGTACAAGCCGTACTAGCGCATCGTAAACAGATTGGTCGCCGTGAGGGTGATATTTCCCCAGCACGTCTCCCACTACACGCGCACACTTACGGTAGGGGCGATCGGGGGTCAATCCCAACTCATGCATCGCATACAAAATGCGTCGGTGAACTGGCTTTAATCCATCGCGTACGTCTGGCAATGCCCGCCCGACAATTACACTCATGGCATATTCAAGATAAGACCGTTGCATCTCTGTATGCAGCGCTGTGGTAATGACCTGTCCCGTTGAGAGAAGGTTTAACTGTTTAGCCATGAGTTCTGTTCCCTGATTCGACAAAAAAGTTTTTGTAAGTTAATAAGAATGAACTACAGCATCACGGAGTAAGTGCTTTTGCCAATCATCTTCGGTAGCCGTAAGCTAATCCGCAGTAGGATCATCCTTGATTAAATAAAAGCACCGATTCATTCTTTAAAAGGAAGTAAATCCTTTATGCCTCAATGTCTTCAATTAATAATATGGAGTATCTAGCAGCAAATTCTTATGAAAACTGTTTTGATTGTGGAAGACGATCTCAATAATGCTCGCGTTTTTTCCAAAATTTTGACTAAGCGAGGCGGCTTGGATGTTAAGCATACAGAAAATGTAGAAGAGGTAATGCAAATTGCGGCATCTGGAGAAGTTGATATTATTTTGATGGATGTTTCCCTCGCTCGTAGTGTTTACCAAGGTAAAGCAGTTGATGGCATCAAGATTACCCAAATGTTGAAGGCAAACTCAAATACAGCTTCATTGCCAATCATTTTAGTGACAGCACACGCAATGGAGGGCGATCGCGAGAGCTTTCTCAAACAAAGCGGCGCTGATGGATACATCTCTAAGCCAGTCGTTGATCATCAAAAGTTTGTTGATCAGATTCTGGCACTACTGCCATAAGACTAGCAACACCATCTAAGATATTTTTGGTAAAAAGCCTTACCCAGTCACTTTCGTCAAGAACAGTCCTAATATCAGAGATATAGAATATCCTCTATCTAGTACATATTTACTACTTCAATGTAGATTAGTCAACTGCTAAAGATAATCTCTCCATACTGCCTTGGGAAAAGGTGATCAAAGGCATTGAGGCTACACTCACAGTTTAAGCCATCATAGTTTGTGGGCGATCGCATACACCAAAAAGCCTATTTGGGAGTATCCGCCTTTTTTAATTAGAGCAATTACTGGTTCTGTATCTAGATAAGTATTTTGTATTAGTTGCGATTAAGAAAGTTCTGTAGTGGAGTTAGACTGCATTGAATGGTAAATTGCTTCGAGATTTACTGAGACTCCTATATTCATTGCTCAAAATTGTGGACTTTCTGGGATGTTGGCTACCACTAGGGCTGCTCATTTTGGTTTACACACCCAGTTGTGAAAGATTTGGGTGTATGCCGCTAGGTGCTGTACTTGATAAGGTAATAATAATGAGTGCGTTTTTTCTAGCTCTTGGTTTAGTTCTTATGTGGGTGGAGCGTCAGAATAAAAGAGCGCTGATTGCTCTAAGCCTCGCAGTATTTGTATCAAGCATTCCTCTACTTTATTTGTATTTCTTCGCCGTCGTATCATTCGGTTATTTTATAGTCATAGATAACCATTTGAAAATATATATCTAACTTGCCTCTGCACTGGACGCAGGGACCTAGACGCAGAATGGCTTGTGGTAAGACATTGCTTTTTTTAATGGCAGATCAAGAGGGAGCAGGATATTACTCCTTACCCCTCCCGCATCACTAAATGCTAGACATTACATCCCGCGCCGCCGCCAAAGTCTTGTCAATATCCTCTTCCGTATGAGCCACTGAGGTAAACCCAGCCTCAAATTGAGACGGAGCAAGGTAAACACCGCGCTCTAACATCCCGCGATGGAAACGGCTAAACTTAGCCGCATCTGACTTTTTCGCATCCTCGTAGCTATGCACTGGGCCAGATGTGAAGAATAAGCCGAACATCCCGCTAATTTGACCGCCGCAAGCTGCATGACCTGTTTCTTGGGCAATTTGCAGCAAGCCATCCGCCAACTTCTTAGTAATGCGATCAAGATACTCGTATGTATCCGGCTTTTGCAGCAACTCCAACGTTTTAATTCCGGCTGTCATGGCTAAAGGATTACCAGAAAGTGTCCCAGCTTGATACATTGATCCAGCTGGTGCAACCATCGACATAATATCGCGACGACCGCCATAAGCTCCCACTGGCAAACCACCGCCAATAATCTTGCCTAGTGTCGTCAAGTCAGGAGTAATGCCAAACTTTTCTTGAGCGCCACCATAGGCAATCCGAAACCCAGTCATCACTTCATCAAACACCAACAACGCCCCATGTTCTTGAGTCAATTCGCGCAAGCCTTCTAGAAAACCAGCATCAGGCGGAATAAATCCAGCATTACCTACAACTGGCTCTAAAATTACACCAGAAATCTCGTCGCGGTTCTGTTCAAATAATGCTTTAACCGCTTCTAGGTCATTAAAAGGCGCAGTCAGGGTATTGGTAGTTGTGGATTTGGGTACTCCGGGTGAGTCAGGTAAACCCAGTGTGGCAACACCAGAACCTGCTTTAACTAGGAACATATCGGCATGACCGTGATAGCAGCCTTCAAACTTGATGATTTTATCGCGTCCGGTGAACGCCCGCATCAAGCGCAGTACCGACATACAAGCTTCAGTGCCAGAGTTGACAAATCGTACCATTTCAATGCTAGGTACAGCATCAATCACCATTTCTGCTAGTACATTTTCTAAAACTGAGGGCGCACCAAAGCTCGTGCCTTTTTCCAAAGCTTGATGAAGTGCTGCAATTACATCAGGATGGGCGTGACCACAAATTGCTGGGCCCCAACTACCGACATAATCAATGTACTGGTTGCCATCTACATCCCAGATATATGCACCTTTGACGCGATCAAAAACGATCGGTTGTCCTCCTACAGATTTGAAGGCGCGGACTGGCGAACTTACTCCCCCAGGCATTAAATTCTGGGCGGCGGCAAAAATTTCTGCTGATTTGGTTGTTCTAATGCTTGTATTAACCAAGGTTCTCTCCTAAGTGGGAATTTTTAAAAGTCTATTTCTAGATAGTTGTAGGCTTTATTTGAGAACTCCTACGTTTATGAATTATAGGGCTAGGGAAAATAAGACGATTTAAGATTTGTGCCTAGAAATTTGCGATCGCTTATCTAAATCCATCCAAAATTGATATCGTGCTGCCTATAACTCAGCAATTCACTGGTACAAAAGATACAGGAAAAGCTCACAAATTTGCCTCAAGAGCAGTAAAAATCTAATTGGCTAGAACTTTGAGTGTCCTAGTTTAACTTTCTGATATTTATAACTTGCCCCATAAAGTAACAGTACTTAAAGATAAACGTACTAGCTAACTCATCTCAATGGTATCTTGGACGAATGAGTCATTGCCTGAGATAACTGCTAGTATGTCTGCCGCTCAACAAAATTTATTCCACAAAGCTATCCCCCTAGATCAAATTCGCTACGATGAGCAGGGATTAGTGCCAGCTATTGTCCAAGATTATCTAGATGGCACAGTCTTGATGATGGCGTGGATGAATCGAGACTCACTCCAAAAAACACTGGATACAGGAGAAACATGGTTTTGGAGTCGTTCTCGGACTCAGTTGTGGCATAAAGGAGAAACTTCTGGACATATTCAGAAGGTGCGATTCCTTCGCTATGACTGTGATAGTGACACGCTCCTATTTGGAGTAGAACAGATAGGAGATATTGCCTGTCATACTGGGGAACGTAGTTGTTTTCATCAAGTAGATACTCAAGTTGTCCCACCGCCAGCAGACACATTGTCACAGGTATTTGCTGTAATTTGCGATCGCCGCGATCACCCGGTTGAAGCTTCCTATACTTGCCAGTTATTAGCAGCTGGTGATAACAAGATTTTGAAAAAACTCGGTGAGGAGACTGTTGAAGTCGTAATGGCGTGTAAGGACGATGAGCCAGATGCGATCGCAGCTGAAGTGGCTGATTTGCTGTATCACACTCTTGTTGCTTTAGCTCACCACCAAGTTGATTTAAAAGATGTCTATCGCAAGTTGCAAGAGCGTCGCCGTTAGGAACAAGCAGCATCTCTTAATTGAAGGTAGAAATATCATTTCATATGTCTAACAACTTAAAGCCATCCCTTTATGAACGTCTAGGCGGTGTTTACAGCATTGCATCTGTAGTAGATGATTTCATTGACAGAATTATGAGCGATCCGAAATTAAATGCTAATCCGCTTGTAGATGAAGCACATCATCGAGTATCCAAGGCGGGGTTTAAATACCTTGTCACCGAAATGGTTTGCTGGGCAACAGGTGGGTCTCAACAATATTCCGGTCGTTCAATGTATGATTCCCATGCTCATCTCAATATTTCTCGCGAAGAGTGGCAGGTTTTTCTAGATGACTTTCAACTCAGTTTAGATAAGTTCAATGTACCCCTGGCAGAGCAACAAGAGCTATTCGACATTGTTGAGACTACTAGAAAAGACATTATTAGCCATATTTAGTAATATCTAATTTTGCTTTTACTCGCTAACTCAAATAGGCAAAATTTTTGGTTAATTTTAGCTTTTTGGGATTGCTATTTTACTTTTTCAAAGGTATAGTTTAATAATGGAAATCCGTGCGACCGTATAAATATAGTCAAGTTTCTAGTATAAAATAAATATACCAAAAAATTTAGGCGCTGTATAGCCCCACTCTAAAATTCGGCGCGGCAAAAACATTAATTACAGCTTGTGACCAAATAGAGTTTATTTATCAGCCAAAATTCGGTTGAGGTACTGCAAAATTACGATAGTTATAACTACGCTCAAGGCAAGAATTAACCAAAAGCTATATACGACTACTCGCGGCTGATCCAATGCCCAGCCGCCCAAAGGAGGGCCAATAAAATAACCAGCAGCCCAACATAAGGAGTTGATAGAAAAGTAAACTCCGCGTTGTGATTCGGGTGCTAAGTCTGTAATTAGAGCAGATGCAGAAGGTGTGTAGGAAACAGTAGCTAGAGCAAATACGCCCAAACTAAAACTTGCCCATCCTAAATTGTTTGTTGTAGCAACGCCTGTAACCCAAATTAAACTGAATCCCACTGCCCACATCAAAGCGGAAATAGTGAGTGCTTGGGCGTGACTAAACCGCTTTAAGGCACGGGCGACGGGTAATTGGCATACGACAGCTAAAGCAAGATACAAGGCAAATAAAGCACTAATAGTTGTTTCGGCAAATCCTTTTTCTGCTCCTACCGCAACAAAGTTTTTGAGGTAGAGGGGTAAAGTGCTATGCAGTTGAGAAATATATGTGGTGAAGATGATATTCACAATGACATAGACAAGCAGAGGGCGATCACGCAGTGCTTGTAGCCAACTGCTTTGGATAGAAGTATTTTGCTGCCTTTCTGGAGGTTGATAAGTTTCTGTAATTGCAAAATATACTACGCCAAAGAACACCACAAACGAAATTGCATCAACTATAAATAGCGCTCGATAAGCCCCAGTTGTCCCAATCAACGCACCTCCAAAAACAATTCCCATCCCCATACCAAGATTATCTGCAAGCCGTGTGAGGGCGAAAGCTTCTCGGCGTTGTTCGGGTGGCGTTAAATCTGCTACTACTGCTTCGGTTGCAGGCCAGTATAAACCCTGACCTAGACCCATTAGCAAATTCCCTACAACTAAAGTAGAAAAATTGCTGGTAGTAGCTAAAACTAAAGAAGCGATCGCAGCAACAGCCGCCGATAGTAACAAAGTACGGCGACGGCCCCAAAATCTCGAATCGGAAAATGTACCCCCCAAAATACGCCCTAATACGCCAGAAATTGAGGCACTACCCAAGGCAAAGCCTACAGCAGTTGCGGATAAGCCTACTTGATTAACAAAAAAGATGGGGGCGTAAAACAGAGTAAACCCAGTACCAATTTCCGATAAAAAGCGACCAATCCCTAAAATCCACACTTGAGGATTTAGCTGCGGTAGCCAGGAGGGCAAAAAAACGTATTTGCGTAAAAATTTCATTCAAACAGACGTAACAAAAGAAGCATACACAGGTAATTCTCTGTTTGTCTATGCCTGTAGCACATCCATTTAAAGTAAGGATTTGTTGAAATTGAGCAACTGCACTACATTTACTCCTATTGAATAGTTCCACGCGCCTTCAAGGTGATATCCTAAAACGCCCGTACTTTATTAATAATGCGGTTAGAGATCATTTTCAATCGCCAAAAGTGAGAAATAGAGTGGGCATTGCTCAACCTACTTGCTGGTAATCTGTACTTGGAGCGTAGGTTTCTTCTACTCGAGAAGAACGTAACAACCCGTACTACCATGTGTGCCATGCCTGCAACACGCGATCGCATTACTCAAATTTACCACCAGCCCTTGCCAAATCTGCTTTTCAATGCTCAACAAATTCATCGGGAACATCACGATCCCTGTGCTGTACAGCTATGCACACTCAGCAACATCAAGACAGGTCTTTGCCCAGAAGACTGTGCCTACTGCTCCCAAAGTGTTCATAATAAAACGGGACTCGTCCCTCAAGAACTAATGAGTGTTGAGGCGGTTGTGGCTGAAGCACAAGCAGCTAAAGCAAATGGTTCTACCCGCTTTTGCATGGGTGCGGCTTGGCGAGAAGTTAAAGATAATTCCCAGTTTGATCAGGTTCTAGAGATGGTGCGCCAAGTGGCTGCCCTTGGTATGGAAGCCTGTTGTACTCTCGGTATGCTGAAGCCGCACCAGGCTATGCGTCTCAAAGAAGCTGGGTTGACTGCCTATAATCACAACCTCGATACCTCACCTGCCTACTATGGAAAGATCATCACAACGCGCACCTACCAAGAGCGCCTGGATACAATCCGCGCTGTTAGTGCTGCTGGTATTTCTGTCTGCTGTGGTGGCATCTTAGGAGTGGGCGAGTCAGTTGAAGACCGTCTGGAATTACTAGAAGCTCTATGCCACCTAGATCCGGCTCCAGAATCAATACCGATTAACTGCTTAAATCAAGTAGCAGGAACTCCATTACAGGACGCTCCACCAGTTGATCCAATAGAACTGGTGCGGATGATTGCAACTACACGCATCCTCTTTCCTCAAGCGACGGTGCGCCTTTCAGCAGGTCGAGTGAAGATGAGTGACGAGCTACAGGCACTTTGTCTACTTGCAGGTGCTAACTCGATCTTCACTGGCTCAATTCTGTTGACTACACCCAACCCGGAGCGATCGCATGACGAGCAAATACTAGAGCGCTTCGGGATGATTCGCAAACCTCTCTAGGCTCTATTGAATTATTCCCATTCAATTGTTCCAGGCGGCTTCGAGGTAATGTCGTAAACTACTCGATTTACACCCTGTACTTCATTAACAATGCGGTTAGAAATCGTTTCCAATAAGTCGTAAGGAACCCGCGCCCAATCAGCAGTCATGCCATCTTCGCTCTTAACCAAGCGCAACACAATCGGATAAGCGTATGTGCGCTGGTCGCCCATAACACCTACACTGCGGATAGGTAACAACACGGCGAAGGCTTGCCACAACTCATGATACATCCCTTGACGATTTATTTCCTGACGGACAATTAAGTCAGCATCACGGAGAATATTTAACCTGTCTGCTGTGACTTCGCCCAAAATCCGAATCGCTAATCCAGGACCTGGGAAAGGTTGGCGCTGCACGATTTCTTCTGGTAAACCAATTGAGCGACCAACTTTGCGGACCTCATCTTTAAAGAGTTTACGTAGGGGTTCAACCAGCTTGAAGCGTAAATCTTTAGGCAAGCCGCCGACATTGTGATGACTTTTAATTTTTACCGCCACTCTTTCGCCAGTTTTGGGATCAACATTGGTATCAGCTGATTCAATTACGTCTGGATAAAGAGTACCTTGAGCTAGATAATCAAATGGGCCAAGGCTTTTGGATGCTTCTTCAAATACACTGATAAATTCATGTCCAATGCGGCGGCGCTTTTCTTCAGGATCAGTGACACCAGCAAGCAGGGCAAGAAAGCGATCGCGTGCCTGAACATACTCTACCGGAATGTGGAACTGCTCTTGAAATAGCTTGACCAACCGTTCCGGCTCTAATTTCCGCATGAAGCCTTGATCGATAAATACGCAAGTCAGTTGATCGCCGATCGCTTTATGCAACAAAAAGGCAAGTGTAGAAGAATCCACACCACCAGAAAGCGCTAACAACACTCGCTTATTACCTACTCTGGCGCGAATTTCTCTGATCGCTTCTTCAACAAAGGCGGCAGTTGTCCAGGTTGGTTCACAGTCGCAGATGTGGTAAACGAAGTTGCGAATTAAAGCTAGTCCACCAATTGAATGCACTACCTCTGGATGAAACTGTACGCCGTACAGCTTATTTTCGTGATGAGCGATCGCCGCACAAGATGTATTTTCTGTATGTGCCAGCACTTCAAAGCCTTCCGGCAAGACATTACAAGAGTCGCCATGACTCATCCACATTGTCGTGCGATCTTCCACATTAGTGAATAAATCAGTCGGATCGTCAATTAACAACGATGCTTTGCCATACTCAGCTCGCTCTGCCTTTACCACTTCCCCGCCTAGCTGCTTTACCATCAGCTGCATTCCGTAACATACGCCTAAAATGGGAATGCCTAGATGCCAAATTTGAGGATCGCAGACAGGAGCGCCGTTGTCATAAACTGAACTGGGACCACCAGAAAGGATAATTCCTTTAGGATTTAACTGCTGCAACTGCTCAGCTGTTGTTCGATAGGAGAGAACTTCAGAATATACCTGAGTTTCCCGAATTCGACGCGCAATCAGTTCAGAATACTGAGAGCCGAAGTCTAGGATCACAATCATTTGGCGATTCAACTGCACCAAAGATTCGCTGTGTAGCGGTATGTCTGTCTGGATCACCGATTTAGTTCCTGTTCAAGAGATAGAGTTACAAAGGGGTCAGGGGTTGGGGTAAATACCTTATCTTCTAACCCCCAAATACCATTTGCCATTTACTAATAAAACGTTTTTTAGCTAAAGCTTAGAAGCAATAATATTCCTTAGATAGATACCTAAAAAGTTATTAATTGATAGTTAAATGGATATTTTTATAAAGTTAACATAAGTGGGCTAGTAAGGTAGAAGCAGTTTGACTTTTGACAATAATTTGGCGATCGCGGTCAAATAAAATTGAGCCGATTTTAATCCGGCGTTCGCTGTGATTAAAAATATAGTCTTGGGAGCGGCGATCAATTGTCTCGGCGATCGCACTATAAACCTGACTTACAGCCAAGCTGCCTTCTGTAGCATCTAAATCGCGTAGATATTTCAGTGCTGCTTCAGCCGTTGAACTGGCAAAAACAGCTTGTAAGACAGGTGTTGGTAAACCTACTTGAGCGCAATGAGCCGTAAGTATTTCTAAACGTCCATCGGCTAAATGGTGATGAGTGTGAAAAATGCCGCCAGCTAATTTAATCAACTTACCGTGATAGCCAAACAACAAAACTGTTTTAACACCTTGTAGTCCAGCTTCTACTAATAGTGGCCCTAACCAATTGGCTGTTTTAACTAATCTGTCAGGATTAATACCCAGTTTTGCTGCCAAATCTAAGCCATTTTCCCCCACACAAAACACTAAACACTCAAAACAACTTGCCTTTTGTTGTACTTCCTCACGACAAGCATCTAGTTGTCCTGGGGCGCTCAATGGTTGAGAAATTCCGGTTATACCTAATAAAGAAAGCCCATCGACAACACCAAAGGCAGCATTAGAAGTGCGTTCAGCTAAACGTCGTCCTTCTGGGAGAATAATCGTCACCTCAATTTTTTCGCCCGATTTCAACAACTTCCCTAAATTTTCTCGGATCAGCTTTTGTGCATAAGCATAAATAGCCGCTTCCCCTGCTTCACCGAGCCTCCCCAGCCCTTCACCCCCTTTAATAACCACTGCCTCCCCATCTCCCCTGCTCCCCTGCTCTCCTACCCATTCCACCAATGCCCAGATCGGTGTATTACGAGTAAGATCAAGATTATCCCCTGGATCGCTACGAGTAATTGCCAACGCCATTCCCTGCCTTAATCCAGCTGTTTGCTCGACAGGAATTTCAACTATTTGGGGTGGCTCAACTAAATCAATTTGTACCGATTGGATTGATTTATCCTGCCGTAGCCAATGTAAAGCGGCAACGGCGGCGGCACAGGCAAATACTGGCAATGTATATCCAGAACGCATCAAATTGACTGAAACCATATAAACGAATAGACCTGGGGAGGTGAAAGAATAAAGTAATAACAAGGAGGTAGGTTGATTTTAGCTAATCACTATCTCAGGTTAGTTGCCACACAAAATTTCTTGGAGTGTTATTTAAATTTATCAATGCGCGATCGCGTCTATGTCCATGCCTAAGTACGCTCCATCACTACTCAACTTTGTATCAACAGCTACTCCAAAAGTAAATTTTATTTGTAATTTTTGTTTCAATAGATTTAGAACTTTATCTTTCTGTTGACTGTTGTCTAGGCGATCGTCTCCAGCCTATGCTGCAAACAGAACGTCCAATTAAGCCGATGCAAGCCTTCTGACATTACATTTTTGTGCTGTTAGATGGTAAAGCACTTACTTCACTGTCCCTCCACTTAACTTAACGTTGGATTTTGCCCTAGTGGAAATTTTATCTGTCCCACCTGTAAAAATATTAGAACCTTCTGCCGGATCAGCCTCGGTAAATCCTCCACCGCAGCCCAAAATTTCTACCCAAACTATTCGCACTAGCCTTAAAGCGTCTACTATTGATGGAGTTTTCGCTGGGGTTTTTACTAGCATTACTAGCGGTGTATTGCTGACTAACTTTTTGCTACAACTTGGGGCAAGTCCAGTAGAAATCGGGATGTTGTCATCAATTCCCATGTTGTTAAATTTGCTCCAACCAGTGGGAGCTTATTTTGCTGATCGCACTAACAGCCGCCATAATTTTTGCCTATGGATTTTCGGTGTTTCACGGGTACTATGGCTGTTTTTAGTGGTGGGAATTGGTTGGGTTAGTTGGTCTAATACCGACCCTCATCGTCTGGTTAGTTGGACATTAGGCATGGTTTTAGTAACCAATATCCTGAATGCTTTAGGTAGTTCGTCTTGGGTTAGCTGGATGGCAGCACTGGTTCCTCACCGCCTACGGGGGCGATACTTTGGCTTTCGCAATAGCACTGGTAGCTTGACTACCCTAATCAGCGTACCTTTATTCGGATTTGCCGTATCTGCCTGGCCTAATGGCACAATGCAGGGTTACGGAGTAGTTTTGATTTTGGGAATTGTGGCTGGAGTGGTGAGTATGGGATGTCAGTTTTTTATGATAGATGTAAATCCCCAACATCCTCAGCAGCACGTCTTTACTAGATCAAAACCCGAAAGTGTTTCTAGTGATCAATTAAAGGAAAATCAAGGCGATCGCCCAAAGGCAAACATCCTTAAAGACTCAAATTTTTTAATATTTCTGCTTTACTTTGGTTTGTGGACATTTGCAGTCAACCTCAGTGCGCCCTTTTTTAATCTTTATCTACTAGACAATTTGAAGTTAGACCTGGGACAGGTCACACTTTACACGAGTTTGACTGCTGGCGCGACCTTAGTAATGTTGGTGTTGTGGGGCAAGTTAGCGGATCGGATAGGGAATCGTCCCCTACTATTGCTAGTAGGGATTTTAGCGGCAGTAACGCCATTTTTCTGGCTAGGGGCTGGGGCGGACTCAGTTTCACAGTGGGTGTGGCTACCGTTTATCCACCTATTTAGCGGCGGGACGTGGGCAGCAATTGAATTGTGCAGCAGTAATATTCAGATGGAAGTAGCACCAGCAGAGCATCCTTCTACTTACTTTGCTGTAGCAGGTGCTGTTGCAGGTATCTGTGGTGCTTTAGGAACAACCGCAGGTGGCTTTTTAGCTGAAGTAAATTATTTTGGTGGTTTACCTGGATTATTTGCTCTTTCAGCTGTCATGCGCTTAATTGCTATATTGCCTCTGGTTTTCGTGCGAGAACCACGCAGTCAACCAGCAATTAAAGTGATCCAAAATCTCCTGCGCTTCAACCAGAAATCACCGTTAGTTCCAGCAGTAGGAATTGCAGATCCGGCAGAATAGGGGATAAGTGATGGGTAAATCATAAACCCCCATCTAAAAACAATGAATCAAGTTGATTATCTCCGAATCAGTTTAATCGACCGTTGCAATTTCCGATGTCAATACTGTATGCCCGAAGGTGCAGAACTAGACTACATCTTGCGGCAACAGTTACTAACCGATAATGAATTGCTTACCCTGATTCAATTCGTTTTTATCCCAGTTGGATTTACGCGGTTTCGCTTGACCGGAGGTGAACCATTGCTGCGTCCCGGCGTTGTCGAGTTGGTAAAAGCGATCGCATCTTTTCCGCAAACGCAAGACTTATCGATGACGACAAACGGGTTTTTGCTTGCCAAGAAGGCGCACGATCTCTACAACGCTGGACTACGGCGAATTAATATTAGCCTTGACTCTCTCGATCCAGAAACCTTCGACAAAATTATTGGCAATCGTAGTCGTTCCCAATGGCAACAAGTCTGGGAAGGCATACAGATTGCTCATCAAGTAGGATTTGATCCTCTAAAGCTGAATGTAGTTGTAATTCCTGGCGTTAATGACCACGAAGTTCTAGACCTAGCCGCCTTGACAATTGATCGTCAATGGCACGTCCGTTTTATTGAATTTATGCCTATCGGTAATGCTCAATTATTTGGCGATCAGGGTTGGGTAGTTTCAGCTGATTTGCGCCAAAGTATCCGCGATCGCTGGGGATTGACAGAATCACAGGTACGTGGTAATGGACCAGCTGATGTATTTCAAATTCCAGGGGCAAAAGGTACGCTGGGATTTATTAGTCAGATGTCAGAATGTTTTTGCGATCGCTGTAACCGAATGCGCTTCTCAGCAGATGGTTGGTTACGCCCTTGTCTTTTAAACGAAAGTAACCAAATTGATTTAAAAACTCAGTTGCGCGCTGGCGTTGATCCGGCCCAATTGCGAGAGCAGGTGCGTTCTTTACTAGCACTTAAACCAGAAATTAACTTCAAGCAGCGAGAATCAGGTGCTACTGGCGCTTACAGCCGTACTATGTCGCAAATTGGAGGCTAGAAGGAGTAGAGAGTAAATACCTCTCGCTCGCCTCTTGCCTCTTGCCTCTTGCCTACGCTTGGCGTGAGTAGTATTCAACCACAAGCAGTTCGTTAACTTGTAGCGCTACCCACTCGCGCTCAACTAAGCCATTGACTTTGCCAGTCATCTTGGTTTTGTCAAATTCTAGATGACTAGGTAGATTGGCTAAACCAGGGTATTGCAAGTTGGTTTCTACCATTTTGCGTGAGCCTTCCCGGTCTTTAACAGCAATTGTCTCTCCAGGACGGCACTGATAGCTACCAATATTGACTATGCGACCATTAACCGTTATATGACCATGATTTACCAGTTGACGTGCAGCTGGAATAGTCGGGGCCATACCCATGCGAAAAACAGTGTTATCTAAGCGCATTTCTAACAGTTGTAGCAGCACTTGTCCGGTAGAACCAGTAACTCGTCTAGCTCTCCGCACGTAGCGTAGCATCTGTTTTTCAGTTAAACCGTAGTTTAAGCGAAGTTTTTGCTTTTCTTCTAGACGAACGCCATACTCAGAGCGCTTCTTGCGATTCTGACCATGTTGACCAGGGGGATATGCTCGTCTGGCACTTTTACGAGTTAATCCTGGTAAGTCACCCAGGCGACGTACAATTCTAAGACGTGGTCCTCGATATCGGGACATGGAGTTTCCTTTTTCTAATCCTTGTCAAACTTAACCCAAACAGATCATTATAAATCTAAAATAATCAGATTGACCAAAAAATTGCTCATACTTGGGCAATAAAGAAGCTCTACGGCAAGCGGCGCTACACAGTTTGTTTGCGATTGGCAGAGCTTGAAATAAAATTTTATCCAACTAGAAGGCTAATGGAAAGAGGAAATATGTCTACAGCACATCAACAAAGCAAATGTCTACAGCACGGTTTCGTCAAACGCCCAACTGGTCTACTCCGTTTCGCGGCCACTGGGTTAGTTTTTGCTGGTCTGGCAATGCCTAGTACAGCTGCCAGTATCCCGTCGTCCTATCGAAATCAGTATCGCGGCTGTGCTGGTCGGCTGCTGAGTGTTGGGATTTCTCCTGAAGCGGCAGCAAGCGCGTGTGCAGAAACCCTGCGTCCTAAAGACTTATCTAGATGTGTTGTTGAAATTGAACAGGAAACAGCGATCGCTGCCGTTGATGCTCTGATAACTTGTAGACAAGTACGCAGACCTAACGAGTTAGCAAGCTGTGTAGTTGGAATCAGCCGCAATAGCGCAGAGGACGCTATTCCATCTGTCCTAAATTATTGTGGTCGTAGTCTACTGCCGGAGCGTTTTGCTGAATGCGTAGTAGGCTTGCGTATTGAAGCTGATTTTGCCGCCACTGAGGCAATGGATACTTGTATTAGTGCGGGAGATCAGCTTGGTAATGTTGAACCTAACTTTATACCTGAGAATCGAACACCGCTTAGTAATCCAAATTCCGCACCAACCGAGTCTCAAAATCAAACACCGCTCATTCAGCCAGCGCCTGCGACACCAGATGTATCTCCCCTAATACCCCAATTTGAGCCACTTACACCCACTGAGTCTGAGAATCAGACCCCAATTCAGCAAACGCCAGCACTAACTACTCCTGATAATGCTGGCTAGTAATATTGCTAGGGTACGGGAAGCAAATTTTCGCGGTTTGGAAATGGTGGATCGCTGTTAATGTGCCGAAGCAATAGGTAAGCTTGGCTCAAACAAACGTTATCTCTAGCACGCGATATTTTTTAAAAGCTAATACGTAACTGAGAAGTGAATGATTCTTCAGTTTCATCAATTTCTTCAGGAAAATAGAGGGTACTGGAAAAATAGCCCAAGTCTAGCTCGATTCTTGAAGAAAGCTTTGCTGTACAGCTAGCTTCATAACCAGCGGCAAGTGTAAAATCCCCATTAAATCGCTCTTGCCCTAGATGAGCAGCCAATCGACAGCTTAGTGCCTTAATAATTTCTCCTTCCCAGCCTAATTCGCCAGTATAAAAAAGGTAAGCCGCCGGAGAAAAATAACCATTTTGTTCCTCCACGTCGAATTTGTAATCTTGAAGAAACAAATTGCCCGCTAGAAAAAATTGCCCAAACCTGCGCTCTAGCCTAGTGCTAGACTCCTCCTCATAATTGCCGTCATTGTAATTTCCCCAGCGAAAAGATGAGGAAAAATCGGTGTTGCGGTCAATATTCCAAGCTAAGTCTAAACCATACCGCCAAGCGCTAATTTGATTTGCTAAAGACTTAGCACCGTATTTGTAAGGACCTTGGTCTACAACAGCAGACAAGGTAAAATTGGGCGAGAGCGGAGCATCTAACCTAGTATTAAAGTTCGGCTCTGTTAGCAGGCGGTCAAACAAATCAACACCCCCAGCTACTTGTAAGGTAAGTGGGCCAACCGCTCCTTGCCAGCCAACTTGAATCGGATAGTTAGTCACTGCCTCAATTCCGATTTCGTCAAACAAATTAAAGCCTGTTTTCAAAGAGATTTGGTTGTTATTTCTCAACGGAAAGCGAGTAGTTTGTTCAAAAAATCGACTACGCAAGCCAAAGTTATCAAATTCATCAAGGTAGTCAATTTGAGTATTTACTCGTTCTGGCTCAGACGGCGTGTTAGGTTCTACTGGCATGGTTGGCTGTTGTTGCGATGGTTCTTCTATAGGCTGTGTTCGTGGGCTAATGTCTTCTGGTGCTCGGTCTGGCGGTGACGGCTGCTGTGGCGATAGTTCTTCTATAGGCTGTGTCTGTGAGTTGGCTTGCGATAATTGCGCCGGAAATGGTAAATGCTGCGGTTCTAGATTCTGATTTTCAGGCGTTGCAGTGAGATTACCTGAGTGGAATAAATTAGAGTTATTAGCAGGTGCTAAATGAACTATTTTCAAAACAACAACCGAAGTGTTAAATTCACTTTCCACAAATGTTTCTGAGCGGTCAATAGGTAGATCTGCTTCATCAATTTCCAAGATAAAACTTTTGCCGACTTGTGAAGATGTCAGATGAAAATTAGGATTCAAGCTATTAGGTGTTACATCTGTTGCAATCTGAACTTGTTCTGCCTTGGCTGGAGTTGCTAGGAGCGCTAAAAATAGTATCCACAGAACTTTACTTGTATTTAATATATAAGGCATAAAATTTTAAAAGGATGATAATTTCCGTCAACGTGGAACCTTACCAGCAACAGATATAGTGCAGTGGCTCTTAATATAATGGCTGATAAGTTTAGTGATCCCCATGTCAATTCCAGCCGACGAGAAATGTGCCAGCAGGATATAACACAAGCTGAGTGTTCACTCAGATGAAATGATAGGAATTGAATTTTTAGTTCAAAAATTGCTTCGAGCTTAGGCGCAAACTAAATTTTAGACTCGATGCCGCCTACGCTTAGTCGGTAGTCCATAAGTACGATTCCACCAGAGCAAAAAGCCTGTAATAGAAAGCATCGGTAGTGCTAAACCCACGAACAGATAGAGAATGCGCGTACCAGTACCACCAAAGGTTCCGATGTGCAGAGGATACCATAAACTGATAATGCGGGCTGCCAGGGGTGCTTTAAGGGCGTTGTCAACTCGTAATACATCGCCGTTGTACTGGTTAAGATAGACGAAGCTCCAACCGTAGGGATCGGCTTCTTGAGGAAATTTCTTTCGGACTCTCAGTGCCGTTTGAGGTGTCTCTGGCAAATCAATCCAAACAGTTTTAGCGCCTGGCAAGGCTGCATCTGCTACTGTTAGAAGTTGCTCTAGCTTTAAGGGTGGTTGATCAAAAGCAGGGAGAGTAATTGAATCTGCAACTTTTTGTGTATTCGTCAGCGAGTAGATTAGTTGTTCGGCTTGATCCCAATAACTCATTGCTACACCAGTAGAAGCAATCAGGACGAGAAACGCGATCGCTAAAATACCACCAACTTTGTGAAGGTCATAATTAACTATGCGCCAAGGCGATCGCCACCGGATCTTTAAACCTGTAACGAGCCTTCCCCAACCCGGCCACAGAATTAATCCAGTCACACTCAGCACCAGTAGCATTACCCCCCCGATGCTGACAATTAGCGTCCCAGTCTGTCCCGAAAGTAGAGAGACGTGCAAGTCATAGAGAAAACCTTTAAGGCTTTGTCTAGGTAAGCGTGAACCCAAAAGCTTGCCAGTGTATGGGTTGGCGTAAATGCCACTAGAATGACCGCCTACTACCATTGTATAGACTTCGTTTGGCTCGTCAGGAATCACAAAATGTTCAGGCTTCTGATCTGGATAGGTTTGTTGAGCTGTCTTTAGCACCGACTCTATAGATACTCGCTGTCCTTGGGGTGTAACCTGGAGTAGCTGAGGATTGAGAAAGCGATCAATCTCGTTGCCGAAGACTAGCAGGCTTCCAGTTAACCCGATCAAAACCAGTAGTAGTCCAAGCATCACCCCAATATACCGATGTAGGGTAAACGCAAGTTGGCGTAACTTCATCTTCAGATTTCCTTCTCCAGAGCAAGATAAGTAAAGGTAACAATAAATACGTAAGTGCTAGCAGAAGACCAACAGGAAGTTTTTTATGGTTGCTCTTCTTAAGACTTACAGAAAGTACTATTACCGCTCATCTATTTTGAGTTACCCTGCTGAAGCGGTCAAAAGACAAGCTGTCAAACTTTGTACTTAGTATTTTGCCGATTGAAGTAGAAAGAAGCACTTTGAACATTAGAGTTGAGTCATCAACCGAGCTTGCGTTGAAATTGCTGCTTTTGGCGTTCCTATCTCTAGCAGTTGTGCTTTTTACACTTAAGTGGTTGTTGCTAACGGCTCTCAAATGGCAAACTTTTGCGCAAAAACACCGCTTTTCGTATTCTCGCTGCTGTGCCTTACAATTGATGGCTCCTCATTTTGTAACTAGCTACGACTTAGGCTAAGGCTGTTGAGTAGCGATCGCCAACTTAGCACCCTTGACAGAGCGCAACTGATCCATCACAGCAATAACTTGGCCGTGGTTGACTTGTGTATCCGCATTCAATACCACCACCACTTCCTGAT
>JAESFL010000405.1_pt1 | contig 32856 bp, 36 predicted proteins | sample 9269401 | NCBI WGS metagenome assembly JAESFL01 (sample SAMN14506025, study PRJNA617098) | algae metagenome | isolation source: Gloeocapsa sp. UFS-A4-WI-NPMV-4B04 and co-occurring heterotrophs from desert... | place: USA: Utah | collected 2006-10-01 | reverse complement strand
AGTGCTACGACTCAACATAATGGCACTTCTGACACCACAATCAGGACCAACTTTGATGCTCGGACAGGGGCAACGCCCGGGCCGGTCCGGCGTTAGATCGGTGGCCTACGCTCAGGAGGATTGTCGTGGCGATAGATTACAGCTCGGAGCTGAAGCGGCCCGTCTCACTTGCGCTCGCCGGGGTGGCGCTTTTGGGCTGGCTCGTGGCTCTCAGCATCTGGTTCTCCTCCTCGAACCGGCTGGAGGAATCCCGCGCTGAGATTAGCCGTGTGCAGCAAGCGGAAGTCACGACGCGCAACCAGCTGAGCGAGCAGCAACGCACGGCAGGGACGCTGGCGGATCTCCGGGCCAGGGTTGCCGAGGCTCAGAGACAGCTGGCGGAGGTCGGTCGAGCTCGGGAGCAGGCCCAAGTCCAGCTCACGACCGCCCAGCAAGCGGCCCAAACAGCCCAGCAGCAGCTCAACCAGGCAGCGCAAGCCCGCGACCAGCTCCAGGCTCAGCTCTCCACCCTGCAGCAATCGCTGCAGGCGACTCAGCAGCAGCTCGCCCAAGTCACACAGTCACGCGAGCAAACTCAGACCCAGCTCACCGCGATCTTGCAGGAGCTTCAGGGGCAACAGCAGCAGCTGACCCAAGTCACACGAGCGCGAACCGATACTCAGACCCAAGTCTCCGCTGCGCAGCAACAGCTGCAAGCGGTCGAGCAACGCACCGCTGACTTCAACCGGAACATTGCTGCGCTCTCGCAACGGTTCACGGAACTCCAGGGTGCCCTGCCACAGGCGGAGCAACGCTTGGCCGCCGTGAGGGATGAGATTGCAACGGGAGAGCAGTCGGTCACGGCGCGGACTCGTGAAGCTGCGGACGTTGGTCGTCAGCTGGAAGAGGTGCGCCGACAGGAAGCTGCGGCTCGTGAGACCGTGAGCCGGGTGACGCAGGAGCTTGCGGGCAAGACTTCCGAGCTCGCTGAAGCAGAACGTCGCCTCCAGCGGATCCGGGAGGCGCAAGCGTCCACTCAGACGGAGCTCTCCCAGGTTCGAGCCGAGCGCGAGCGGCTCATGCAGGAGCAGGGTCAGCTTCAGGAGGGGATCGCATCTCTGACGACGACGCGGGACCGGCTGACAGCCGAACAGGTCAATCTCGAACAGCAGCAGAGGGACCTGCAGGCTCAGGTGGAGCGGCAGCAGGGTGAGCTGCAAGCACAAGTCACGCGTGCTCAAGAGCAGGTCGCGCAAGCCGCGCAGGCACGCGACCAGGTTCAAGCGCAGCTGACGACCCTGCAGCAAACCTACCAGTCGGCTCAGCAGCAGCTCGCGCAGGTCACTCAGTCCCGTGAGCAGGCTCAAACGCAAATGACTGCTGCCCAGCAGGCCATGCAAGCCGCCGAGCAACGAACCGGAGAGGTCAACCGGACCATTGAGGCACAGGCTCAGCGCCTCTCGGCTCTCCAGAACCAGGTGCCGGAGGCGGAGCAGCGGCTTGCAGCCGTTCGGGATGAGATTGAGGCTGGACAACAGACCATCGTGGCGCGCACCCAGGAATTGGCTGAGGTGGGCCGCCAGCTCGAAGAGGCTCGCCGACAGGCGGCGGGTGCACGCGAGAACCTGAGCCGTGTCACGCAGGAGACCTCGACCAAGACCACGGAGCTGGCCGACATCGAACGTCGGCTGCAGCAGGCACGTGAAGCACAAGCATCGGGTCAGGCTGAGGTGGTGAACGCCCGCACGGAGCGGGATCGGCTCGCAACAGAGCAGGCCAACCTCAAAACACAAACAGCACAGCAGCAAACTGAGGTCCAAGCGCAACTCGCGAAGGCGACAGAGGATCTCGCTGTGCGTAACCGCGAGGTTGCAGAGCTGGAGGGGCGGCTGCGGACCACGCGCCAGGAGCTCGCTGACGCTCAAGCCCGCCTGGCTGGAACACGCCACCAGCTTGCGACGCCACCTTCTCTTGAAAGCGCACCGACTCCAGGCGCTGCATCGGACCAACCTGCTGCTCCGCGACCTTAGGACAGCAGCCTTCGGTGATCGGGATCCGCCAAGCCAGATCGTCACACGATGCCAAACCTGGCCATGAGCTTGTTGACAGTATTTACTGGAGTGGATCAGCGTTCTTTGTGTGGGGGTGCGCCACGAGGATGGCCACATGGAAGGTTTTGATCACTACCTGAGTTCCAGACCAAGGCGGGGAGTGAGCCCACAAGCTGAACCCCCTCCGCAAGCCTCGGCTCAGGCCAGTCAGCTCAGGAGCTTGGCATGAGCATGGAGTGGGATGAACCCAGAATCGAGTTGCTCAAGCGTCTGTGGTTCGCTGGCGAGACGGCGCGCACCATTGCTGAGAGGCTTGGGAGAGGTGTGACCCGCAATGCCGTCATCGGCAAGGCCCATCGCCTCGGGCTCACAGGCAAACAGGGAAGCCTCAGAGCCGCTCTCAAGCGTCGTCCGGCACCCGCCTCGACGGCGAGCAACAAGCAACCGCAGCGGAGGCAAAAGCCTAGAAGCCAATCCTATTAATCGAGCAGCGGGTAGGCTTAGCATCGACCAAGGAGCCTGCGTGTAGCACTGCTGTGTAGCATGGCCGTGTCGCCCTAGCTTTTCTCATCCGGCCAGAGCTTGATCGGGGCCGCCCTGAGGGTACTCGTCCCAGCCGAACCTTGTGGGCGGCGAGAACGAGGCCGCTTCGCAGTCGGGTTGGACCCTGCCGTCGAGGGATCCTCCAATCCAAGTCCCGGTAGCAGTAGGACTTAACAAGCGGTCCGGACGAGTTCCCGGAGGATCCAGCAGATCGCCCGCTCGATCTTGAGCCTCTTGACGCTCATTTTGGACCTTCCTAAATCATCTGCCGCCAAGGCCAGAACGGCTTGGCGCAGCGGGTGCCGGTCTGGTGTCCGGCGCTCTCATTTCCATGTTGCTCCGAGGAGGATGTGGCTATGAGGACCTACGACTTCTCCCCCTTGTATCGCTCCACCGTCGGCTTCGACCGGCTGTTCGATATGCTCGACCAGACGGCTCGGGCGGAGACCGCGCCGAGCTGGCCGCCCTACAACATCGAGCGAAGCGGCGAGGACGACTATCGCATTACCATGGCGCTGGCGGGCTTCTCGCCTGACGAGATCGAGCTCGTCCAGAAGGAGAACACCCTCTTTGTTGCAGGGCATAAGACCTCGACCCAGGAAGGGGGATCAGAGGTTCTGCATCGCGGCATTGCCACTCGGCCCTTCCGGCAGAGTTTCAATCTTGCCGAGCACCTGAGGGTGACGAACGCGAGGTTTGAACACGGGCTTCTGACCATCGAACTCAAGCGTGAGGTCCCAGAGGCTCTCAAGCCCCGCCGGATCGAGATCGCAACCGTCTCAGGCCAGGCGAGCGTTCCGCAGAACAACGTGACCACGCTGGAGCAGAACAAGGTGGCGTAAGCGTCCCCCGTTCCGACACGCTCATGTCACCTCGCCCCTCGGTGTTGGTTTCGGGCCGCCCGAGGGGCTTCCCACATTGAGAAGATCTGCTGAAGCCGCTGGTCCGGCCAGTGTGGGATCAGCTCCCTCGACTACTTGGACCTGGCGCCTACGTTCGTGGCTCTCTTCGTAGAGGGCGCGGCTGCTCTCATGAATCTCGGACCAAGAGAGGGAAGCGGGGACATGCGCCCTCGGCTCTAGCCCACAAGGAACACTTCCAGTGCAGAACGACTCCCTTGAGACACAGAGTGAGCGGGCCGCCTGGCAGAAGGGCTATGACATTGGCCTTGCACACGAGGGCGACGTCCCTCCCATCATGCACCTCGGTGCCATGAGGGATATACTGGCCCGCCCCGCTCCTCCCCGGAACGAAAAGCCTGGGCAGCACCAGAGTGAGACCACAGGGGCTCGGCATCAACAGGGTAAGGGGCCGTTCCTCGATCTGACCGATCCTGCCGTCAAACGGATAATCGAGCTCGCCAAGAGGTGGGGGTACATCACCTATGCCGAGCTGGACGAAGCTCTGCCTCCCGAGGAACTTACCGTGGAGCAGATCGAGGATGTGCTTGATCAGCTCTCCGAGCACGGCATCTCCGTGCGCGAGGCTGATCCCCCAATGGATAGGGCATCGCGGCCAAACGCAACCCTAGCAAGCACAGCCCCAGAGCAGCCAAGCGATGGGCCATTGTTTCATAGATACCGAGCCAACATGAGCGTGAGACGGCTGATCAGGCTTGGCCAGAAGCGGGGTTATGTCACCGACGCGGAGCTGAACTTGGTGCTCCGCCCGCAGAGGTTTACCTCCAATCAGATCCAGGACGTGCTCAGGCAGTTCGCCAAGCTGGGCATCAACACAGTCTCGGTCGAGGAGGCTGAGGAGACTCTGCTCGCGCGAAGCTCGCCCCAGAACGATGTTCCCGAAGAGCCTGAGGGAGGCCCCCTCATTCCGCTCATCCGCGAGATCATGAACGATCAAAGCCTGTCTGAGGGGGAGAAGCGCGCCTTTGCTCTCGGCCTCCTCCGGGGCTTGGCTGCCAGAGCTGAGTAAAGCAGAGAGACAGGCAAAGCTGAACATCGGAAGGATTAGCAGTGTGGCTTCAGTGCGAGTCCCGGGCGCGAGCAGGCCGCCATGGGGCACAAAGCGCGCAGTTCAGGTGAGTTGGTGTTGCCGCGCCATGGCCCCGATCAGACTGCGCAGCACTATGCAGCACTATCAGGCGGTAAGGCTCAGCGGGAAACACGGTGCCATCCCGCATCGTAGGCTTATGGACTCCGGGACGATGAGCCTTACTCGTGATTGGATTAGACAAAGCTGGTTTTTATATTACTAACGGTGTGATCTGCAGATTCTTCTATGCACCTGGGCTTCATCCATTATCTTGTGGGTTTCTCTTTAGTTCTCTTGAACTTCTCTCCGTCTCCCGTAAACCTAGCACAGCCTCGTACTCTCAGCTCATCATCCAGCAACGCGGAGCGGGCGACAGGATCAAAGCCATGACGGACCAGATCTCCACATCCACTCGGGCAACGAACTACATTGAACTCGCCACTGACATCGTCTCGGCCTTTGTGAGCAACAACGCCGTTCAGGTAGCTGACCTGCCCGCTTTGATCGGGAACGTGCACGCGGCGCTCCAGAGCGCCAGCAGCCCGGCTCCAATGCAGACGGCTGACAAACCCGCTCCGGCTGTTCCGGTGAGGAAGAGCATCACCCCGGACGCTCTCATTAGCCTAATCGACGGCAAGTCTTACAAGGCTCTCAAGCGCCACCTCAAGCGGCATGGGCTGACCCCTGAGGAGTACCGCGAGCGGTATGGCCTGCCTCGTGATTACCCGATGGTGGCAGCCAGCTATGCCGCCAAGCGGTCCGAACTGGCCAAGAGCAACGGCTTGGGGCAGCAGCGCAAGAAGACAGCAGCCAAGAGTGCCAGCACGTCGGAAGCAGTGGCCGATAAGGCCTCAAAGAAGCGCGGGCGCAAGAAGGCGGTTTGATCCTCAGTGGGAGCGGAGGCGGAGGACCGGCTCCAAGTGGCGGTACTACCGCAGGGACCTCAGCACTCCGTCTCACCTACGTGCTTGCCGGTGTCCAGACTGATCCCCAAGACAATCGGCTACTGCCGTGTGTCACCTCTCTCACGACGATGCTCCCGCTCGGCTCGGCGCAAGGCGAGCAGCAGTTCAATTTGCTCCAGCGGCACTGGCTCGCGGGTGTAGCCCCTGTAAGCGGCACGCAGCCTGCGCCCCAGCTTCGCCTGAATAGCGGTGTCGATGCGGGCTTGTTCACCATAGTTCTCGGGCTGGCTCACGGGACTCACTCCAGGCTTGTGAGGCTCAACCTGCAAAAGTCATGGTTAACAGAAGCTTATGGCCAAGGTGACCTTTCCTCGGCCCGAGGCAGGGGTGTTCGCAGCACGCGCAGGAACACCTGTGCAGGAGGCTCGTTGAAGTAGCGTTCAACTCAGCTCAGGAGATCACGATGCCGACAAAGCAGAAGACGCTGCACGACCTCTTCCTGCACACGCTTAAGGACATCTACTATGCTGAGAAGAAGATCCTGCGGAACCTGAAGACCATGGAGAAGGCTGCCGGAGCCGAGGAGTTGCGGCAAGCGTTTGTCACCCATCGCTCGGAGACAGAGGGTCAGATCGAGCGGCTGGAGCAGGTCTTTGAGCTTCTCGGCAAGCGAGCGCAGGGCGTCACGTGCGCGGGCATCAACGGCATCCTGGAAGAGGGCGAGAGCAGCATTGAGGATTTCGGGGAGAGCGAAGCCGCTGATGCCAGCCTTGTCGCTGCGGCTCAAGCGGTCGAGCACTACGAGATCGTGCGGTATGGCACCCTCAAGACCTGGGCTCAGGAGCTGGGCATGAGAGAAGCTGAGCAGCTTCTCGACCAGAACCTCCAGGAGGAGAAGAAGACCGATCAGCTTCTCACCCAGCTTGCTGAGGCTCGCGCGAACAAGAAGGCAGCCTAGCTGCAACCTGCCTCCCGCAGCGAGTACGCCGGAACGGCGAAGCCGCCATGCTCCGCCGTCTCGGCACTATCGCTGGTTGGGATGACTTCTTCGCTCATTACCTTCTGAGCAGATGGGCGGAGGTGACACCAGGTCAGCGGGTGCGATTAGCCTCCATGCCGCTCATGATGGAGCGAACCTTCTCGACGAGGGTCTTGGAGTTGACCGGCTTTGGCACGAAGACGGCATTGGGGGGCAGGTCCCCCGCTTTAGGTGGCGCTTTGCCAGAGATCACCAGAACGCCGACCTCTGGCCAGCCCAGCGCCACCAGACGAGCAAATTCAAAGCCACTAAGGGACCCCGGCATGGCGACATCCGTCAGTACCAGGCGGATGTCCTCGCGGCGCTTGAGAATCTCGAACGCCTCATCGGCATCTTGTGCCTCCAGCACCCAAAACCCCGCCTCGTGCAGAACTTCAGCCTCTACCGTGCGCAAGTGGGGCTCGTCCTCGACAAGGAGGATGACGGGCTGGTGCAGGATGCGTCCACGAGGCTTCATACCTGAGGGACCCGCAAACTAACGGTTAAGACTCCGAAGCACCCAGCAGAATTGGGAGCGGCCTAACCGAGGGCTTGGCGGCAGAGGGTGCCAGCATCAACATATGGTAATCGGTGCTTCACTTTAACAAGATGGAGGCAGGGGCCAGTGTCGCGGTCTCCTGTCTAGCCAACTCTGAGAGGGCTCGTCATGTCCGGCACACCGTCACACCAAGGTCATAGCCTCCTGCAACCGAGGTGCGCGGGAGGACAGGGTATGATTCACGGCGAACCGCCGCTCGATGAACTGCTGGATGAGCCTATCATCGGGCTTATAGCTCAGAGCGATGGCGTCTCACTCGATGAGCTGAGGACCCTAGTCGAGCAGATCCGAGAGTGGCTCACCCGAGGCCCTGCTTCAACCTGAGTTCTGGGAAGCCTCCGGCCATGCTGGCTACTTCTTTGTCGCCTATCGGATCTGCCCAACCACACGACTCTGCACTCGTAAGACCCAGCGGCGGGATCGATGGGGCTGTGCTTTCGCCGGAACTTCAATCGTGACGCGGTTGCCGGAATGCCGAACCGAGGGCGCTACTCTAGAGCCAACGTATGGTGAAGGACCAGGTGGTACTAGGCTGCGTTTAGCATGTACGCGCCGGAGCACGTTGGCGTTATCGACTGTCACCCATCCGCACACTGAACCCGTCGTCGCGTCCGCGAGCAAATTCCCCACTCTTCTGACCGGCGGGGTTCGTCCTAAGCGGACCGCCCCGCAAAGCGGTCTTTCGCCGTCAAACGTTGGGACGGAAGGCGGACGGCTGGCGACGCGAAGATCTCTTGGCGCAGGAAGATCTCTTCCTGGGTGACGATCTGCTCCTCAACGTCGATGAACCAGGCCCTGTGCGATCCATCGGATCCATCCGACCAGCGATAGCCCCGCGCCTTGAGAGTATCCTTTGCCTCATAGGGCGCGTCCTTCGCCCACAGGCGGATCGTGGCGCGTCGAGCATTGTCGAGAAGTGCGGCCAGTGCGGGCTTGCCTGAGACCTTCAGGGGTGATGCGAGGAGGTGGAGCAGCGCGTGGCAATCGTCACTGGCTCGATGCCCTGTGTGGTAGAGCCCGTACTGGTTCAGAATGTACCCGAGCTTCTGAGCGTCTAGTTGCTCATCCCGCCAGGGGATCTGCTCCAGGGAGCAGGCCCAGTTCTTGTCCTTGAACACAGGCCAGTGCCGTTCACAGATCGGGCGGTCGAACTTCGCATTGTGAGCAATCACGATCCGAGCGTCGGACACGAACTCCTCAACATCTGCTGTCGCGATTGCTCGTCCTTCGACATCTTGATCGCTGATCCCAGTGAGGCGGGTCACCTCCTCGGGAATGGCCGTTGATGGCTGCCTGAGCTGGTTGAACATGCCTGTGGTGCGATAGACGGTGCCGTCTCGCCCGTACTCGAACTTGATCATCCCAAGCTCGATCACCTCCGCCGCTCTCGGATCGAGGCCGGTGGTCTCCGTGTCGAGGATGATCCCGACGAAAGCGTTACCCTCGCGCGGCTCGTGAAACGAGACCTTCGGCTGCACTTTCCGGAGAACACGAAAGTGGCCGCTCGCCTCAAGGGCACGGGCCATCTCTTCGTAGTCGTCGCCCGTGGTGCTCATTCCATCCGACCCGAACCACCCAGCCAGTGCTGGTACTTTGGCGAACGGTATCTCTCGTGATTCCCTAATATACTGACAAGCTTGATCGGAATGGGCAGCTGGGGAAATGGAGGCTTGTCCACAGGTCGGTCGTGCCTGTTCAAGCTTTGAGGGGGGAGCCGTTGAGAAGATTGATGTGGCTGCTGCGTAAGGAGCTGCTTCTCCTAATACCCAGCTGGCGCACCAACCCAACAAGGAAGCCCGAGTCTGTGACCTGGAAGAGAGCGGCCACACGGCAACGAGCTTAGCCATTGCCTTGGTCATAACCCTGACCGTTATGCTAAAAAGCTTGATATAAGTTTATAATCTTGGTATAATGATGCTGCTTCAGGGGTGCATCACCCCTCCCCACAAGCTTGGCCTTTAGGCTTGGCCGTAGGGGGTGCCGTTCAACCGTGAAGCTTGTCGCGCGTACCCACATCATCATTGGCAGGGCTGAGCCCTGCTGCCTCAAGGGAGCCTCCACAGGCTCCCTTTTGCATTTCAGGAGACCCTTATGGCTCACCGGATCCAAGAGGACGACGCCACACCCAATCCTTCGACACCACCATCCCTCCGCGCCGAGGCCGTCCAAAGCGAGTACGACCGCCTCCAAGTCCTGTGGCGGCGGCTGGAAACGGCAGCCGAGGCCCTGGCCAGGGTACGCGACCAGCTCCAGGCCCGAGCGCCTGGCTACCGGGGCTGGGAGGAGGCGGGCCACCCCAATCCGGATGGAGGCAGACAATGACCCCCGTTCCTGCACCCCGCCTCAAACCTGCCCGGTCACAGCAACAAGGGATGGCCTATGCGAAGAGCCTGTTCCTCCAAGCCTGCCGGGCCTCGCCTGATCCCACCTACCTCCGGCAGATGCGGACGGAACTGACGAAGCAAGGGATCCGGGCCGCCGTGGCCGAGCACGACACCCCGGCCCTCTTCGATTGGCTCATTGATGTGATGAGTTACCAGGGCGTCTCGGATGCAGTCGCCTGGAGCTTCATGGAGACCCACGGACGGGTGCAGTGGGCTGATCTGGAGGCGGCCTTTCAGCGCCGTCCCGCCTGCCCCAAGCTCGCGAGTTTCGCGGCGTTCACAGGGTGCAACTATCGGAAGGGCAGCCGGACCTGTGGGCAGCCAAAGCACCTCCGAGCCTGCCCTCTGCCAACCCATGATCTGAGAAAGGGGGCGCTGAACCGAGCCGCCTACGCCCTCTACCTGTTCCTGCAGGACGAGTGCAGGGGCGACCTGGTGGCCTGGATCGACGGGCGGCTGGCCGACGCTGACGTTCCGGGAGCACCAGACAGAGCCGTGCGCCTCCGTCAGGCCCTCCTGGAGCCGCTGGGGGCTGTGCACGGGGTGGGGCCGAAGGTCCTGTCGATGGCCCTCTCTGCTCTCCTCCTGGGGACGGACAGGAAACGGGAGCGATGGCTGACCACTGGGGCCAGCCTGATCGTGGTCGATACCCTCGTTCACAACTGGATGCACCGAACCGGGATCCTACGCCGCCTCGGGGCTGATCACCCTTACGGGGCTGCCTGTTACCGACTTGGGGGCTGTGCGGAGATCATCGAGCGGGTGGCGGGGAGGATTGACGCTCGCCGGTTCAACCCGTCCTTCCCGGCGACCTTTCCCCGTTACATCCAGATCGCGATCTGGAGACTCTGCGCCCAGAATGGGCTCGGGATATGTAACGGCAACCAGATTGATGACACACGTCGCTGTGCCCAGAGAGAGTGCTCCCTGTTCATGAGCTGTGATCGCGTGCCATTGAGGCCAAGCAGGGGCCAAAGCGCCGTGGTCTAAAAAGTCGGTGAGCGGGTCTGGCGCTCAGTATCAGGGGTGCGGATCCGCTCTCCGTCTTTCTCGACTCCACCCCCACCATCCGGACTGCCCGCGCGGGAGAGTGCGGGAACCCAAGCTCTCGATCCTGCTTGGGGCAATGGTGAACCGCATCGCCTGAAGGTGTGCTCGGTATGGGGATCATGGCAAAACGGTCGCTGCCAAGGCATGTCGGCTTCATCCCGGACGGCAATCGACGGTGGGCCGTCGGTCAGGGACTATCCAAACAGATGGGCTATCAGGCTGGGATCGAGCCGGGTTTGGCCTTGTACGAGACCTGTAAGAGCCGAGGCATCCCGGAGGTCTCGGTCTATGGTTTCACCCAGGACAACACCAAAAGGCCCTCGGTCCAGATCGACGCCTTCCGCGCGGCTTGCGTGACCTTTGCCCTGGAAATAGCCCGCCGAGGCGCGGCCCTGCTGGTTGTCGGCGATGAAACCTCACCGCAGTTTCCGGACCGGCTTCGAGAGTTCCGCACCCGCCAGGGGAGCGGCATCCGGGTCAACTTCCTCGTGAACTACGGCTGGGAGTGGGATCTTTCGAGCCTCAAGGAAGAGGGCCAGATCCGCTCCCAGGAGGTCTCTCGCTTGGACCTGATCGTCCGCTGGGGTGGAGGACGACGCCTCAGTGGCTTCCTGCCGGTGCAGTCCGTGTATGCAGATTTCTACATCGTGGATCAGCACTGGCCTGACTTTCAGCCGGAGCATTTTGAGGAGGCCCTGACCTGGTTCAGGGCGCAGGATCAGAGCCTGGGTGGGTGATCAAAGACCACGCCCCAGGGCAGAACAGGTGTGGGAAGCGCCTCGACCAACAGCAGGAGCCCAGAGCTAGGTCGCAGCGGCTGGGTTGATCGAGTCCTCGGCCAAATCCGACAGGAGTGAGTCCGTGTTCTCTTCCTCGATCAGGGTCTCCTGGAGCAGCTCCTCGGCTTCCGTCAGGCCAAGCTGCTTGGCCCAGGCCAACAGGGTCCCGTAGCGGGTAATTTCATAATGCTCAATCGCTTGCGCGGAGGCGATCAGACCGGCATCCGAAGCTTCCCCGCCGGAGAACTTCTGGAGGACCTCCTCGCCTTCGTCGATGATCCCCTGAATAGCCTTGCACTGGATCCCCTCAGCCCGCTCCCCGAGTTGCTGAAAGATCTGGTCTAGGCGGCGGACCTGCTCCTCTGTTTCCTGTTGGTGCACCGCCAGAGCACCCCGGAGAGCCTCGGATTGTGCGGCTTGGGTCATTCGGGGCATCGCCTTCAGAATGGCGGTCTCAGCGGAATAGACGTCCTGCAGCGCGTGCTGGAACAGGGCCTTGAGATCCTTGTCGGCCATAGAAGCTCTCCTGGTGATTGGGGATGTCCCTGCCAACCCAGGGGCTGCACCTATCGTTCCGTCCTCCTTTGGTCCCTCACTTGGCGGGACCACCCTGTCACGATTGCGCTGGCACCTCTGATAAAGGCGACGCTGAAAAAACGGGGTAAATAGCCGAAATCCGGGTCAGCGTTGGCACCGAAACGGCCAGGAAATTAGGGCTTCACGCCCAGCCTTTGTGAGGCCCTCGGCCACCGAGCTTGATTTGGGGGGTGTGTTGGCCCCAGCAGTAGGGTCGTCATTGCCTCGCCGATGCGTCCGATTGGGGCCTCAGTGAGCCTCCTCAGCACCCCCATCAGTGGGATCTGTGCGCGAGGGTGACTAGACGCCCTTTCCTCAGGACCTCAAGATGATCTTGGGGCCGGAGCACTAGGGCACGATGGCACCAAGGGACCGGGTGGAGAGGCGGCTGGCAGCGATCTTGGCTGCCGATGTGGTCGGTTACTCGCGCCTGATGAGCCAAGATGAGGTGAGAACGCTGCGAACTCTGACAGCTCATCGTGAGGCGATGGACCGGCTAATCGCAGACCATGGCGGGCGGATCGCCAACACCGCAGGCGACAGTGTCCTTGCCGAGTTCCCCTCGGCTGTTGATGCCGTCCAATGCGCTGTCGAGGTACAGAAGGCTCTGGCTGAACTGAACTCGGGCGCAGACCCAGAGCAGGCTCTGCGCTTCCGCATCGGGGTTCACGTGGGTGACGTGATGGTGCAAGGCGCAGACCTGCTGGGGGACGGCGTCAACATCGCAGCCCGCTTGGAGGCTCTCGCCGAGCCGGGAGGGGTGTGTGTCTCCGGCCCGGCCTATGAGTATGTCCGCAAGGCATTACCGTTGGCGTTCACCGATCTGGGACCCCAGCAGGTCAAGAACATTGAAGAGCCGGTTCGTGCCTACTCGGCCCAGGTCCATGCCCCTCCACGGGAGCTCACGACCCACCAGAAGCCGGATCCACCCAAGCCCCTGCCACTGCCCGACAAGCCCTCCCTCGCCGTGCTACCCTTCACCAACATGAGCGGCGACCCGGAGCAGGAGTATTTCGCTGATGGTATCGTCGAGGACATCATCACGGCGCTGTCACGGGTGAAGTGGTTCTTCGTCATCGCCCGGAACTCCTCCTTCACCTACAAGGGCAAAGCGGTGGACATCCGTCAGGTCGGACGGGAACTCGGCGTTCGCTACGTGCTGGAAGGCTCTATCCGGAAGGCTGGTAATCGGGTCCGGATCACAGGCCAGCTCATTGAAGCCGCCACAGGTCATCATGTCTGGGCCGACCGTTTCGACGGCAGCCTAGAGAACATCTTCGACTTGCAGGACCAGATCACTGAGAACGTCGTCGGCGCAATTGAGCCAAGCCTTCGGGTTACTGAAATCCAGCGAGCGAAAGCTAAGCCGACCGAGAGCCTCGACGCCTATGATCTCTACCTGCGGGCTCTGCCAGAGTTCTACGAGGTGACGCGGGGCGGCTACGAACGAGCCATTGGTCTTCTCAAGGACGCCCTTCGACTAGATCCTGATTTCCAGCCCGCCAAGGGACTCCTAGTGTTAACCTATGTCACTCGCCTCTCTCAGGGATGGAGCGATGCTGATGATAAAGATAATGCGCTCGCCCTAGCCGACGAGGTTCTGACGCGGGGCAGGAACGACCCCACGGCGCTGCTCGGAGCGGGGTTTGCTATCGCGGCGTTCCGAAAGGATTACAAGCAGGGTCTCCGCATCCTCGAAGCCGCGTCTGTCTTGAACCCCAATTCAACGCAGGTTCTGAACCTCGCGGGCTTGGTGTGCTGCTATATGTGCGAGGGCGACAAGGCGCAGGGCTACTTTGAACGCGCCATGCGCCTGAGCCCGGTTGATCCTGAAATGGGGTTTAGGCTGTCCGGGCTGGGATTCGCGCTTGTCATCAAGGGAGAGTACGAAAATGCGCTCCAAGTCTTAGACGACGCAGTCGGTCGTCTGCCGAACTGGACCGCGGCATACCGGATGCAGATCTGGGCACTCGTGCGCCTGGGTCGGCTTGAGGAGGCACGATCCGTAGCAGCCCGTCATCTGCAGATTGACCCAGGCTTTTCGATCTCGAAGGGGAGTGCTGCCGTGCTCAGCAACCCTACCCTCCGCGAGGACTACTACAGCGCGCTGCGGACAGCCGGACTTCCTGAATGACCACCCCCTGTCTCGCCGTTCACCACATCCCTGTGGTCTGCTTCCGGAGGGCCGCTTCGATGATCCGCTGCAACCGGGCACGAGCCTTAGGTGGGCCATCAAGCCAGATCGTGCCGCGCGTGCTGCTCCAGTTGAGTCCAGCGTGGTCCTCACAGACGTAGCGCCAGACGCCATTGGCCCCCTCCTCCCACTCACCGTAGACGCCGGTGAGGAGGACCAGATCCTGCAAGGCACCAAGGCGGCCACAGAAGCGGAGTTTGCTGCTCTCGGCGGGTTTGGACGAGGACGGGGGACGTGCACCATCCGCCCCACTGAGGCATGTCTGGGCATTGGTTTTCTCCATGAGGACAGGTTGAGAGTTGGGCCGTCCGTGATCGCGGCTTCGACAATCAGCGGCGGGGTTCCCAACTCAACTTTACCCGAGGCGGATCCTGCGCTCTGTCAGCCCCACCAATGGCTCAACCAGGCTCTTGGACCGCTCACCTAGTGTGCCGATCCGGCGGCTCCGGCAGACCGGGCGTCGCTCAACACCCAACAACGAGCCGGTTGGGGCTTCAGATAATCAGGCCAGGAGCCGGATGACCCAATCAGGCGTAGAGCGCCTGGCATCGGAGCAGTCATGCGCACAACCGGAAGCGAAGCCTCTGCCGCGCCAACAGCGTGAAGTTGGCCGCAATACCCTCTGCCAGAGCAGCGTCAGCACCCCGGTAAAGTGTTGGTGGGCGCGTCACCTTGGTAGTCGGACTTAGTCTGGGTTCCGACAAGACCGAGATTTGATGCGCTCTCCTTCTGATTACCGAGGAGATGAACATGGCTCGATTAGGCTTTGATTTCGAGGCAGCAAAAATCGTAGCGCAGCAGGCTGGGTTCTCCGGCATGTGGCATCAAGAGATGAATGGACGTTGGCGGCTCCCGATTGAGGAGGGTGCGGGGTTGGAGTGGTCGCCGACCCGCTCAAAGCTGTCCGCGTATGGACCAAGCGAAGCGCAGGAGCGGCTAGAGGCAGCAGTCGAGAAAGCCCTCAAGGGCAATCTGATGTCCGCTCCGGGAGCCCAAGGAACGGGGGAAGCCGACTTAGAGGTAATCGACACCTATCAGCCGCTGCTCGGATGGCTCATTCAACTGATGCGCGCTGGCCCGGAGGGTGAGTATCCAAAACCTCTGGTCACCTGCGCCAAAAAGGTTGTTCGGCAGTGTTCTTATTTTGGGGGTCGGGAGAGCATCACGATGTTCTCAATGTGGATCTCTCCCCCCTACGTTGGCCACAGCTTCAAGCAAATGACGCCCGCCTGCCCGACCCGCCCCTACAGCATCACGTTGATGGATTGGGCAGGACAGATGCTCGACCGGCTCACCATCGGGGACTTGTACGTTGATGACGCCCTCAACGACGCGATTGAATGCCTAGACCTGACAGATCAGTTTCGCGAGAAAAATAAGGGCGGAAAGAGCTACTTAATGAGCCGCCGGACTTTCGAGGAACAGTATGGGCTGCGGGTTCGGATCGAGCAGATTGATTGTTAAGTCAAACGGTTGAGGGCTGAGCCAAGGAGTGGAGGCTCCCAAGCCCAATCAAATACTTGTCACAGCGGGTCAGGAGGATGCTTCTGGTGCACCTGACCCGCTGCGCAAACAGGGCACTCTGGCGAGTTGTGCTGCTACAGTGGTGGAGGCTGACCCCGCACTTTTGACTGTTCACCGAAGGTGCCAGTCTGGTTGGCTCCGGCAGCCCGCTCATCGTTCGACCCCCAGCAACGAGCCAGTTGCATCGTGCAGTCGAACCCCGGCGGGACGAGGCAGAGGCAAGGGTTCCTGTGCCAACAAGTGCCCCTTCAGCGCCGCCGTGGTCTCCGCCGAAAAGTGATCACTCGGGCCGTGACGGGGGACGATCCGTAACCCCCTTCGCGGGCCAGCCGTTTCGCTTCCTGGAGGACACCTCGCCCGGCTCCGGAGGCACTACAAAGCTCCGGCTTCGTCAGGTCGCCGACCAATCCGAGCAGCAACTGACGATGACGACTTTGCAGCGAAATCCGGTGATGAAACCAACCTTTGCCCCCAGACGACTCGGGTTGGAAGGCACGATTCCTCACCGTGACGTACCCCAAGCGAGTATCCTTGGTAAGATAGGCCAATGCTCCGGGCAGGTGATAGACCGCCCGAGCCTGAAAGCCCGCAGCACCACGCCGATTAGCTCGGAACTTAGACCGTAGTGCCCCGATCTGACGAGCGTCGGCCCAGACCAAACCGTGCCAGTGAACGTCCACGGACGGACGGAAGTCTCCGACCTCCCGCCGCACGGCAAAATCCGCCTGCAGCACGTAGGGGACACCCCGCAGCCGGAGCCCAGTGATCCGGCGCATTCGCACGAGGAGCCCTTTAAGATCATCTGGTGAGGGCTCGACAGGGTTGGTGCCAAGGATCCAATCATCGTCAATGATCGTGACGAACCACAGCGTCCCATCCACCTCACTCGTGCTGATCGCCTCTGCAAGGAAACCAGCCCACGTGGCTCCGGAATACGAGTTGAGGGCATGAAGGTGGCGAGCCTGCCGCCGGGAGAAAACCTCCTCGTGTTCCTGGATCGCCCGCCTGAGTTGAAGATCCTTGATCCCCCTCGCCATCAGGCTCTTCTCCAGAGCGGCTTGGAGTAACCTTGTTTGCTCGGTATCGGTGGGAACCGTGACCGGCTTCCTTGGCTTCTTCGGCTTGACAGGGTCTACCCCGTATCCATCGCCTAAATCGTCGCACTCGCACCGTTGCCGTTGGCGAGGGTTGCGCCTCGACGTAGTTAGGCGTCGATAGTCCTCTAGCGATATCGTCGTCCACATCATATACCCCCGGTAAATCATGGTCATAAATGCACGACTGATGCTGCGCATCGTTGTGCTGAGGTGATGTGATGATTTTACCGGGTGGGGGTTTAAGGCTTCTAGGGGCCGGTTTGAGGCGTCAACTAGGGTTGTTGATGAGTAGGGTTGGTTTACAGCCCCCGTAGGCTGCCGTTCCAGCAGTGTGGGGAATAACGACTGCTCGCGTGCTGACGAGGGGTGATTGCTCTATCTGCCTGTTTGAACCCCCTGGAGGGGCTGTACTCGCGTCTGGCGTTTGATCGGTCGGTGAGTGGAAAGGCGGCCCCGCAGCATCGCTTGAGGGCAACACCACGGGGCCAATCTCTACAGGGGGCGTCTACTTTTTGGACTTCTGGTCTTTGCGCTCCGGGACGTGCTTTACGGCCTGAAGGAGCACCGCATCCGGCGCGACATGGGGGAGGGACTTGTCAACCATGCGAACCCCAGTCGGGATCCAAAGGGGCTCTCCGTCCTTCACCCCAATAAACGCTGAAGTCACCTCAAGGCGCTTGTTTGGAATGTCCCAGTCGAAGTTGCGGGGACCCCGCACATGCTCGCTCACAAACATCTCCTCTACCACCTTGGTGAGCGCATCCTGCTCCTCCTGCGCGCTCTTGCTGCTCTCAGGCCGCTTCGAGGCGACGTACTTGCTCGCGAGCGTGTCACGCCCACCGCGCTCTTTGAACGCTGTCCAAAGGTCTTCCGGCTGGACCCCTTCGTTCGCGAGTTGCTGGAAAGCGTTACCGTCTCGCGTGGCCGCTTTGTTTGCCTCTTCCTCCTTAGCATCAAGAGCGCGAATGACGGACCACCGCACTGCGTTACACTGGTCGTCGGGCTTTGGCCCTTCACCCTGTCGATCTTTCCAGAACGGGTCTGATACAAACTCCTCGTACTGGTCCTTGTTCGTCATCAGCTGGAGACCCTGGGCATACACGGTCGTGAGCAAGTGTTCACGCGACTTGCGATAGCGCCCTTCCAGCTTTTGGAGGGCCTTGCTGCACTTGCGAATAATCGAAAGAGGCGTGAGTGAGTCAATCTCCTTGGATAGCTGCACTTCCTCCGGGATGAGGGTTGGAAGGATGGAGCAGGATTTCGCCTGAGGCGAAATCGAGTTGGTGGCTGCCTCCTGGGCAGAGTCAGCTTCTTGCTTCAATGTCAGTCGTTTGCCGCGATCTTTCATCGCAAACTCCTATGTCGGGGTGATTTCTCGCGAAGGTGTGCTCACGAGATACCGACACTTTACCCAACTGTTTTTGTCACCTCGGGTGACATCGGTTAGAATGGTGCGATACTGCGCCGCTGTCGATGATCAGGAGCTTCAGTCGAGCGACTCTAAAAGGGAGGATGTGCCGTGAGCGGCATCCCATGGAGGGGGAAGGCACAAGGCATCATCCCAGGCTCCCCACCGGCCAAGAAGTTGGACAACTTGAAGCGGACCTATGAAGAGGTCCAGAGAACGCGAAAACGAGAGGCCATCTTCACCTATCTCGATGCGGTCTATCGCGAGGTGCGTACTCTGCCCGTGGCTAAGCGCCTAAAGGTAGCCCGGTATCTGCATCACCTCGGTGAGTGCAATGTCCGGGATGACACCTGCCTGTTCTCGATCCTAGTTCAGCTCACCACGGATGCTGATCGCCGAGTACGCAATAGGTGGATCCAGGCGCTTCGGAAGGCTCTAGAGCAGGGGGTGAAGCCGGACGGCTTCTCAAAGACTGTGGATGCCGCAGGGGGGCTCAATGCCTACAATGCCGGTGCTACTAAGGCGCGTGCCTCCTCCCGGAATAGGATCCTTGCGAAACTGGACAATGAGGACGATTGGTGAGCCGCTCGGTGCATCCGCACTCATAGGGCATCATCATTGGCAAGAGGAACGTGAGATGAAGACGGGTGCTCAGGTCCAACGAACGGCTGGGAGCCTCGCTCCGATTGCGGGAAGCCGGTGATCGACCTCACGGTTGAGGGTGGCTTCTTGGAGGTGGTGATTTGGCGCTTAGGGCGTGATTTCGAGCTCAATGATGAGCACAGGATGCAGGTGCGCGACCTGATCGACGAGGCGGTCGAAGGTGACCGGCTACCCGACGGGTCCGTCGATCCTGACGGAGCGGCCCAAGAACTCCTGCAGGCGCTGGAGGCAGAGGTTGCGCATCTCCGCAGCGCGCTCACCATTCGCCCCTGAGCGGCATCCTCCCGGCTCCCCGTCCAGGATACCAACGGTGAGAAGAGCCTCAGCTATGCCGAGGCCCTCCCTATTCTGAGATGTGGCGTTCGCTCACGAGCCACCAACGCTCCAAGATGCTTGCTTCACTGGGTGCTGCCCAGCAGTTAGGCGGTCTTCTTCGAGGTCAGCCATTTCTTGATCTTGGCAAACAGGGGGGTGTCGGGCACGGACGTGACCGTGGTCGCCTGGGCCTGGACGGTGTTCATCCTGACCTTCACCTCCTCGGCGGGGAAGGCATCAGCTTGCCGCCCAATCGCCAGTGCCCCTTCGAGCACCTCAAGGCCGACCTCGAACGGGAGGAGGTAATGGCTCTGGGTATAGCAGTGAATGTAGGCTGCCCGTTGGGCCTCGATCTCCGGTGTGTCGGCACAGGCGAGCCACGTCACATAGGGTAGCAGCCGCTGACGGTCCGTGTGCTGGCACAGTCGTTCAGCAGCATCGCCAAGCGGCAGATCGGGCGAGAGAAGTACTTTGGCATATTCTCGACGGTCCGGATCGGCTTGTACTCAAAGCCAGCCGCGACTAGCGCCGCTTCGTTGATGCAGGTGCCGCCATCCTTGCCAGGGAATGGATGCGAGCCTCTCTTCAAGGTCCAATTCAGCAGGTGATCGAAGGTGTCCATCTGGCCATTCCTGTGGCTCGCCCCCACAGGAAGGTTCCACCTGCCAGTTCACCCCAGTCAATCACTCTCCATCCCGTAAGGCCCCCCGCATCCTCATGCGGCCAGAGGATCGTCGAGAACGCGCATACCCAGCCCACCAATGACGCCTGCAAGTTGATGGGTGGCATAGGGTGAGCGCAGGATCGGGGCACCTGATACATTCTCGCGCTCGGTCACCCGGTGCGGGGCCGTCGCCGTGTAGACCACGCCGAGGTCAGGGCGGATCGCGCGGGCCTCCCGAGCAAGGATCAGACCACCTGCATCCAACATCAGCCACAAGAACACTGATGAAGCGGTTAGCTCGAAGAGCGGGAGCGCAACCGGATGCCAGACCGCGAAATACGGGCCAGGGACCAGGGAGGACACGATGGACTTCGGTCCGGTCGCTGGCTCATGCTCCTACAAAGCCCTCGGAGGAGTACCTGCCCCTCCTGGGCAGGTTTCGTGCTGATCGGGATGCTGCTCGACGCGCAGCCGCAAACCCCCGCAGCTAAGATGCTGAACCTGAGCCTTGAGGCCGTAAAGACGCGTGTGGTGGGAAGCTGGCACTCTCCCCTACGGCTTGCAGATCCGCCTTGGATTCTGTGGATGCGAACATCCTTCTCAGGCGGGAGCCCATACCCGTAACGAGAGACCTACAAAGTGATCCGAGGCCCGAAAAGCATCCACTGGGGCCGAGTTGCAGGTGCGGATCAGGACTTTGACAGCCCATCGTTGTAAGTGCCCTGTGCCCCCATGAGATATGGGACATTAAGATAGATTTCAGTAGTTGCCTGATCTTTCAGTGCAAACGTACCTTTATATCGTCGAACAGCGGTTGCATTTATCCAAACTCGAAAGCCCAAAACGTCAAAGTGTAAAGCTTGTCTAATACTCTTATACTCTGCAACATCGTTCAGATTTCTATAGGCAAATTTTGGAGTATCAACTGCGCACAATCGCCTACATATAGTAGTATTTATTTCGAGTCTATATCCAGCCTCGTATAATTCATCCTTATGTCTGCTGATCCAAGTGCGATCACCTTCAGACAATTCGAAAAAACGTTTCTTTGCGACATTTTTTTCGTTGTAGAACGGTCTCTTAGAGGGTATCTGAGCTTCAGTGGGTTTATTTTTAGAGATAGCCTTCGATGCAGCTCGTTCCCGATACGGATGGCTATGGAACATTCCAAGGAAGGTGATGTGGGGAAACGTGGAAACAGCCAACTGATTAACCAAGCGGAGCGTCTTAAAGTTGGGTTGGAAAGAGCTCTTATCCCGGTATGCACAAGCTTCGTTCGTCACTGTGTCCACCACAATATGGCGGGTTTTCTTCCCGTCAAACAACGAAGTGCCGATTGATCCCCAAAGGAAGCCGCCGGTTTCGAGACCTTTCTTGCCGGTATAGTCACCGGTCTCGAAAAGTTCGACGGTGGTGTTGAGGAGGCCGAACAAGGCGGGCTCCTTCAGCGTGACGACGAATTTCATAGGGCGCTCGGAGGCAGGCTAAAAGATCTGCTTCAACTATGCCCTGTCGTTAGCTGGCGAGGAAGGCTCTCGCTCAATCAGGGACGCCACCGACCCAATCCTCTAGAGCATTCAAATCAGGATCCGCTCGACCTCATCGAGACCGACCTCGTCGCTGCGGCGGTCGTAGAGCTGGGTTGTGCGGGTTGAGGCGTGGTTGGCGATCATCGCGGCTTTTTCGAGCGTACCGCCGTTCTTCAGGTAGGCCGTGATGCCGGTGGCCCGGAAGGTGTGGTTGCCGATCTTCGTGCCGATCCCTGTTGCCCGCGCCCGCCGCTGGATCATGGCATAGGCATTGGCCTGCGGCAGCGGCGTGCGGGTCAACTGCCCGGTGCCTCGGCCCAGCGTGCGAAACAACGGCCCTTGCGGATCGCGCGTCAGGTCCATGCCATCGAGATAGGCGTGCAGGTAGGCTTCGGGGGAGTGGTGGCAGGGCAGAGCGACGAACTTGCCGCCTTTCTCGCGCAGGTTCACCCACAGACGCCGGCTCTGGACGTACACGTCTTCGACCCGCATCGCCGTGGCGGCCCCGATTCGGGCGAAGGTGTAGACCATGAGCCCGATCAGCGCCCGGTCGCGCAGGCCCGCAGGGGTGCTCACGTCAATGCTATCGAGCAGCAGTCGGGCTTCCTCGGGAGCCAGCACAGGCGTTTTCCCGCGCTTCACCACTTGCTTGGGTCCGCGCACGGCGGTGGCTGGGTTGAACGGCAGGATGCCACCCATCAACTCGCCGGAGTCATCGCGGGGCTGGGGCGGCGCATCCTTGATGATCCACTCGCCGCATGAGGCGAGTGCAAAGGTGCGCGCCTTCGTCTCGACAGATCGTTGACCGTTGAGGCTGCGGCCTGGCGGCAGCAGCCCAAGCTACCGGATGCAGCGGGCGAACTGCGGCTCGTAGTCGTGATGGGGCGCAGGATTGTGGCACCAGTAGCTTTTGAAGCAGGACCCTCATAGACGGGGATTGCCGCCCGTAGCCTCGCCTGCTACGCTGGTCTAATCTGTTAGGACTAATGTGTTGGGACTAGCAGATCAACCGAAGGAGAGTCCTGTGTCGGCTCTACATGCCAGAGTTTGCGACAGGGCCAGAGAGGCTGGGTCTCAAGGCTCTGGGACTGGCCCGAGCTATCTCGCAGCCTCCTTGCTGTCCGATGAAACGACCAGCACAGCCGCATGGAATGGCTGGGTAAGCCAATGCCCATGTAGTAATGATGTGTGTCCTGACATGCGGACAGTGTAGATTGGCTGCTCGTGACCCTTGATGCCTAAGCTTCACGTTAAATGACGCGGTAATGGCATTCTGTTTGCAATCGGGTCCCTACAGCTACGTTTGGCTTCGGTATGAGATAGCACGCAGCGAAGGAGGCTGACTTGCTAGATAAATGCATCACCTATGTATTAGGATCTATAGCTTTAGTCTCTATCTTGCCTGTTGTAGAAATACTTACGCCTGAGATCAATAGGCATATTTCTAGGTACAATAGAAATCAGGAACTGGTTCAAGAGCGTCAACGGTTTGTAGGCTCGTTGCAGGCTCAGCTAAATCACATTCCTGAGGTGGGGCCGCTGAACAGCAGCCTCTTTGCTGAAGCCGCTTCCGCATCAGGCCAGCCACTGGTCGATGAGCAGCGGGCCTGGTCCGATCTGAACACGCAAGTGGCTCTCGTTCCTGAGGTGGGGCCGCTGAACAGCAGCCTCCTCACCAAACATTCGGTGGTCGGCAGCTTAGAAGTCCCCGAAAAAACACGAAAGGTTGCTCCGATCAGTAGGGCAGATGAGATTAGCAAGCCGCCGCGTCAGCTCGCGAGTAAGGACGATACAAATCAAGAAGGCTCTCGCTCCAGAGCTCTTTCCTCTGATGTTGTGTCAAGCAGAGACATTGCTAACAGGAAGGTAGATAAGTTGGTAGCTCCGCCCTCTACTAGGATGCGGCCTCTCGTGAGGATCGCATCTCAATCTGCTAGTATGGAACGCCGCAAATCACGATCCGCTGGGGTGCTCGCCCTGTCAGTTAACAGGAGCACACTTGGATCCATCGAGCTTCCAGAAGCTTTGAGACCAACTGGGCTGCCATGAAGTTCTGCTCCATGTTCTTACGACCAGAGCGGTGCCGGAGCATGAAGGGAAAGATTGATCCGCACCACGGGTATGTCGCCCTGGGCTTCATCCTGGTGCGGCACCGCTTCACAGCAGCAATCTTTGGCACCGGCCCTATGCTAGAGGCATGGCTCACGACAACTTTTCCCGGCGGACCACGTCCGAGATCGCGCGCGGCAAGTCCGTGATGTTCTCGGCTCACTTCGAGGATGGCCGCACCGGCTACTTCGTGATCCCCCGGCACGGCTCAAGCGATGAAGATTACAAGGCGATGGACGCCGCCTTGACGCGGCAGCGCCTTGGCGAGCTGCCGCAAGGTGTGATCCGCATGGTGAAGCGCGTGCGCTAGGATCACCACGACCCTGGCAGCCAACAGAAGAGTTGGGGCGACGTGGGCCGTGTCGAGGTTTGTGCTGACTCCAGCTGCCGTCAGTCATGCGGGCGGGGACAAACTGCGTGCTCCTGGTGAGACACCTCTCCGTCAGTGGGGCATTCATCACCCGCTGATGAACCCTGCACCGCGACAACAGCGCCAATCGCAGAAGGCTGGGTCGAGTAATGAAAATGGCAGGATGGTCGCGCTCCTTGCCGATACCCTCACCCATCTCAGCTATGGCCGGTCCATCGGGCTCGCTGCCTGTCTGGCAACCCTCGTGGTCCTCATGTTCGGGTGGTGGAACCTCGGGACATGAACGCCCGTTAGGCTCCACTCCATAGTAAGAGTCAGCGATGCCCACCTTCTATTTCAACTTATGGGACGGGCACCGGATCGACCCCGATGAACAGGGCGTCAAGCTGAGAGGGACGGAGGACGCCTTCGAGATGGCCGTGAAGGCTGCCCGAGAGATGCTGGCCGATGCTCAGCTCAAAGCGGAGGATCGCTCGGGCTGGGCCTTCCACGTTGATGACGAGCAAGGGCGGAGGCTGTTCACCTTCCGGTTCACGGTCGCGCTTCCTGAGCCCCACTACGCCCGAGCGTGGTCACGACGGAGCCCATAGGCTCAGGTGCGACAGGCAAACGCTCTGCGGCTCGACACGAAGGAGCCTGATCAGACCCTTGGTCAAGCAGCGCAGAGGGCCATGTAGCAGACGAGACTTACTGCCCTCGCTCCCAGCCCGTCTGATTAGGCCCGCTTCGCCGCGAACACCTCGTCGGCCCAGCGGTCGATGCCTGCCTGGATCAGCAGATAGGCTTTCTGAGCGCGATCATGGTGGCCACGGGCAGCCAGCCGGTCTCTGAACGTGTGCAGGCGGTCGAGCCGGTGCTTCCACTGGATCTGACGTTGCTGGGACATGGTCCGGCTCCTGGACAAGTGATGCCCCGACGGTGCGCAGAGTTGGTAAACGGATCCTCAACACGAAGGCTTTGAGGACCTCCAGAGAGGTCCGACGCGATGATGGGGGACAGGAGCCCGGCCTCAGGTCCACCGTGAGCCCCTGGGATTGGCTGGGTGAGCGTGTGCTGCACCTTGATCTTCAGCGGTCTATTGGGCTCGGCAGTGCCAGGCCAGGGTACGAGACCCTGTTGATCTCGGCCTGTAGCCGCTGGAGCGAGATGCCCCGGTCGAGTGAACCGTCAGCACGCCGTTCGCGGCCATAGCGGCGTCCCACTCCACCACCCGAATGGCCCGTAAGGGCGTGATGGATCTCCTCACTCAGCCCTGCCTCACGACAGGCTCGCTTGAAGGTATGGCGAAACGAGTGGAACGTCTTGGCTGAGTGCTCAACTACGTGCGCTCCCAAGTAGCGCCCAAACCACTTCGTCCAGGCTTTCGCCTTAGGGTCAATCGGTGGCTCGAATCCAGGCCAAAGAGGAGCACTCGCCGCCTGCGATTTTGCACGGGCTGACACAACCTCCAGAAGGCCGAGCCGGATTAGCTCGGCATGGATGGGCACAGAGCGCACTGAAGACGCGGTCTTGAGGTTCTGTTCCTCACCCTCGTTGGTGAAGTCAAAGTACCAGATCTGGCTCTCCCCCTGTCGGACATCGCTGATCCTGAGCTGGGCGATCTCGGTGCGCCGAGCGCCGCTGAAGAGCGCAATCAGCGGGAACCAGAAGGCCGCCTCCCCTCGCCCACCCTGTGGCCGCTCGTTCCGCGCAAATACGGGCGACGCGAACAGCCGCTGCAGTTCCTTGATGCTGAACGGTTCGTAGGGCTCCCGCTCCGAAGAGGAGATCTCGAATCCCACGTGAAAGGGGTTCGACCAAGCCGGAAGGTTCTCGAAGAAGCCGTCCCGCTCGGCACGAGTGAGGATGCCACCTAGCAGCGCCAGGGTCTTGTTGACGGTTTGCGCGCTTCGCTTCGGGAACCTGCTGAGATCCTGCTTCAGGAGCTCGGGAAGAGTGAGCTTACTAAAGCGGTTCGGTAGCGCCTTCGGGAGCTTGGCCAAAGCATCCCGCAACGCTCGTCCATGCGCTTTGGTGATCGCGGAGATTGGCAGGTCACCGTGCAGCTCCACAAACCGCTGAACAGCCCGCTGGGCTTCGGCGGCTGAGCCAGACCGAGGTTTCCGTGCACCCCTCCCTCCACTCTCAGCCCACCGCCGCAAGGCTCCTGTGATGGTCTCACCCTTGGTTTCAGTCAAAGGCTCCGGAGCAGGAACTACTTCACCTTCGAGCCTTGCTTTAACGCTGTCGAAAGCGCGGCGCTGAGCCTGCACAAACCCAAGCTCCAGCTGCCGCCAGGCTGGGTCATCGGGGTGGAGCGTGATGCCCCGCTTCTCGACGGCTCGATTAACAGCAAACCCAATCAGGTCGCCAGGGCGCATCTTGGCGGCTTGCGCTCTAACATCGCTGTCGAGGTAGTTGATCAGATAGCTGTAGGCACTCAGGTCATCATCGGTCATCCCAAGCCCATCGTGGTGAGCGAGACTACCTGGTCGTGCGAAGTTGAGGCCGATGCCTTGGGCTCGGACTGCTTCGTCCCCATGCAGCACCTCGATCTCGTGCTCACGGACGAGGGCAGCAATTTGGTCAGGTGTAATGCCAGCAGCGGTGCCGTCCTGCAGGAACGTGCGAGCTTGGTCCACCAGCGCATGAGCTTCCGCGATGTGGACGAGAACCTTGCGCTCTGCGGCCTTGGCGTCAGCTGTCTGGAGAGAGCGGATCAGCTCGGTCTTGAACCGGCCCGTTTGGGCGTTGACGAAGGGCGCGAGCGCCTCAGGCCAGAGCGGCGGGATCGGTTTGCCCGCCAAGTCGTCCGGCAGAGGGAAGCGGAACTCGAAGCGGTTGGCCCGGCGCTGGAGGTACTTCATGCGGCCCATCGTACCTGGTTCCTGTAGCACGTGAATGTAGCACGCGCTCGGACGCAAGCACTTGGCAAACCAGCATGTTCTGGATCAGCAAGGCCTTAGCAGGCCTGTGGCGCTCCCTAGGGGACTCGAACCCCTGTTTTCGCCGTGAGAGGGCCCAAACTTGAACACACACGAACATGAGCGGACAAGAATTAAAGCTTTTCTCACAAGGGTTTATGCCGTAGATATTCGAAATCGTTCAGAACTATCCGGGAACGGATATCAGAGCGTAATTGGGAGCATTCTATGGGTAGGGCAATCCGGGACGGTAACCTCGAAACCCGCTCAGCGCGGTTGAGGTTGCCTGAAGGACGCAAGCCTTATTGGCGCCTCGTCGAGCGCGGCTTGCATGTTGGCTACCGTCGTGGGCCGAGAGGAGGCGTGTGGTTCGCGCGCCGCTTCGTTGGCCAAAGCACCTACGCAGAAATCGGCCTCGGCGCCGCTGACGATATGTCCGATGCAGACGGCGTGAGTATCTTCAACTTCGCTCAGGCCCAGGAGGCGGCCCGGAAGTGGTGGCAGGCCGAGATCCGGCGCACTATGGGTTTGGAACCCAAGTCAGAAGGTCCTTACACGGTAGCGGATGCTATCCGTGACTACCTCGCGGCTCGGGAGCGGAAAGGCTCGAAAGGCGTAACGAAGGATCGCTCCTATGCCAACACTCGCATATTGCCGGAGTTGGGGAATATAGAGGTAGCGAAGCTCACACCGGCCAAGCTAAGGCGCTGGCATGGAGAATTGTCCACTCTGCCAAAGATGGTCCGCACGAAGGCCAAAGCGACACGGCGGGCTACAAAGGAGCATAGTTCCGATGATGGGGATGCAGTGCGGGCTCGGCGGGCCACAGCAAACCGCGTGCTGACCATTCTGAAAGCCGCTCTCAACCATGCCTATCATGAGCACCACGTCGCCTCGAATGAAGCGTGGCGCCGTACGAAGCCCTTTCGGGAAGTGGATGCGGCCGTGGTCCGCTACCTATCTGGAGCGGAGTGTCTTCGGCTGGTGAATGCCTGCGATCCTGCTTTTCGTGATCTGGTCTGTGCGGCGCTGCTCACGGGCTGCCGATATGGTGAATTAGCCAAGATGCAGACTGGCGACTTCAACCGGGATTCCGGAACAGTATTCATACGTAAGAGCAAGGCCGGGAGGGCTCGGCACGTGGTGCTGACGGAGGAAGGTCAAAGGCTCCTTGCTGGGCTCACGGCCGGTAAGACGCCACAATCTCTGATCTTCAACCGGGACGACGGAGCGGCATGGGGACCCTCCCATCAGAAGCGGCCATTGGAGAAGGCATCACTGCGGGCTAGGATTGAGCCGGAAGCTACCTTTCACGTTCTCCGGCACACATATGCGTCGACGCTCGCCATGCGGGGGGTACCGATGGGCGTAATCGCAGCGCAGCTCGGGCACTCAGACACAAGGATGACGGAGAAGCATTATGCCCACCTGGCACCTTCCTACGTCGCGGATACTATTCGAGCTCACTTCCCTACGCTTGGAGTAGGCGAGCACCGCAGCAACGTCGTGTCGCTTTAGAGCCCGGACCGAAACTCCTCGGGAAGGCCGTTTTGAGCAGCGCGGCACAAGTCTCGCGGGGCCTCTCCCCCTTAAGCGAGGAGGCCCGATGAGCCCTGGTGCCTACCTTAAACACCCTCGGACAAACCCTTTTCCGGAGTTTCGGGCCGGGCTCTTAGAGCGACAAAAAGCGGATGTCGGCCGCGGCTAGTAACAAGACACTTACCTTGGCTGCTGTCTGACAGCAGTCGGATCTCGCGTCTGAGAGCCCGTCCGATATGTCGCTGCCTGAGGCTTCTCGCTAATCGCGCAGCTTGTCGAGCAGCACCTTGGCCTCTCTTAGGTCGGGTGTGTCGAAGCCTTCCGTGAACCAGCCGTAGATTGGGGCGAGAAGGTCATGAGCCTCGGAGCGCCGGCCCTGGTCGCGCCACCATCCGGCGAGATCGAAGGCTCCGCGCAATTCGAGCGACCGGGAATCTTGGCTGCGCGCGATTTCCAGGGCGCCCCGGTAGCATGCCTCGACCTCTTGCGGATTAGCACCCGGTGGCGACAACCGTGTCAGTAGCCTTCCCTTAAGGCGCAGCAGTTCCGCGTCCCAGAAGTGCACTCCGCTCTCCTCCGCGAAGCGCATTGCATCCTCGACCAGTCCAAGCGCAGCCGTCCCGTCGCCCACGGCGAGGTAGGCCTCCGCCAGCAGCGCCTTGTGGTAGGGCTCGAACAAGCGCATGCCCAGCCCGATGCAGCCTTCCATGCCTCGGCGCAGCTCCGAGAGGCTGCCCGTCACCTGTCCTTCGTCCGCCAGGACCCAGCCGTGTGCCGCGATCGCGGTAGCCCCGAACAGCGCCAGCCCATGCTCGGCCGCAAGGCAAGCCATGCGCTCGCCCCAGCTGCGCACTGTCGCTGCGTCGCGCCGAAACTGCTGGCACAGGATGCCGTAGTTGAGGGCGTGCGCCACCGTCGGCGGGTGTCCGATCTCCTCCGCGAGCGCCACTGCGCGGTGGACGTATTCGTCGGCCTGGTCCGGATAGCCGAGGAACCACAGGTCCATGCCGCCCCGCGCCCAGCCGCAGACGCCCGGGTCGTGCCCGCCATATGTCAGGGCGTGCGACGCGTGCTTCGCCGGACTGTAGAGAGCCAGCCCGCGTTCGGCATGCTCCCGGCCGGCGGCGAACTCGCCGAGCCACGTGCAGATACCCCACGCTGCGTGGAGGGCTTGAAGGCGCAGGTCGTCGTCGTTTTGTTGCTCGGCTAACGCGAACAGCTCGTCGCCGAGCGACTTTGCCTCCTGGGTTTCCCCACGGGTTAGATAAAAGAACCAGAGTCCCAGCACGACTTTGAAGCGCTCGCGGTGGTCACCGAGGGCGCGGCACAGCTCATCGGCACGACGATAGGCCTGCACCGCCTCTGAGGCTGCCCACCCCCGCGTCGCCAGGAGCGTAGCGCCCAGCGAGATCTGAAATTGCAGCTCCGTCCGCTGGCGCCCCGGTGTATCGGGAAGCGACGTGGTGAGCAGGCGGATGCCTTGCGAGAGGTGCTGGACAGCTTCGACGTTGGCCGAGGCGCGTAGCGCGCGCTCACCGGCAGCAAACCAATAGTCGACCGCCCGCTCGATCAGGCCACCCTCGGCGCAATGATGCGCGAGCAACTCGGGCTGGGCGGTCGCCACCTCCGGGAACTGCGCCTCGAGTGCCTGAACGATGCGGGCGTGCAGCTGCTGCCGACGTGTCTTGAGAAGGCTCTCATGGGCAGCGTCTCGCACCAGCGCGTGCTTGAAGGTGTAACTCGCCTCCGGTGGCATGCCGCGCCGAAAGACCAGCTCGGCGTTGGCGAGCCGGTCCAGCGCGCCCTGCAGTTCAGCCTCGGGCAGAGGCGAGACCTCCGCCAGAAGCGGGTAAGCGAACTCACGCCCGATGCAGGCTGCTGTCTGGGCCACCTCCTTGACATCCGGCACCCGATCCAGTCGGGCCATGAGCGAGGCGTGCAGCGAGGTCGGAACAGCCCCTCCTGATCCCGTCGTTCCGGTCTCCAGCACCGCCTTGGTCAGCTCCTCGACGAACAGCGGCACCCCGTCGGTTCGAGCCGCGATCTCCTCCAGAACCTCAGGCAGCAGGCTTGCCCCGCCTGTCAGGCCCGCGACGATCGCCTCGGTCGGAGTGCGGCCGAGGCGATTGAGCGTGAGCCGCGTCACGTGCGGGTGCCCGCCCAGGCTCGGCTGGTTGTCAGGCCGGCTCGTCAGCAGCATCAGCACCCGCGCACCGGCGATCCGGTCGAGGGCTTGGCCGAGGAGTTCGAGGGTGGTGGGGTCGATCCAGTGCGTATCCTCCACCACCATCAGCACGGGTCGGCGGCGAGCGAGCCCGAGAAGCTGCTCGACCAGCACGACCAGCGTGCGGGCACGCTGCTGCTGCGGGCTGAGGTTCAGCACTGTGTAGCGTTGCCCTGCATCTATCCCGAGCAGTGTCGCAATCAGGGGCACTGCTTCGTCAATATCTGCCGCTGCCTGGCGGAGCAGCACCTCGAGCTTGTCGAGATTGGCCGTCTCAGTGTCGGCAGGCACGAGACCGGCAGCGAAGCGGAGCTGCTGGATGATAGGCCATAGCGCCGTGCCGGTGTGGTGGGGCGAGCATTGGTAGCGCAAGATGATGTTCTCGCCCCCGGCGACCACGTCGAGCATGGCCTGGACCAAACGCGATTTGCCGATGCCGGCCTCCCCGACCAGCAGCATCGCTTGACCCTCACCAGCTCCAGCCTGTTGCCACCGGTCGAGCACCAGGGCGAGCTCCTGGTCGCGCCCGACCATGGGCAGCACCCGACTCGATCGCTGGGCCTCGAAGCGGCTGCTTGTGGCGTGTTCACGGAGCACCTGGAAGCTGCTGACTGGATGCTCAAAGCCCTTGAGCTGGGTCGCTCCAAGCGCACGCAATTCGAACAACTTGCCCAAGTGTCGGCGTGTGCCGTCCGCAATCACCACCGTGCCTGGTTCGGCGTGGTGCTGGAGACGGGCGGCAAGGTTCGGCGTCTCGCCGACGACCGCCTCCTCGCGGGCCGCACCCTCTCCGACGAGGTCGCCCACCACCACGAGCCCGGTGGCGATCCCGACACGGCAGGCCAGAGGCTCGCCCGAGGGTGCGCTGAGCCGCTCGACGGCCTCGATGACCGCAAGGCCGGCTCGGACCGCCCGTTCGGCCTCGTCTTCATGCGCCCTTGGCCAGCCAAAATAAGCCAGCACGCCGTCGCCCATCAGCTTGGCCACGTGCCCCTCAATGCGCGCGATCTCACCCGTGACGGCGTTCTGATAGGCTCTCAGGACGTCACGCATCTCTTCGGGATCAAGCTGGGCCGACAGAGCCGTTGAGGCGACCAGATCGACGAACACTACCGTAAGCTGGCGCCGCTCGGCGGCGGACACAGCGGTCGACGAGGCGTGGGTTGCGAGGGCAATTGGTGGTGCGGCGGCTGACTCAAGCTTGACGCCGCATTCCGAGCAGAACTTCGAATTTAGCGCGTTGAAGTGGCCGCAAGACGGGCACCGGGGCGGAAGTGCCGCTCCGCACTGGCTGCAGAACTTGCTGTCCTCGCGGACTTCCGCGTGACAGCTCGGACATTCCATGTCGCACCTAAACCGGCAACGGCGGTCAGCATAACACAAAACGACCGGATCAGCTCTCGTTCGGAATACGCGTTTTCGGAACTTACGGAGGGGAAACGAGAGAGCCTGTCCCGTACACGTAGGTGCCGTCGAGCATGATCACGGATACGGAAGAGCCTTTCCGATCAGGAGGGGCTTGGGATGTGGACGGCGAGAGCACGCCAACCATACGCCTGGACGCGGCGCAAGGAAGGACTTCGCCTCACCGAAGCAGAGTGGGCTCTCCTGGAGCCGCTCCTGCCGCAGCAGACGAGCATGGGACGGCCCTGGAAGCACAGATTGCGCTTGGTGCTGGACGCGATCCTCCACCTCTTGCGAACGGGATGCCCTTGGAGCGCGCTGCCGGACTGGGCTCCGCCGCGCAGCACTGTCTACCACTGGTTCCGACGCTTGGCGGACGAGGGCTGGTTATTGCGGCTGCACCACGCCCTGCTCATTGCTGTCCGCGAGCACCAGGGACGCGAGGCCAGCCCGACGCTTGGGATCGTGGACAGCCAAACCGTTAAGGTGATGGCGCCAGCCGGGCCGCGCGGCTACGACGCAGCCAAGAAGATCAATGGCCGCAAGCGCCACATCCTGGTGGACAGCTGCGGAAACCTGTTGGCCGTGCGCGTTACCGACGGGGGCGTGCAGGACCGTGATGGCGGTGTCACTCTGGTCCATCAAGTTCGTGCACTCTTCCCCTGGATCGTTCGTGTGGCTACTGACAGCGCCTATACGGGGCGCTTCGAGACCGCGCTGGCGCGCTTTCGCATTCTCGTCGAGATCGTCCGGCGGCCCGACTTCGCCAAGGGCTTTGTTCTGCTGCCCAAGCGCTGGCGCGTGCAGCAAGCGTTTGGAGTCGGCCGATTCTGCCGTCGCTTGCTGGTCGATCACGAGACGCTGCCGCAGGTCTCCGAGGCCATGATCCGGCTCGGGTCCATCCTGCGCTTCGTGCATGCATTGACCGCATGAACCTACTTATTGGACGGGCTCTGATCTGGAGTTTGGCCATTTCAGGCGGGGAAGCATGCGGCCTCGATGAGGCGGTTGAGCAGAGCACGAGGGATTTTCACCACGTCTCGGACCTGCTGGGACGTTTCAAAACTGGCGCCCCACAGT
>JAESFL010000404.1_pt1 | contig 32879 bp, 34 predicted proteins | sample 9269401 | NCBI WGS metagenome assembly JAESFL01 (sample SAMN14506025, study PRJNA617098) | algae metagenome | isolation source: Gloeocapsa sp. UFS-A4-WI-NPMV-4B04 and co-occurring heterotrophs from desert... | place: USA: Utah | collected 2006-10-01 | reverse complement strand
TTCGTCATCCCGGCCGTTCCCTATCTCCAGGCCCTCGGCCTGCGCAAGGACGACCTGATCCAGGCTTTGGGATTGTCCTTCACCGTGTCGACCATAGCGCTTGCAGTCGGCCTGGGATGGCGCGGAGCGTTTCAGCTCGACGGCCTGGCGCTGTCCTCGCTCGCGATCGTGCCGGCCCTTGCCGGCATGTGGCTGGGACAGGCGGTCAGGCGCAGGGTCAGCCCCGAGACGTTCCGCCGATGGTTCCTCATCGGCCTCCTGCTTCTCGGGGCTGAACTCGTGCTGAAGTCGATCCTTCAGAGTTAGGAGCGCTAGATCATCGGACCCAAAAGTGGACACCACTTTTGGGTCCTATCCGATGCTCCACTCTTTGAAGAACGCATCGTGTGGGCCGGAAAACCGGACCCACTTTTCCGCACGATGCGTTTAGGCGCGCTCCTCCCAGATCTTCGCAAGTTCGACGATGGTGTTCACCGCCTTCTCCATGTCCTGATGGCTGACGAATTCCAGCGGGGAATGGAAGGCATGGCCGCCGGCGAAGATGTTGGCGCAGGGCAGGCCCATGAAGGACAGGCGCGAACCGTCCGTGCCGCCGCGGATGCTGCTGCGAACGGGCTCCATACCGGCACGCCTGATCGCCTCCACGGCGTACTCGACGATCTCGGGGCGCTGGTCGAGCACCTCCTTCATGTTGCGGTACTGCTCCTTGACCGTGAAGGTGTAGCTGGAGCCCGGATAGCTCTCCATCACCGCGCGGGTGATGTTTTCCAAGAGAGCCTCTTTCGTCTTGAGCCCCTCCTCCGTGAAGTCGCGGACGATGAAGCTCACATTCGCCTTTTCCATCACGCCCGATAGGCCGGTCGGATGGATGAAGCCGTCGCGGCCCTTGGTGGTCTCGGGCTTCATGTCCTTCGGGAGACGCGCGATGATATCGCCTGCGATCCGGATGGCGTTCTCCATCTTGCCGTAGGCATAGCCCGGATGGATCGCCACGCCCCTGATGGCGATCTCCACCGCGTCGGCCGAGAAGCTCTCGTCCTCGATCGTGCCGGCCGTGGAGCCGTCCATGGTGTAGCCGAAATCGGCCCCGAGCTTTGTCAGGTCGACCTTGTCGACCCCGCGGCCGATCTCCTCGTCCGTGGTGAAGAGGATGCGGATCGCCCCGTGCTTGACGTCCGGGTTGTTGATCAGGAACTCGGCCGCCGCAACGATCTCGGCGATGCCCGCCTTGTCGTCCGCGCCGAGCAGCGTCGTGCCGTCCGAGGTGACGATGTCGTGGCCGATCATGTCCTTCAGGACCGGATGGTCGGCGACGCGGATGACCTGGGTGGAATCGCCCGGCAGCCGGATGTCGCCGCCCTGGTAGTTCCTGACGATCTGGGGCTTGACGTTCGTGCCGGAGAAGTCCGGCGCCGTGTCCATGTGCGAGCAGAGGCAGATGACCGGAACGTTGTTCTTCGGCGTATTCGACGGGATGGTCCCGTACACGTAGCCGTGCTCGTCGAGATGCGCATCGGAGACGCCGATGGACAGGAGCTCATCGACCAGCAGGCGGCCGAGGTCTTTTTGCTTTTCGGTGGAAGGCTGGGACTTCGAGGCGGCGTCGGACTGGGTATCGATGACGACGTAACGGAGGAAACGGTCGGTAACGCTGGCGGCCATAGAGAAATCCAATTCGCGAAGAGACGATGGATTCTTAGCCGGGAAAATCCGTTACGGGAATGGGCTGCCGGAAAATCGATCCGGGTGGCTGCCTCAGGTCGAAGGATCCTTCGACCTGAGGCCTCTTAACGTCCTGTGATCAGGCTGCCTTCACGTCCGAGAGGAAGCTTTGCACCTCGCGGCTGAGGTCGCCGGAGTGACGGGCCAGCTGCTGGGCTGCGCCAAGCACGCGGCTTGCGGCCGTGCCGGTCAGTTCGGCCCCCTGCCTTACGTCGAGGATGCTGCCGCTGACCGATGCGGTGCCGCGCGCGGCCTCCTGCACGTTGCGGGCGATCTCGCCGGTCGCAGCGCCCTGCTCCTCGATGGCCGCGGCGATCGCCACCGAAGTCTCGGACATCTGGCTGATGGTGCTGCCGATGTTCTGGATCGCGCTCACCGCCTCGCGGGTCGCCTGCTGGATCTCGACGATCTGGGCCGAGATTTCCTCCGTGGCCTTGGTGGTCTGGTTCGCCAGCTCCTTCACCTCGGAGGCCACGACCGCGAAGCCCTTGCCGGCCTCGCCGGCGCGGGCCGCCTCGATGGTGGCGTTGAGCGCCAGCAGGTTGGTCTGCCCGGCGATGGTGTTGATGAGCGCGATGACCGCGCCGATCTTCTCGGCCGTGCTGGCCAGGGCCTGAACGGTGACGTCCGTGCGCCGCGTGTCCTCGACGGCCGCGCCTGCAACCCTTGCCGACTGCGAGATCTGAGCAGCGATCTCGCGGGTGGAGATGGACAGCTCCTCCGTCGCCGCCGCCACGGTCTGCACGTTCAGGGATGCCTGCTCGGCCGCCGTCGCGACGGTCTGGGACTGCACGTTCGTCTGGCCGGCGGTGGCCGCCATGGTCTGGGCCGTGCCCTCCATCTCGACCGCTGCGGTCGAGAGGGTGTGGGTCAGGGCCGCGACATTGGCTTCGAACTGGCGCGTGAGCTGATCGAGACGCTGCGCACGGCGGGCCTGCGCATCCGCATCGACCGCATAGACCTTGTCCGCCTCGTCCTTGGCGATCAGTGTATCCTTGAACACCTGGACCGCATGAGCCATGGCGCCCAGTTCGTCGCTGCGGTTCTGCGCCGGCACGTCGATCTGCCGCTCGCCTTCCGCCAGGGACCGCATGACCTGCCCGAGCGCCAGGATGGGCTTGGTCACGCCGCGTCCGATGAAGGTCGCCACCACGCCGATGAGCAGCACGATGACGGCGACGCCTGACAGGAGCTTCAGGGCCGTGCTCCATACTTTGGCGGCGGTGTCGTCCGTATAGACGCCGGAGCCGATGATCCATCCCCAGGGCTTGAAGCCCTTCACGTAGGAGATCTTGCCGACGGGCTCCTGCGCACCGGGCTTTGGCCACAGATACGGCACGAATCCGGCGCCGCTCTCCTTCACCTTGTCCACGAAGGCAACGAACAGGCGCAATCCCGTGGGATCCTTGTTCTCCGTCAGGTCGGCGCCGACGAGTTCGGGCTTGATGGGGTGCATCACCATCTTGGGATGCATGTCGTTGATCCAGAAATATTCCTGGGTGTCGTAGCGCAGAACCTTGATGGCTTCGGCTGCTGCCTTCTGGGCGGCCTCGCGGGTCAGGCGTCCGGCCCGCTCCTCGGCCTCGAAATGCGCGAGAATGCCGTAGGCCGACTCGACCACATGCTGGGTCTTGACCATCTGGGCTTCGGTGATCTCCCCGCGCAGATGAAACAATGCGACCGCAATGATCGCGGCAATGCCGACGAGAGCCGTCAATGTGATGGAGTGGATTTTTGTCCCGATACCGAATTTCATGCGCATGCAGTCCCCCAGAATCTGCAATTCTTTTGTCTGTACTAATGTTCTGCCCACTCGCTGCGAACGAACCTTTCGTCAGCCTCAGTTCAATTCTTGCGAGAGCAGAACCTTCATAAGTCGTTGTTTTGGTTAAGAAGCGGTTCATCTGGGGAAGAACGGCGCATCTTTCAGCCGAAAAGTTGCGCCCATGCGCCATCGTCACGGCCTCTATGGACCCGCACCGGCCGTTTCGCCTACCCTGGCGGCCCGTCCGAATGGACGAGGCGGTCCCACGGGCCTCGGAGGTTTTCGATGAAGCGAGCGGACAAAGTCATCATCAGCTGCGCGGTCACCGGGTCGATCCATACGCCCAGCATGTCGCCCTACCTGCCGGTGACGCCGGAGCAGATCGCCGAGAGCGCCATCGCGGCGGCAGAGGCCGGCGCCGCGATCCTTCACCTGCACGCCCGGGACCCGCAGAACGGCCGCCCGACGCAGAGCCCCGAGGTGTTCAGGCAGTTCCTGCCCGCCATCAAGGAGGGCTGCGATGCCATCGTGAACATCACCACCGGCGGCGGCCTCGGCATGTCGCTTGATGAGCGCCTCGCGGCGGCGAAATGGGCCCAGCCCGAGATCGCCTCCATGAACATGGGATCGTTCAACTTCAACATCTCGGGTGCTGGCGGGCGCATCGCGTCGTTCAAGAACGAGTGGGAGAAGCCCTATCTGGAGATGACCAAGGACTTCATCCTGTCCAACACCTTCGCGCAGATCGAGCGGGGCATGACAGAACTCGGTGGGCTCGGCACCCGCTTCGAGTTCGAGTGCTACGATGTCGGCCACCTCTACAACCTCGCCCATTTCGCCGACCGGGGGTTCGTGCAGCCGCCGTTCTTCGTGCAGGCGATCTTCGGGATCCTCGGCGGCATCGGGCCCGAGCCCGAGAACCTCATGCACATGAAGGCGACGGCCGACCGCTTGTTCGGGAACGACTACTATCTCTCCATCCTGGCCGCCGGCCGCCATCAACTGCCGTTCGTGACCATGGGGGCGATCCTCGGCGGGCATGTGCGGGTGGGCCTGGAGGACAACCTCTATCTGGCTAAGGGCGAGCTCGCGCCGTCCAATGCCGACCAGGTGCGCAAGATCCGCCGCATCCTGGAGGAGCTCTCCCTCACCATCGCGTCCCCGGACGATGCGCGCCGCATGCTCCAGACGAAAGGGCCGGAGCACACGGCCTTCTGAGCGATGTAAGTAACCCGCGCCACCGGCAGGCTAGCACCGTGAGTGCGGTCTATTCCTCGGACCGACTCGTTGATTCACGATCGCGCTCGTATCGCCTCGTGAGCGGAAACGGCGGCAGCCAGGATTCGCGACGCACGGTCCAGAGCTCGTAAGTGGGCATCAGCTGGTCGGGGGCATCCAGGGTGCCCAGGCTCACTTCGATTTCGTCGGCGCTGCGCGAGAAGACCGACGAGCCGCAGCCGGGACAGAAATAGCGCCCGGCATAGTCGCGCGTCTCGCCCTCGATGGTCACCGCATCCTCAGGGAATATCGCGGAAGCATGGAAAAGGGCGCCGTGATGCTTGCGGCAGTCGAGACAGTGGCACAGGCCGACCCGGTAGGGGCGCCCCGAGGCTACGATCCGAACATTGCCGCACAAGCAGCCGCCCGTGAAACGGTCCATGCCGCGCCTCCTCCACAATCAAGCGGTGAAATCTATCACACCTGCCAGCGCTGTCATGGCACCTGCCTGCTCCAGGCCACGTCAGGCGCGGCTTTCCAATCATGTGCGGGCATGCCTAAGATGGATTCCCTAACAGGGAGGAAACAATGAAGACGCGTTATGTTCTCAGCGCTCTGGCGGTCATGGCCATGGCAGGAGCCGCGCAGGCGCAGACCTCGGTCAAGCTGGGTGTGCTGAACGACCGGTCCGGCGTTTATTCCGACCTCACCGGCGAAGGATCGGTGATCGCGGCCCGCATGGCCGCCGAGGATTTCAAGGCGACCGAGAAGGGCATCAAGGTCGACATCGTGGCGGCCGACCACCAGAACAAGCCGGATATCGGCGCCAGCATCGCCCGGCAATGGTACGATCAGGACGGCGTCGACGTGATCCTCGACGTGCCGACCTCCTCGGTGGCGCTCGCGGTCAACGGCATCGCCCGCGAGAAGAACAAGATCCTGATCAATTCGGGCGGCGGCACCTCGGACCTGACCGGATCGCAATGCTCGCCCAACACGGTCCACTGGACCTACGACACCTGGGCGCTGGCGAACGGCACCGGCGGCGCCATGGTGAAGCGCGGCGGAAACACCTGGTTCTTCGTCACGGCGGACTACGCCTTCGGCCATGCCCTGGAGCGCGACACCTCGGCCCTGGTGGCGAAGGCGGGCGGCAAGGTCGTGGGCACCGTGCGGCACCCCTTCCCCGGCCAGGATTTCGCATCCTTCCTTCTGCAGGCGCAATCCTCGGGCGCCAAGGTGATCGGGCTTGCCAATGCGGGCGGCGACTTCACCAACACCATGAAGCAGGCGGCGGAGTTCGGCATCGTCCAAGGCGGGCAGAGCCTCGCAGGCCTCCTCGTGTTCATCACCGACGTTCACTCCCTGGGCCTGCAGGTGGCGCAGGGTCTGGTCATGACGGAGGCCTTCTACTGGGACCAGAACGACCAGACCCGCGCCTGGTCGAAGCGCTTCGCCGATCGCAACGGCGGCAAGATGCCCACCATGGTGCATGCTGGGGTCTATGCCGGCGCGCTTCACTACCTCAAGGCCGTCGAGGCCCTGAAGGGCAAGGACACCGCGCAGGTGATGGCCAAGATGAAGGAGATGCCCACCAACGACCCGCTGTTCGGCAAGGGCACGATCCGTCAGGACGGCCGCAAGATCCACGACATGTACCTGTTCGAGGTCAAGAAGCCGGCCGAGTCCAAAGGTCCATGGGATCTCTACAAGCAGCTTGCCACGATCCCGGCCGATCAGGCCTTCCGGCCTCTCAACGAAGGCGGCTGCCCGCTCGTGAAGGGCTGATCGCAATCGACAACGACAGGGCCGGGTTCACCCTGGCCCTATTTCTTTTGAGGCTAAGCGACGAAAGAGGCTGCGATGGATCTGGACATTCGAGGATTGCGCGTTCTCGTGACGGCGGGCGCCGCCGGCATCGGGTTGGAGATCGCCAGAAGCTTTGTGCGCGAGGGCGCGAAGGTGCATGTCTGCGACGTCGACGATGCGGCGCTGGCCTCCCTGGCGACGAGCGATCCCGATGTCACGCAGTCCCGCGCCGACGTGGCGAACCGTTCGGATGTGAGCCGCCTGTTCGACGAGGCTCTCCAAGTTCTCGGCGGCCTCGACGGTCTCGTCAACAATGCGGGCATCGCCGGACCGACCGCGCGGGTGGATGAGGTCGAGCCCGAGGATTGGGACCGAACGCTTGCGGTCAACATCACCGGACAGTTCAACTGCGCCCGCCTGGCCGTTCCGCACCTGCAGAAGAGCGACAATCCCTCCATCATCAATCTCTCGTCCGCAGCGGGCCGTTTCGGCTTTCCCCTGCGCTCTCCCTATGCGGCGGCCAAATGGGCAGCCGTGGGCTTCACCAAGACGCTCGCCATGGAACTCGGGCCGCTCGGCATCAGGGTCAACGCCATCCTTCCGGGGGTCGTGGAGGGCGAGCGGATCCGCCGGGTGATCGGCAGCAAGGCTGAAGCTCGCGGCATCAGCTACGAGGACATGGAGAACGAGCTTCTCCGGCACGTTTCCTTGCGCACTGCCGTAAAACCGCAGCAGATTGCCGATCAGATCGTCTTCCTGTGCTCGCCGCGCGGGCGGACGATCTCGGGTCAGGCCATTGCCATCGACGGGGACACCCAGTCCCTCGCATGACCGCGACCGGCCTGCCTCCTGAGATGTTCGGTTCGACCAATCTCCTGCTTGCTTTATCCGCGGGCCGCCCGAGTATCCTTGTTCAATCTGGGCGATAACAGAGCCAAGAAGAACATGGGAGGACCAACGATGCACCGCAGAACGCTTATTCTTGCCGCAGGCGCCGCCGCGCTCGTGGCTGCCGTTTCGGGCGCGCAGGCGCAGCAGACTGTCAAGGTCGGCCTGATCCTGCCGCTGACCGGGCCCTTCACGGCCATCGGCCGCCAGGTCGAAATGGGCGCCCGGCTCTACATGCAGCAGAAGGGCAATACGGTCGCGGGCCAGACCATCGAGCTGATCGTCAAGGACGACGGCAGCGTCGCGGACGCCACGAAGCGGACGGCCCAGGATCTCATCGTCAACGAGAAGGTGAACGTGCTGGCAGGCTTCGGCCTCACGCCGCTGGCACTCGCGACCGCGCCGCTCGCCACGCAAGCAAAAATCCCCACGGTGGTGATGGCGGCGGGAACGGCCACGATCACGGAAGCCTCGCCCTTCATCGCGCGCACCAGCTTCACCCTGCCGCAAGCCACCGAGCCGATGGCCGATTGGGCCGCCAAGAACGGCATCAAGAAGGTTGTCACGCTGGTGTCGGATTACGGTCCGGGCATCGACTCCGAGAAGGCCTTCTCCGGTGTGTTCACCAAGGCTGGCGGTCAGGTGGAGAACCTGCGGGTGCCGCTGGCGAACCCCGACTTCTCGCCCTTCCTGCAGAAGGTCGCCGACGCCAAGCCCGACGCGCTGTTCGTCTTCGTTCCCGCCGGCCAGGGCGCGCAGTTCATGAAGCAGTTCGTGGAGCGCGGCTTCGACAAGAGCGGCATCAAGCTGATCGGACCCGGCGACGTCACGGACGACGAAGTGCTCAACAACATGGGCGATGTGGCCCTGGGGACGATCACCACGCACCATTACTCGGCCGCGCACGACAGCCCCGAGAACAAGGCGTTCGTGGAAGCCTTCAAGAAGGCGAGCGGCGGCGTGCGGCCGAACTTCATGGCGGTGGGCGGCTATGACGGCATGCACCTGATCTACGAGGGCCTGAAGAAGACCAACGGCCAGGGCGGCCAGGCGCTGATCGACGCCATGAAAGGCATGAGCTGGACCAGCCCGCGCGGGCCTGTGTCGATCGACCCGCAGACCCGCGACATCATCCAGAACATCTATGTGCGGAAAGTGGAGCGGGTGAACGGGGAACTCTACAACGTGGAGTTCGCCACGATCCCGAACGTCAAGGATCCGGTCAAGGCCGCAAAGGCCAACTGATCGCCACACCACAGGAAGCGCCGCGGCACATGCGGCGCTTCGCAAATCGTGGGCTGTCGCGTCAGGTGAGCGGCGCGTCCACGATGCAGACGACGCCGTTGGGCTGGAATGCGATCTCGGCCTTTCCGTCGAGGTCCTGCGATAGGCTCCGTTCGATCAGCCGCGATCCGAACCCCCGCCGCGACGGCGGCTGGACGGCGGGACCTCCGCTTTCCTCCCACTTGAGATGAAGGCGCGGCCCGGTCTCGCCCGGCTGCACGCTCCAGGCAATGCTGATCATCCCCGTATCGTTCGACAGAGCGCCGTATTTCACCGCGTTGGTGGCCAGCTCCTGCAGCGCCATGGCGAGCGCCAGGGCCATGCGGGGCGGCACGCGGACCCTTGCGCCCTCAAGGTGCAGGCGATCCTCGCCGCGGCTCGAATAAGGCGCCACGGCCTGTTCGACGATGTCGTACAGGTCCGCGCCCTCCCAGTTCTCGCGGGTGAGAACGTCATGGGCGCGGGACAGGGCGAACAGACGCGCTTCCAGCGATTCCTTGGCCTGCTCCGTAGAGCCCGCATTGCGCAGCGTCTGCGATGCCACCGACTGGACGGTGGCCAGGGTGTTCTTCACCCGGTGGTTCAACTCGTTGATGAGAAGCTGCTGGTGCTCCTCCGCAATCCGGCGGTCGTGGATGTCGATGGAGACGCCGAACCAGCGCACGATCTCGCCGGTGCGCGGATCGCGATAAGGTTCGGCCCTGACGAGGAACCAGCGGTATTCCCCCTCCTTCGAGCGGATGCGGTGCTCGACCTCGTAGATACCGCCTGCGCGTCGCGCTTCCTCAAAGGCCTCCAAGGTCACGGCCCGGTCGTCGGGATGCACGAAGTCGGTCGTGACCTGTGACACGTCGGTCGCCTTCAGCGGCGCTCCGGTGTAGAGGGCCCATTGCCGGTTGAAGAACTCGTGCTGTCCGTTCGCATCCGTGATCCAGATGATCTGCGGCACGGCATCGGCCAGGAGCCGCAGGCGCTCCTCGCTCTCCCGCAGGCGCTCTTCGGATTCCACCTGCTCGGTGATGTCGCCGTAGAACACCGCCAGGCCCTCGTCGACCGGGTAGGCGTGCATCGAGATCCAGGTTGGCCGTCCATCAGGCCAGACATAACGATGCTTCAGGCGCACGGGTGTCTTGGTCGCCAGGGCGCGCCTGTAGATGTTTCCGAGAGCCGGATCGGCATTGGGGTGAGCCTCCCAATGGGTCTTGCCGATGATCTGGTCGCGGGGCCGCGCCTCGAGGCGCAAGGCTTCCGCATTCATGTCGACGATGCGGAAGTCCCGGTCCATGATCGCCAGGCTCTCCCCCATGCCGTCGAGGACGCCGCGCAGGCGTGTCTCGCTGTCGCGCAGGGCCGCCTCCATGGCCACCCGGCCGGTGGTCTCCACCACGATGGCGAGCACGCCCCCCGGCTGCCCGCTCTCGTCGATCACGGGAGAGTAGTCGAGATTCATCCAGACCTGCTCGGGCACGCCGTTCCGGTAGAGGGTCAGTTCCTGATCCCGGAACGACAGGGTGCCACCGGCCATGCCGACCTTCATGACATGGGCGTTGAACGCGGCCACCTCCGGCCAGCCCTCCAGCACGTTCGAACCGAGAAGCCGCGGGTGACGCCCGGCGGCGAAGACCGAGTAGGGATCGTTGTAGATCATGACCCCATGCTCGCCCCACAGGAGAACCATCGGGATCGGGGAACGGAGCATCAGCCCGACGGTCGTCTTCAGGCTCTGGGGCCAGCCGGAAATCGGCCCAATGGGCGTTCGGGCCCAGTCATGGCCGCGGATCAGCGCCCCCGCCTCGCCACCGTCCCGAAGGAAATCGGGATATGGTGGGGTTCTAATGTTCATCGCGCCGAACTTCGTTCCGAACAGTCCCGTCGCCGAGGTCGTGCCCGCGCCGAAGCCGATCCTCCTGGAGCGCGGCCCGGCTGGAACGGTGGTGAGGCGCAGCCCCTGCTTTCATGGCAATGGATGCTGCGAGCCCTGGCACGGAAGGCACGTCCAGAACGGGGCGAAAAGGCATGGGCTTTTGTCTATGGCTTGGAATGGCGACGCTTCGATGTTTTGTAGCGTCCTCCTCGCCGGCGGCAATGGGGCCGGCTCTACCTCCTTGACGCAGGCGCCGCTGCGCCCGGCAGGAGCAGAGCCATGCCGGAGATTCATGCCACGGGTGGGCGCAGGATCGGGGGGCTTTCCGCCCCTACTGCACCGTGACCTGACCTTTGATCTTCTCGAAGACCGTACGGCGCACGATCTTTCTCTTCACAAGATCGTCAACGGACCTGTAAGGCCGGTGCCTGATGATGGCGCGGCCTAGGGAGCCTGCGCCCTTCAGGGAATTCAGCTGCTCGACAGAGGCCCGGTTGAGATCGACCAGACCGCCGGCAGGGCTCTCGGGAGGCGCAGGCTCCGCGAGGCTCGCATGCTTGGCCACAGTCCCCGTCATGTTGATGTCGGTAACAGGTCCTGGCTCCGTTGGCTCCGGAGCAGCGGAAGCCTGTTCGCCCATGAGCGGCAACGGGGCGGGTTCCATGAGAGCAGGGCCAGGATCCTGCGGGCCGGATGCGGGCCGGTAGGAAGCCTCCACCGGTGAGCCTGAGGCTGCAGGATCCGCATCGGCCACCTGCACGCGCTCGGTGCGCTGGGGCAACTCCACAACATGCTCCTCGCCTGCCAGGATCTGCGGCGGCACGGCAGTGACCATGCCGCCCGAGGTAGCGCTGCTGCCTGCAGCGAGCCACAAGGCCAGCGATCCGCCGGCCATGAGGCCGATCACCAGGAGAATGCGCAGCGCCTGAAAAGCTGCATTGTCGCGCCGATCGAGGGTAGAATGGGTTCGTGACAAGTCGCCGATCTGCATGGGGTCCTCGCACCTTTACTCGTGGTGGATGCTCCACTCGTGATGAGCGTGCATGCGGGAAACGGGGCTCGTCTCCTCGCATGCAGGGCTAGCGCTAGAGGCGGGATGTGGCGCTGGCGTGGCAAACTCTGCAAATCTGACAGGATCAACGGCAATTCAGGATTAGTGCGCGGATTTTCTGCAGCGTGACGCCACTTTCGGCAACGTCATCACCTTTCGAAGCGCGCCTGTTCACACCTTGCGGACGCGCGCGGGTGCGCCGAAATCGCATTCCAGCGCGGCGCGGTCCCAACGCCCTGCATCGGCTGCCGCCGCATAGGTGGCGGTCAGGAACCCGAGCAGCATCGCATCGGGATCGTGTGCCTGGCGCAGCACGTCGTAGCGCAGGATGAACTCACCGAGGGCTGGATCGAACTCCGCGCCCGGCGGGATTGCCGTATCCCGAAATCCTGGCGGCTCGGGATAGGCGTAGGCATAGAAGGCGGCCTGAGGATAGGCGTCGCTGCCAGGCCAGAAGCCGGCGCTCGAGACCTCATGAGAATAGGCTTCACGGGTGACAGCGTCGGCCAAGCCGGGCACACCGCCCGGATGAGGCGGCGCCGCGCGCCCAGAGAAGCGCGTGACGGCAAGATCGAAGCTGCCCCAGAAGAAATGCACCGGCGAGACCTTGCCCAGGAAGCCGCTGCGGAAGAGCTTGAACACCCGGTCGGCCTGCACCAGCACGCGCCAGAAGCGATGAGCCGCATCGGCGTCATAAGCGCCATGCTCGTGATCCTGTGAGAACCGGATCGGGTTTTGCACCTCGTTCGGCATCTCGTTGATCGAGACCCTGATGCCGATCTCGTCGAGCAAGCCGAAGAGTTCTGTGTAGAATGCCGCGACGCTCTGCGGTCTGAGAGGCAGCATGCGCTCGTCGCCGCGGCTGGTGCGCACGAGCAGGCGATGGCTGATGAAGTCGAACTCGATCTCCAGGATCTCGCGGCCGATGGGCACGGGCGATGTGCTCAGGCCTCGCGCAGAGACATAGAGCGGCACATGCCAGCCGTGATTGAGCCAGGGCGTGAGCGCAAGCCGGATCTTGCCGACGATCTGCGTCCAGAGCTGCAGGGTCGTGGCTGTGTCGCGCCATGCGGGATAGGAAAGTTCAGGCCAGCCACCGTCATCCATGGGGCATCTCCGGGCGAAGCAGGATCGCGGATGACGAGTATAGAGGGAGGATCGCAGGCTGGACAGCGCAGCCTGCGATCCGATTTCATCAGGCGGCGGGACGCAGGCCTGCGAGGGTCGCCGGGATCTCGATGTCGACCTCGAGGGTCGACACGGAGGCGCCGCGGTCCATCTTGATCTGCACCTTGTCCTGCGGCACCGCCAGGTGCTTGGCGATCACCGCCATGATCTCCTCGCGCAGGATCGCCACGAGATCGGACTCGCCGCCCCCGACGATGGTGCGCTCATGCGCCAGCAGGACCTGGAGACGCTCGCGGGCCACCGGAGCGGAGGTGGAGTTCTTCTTGAAGAAGTTGAACAGGTTCATGCGGCCCTCCTGGCGAACAATTTGCTGAACAGACCACGCTGCTTCTGCACCTCGACGATGGTCTCGCCCTGCAGCTTGCGCACGGCTTCGAGATAGGCACGGGCCGGCGCGGAGTTCGGGCTGCCGAGCGTCACCGGCGCGCCGAGGTTGGAGGAGCGCAGCACCTCGGTGCTTTCCGGAATGATGGCGAGAAGCGGGATCGACAGGATGTCGAGCACGTCTTCGACTTTGAGGATCTCGCCGCGCTGCGCGCGGGCCGCGTCGTAGCGGGTGAGCAGCAGGTGCTTTTCCACCTGCTCGCCGTTCTCCGCCTTCAAGGTCTTGGAATCGAGCATGCCGATGATGCGGTCGGAGTCGCGGATCGAGGACACTTCAGGATTGGTCACCACCACGGCCACATCCGCGTGGCGCATGGCCAGCGTCGCGCCGCGCTCGATGCCTGCCGGGCTGTCGCAGATGATCCAGTCGAACTTCTCGCGCAGACCCTCGATGACGCGGGCAACTCCCTCGTCCGTGAGGTTGTCCTTGTCGCGGGTCTGGGAGGCCGGAAGCAGGTGCAGGGTCTCCACCCGCTTGTCGCGGATCAGCGCCTGCTCGATCTTCGCATCGCCCTTGATCACGTTGATCAAATCATACACCACGCGCCGCTCGGCGCCCATGATCAGATCGAGGTTGCGCAGGCCGACATCGAAGTCGATCATCGCCACCTTCTGGCCCGACTGGGCCAGCGCCGCGCCGAGGGCTGCCGTGGAGGTGGTCTTGCCGACGCCTCCCTTGCCCGATGTCACCACAAGAACTTTCGCCATCCTTGGTTCTCCTACCCTTCAAGACTGTTGTAGCGACGGCATCACCAGCAGGTTCTCCGGTTAACCGCAGAACATGTTCGGAGAGCGGAGGCAGATCCAGCTGTCGCGATTTCTTACGCAACGGAATGGATCTATTCGGCGCCCGTTATGGTTACCGGACGGTTAAGATTTTGGGCGAAAGGGGAGATTTTCGGCGAAAAACAAAGGTTTTTCACGGATTCAGCCGGATGTCGTTGGGACATGAAGCGGGAGCTGCAGAGCGAGAATAGCTCACTCAATCCTGGAGAAGGTGCGCCGGCCACCAAGGCGGTTGCTCATGGAATCGCCGCTGTCGTGTCGTGATAGAGACAGCATGAAAAAGGCCTCAGAACCTTGGGGATCTGAGGCCTTTTCGAATGTTAACGCCCGTCCCTCTTCAGTCCGCCGGAATCCGCGCCGCCCGTCTGGGCGCCTCCGGTGCCGATGGAGCCTGCGGAGGTGGCAGGGCCGCCGGCGGGGAGCGTTCCGCCCGGCTGCAGCGGGGTCGAGAGGCCAGAGGGCGCGCGCGGCGGATGGGCCGAGGAGAACCAGTTGTCGTCCGAGGGGCTGCCGCCTGCCGCCGGTGTGGCGGAGGCTGCCGGGCCCGTCCCTTTACCAGCGCCCGAGCCTGCCCCGTGAAGCAGGGCGTCGTCCGCCTGCCCGGCTCCTTGCCCTTCCTGGCCGAACGCCCGGGCCGAGGCCCCCCGGGAGGCCGACGAGGCTCCGGCCGTGGAGGACATGGGGGTGGTTGTGGATGCCCGCCCGGCCGTCGTGCGGGAGCCTTCGAGGCTCCTGTCGATCACGCCGCTGTCGAGCGGGAACGGCGGCTCGGGACGCCGGGGTGCGGGGCGCATGGGCTGGCTCTGCCGCGAGCCCATGGAGCCGGAGCGGTTCATGCTCCACAGGAGGGCGCCGGCGCCGACGGCCATCACGCCCGCGAGCACGCCGAAGACGGTGCCGGTGGGCAGGCCGTAGCGGCTCGGCATCATGGACTGCGGCATGTGCCAGCGGCTGGATTCGAGGGAAGCGATCCGCTCACGCTCATAATCCCGCTGCAGGCTCTTGAGCTCACTGGGGGAGAAGACGCCGCGGGCGACGATCATCACCCCGTTCTCCTCCAAGGTGAAGGCATGGCGGATGGAGCCGGTGAGGTCCTTGAAATCCACTGCCCAATCATGACTGTCCTTGTCGGGCCGGGCGGCCAGCTCGTCGACCTGGCGCAGGATCTCGTCCTGCTTGCGCTGCAGGTCGGCCACATAGGTGGCCGTGCGATCATGATGGGCCAGGGCGGGATAGAGCACATTCTGCTGCGCCGCGACGTGCCGCTCCAGTTCGTCCTGGAGATCGTCGAAAAGCTCCGAGCGGCTGTTCGGGCCGGTGCCCGTGGCCTTGAGCACCTCGCGGCAGAGCTCCTCGATATTCGCGTGATCCGACACGACCATTTGCCATAGGTCCATGGGAAGCCTCCTCTTGAGCCTTTGCCTCGATCAGGATGAACGGCTTGGGCGGACGGCTGTTCCGAAGGAGCGTGGGTTTAGGCAGGCCTCGGGAACGCCGCAGCGCCCGTAGCGGTGTCCGGGCGCTCTTCCGGGCGCCCGGACGGCCCATGAGTGACGCCTAGCCTGGGGACGAGAAGCCGAAGTCGTCCATCCGCAGGCGTGCGAGGCGCATGTCCTCGATGGTGAGCGTATCGCGGGCCCCGTAAGTGATCACAACGTCGTCACCGGACTGGACCGCGTAGCCACCTTCGATCATCGCTTCGAACGACTCGTAGAGTCCGGTTTCGATGATGATCGTGTCCTGACCCGACTTGAAGTCGGTAACCCGATCCATGCCGCCGGCGCGCGTGGACGAGAAGGAGAACTCGTCGGCACCCGGTCCGCCCTTGAGAACGTCATCGCCCGCGCCGTCGAAGATCAGGTCGTTGCCGCTCCCGGCATCGATGGAATCGTTGCCCGTTCCTCCACGGATCACGTCCGTGCCATCGTTGCCGTAGATCCTGTCGTGGCCGCTCTGGCCTTCGAGATCGTCGTTGCCGCTGCCGCCCTTGACGGAATCGTTGCCGAAGCCGCCGAGGATCGAATCGGCACCCTGCTCGCCGCGCAGGTCGTCATGCCCATCGCCGCCCCGGATCACGTCGTTGCCGCCGCGACCGAGCACCTTGTCGTTGCCGTAGCCGCCGAAAAGGTAGTCGTCCTTGCTGCCGCCCTTGATGGAATCGTTGCCGAAACCTCCCCAGATCCAACCCTGTCCGGTCTTGAGGAAGAGGTTATCGTTGCCATCGGCGCCGGACAGGAAGTTGTACTGGGCCGTGCCGCGCAAGGTGTCGCCGCCGCTCGTGCCGCTGACGGTCAAAGGCTTCACGTTCTCAGGCAGCCAGATGCCATCGATGCGGGCGCCGATGCCGGTCGGGAAATGCTCCAGAGTCACGCCCGATGTCGTGATCAGCGGATTCGGGATCTCGCCGATGGAGACCCGCAGGCCTGCCAGGGGAGAGTCCCCGCTGCCGAGGGTGATGCGCACCGTCGAATTGTGGTCGATGTCCTGCTCGGTGTAGCCGCCGAGGCTTCCGAAGTTCGGCTGCTGGAAGAAGAAATCGAAGCCCGATATTTGCGGAGGCAGGGAGAACTGAGTTCCACGGGGAACGGATTGGGCGATGGCAAGAGCTTCGCCGGAGAGAGCGAGATAGCCGGTGACGAGCTGCGACTCAGCATATCCGAAGGCGGACGCCCCATGCTGCGGCGACGCAAGATCGGGATTGACCAAGTCTTGGTTCTGGTAGAGGCCTTCGGCGCCGCCGTAGAAAACATAACGCAAGGACTGCGGTGAAATAGACATGTGATCTCCATCGAACGGAGAAGCACGGGCGCTTTTCGCCGGCGTTCGCAGGAAGCCGGCTGAGAGTTGTTGTTATGACGACAGCAAGCCCATGTTTCTCAGGAGCCCCGCAACCTTGTCTCAGCCAAGTGTAAGGTTGTATAGATGCTCAAACGGATTAGCCTCCTTTTTGGGCAGTTCCGGTGACCCTTTCGGGTTTGGGCTGAGATTTCGCGCCGGATCCTGTAAAAGGCTCATCTCATTCAGAGAAGAATCGGTGATTTCAGCATGAGCCTTCCGCTCTCAGAACCTAACCCGCTCACCTATGACGACGTGCTGGCAGCGGCGCAGCGCATCGAAGGGGTGGCCCATCGCACGCCGGTTCTCACCTCCCGCACCGCGGACGAACGGACGGGCGGCAGGCTGTTCTTCAAGGCCGAGAACCTCCAGCGCGGCGGCTCCTTCAAGTTCCGCGGCGCCTATAACGCCATCGCGCGGCTGTCCCCGGAGGCGAAGAAGCGCGGTGTCGTGGCCTTCTCGTCCGGCAACCACGCCCAGGCCATCGCCTATGCCGGGCAGCTGCAGGGCGTGCCGACCGTCATCATCATGCCGCAGGACGCGCCGGCCATGAAGGTGGCGGCCACCAAGGGCTATGGCGGCGAGGTCGTTCTCTACGACCGCTACACGGAAGACCGCGAGGCCATCGGGCGCAGGCTCTCGCAGGAGCGCGGCCTCACCCTCATCCCACCCTACGACCATGAGGACGTGATCGCCGGCCAGGGCACGGCCGCCAAGGAGCTGTTCGAGGAGGCAGGCCCCCTCGACATGCTGTTCGTCTGCACCGGCGGCGGCGGCCTGCTGGCGGGCTCCGCGCTCGCCGCGCGGGCGCTCTCGCCGGAGTGCCGCATCTATGGCGTCGAGCCTGAGGCGGGCAACGACGCGCAGCAATCGTTCCGCTCAGGGAATATCGTAAAAATCCCCGTGCCGGCGACCATCGCGGATGGCGCGCAGACGACTTATGTCGGATCCAAAACCTTCCCGATCATGCGCGCGCTCGTCGACGACATTCTCACCGTGTCGGACGCACAGCTCATCGACACGATGCGGTTCTTCATCGAGCGCATGAAGATCGTCGTCGAGCCCACGGGCTGCCTGTCGGCGGCGGCAGCGCTGAACGGACTTGTGCCGTGCAAGGACAAACGCGTCGGCATCATCATCAGCGGCGGCAATGTGGACCCACGTGCGCTGGCGGGTTTTCTGGCGGGGTAGAACTCACTACGCCTTTCCGATGGTTTGACGGAGATCGATGAAACACTCCTCGTCATCCCAGGACTTTTTCCGGGGAGCCACGTCTTCCGTCGCGTTCCCTTTCATAGACCTCCTCAGGATGAGGGTGGAGAACGCTTGAACGGATGCAAAGACGTGGATGGCCGCAACAAGTGCGGCCATGACGGGAAAGTGTCGTATTATCTTTCCGCCCTCACCAGAACCGCCATGCCGTCGTGATCGCCCGTGGTGAGTTTCGAATCGCCGACGAGCGCGTTGCCGAGATTGATGAAGCCGCTCACCTTGTAGGCCGTGCTGCGATCGAGCCTCTGCGTGAAGTCGTCCCGGGCGCGGTTGAACGAGCCGTATTGATGGGGCGGGTCGCGGAACAGATCCACCTCCTCGCGGCTGAAGGCGCCGGTGAACAGATACGCCTGTCCGAATGCATAGGGTCCGAAGATGCGGCCGTGGTTGTTGCTCACCTCGAACAGGTCGTTGGAAAAAGCGTCGTCCCTGCCCTGCGGCAGCTGCGCGTGGAGCTGTCCGCCGATGAAGCCCTGATAGCCTGCCGAGTGGCCGAAGCGCACGGGATAGCCGGCACGCGTAGCAGCGGCGAGCAATCTCGCCTTTGCGTCTTCAGCGTTCGAGGCAGCCTCATCGATGATGATGACATTGATCGGCTCGCGCAGGTTCTTGCCGCGATACACCTCGCCGAGCCAGTCGGACGGAATGCCCTTGGCCGTCAGCATCCATTTGCCGATGGTGGGCAAGCCCTCGGGTGTCGCGACATCGACACCCTGCTGCGCCCGAGCCGGCGGCACCGCCGTCAGCACGGCGCAGAGAACAAGCACTCGGAAGCGGCTGCGTCTCATTCGCTCTCCTGATGCCGGGTTTCCTCAGCGATCAGGAGAGCATGATCCCGACAGGGACGCTATGGGTTTTCAGGTTAGGGCTTTGACCGCAAGGACGGCGTAGCGATGCTGCGTCGCCCGCTCGAGCCCCTTGAGCAATGGCAGGTTTTTCGCCTGCTCCCGATGGATCGGCTTGAGATTATGGTCGATCGTGATCTCCGCAAAACCTGTCTCCCGCAGCAGGTTCGCCACCTCCCCGGCGCGTGCGCCCTTCGAGAAATATACCCGCTTCAGGATGCGCTCGTGCGTCTCGCGCATGGCGTTCGGGGCATGGGGCGCGCCAGCAAGACCCGGCACCAGCTTCTCGACAAGACGGATCACGCGCTTGACCAGCGTGTCGGACACGAAGTCGCCATCGACGATGAGGAGGCGCCCGCCCGGCTTCAGGAGAGAGTGCCACTCCCGGAACGCCGCTTTCGGGTCCACCAGCGTCCAGACCAGATGGCGCGTGACGAGCACGTCGTAGCTTCCCGGCTTCTCCAGGGTGCGCTCGGCATCGCCCATGACGAAGCGGATGTCGGCCCCGCGCCGGGCCGCTTTCGCGCGCGCCTGGTTCAGCATCGCCTCCGACCAGTCGAGGCCGGTGACGTCGAAGCCGAGGCCGTGCAGCAGATGGGAGATCACGCCGGTGCCGCTGGCGAGATCGAGCGCCCGGCGCCCCTCGCCCGATCCGAGATGGCGCAGGAACAGGTTGCGCCATGCCTGCCGCTCCGCCTCCGAGAAGATCTCGTGCCCTACCTGCTCGTCGAAGGTTGCCGCGCGTGCCGACCAATAGTCGCGGATCTCGTCCCGGAGCGTGTAGTTCGCATTCATGAGAAACTCGTGATGAAGATGAATTCGGCGCTCCTCTAGGGGCAAACGTGGGCAACGTCAAACTGGAATGATTGTAAACTACAGAATAGAACAATTTTAAACTGCCGCTATACTGTTTTTAACTGGAGTAATTCTAAAAGATATTCCTTGCGCGACTATTGGATCGACCCTAGGAGAGGCCCGCTTTCTCAACCCATGCGAGGCGCTTGATGCAACTCTCCAAACTGGTATTCGGTGCCGCCCTGGCGCTCGTCGGGCTCATGCCCGCTCCCTCCTCTGCCGCCGACAAGATCACCGTGACGGACATCACCGGCCGCAAGGTTGAGGTGAAGGCGCCTGTCGAGAAGGTGATCCTCGGCGAAGGCCGGCAGATGTATTTCGTCGCCACCCTCGACACGGACCAGCCGTTCAAGCGCGTCGTCGGCTGGCGCGACGACCTGCAGAAGGCGGATCTCGACGGCTACAAGGACTATCTCGCCAAGTACCCGCAGATCGAGAAGATCCCGACCTTCGGCGGCTTTAAGGAAGGCACCTTCGACGTGGAGCAGGCAGTTGCGCTGAAGCCCGACGTGATCCTCCTGAACATCGAGGCGAAGACCGCCACCGACGATGCAAAGCTCATCGAGAAGCTCGCCAAGATCGACATCCCGGTGGTGTTCGTCGACTTCCGCGAAAAGCCCTTCGAGAACACCGATGCCAGCATGCGCCTCATCGGCAAGCTGTTCGGCAAGGAGGCCCGCGCCGAGGAGTTCATTGCCTTTCGCAAGCAGCAGATCGATCTCGTGACGGAGCGCCTCGCCAAGGCCAATCCCGCCAAGCCCCTGGTGATGGTGGAGCGTGCCGGCGGCTATTCGGACGATTGCTGCATGTCCTTCGGCAACGAGAACTTCGGCAAGTTCGTCGAGGTGGCCGGCGGTCAGAACCTGGCTGCCAAGATCATCCCCGGCACCTTCGGCGTCGTGAACCCCGAGCAGATCATCGCGGCCAATCCCGACCACGTCATCGTCACCGGCTCGAACTGGGAGCTCTATGTGCCCGGCGGCGCCTGGGTCGGCGTCGGCTCCGGGGCGGACAAGGCGAAGGCGCGCACCAAGCTTACCGGGCTGATGAAGCGTCCGGCCTATACCGGTGTGAAGGCCGTCAAGGACAGCAAGGTCCACGCGATCTGGCACCAGTTCTACAACAGCCCGTACCAGTTCATCGCCATCCAGGCGATGGCCAAGTGGCTGCAACCGGAGCTGTTCAAGGATGTCGATCCCGACGCCACCATGAGGACGCTCTACGAGCGCTTCCTGCCCGTGCCCTACAAGACCGGCTATTGGGTCTCCCTCAGCGACAAGGAATAGGCTCTTGGCCCACTCTCCCGCCATTGCCATGCCCAAGGGACGCGGTGCCTACCGCGTCCTCGTGCAGCGCAAGAAGCTCGTGCTTCTTGCGCTGGCCGTCGTTCTCGTTCTCTCCGTCATCGCCGATCTCGGCTTAGGACCCGCACGCTATTCCATGCGCGAGGTGGTGCTGGCGCTGATGGGTTCGGCGGAGGTCACGGAGCAGATCAGCGTCGTGATCTGGGACATCCGCATGCCGGTGGCGCTCATGGCCGTGGTCGTCGGCGCAGCGCTGTCGGCGGCCGGCGCGCAGATGCAGACGATCCTCAACAACCCGCTCGCCAGTCCGTTCACGCTCGGCATCTCGGCGGCGGCCAGCTTCGGCGCATCGGTCGCCCTCGTGTTCGGCATCGGTTTCCTGCCCTGGGCCATCGACTACATCGTGTCGATCAACGCGCTGCTCATGGCGATGGCTGCGGCTCTCTTCATCCACTTCATGAGCCAGCAGCGCGGCGTCACCGTCGAGACCATCGTGCTCCTGGGCATCACCCTCGTCTTCACCTTCAACGCGCTACTCGCGCTGGTGCAGTATCTCGCCTCGGAGCAGGCGCTGTCGGCCGTCGTGTTCTGGACCATGGGCAGCCTCACGCGCGCCACTTGGCCGAAGCTTGCCATCACCACGGCGGTGGTTGCGATCTCGCTCCCTCTCTTCATGCGCCGCGCCTGGGCGCTCACCGCGCTTCGCCTCGGCGACGACAAGGCGGCGAGCTTCGGCGTCAACGTGCGCTGGGTCAGGCTTGAGACCATGATGGTCATCAGCCTGCTCGCCGCCGTGCCCGTGGCGTTCGTGGGCACCATCGGGTTTATCGGATTGGTCGGCCCGCACATCGCCCGCATGCTGGTGGGCGAGGACCAGCGCTATTTTCTGCCGGCCTCGGTGCTGTCGGGCGCGGCGATCCTCTCGCTGACATCGGTCATCAGCAAGTCCATCGTGCCCGGCACCATCTTTCCCATCGGCATCATCACGGCGCTCGTGGGCGTACCGTTCCTCTTCAGCCTGATCATGTCCACCCGGAGGCGCGCATGGTAGCGACCCTGCAACTTGACCAAGTCGGTGTCCGCTACGGCAAGCAGGATGTGCTCTCCGGTGTGACCACGCCCGTGCTGAAGGGTGGCGAGGTCACGGCGGTGATCGGTCCGAACGCCGCCGGCAAGTCGAGCCTGTTCCGGCGCATCGCCGGCCTGCTCGACGGGCCGGGCAGCATCCGCATCGACGACGTCGCCTTGAGACCCGGCCCGAGCCCTGTCTGCTACATGCCGCAGGATACCTCGGTGAACACGGTGCTGACGGTCTATGAATCCGTGCTGCTCGCCCGCAAGCAGGGTGCGCCGCGCAAGGTCAGCGACGAAGACCTGCAAGAGGTCGACCGTGTGCTCTTCAGCCTGCGGATCGAATCGATTGCGTTCAAGGGACTGAACGAACTCAGCGGCGGGCAGCGGCAACTGGTATCGCTCGCGCAGGTGCTCGTGCGCGAGCCGAAGATCCTCCTGCTCGATGAGCCGACGAGCGCCCTCGACCTGCACCGGCAGGTGGAGGTGCTGTCCCTCATCCGCTCGCTTGCCCGGGAACGGGAGATCTGCGTGGTGCTCGCCATCCACGACCTCAACCAGGTCCTGCGCGTCGCCGAACGGGTCATGGTGATCGACGCCGGCACCATGGTCGCCTGCGGCCCGGTGGAGACGGTGATCACCCCCGCCCTGCTGCAGAACATCTATCGGGTGGATGGCAGGATCGAGCGCTGCTCGCGCCTGTGCCCGCACGTGATCATCGACGGGCCGCTCGAACCTGCGTGAGGGTGGCGTCGTCCATCAACAGGGCAGGCGGCAACTGGATAGCCTCGCGCCAGCCCGCCTGCCTATAACGGGATCCTCTCGAATCATGGAATCCCGTGCATGAGCCTTGGAATGCCTGAACGTCGATTGGACGAGCGATTTGCTACTGTTCTGGCAGGGTGGATCGCGGGTCCAAACTGTCTGGCACCCATAGAATGCTCCGTGTGGGATCTGTCGCAATCCGGCGTGCGCCTGGTCATTTCCGATTCCACGGACGTTCCCGTAGAGTTCGAGCTGCAGATTCCCGATGCCGGTGCAACAGCCATGGCACGGCTGGTGTGGACGGATGGAACCCATTACGGGGCCAAATTTACAAGCTAGAGCACCGTGTGGACCCAGAGGGCCACGCCAGTCAACGGTGGATCCGGTTTTCCCGTTCGAACGATGCTCCAGTCTGACAATCACCCTTCAAGAGCTGACACACGGGTGATTTCATCCCGGACGATCCGGGCTATTTTCACCCCGATTCCAGGCAATTGTTCAAGCTGATCCGCAACCGCCTTAAGCTGGTCAATGGTGGTGATGCCTTCCTCCTTCAAGCTGTTCCAAGCGGTGAGAGGGAGGCGAAGACCTTCAATAGGGCCTCCCCAACGCTCGTTGAAATGATTCGGCATGTATTTCCCTCTAGGTTGACCTTGCCGCCCTAGCCTGGGAGTGGGACTCATAAGCCTTGGCCGGGCCGCGCCAATTACATTAACTTATGTTAATTTTAAGATGCGCTGCGGGAAAGCGCTCAGACTTCTCGATCTCCGAGCAAGGATCAAACGGGGCGCTTGATCAAGCATCCTGGCTGATGACAGCCTCCTCATAACCGGTAACATGATCTTCACGCGGACATGGGATACCCCTCGCCATGACCTACTCCCGCGACACCAAAGCCATCTCCGCACTCACCGGCCAGCCCGTCAGCACTTGGTCCGAGGAATGGCGGATCGAGACCGAAGCCCGCACCCTCCTGAAGATGTCCAAGGAGCAAAGGGAAGCGTTCTTCAATGGCCGAAAGGATGCGGATGGAAAAACGGTCGATCGCGGAGTGGTCAATATCCGCGGACCGAAAGCCGCCGAGGAGATCAAGGCGCTCATGGAGCGCCTTCAGGAGGTTCGCGCGAACCAAAGTTGAGACAGGTGAATGCGCCCTTCAGCGCATCAGGGCGCCATGATGTAGAAGTCCTTGTAGGTCAGCCTCAGGTTCGCATCGATCTTGGCGAACTCGACTGCGGACCTCGAGCCGGTTCCATCCGGATCATAGTACACCGAGCCCGTACCCTTGTCATAGATGATGCGGTCGTTTGCGTCGTGTGCGGCCGTCCCCGTCCAGAAGGCGCTCGCCTTCATGTCCCGGCCGGCAACACCGACCCCCTTGAAGATGGCCGTCGACAGTACGATCGTGTCATACCTCACGCTGAAGTCGGTAATCGTATCGACATTGGACCGCGAGGGCGCCCGCGTGAACACGAAGCTGTCGTAGCCGCCGTGACCCGTCAGGGTATCGCGCCCGGCTTCGCCGAGAATGAAGTCATGGCCGGAACCGCCCCAGATGGTGTCATTGCCTGTGTAGCCCCACAGAGAATCGTTGCCGCGATTGCCTTGGATCCAGTCGTTCCCGCCACGCCCGTCGATCGCGTCGGCACCGGCACTGCCGTAGATCTCGTCGTTCCGCGTGGTTCCGATAGTTTCCCCGTTTGCGTAGATAACCGCCATGTCCGGCACCTCCCATCGATTGCAACAATGAGCCCCATCCGCTCACCTCTTCTTTGAGATGAAGCAAACTGATCTCACCTGCTTTGAGTTATAACATATGGGAAAATATGGCGTGCGCCCACGCACATGACGACGAAGGGGAAGCTTGGCGCTACCGCAGCAGCGATATCAGGCAAACGATCCTACGCCTAGTAATAAAAAGAAAAAGGGCCGCGCCCAGTCCTATTTTTGACTGTGTTCGCGACCCTTATGACCGTATTTGCCCCTACGGTTAACCCGAAATAAACCATCCCTACTGGCCGATCAAGGGCAAATAGTTCGCAAATAAACGATCCTTTGCGTCGGAATAGCGCGCCTATTATCTTGACACGCTCAATTGACACAACGATTTGTCACAATTTCGCCAGATTACTCGACGAATAGAGAGGTTCACGACCTTTATTTGCCCCTACGGGTCGGACCTTGAAGCGCCCCTCATCGAGCGGGCGCTTCCTTTTTGCGGCCTGCATCTGATTCGCGGCTTCAAGCAATCCCATCATGACGCGCCCTGCGGGGCGAAGAAGCAGATGATGGCCTTGGTCGTCACCTCCTCGCAGAGGTGGAACTTGGCGTCCGGCGACATCTTGGAATACTCGCGACCGATCAGGCGCCCGTCCCAGAGCCGCCAGCCCTCGGCGGTTTCCGTCACCGTCTCGCCCCGGGCCTCAACGAGTTCACGGCAATCGTGCTCGTCGCAGCACCAGGCGGGATACCAGTCGTGGGCGAAGGCCGTCCCGGCGAGCAGGAAAGCCATGGCGACGAGAGCGAGCGCCTTCAACGCGGCCATTCAGGGCAAGCCTTTCCCGAGGATGCGCCTCGATTGACGAGCTTGCACCTGATCTTGGGGCGCACCCTCCGGCCCGTCCAGCCCTGCCCCAACGGCAGGCCCTTCCCGCAGGCGGGCTTACGCCTCGGCCTTGAGGTAGGGCTCGACCTTGCCCTTGAGCTTGATGGTCATGGGGTTGCCGAAGCGGTCCTTGGCATTCCCGGCAGTGACCCGAACCCAGCCCTCGCTGACGCAATACTCGTCCACATTGGTCTTCTCGGCTCCGTTGAAGCGGATGCCGATCCCCTTCGCCAGCAACTCCTCGTTATAGAAGGGGCTGTCCGGGTTCGAAGCCAGGCGGTCAGGAAGCGTATCGGTCATGCGAGGGTCTCTCCATAGGGATCGTTCAGGGGCGGCAACCTATCGCTTTGGCTGAGTAAAGCCAATTCCAGCCGGCCCGACGTGACAAGCCCGCCGCAATGTCCTACTTTCGTTGTACGCCCCAACGGCAGGACGATAATCCGCACCCAAGCGGAAGCGATAAGGGAGAGAACGACTTGTCGGCAGCGACAGACGGAATCCACACCGATTTTTCCGAAGGCATGAGCTATGGAGACTATCTCCGGCTCGACACCCTCCTCTCCGCCCAGTCCCCCCTAACCTCCGAGCACGACGAGCTTCTCTTCATCACCATCCATCAGGTGATGGAGCTGTGGCTGAAGCTCCTGAACCGGGAACTGGACACGGCGCTGGCCCATATCCGGGCCGACGAGCTCCAGCCGGCCTTCAAGTGCACGGCCCGCATCAACCGGATCCAGGAGCAGCTGATCCAGGCCTGGACCGTGCTCTCCACCATGACGCCCTCGGACTACCTGAGCTTCCGCCCGGCGCTCGGCAAATCCTCCGGCTTCCAGTCTTGGCAATACCGGCTCGTCGAGTTCAAGCTCGGCGCCAAGGACGCGGTGAAGATGGCGCCGCACCGGCACCGGAGCGACCTCGCCGAGCAGCTCGAAGCGGCCTACCAGGCGCCTGGCCTCTACGACGAAGCCTTACGCCTGCTGGCCCGCCGCGGCTATGCCGTTCCCCCGGAGGTTCTCGACCGGGACGTGACGCAAGCCTACACGGCACATCCCGGCGTCGAGGCGATCTGGGAGGAGATCTACCGCCATTCGGGCGAGCACTTCGATCTCTACGAGCTCGCCGAGGAGCTGGTCGACCTGGAAGACGCATTCCAGCAATGGCGCTTCCGGCACATGAAGACGGTGGAGCGTATCATCGGTATGCGCAGCGGCACCGGCGGCAGCAGCGGCGTCAGCTACCTGCGCAAGGCGCTGGAAAAATACTTCTTCCCTGAACTCTGGTCCGTTCGCGGCAAGCTTTAATCAGGTTGAGTGCATCATGCTTGATCTTCGCTCCCAGTTCTCCCGCTTCCTCGCCTCAGAGCCCGATCGCCTGCATTTTGCAGCCCACAGCCACCACCCCTGGCCGGACGTGACGCGTGAGGCGCAATTGCAGGCCTGGGACGATGCCGCTCGGCTCATGGACGACAAGTGGGAGCACATCTTAGGGCCCGTGCTCGACGAGTTTCGCGGCCACGTGGCCGGGCATCTCAACCTGCCGGATGCTTCCACCATCGCGGTGGCGCCGAACACGCATGAATTGCTCAAGCGCGTTCTCTCCTGCTTTCCCGCCAACCGCCCGGTGCGCATTCTTACCTCCGACGGCGAGTTCCATTCCTTCACGCGCCAGATCGCCCGGCTGGAGGAAGAGCGCCTCGTCGACGTGACGCGCGTGCCGGCGGAGCCTTTTGCCAGTTTCGAGGACCGCTTCCACGCCGCCGCAAAGGCCGGCTACGATCTCGTCTTCGTCAGTCAGGTGTTCTTCAACTCCGGCTTCGCCCTGGATGGGCGCCACCTTGCGGAATGCGACCGCAACGGCGCGATGGTCGTGATCGACGGCTATCACGGCTTCATGGCGCGGCCGACGGATCTTGGCAGCATCGCGGATCGCGTGTTCTACATGGCTGGGGGCTACAAATACGCCATGGCCGGCGAAGGCGCCTGCTTCATGCATTGCCCGCCCGGCTGGGGCCTGCGCCCGCGCGACACCGGCTGGTATGCCGCCTTCGGCAATCTCACCAACGCGCAGAGCGGACAGATCGGCTACAGCGATGACGGCTGGCGCTTCATGGGCGCCACCTTCGACCCGTCGGGGCTCTACCGCTTCAACGCGGTCATGCGATGGCTCGCGGACGAGGGCATCACGCCCGGCATCATTCACGCCCACGCAAAGGCGCTGCAGCAGCATTTCCTACGCCGCGTCGGCAACTCCGTCCTGTTCACGAACACCGCGCCCGTGGTGCCGGCGGATGAGACGCGGCGCGGCAACTTCCTCACCTTCCAGACCCCGCAGGCGCAGGCCATCCACAACGACCTGAAGCAGTTGCGGGTTGTGACCGACGTGCGCGGCGAGCGCATTCGCCTCGGCTTCGGCATCTACCAGACGGAAGAAGAGGTGGACGATCTCCTTCAGCGCATCGACGAGGCGGGCGCGCTGGAGCCCCTGCCCGCCAGCGCCACGTCGGCTGCGTAAGACCTACAATCCCACCATCTTCATGGCCGGCTCCGGATAGCGCGTTCCGGCGGCGGCGCCCGGCGGGATGATGCGGTCGATGCGTGCGAGATCGTCGTCCGTGAGCGTCACGTCGAGCGAGCCCACATTCTCTTCCAGATAGCGGCGGCGCTTGGTGCCGGGGATCGGCACGATGTCATCACCCTGCGCCAGCACCCAGGCGAGCGCGAGCTGTGACGCCGTGCGGCCCTTCTCGCCCACCATGGCTTCGATCTCGCGCACGAGGTCGAGGTTCTTCTGGAAATTCTCGCCCTGGAAGCGCGGCGAGTTGCGGCGAAAATCGTCTTCTGCCAGATCGTCCACGCTCTTGATCTGACCTGTCAGAAATCCGCGCCCCAGGGGCGAATAGGGCACGAAGCCGATACCGAGCTCGCGCACGGTGGGAAGAAGCTCGTCCTCCGGATCGCGGCTCCAGAGCGAGTATTCGGTCTGCAAAGCGGTGATCGGGTGAACCGCATGAGCGCGGCGGATCGTCTGCGGCCCGGCCTCCGAGAGCCCGAGGTAGCGCACCTTGCCCTGGCGCACGAGATCCGCCATGGCCCCGACCGTGTCCTCGATCGGCGTGTCGGGATCGACCCGGTGCTGATAGTAGAGGTCGATCACATCGATCTTCAGCCGCTTCAGGCTCGCCTCACAGGCTTGGCGCACGTAATCGGGCTTGCCGTTGATGCCGAGGCGCTCGCCGTTGGGACCGCGCACATTGCCGAACTTGGTGGCGAGCACCACCTTGTCGCGCCGGTCCGCGATGGCGCGGCCGACCAGTTCCTCGTTGCGGCCGACGCCGTACATGTCGGCGGTGTCGAGGAAGGTGACGCCGAGTTCGATGGCGCGGTGGATGGTGGCGATGGACTCGGCCTCGTCGCCGTTGCCGTAGAACTCCGACATGCCCATGCAGCCGAGGCCGAGGGCGGATACCTGCAGTTGACCGAGCCAACGCTGCTGCATGGGGGATCTCCGGGTTTCGAGCATGAGATTGCTGCCGCAGCCATGGCGGCGGACGAGGCATGAACTGGACCTGACGGTTCCGGTTTCAAGCCTCGTGCGGCCGTCAGAAGGCCGCTTCCGCCAGCATGAGGATGATGCCGAGCGCCACGAGTGCGATGCTGGGCCAGTGATGCTTGGGATGGAACGCGCGCACCCGCCCTTGCGGCTCGAGCGTTGCGCTTGAGCCCTTGGGACCGATCCGGTGCGCATCGCTCAGGCGCCCCTTCCAGAGCACCTGGCCTGCCGCCAGCACAACCCCGGCAATGATGAGCAGCGCGCCGATCCAGATGAGGACCATGCCCGATTGCATCAAACCCTCCCGATATAAGCCCTGAGGTGATTAAGCATAGCACGGCTCACACGAGAGGCCCAGAAACAGCGTCGGCTAGCCTTCAGGGGGCGGTCGCAGCCGAGCGGTTGAACAGAAGCGCTTGGGGATGCTCTCGCATGGCTTTCTCCGTGCAGGCGTCATGCCCGAGGAAGGAGCGAAGTTTCGGATAGGTTTTCCCCAACTCGTCAAGGCTCACATTCTCGGCTATGCGAGGATGCGCCACGCAGACGGCGCCATCTTTTCCCCAAGCGGCCTCGAACGGCAGGGTATCGACAGCATCCGGCTTCTGGATGCCGAAGCGGTCATAGACATCGACGAGTGTGCCGTCGCGCGTTGCAGGACGGTCATCGCCGCCGTAATCGGCGCGCATCATGTGGACGCAGGCGGCATGCAGATCCTGCATCGGCACGTCCGCTTGGTCATCCCAGGGACGGTAGCCCATGAGGATGCACTTTCCCTCGGCGCCGCTCGTGCAGGTGAGGTCGACGCCCGTCTCCTTCTGGAGCGGGAGGCCTAGTTGCCGTCCGCGTGCATCGGGCGTGCATGCATTCTGGGATGTCCATCCGACAGGATCCTCGACCAGCAACCGGTAGAGCACGACCGGACCGCCGGGCACCCTGTCTTCCGTCTCGACGGCATCGATCAGGATATAAATTGTCTTCTCGCCGCTCTGCACGACGATGCTGGCTCCGGCCAAGGCCTCCCGCTCCAGCACCCGTCCCTCATCGAGGTGAAGCCTGAACTCGCCCCTGTCCGCCTCCAGGCGGCCATTCAGGGCCTGCCCTGCGCCGGAAGAGGTCAGGATCAGGATGGCGCTGACGGCGATCGGCGAAGGAGCATGCATGGCACATCACTCTCTGGCGATGCCATGAGAACCCTCGCAGGGAAGCGGCGAGGGCTCTCTGGCTCGGGCTTACTTGAGCGTCACACGAGCACCATCCTTCAGGATGACGCTCATGGCTTGCACGCCCTGGCCTGCGACGGCTCCCTCACGGGCAGCACCATTGAGATTCCGGCCGTTGAGCAGGATGCCGTTCAGGTTGCGGCCATTCTCGGACACGCCATTGAGGTTGCGACCGTTGAACGACAGGCCGGGCCTCCCAGCATTGGCCTCCGAAGCGACGAGACCCGCCACCAAGGCGGCGGTTAGGATGGATAGAGACTTAATCATTGTGTTCACCTAAAACCCCTTTTGATTGAACATGTCCTTGTCAGATCTTGTTATGAAACAATATATCGATAATGCACATGCGAAGTTCAATGAACCTTGAGTTGAAAAGCTTCCTATTCGGAAGGTGGTGTGTCCTAGCGCACGCGGATGGGATCGAGCCCTCAGTGGTCTAGACCCTCTCGCCCAAGCCGCACGTCTGCTTCGGCAGGCTTAACCAGAGATGCAACCGTGCTATCCTCGGGCCATGCTTTCCCCAGCCGCCACACTCCGCCGCCTCGGGCCAACCGATGTTCCCCTTCTCCGCCGGCTGAACGCCTTGTTCGGAGAGGCCTTCGCGGACCTTGAGACCTACACGGGGGAGCAGCCTGACGACGCCTACCTGGAGGGGCTGCTCGCGAAGGAGCACGTCTTCGCCGTGGTGGCGCTCTCCGGCGAGGAAGTCCTGGGCGGGCTCGTGGCCTATGAGCTCGACAAGTTCGAGCAGGCACGGCGCGAGGTATACATCTATGACCTCGCCGTGAGCGCGGAGCATCGGCGGCAGGGCATCGCGACCGCACTCATCGAGCACCTGCGCGGGATCGCTGCCGGTCGTGGTGCCTGGGTGATCTATGTTCAGGCGGACTACGGCGACGATCCGGCCATTGCGCTTTACGAGAAGCTCGGGGCTCGCGAGGAAGTGCTGCACTTCGACATCGCGATTGCCCCCTCGGCCCGCTGATCCGGGAACAGGCGGCGCAGGCGTTAGAGCATCGTGAGGATCCAGAGGGCCGCGTCAGCGAAAAGTGGATCCGGTCTTCCGCATCGACGATGCTCTCATCCAAGAAGAAAGCATCGGATCCGATGCTTTAGGCTGCCTGACCGGCGCACCAGCCTGACGACCAGGCCCACTGGAAATTGTAGCCGCCGAGCCAGCCGGTCACGTCCACCACCTCGCCGATGAAGTAGAGGCCCGGCACCGCCTTGGCCTCCATGGTGCGGGAATCGAGCTCACGGGTGTCGACGCCGCCGAGCGTCACCTCGGCGGTCCGGTAGCCTTCCGACCCCGCCGGCTTGAAACGCCAGCGGTTCACCGCCTCCTCGACGGCCCGCAGGCGCTTGTCGGAATAATCCGCGAGGTTGGCGGGTCCCTTCTCGGTCTCGGCGATGAGCTGCGCCAAGCGCTTGGGCAGGAAGGCCGACAGGGCGGTCTGCAGCGCCTGCCGGCCGTTCTGCGCACGCGCCGCGCGCAATTCCTCGAACAGGTTCACGTCCGGCAGCATGGACAGGGTGATCTCGCTGCCCTCGCGCCAGTAGGAGGAGATCTGCAGGATGGAGGGGCCGCTCAAGCCGCGGTGGGTGAAGAGCAGCGCCTCGGCGAACTGCGTCTTGCCGCAGGAGGCCACCGCATCGACGGCCACACCCGCGAGAGGCGTGAGCCGCTCCAGCAGGGTCGGTTCCAGGGTCAGCGGCACGAGGGCCGGGCGCGTCTCGACAAGCTTCAAGCCGAATTGCTGCGCGAGATCGTAGCCGAAGCCGGTGGCGCCCATCTTCGGGATGGACTTGCCGCCGCTCGCCACCACGAGCGAGCGGCACTGCACCGCGCCCTGCGAGAGCCTGAGCGAGAACCCTTCGGACGTTTTCTCGACGGAGTGAACGGAGGTGGAGAGGCGAAGCTCCACATTGGCCTGCCGCATCTCGGCGAGCAGCAGATCGACGATCTGCTTCGACGAGCCGTCGCAGAACAATTGCCCCAGGGTCTTCTCGTGATAGGCGATGCCGTAGCGCTCCACGAGGGCGATGAAGTCGCGCTGCGTATAGCGGCGGAGAGCCGAGATGGCGAAGCTCGGGTTCTGCGAGATGAAGTTGGCCGGGGCGGCGTTGAGGTTGGTGAAGTTGCAGCGCCCGCCGCCGGAGATGCGGATCTTCTCGCCGGGCTTGGCCGCATGGTCGATGACCAGCACGGAGCGTCCGCGCTTGCCGGCCTCGGCCGCGCACATCATCCCGGCGGCGCCTGCGCCGATCACCACAACGTCGAACTGATCCAAGGGAAGTCTTCCTGAGAGCCCTAAGGGCCGCAATGAAACGGCTCGGCCGATTGCCTCGGCCTCACGATGGGCCGTAGGTATTCAGCTTAGGAGACCGATGCAAGCGGCTCACGATTGCGCCAGCGCGGGAAGCATGCCAACGCTCCTGCGTTAGGCTCCCACACAAGCCTTCTCCTCCGGTCATCCCGTCTCATGCTGCATCTTGCCGAACACGGCGCCCTCTTCGCCGCTGCCTTTTTGTCTGCCACGATCTTCCCGTTCCAGTCGGAGGCCGTGCTGTTCGCCATGCTCGTGGCCGAGCACTACAC
>JAESFL010000403.1_pt1 | contig 32884 bp, 30 predicted proteins | sample 9269401 | NCBI WGS metagenome assembly JAESFL01 (sample SAMN14506025, study PRJNA617098) | algae metagenome | isolation source: Gloeocapsa sp. UFS-A4-WI-NPMV-4B04 and co-occurring heterotrophs from desert... | place: USA: Utah | collected 2006-10-01 | reverse complement strand
CCGATGAAGGCCAGCCAGAAGTGCAGCTTGCCCGCCCATTCCGGAATGATGTGACCGGTCATCTTCGGGAACCAGTAGTAGACACCGGCGAAGATGATGAACACGGCGCCGAGCGAGAGCACGTAGTGGAAGTGCGCCACCACGTAGTAGGTGTCGTGCAGGTACTTATCGACCGAGGAGTTCGCGAGCACGACGCCGGTGACGCCGCCGACCGTGAACAGGAAGATGAAGCCCACCGCCCAGTGCATCGCCGCGGTGAAGCGGATCGAACCGCCCCACATCGTCGCGATCCAGGAGAAGATCTTCACGCCGGTCGGCACCGCGATCACCATGGTCGCGAAGACGAAGTAGGACTGCGTCTGGAGCGACAGGCCGACGGTGTACATGTGGTGGGCCCACACGACGAAGCCGACGACGCCGATGGCGACCATGGCGTAGGCCATGGCGAGGTAGCCGAAGACGGGCTTCTTCGAGAAGGTGGCGATGATGTGCGAGACGATGCCGAAGGCCGGCAGGATCATCACGTACACTTCCGGGTGACCGAAGAACCAGAACAGGTGCTGGTAGAGCACCGGATCGCCGCCGCCGGCCGGATCGAAGAAGGTGGTGCCGAAGTTACGATCGGTGAGCAGCATGGTGATCGCGCCGGCGAGGACCGGGAGCGACAGGAGCAGCAGGAAGGCGGTGACGAGCTCGGCCCAGGCGAACAGCGGCATCTTGTGCAGCGTCATGCCGGGGGCGCGCATGTTGAGGATGGTGGTGATGAAGTTGATCGCGCCGAGGATCGAGCCCGCACCGGCGAGGTGGAGCGAGAAGATGGCGAAATCGACCGCCGCGCCCGGATGGCCGGCCGAGGAGGAAAGCGGCGGGTAGACGGTCCAGCCGGTGCCGGCACCGGACGATCCCGGCGAGCCTTCCACGAAGAGCGAGCAGAGGAGGCAGGCAAAGCCCGACACCGTCAGCCAGAACGAGATGTTGTTCATCCGCGGGAAGGCCATGTCCGGTGCGCCGATCATCAGCGGGACGAACCAGTTGCCGAAGCCGCCGATGAGGGCGGGCATCACCATGAAGAACACCATGATGAGGCCGTGGCCGGTGACGAACACGTTGTAGGTCGCCGGGTTGGAGAAGTACTGGAGCCCCGGCTCTTCCATTTCCATACGGATGCCGAAGGACAGGAACGCGCCGATGATGCCCGCCATGAAGGCGAAGATCAGGTAGAGCGTGCCGATGTCCTTGTGGTTCGTCGAGAGGAACCAGCGGGCGAAGAAGGAGGGCTTGTGGTCGTGGTGGGCGTCATGCCCGGCATGTGCTGTGGCGGTGGCCATCGATCCTTGCCTTAATCAGATGTCTGTCGCCTCTGGCGAATGAAGGATCGGCCGGGACAGGGGCGCCCCGGCCCGATGAAGTGTCAGCGGGCGTCCGCGAGGCGGGCGCCGTTGTCGATGGCGGCGTACTTGGTCTTCGCCTCGGTCAGCCACTCGGCATAGGCCTGCTCGCTGACCACGCGAACGGTGATCGGCATGTAGGCGTGGCGGGCACCGCAAAGCTCGGAGCACTGGCCGTAATAGGTACCCTCACGATCGGCCTTGAACCACCACTGGTTCAGGCGGCCGGGGATCGCGTCGATCTTGCCGCCGAAGGAGGGGATCGCCCAGGAGTGGATCACGTCCTCGGAGGTGACCTGCACCTTCACGATCTTGCCGACCGGAACGACCATGTCATTGTCGGTGGCGAGAAGCTTCGGCTGCTGCTCCTCGTCGACGTTGGCGTCGAAGGTGAAGCCGCCCTTGTCGCCCTCGGCCGGGTAGACGTAGGACCAGTACCACGCGTGGCCGACCACCTTCACGACGACGTCGGCCTTCGGGTCCGAGAGCTGCGTGCGCAGGGTGCGGAACGAGGGGATCGCCACCGCCACGAGGATCAGGACCGGGATGATGGTCCAGGCCACCTCGATCATCGTGTTGTGCGTGGTGCGCGACGGCGTGGGGTTCGCCTTCTCGCTGAACTTGAAGATGCAGTAGAGAATGAGGCCGAGAACGAAGACCGAGATGATGAAGGCGAGCCAGTGCAGCCCGTGCTCGAAGTTGAGGAGGTCGACGGCCTCGGCCGTGACCGGGACCTGACGGCTCATCTGCCACGGCTCGGGCTGGCCGATGCCGGCCGCGAGAGCGGAGGAGGACGAACCGAGGAGAGCGCCGAATGCGGCGAGCCCCCACGATGACCGATATTGCGCCTGCGTCGTCCGCATATCCCCGCTTGGCTCCCCTGATGCCTATGGTTTGTTTGCCCTTGAATTTGCCGACCAGCGTCGCAAATCCGAGGACTGCCCGACCTTGTCGCGGGCCTTGCCGGTTCCGGCGGGACCGTGTCGCTGCCGGATGGGCGGTTGCGACGTAGAACCATACTGATCGTAAAACCGCAACCGCAACAGCACCGCCAAGCGTCGCTTGGACGCGGGATCAGGCTTGCGTCACGAGCAATTTGGCTGCCTCTGGGGATACGGATGCGGGATTTCAGCCGGAAACCGGAAGACGACTTTCGCGGGGATGGACCCGCGACGTCGATCAGGGTCGGAACTCTTGTCGTCGCCTACGATGCGCCCGAGGCCCGGCCCGACGCCCGTGCGCTCGCCGTCGAGATGCCCGTCAACGTCATCTACGGCACCGTGCCCTACGCGGTGATGATGCTGACGCCGGCCGATCTGGAAGACTTCGCCTACGGCTTCAGCCTGACCGAGGGCGTGATCGAATCCCCCGACGAGATCCGTGGCGTCACGGTCGAGCTCGGCGAGGGCGGCCTGCGGCTCCTCGTCGATCTCGCGCCGGGGCGGCTGCGCGAGCACCTCGCCCGCAAGCGCGCGATCAGCGGCCGCACCGGCTGTGGCGTCTGCGGCATCGAGGACCTCGCCGCTCTGCCGACCGCCAAGACGCGGTCCGGCCAAGGCTCGCATAAAGGTCCGCAGGTGACTTTGGCGGCGATCCAGACGGCGCTGACGGCGCTCTTCGACCGCCAGACCCTCAACCGGGAGACCCGCGCGGTCCATGCCGCCGGGTGGGCGGGGCTCGATGGAACGCTGGTGGCGGTGCGCGAGGACGTCGGCCGCCACAATGCTCTGGATAAGTGCATCGGAGCGCTGCTGCGCGAGGGCGTGCGGCCGGACGAGGGCTTCCTCGTCATCACCAGCCGCTGCTCGTTCGAGATGGCGGAGAAGGCCGCAACCCTCGGCGCTTCGGTTCTGGTGGCGATCTCCGCTCCAACCTCACTCGCCATCGAGCGGGCGCGCTGCCACGACATGACGCTCTGCGCCATCGCCCGGTCCGACACGCTCACCGTGTTCTCGGGGCGCGAGCGGCTCCTGCTGGCCGGGGAGGACGGCTGAGCCGTCCCCCAGCCGAGACCGCCTCAGTCGGCGGCGCCGGCCTCACCGGTGCCGCCGGGAACGACCGTCGCCCCGCCGATCACCCGGACGTTCTTGCGCGGCCCGTCGGCCGGCGGATCCTGCCAGCCCTTGCCCGCGGCCGGCGCAGGCTTCGAGCCAGCGGTCTTGTCGGCGGTCTTGGTGGGCTCCTTCGCGGCGTCACCGGCCGCATCCTTGGCAGGCTCGGGCTTGACGGATTCCTTGGCCGGTTCCGGCGGCGCCGCATTCGTCTTCGGCTCGACCGCCTTGGCCTCCTTCGTATTCGGCTTCGCTGGTTCTGATCGGGCCGCGGGCGTCATCCCGGAGGAACCGGCGGGACCGGAACCGAGGGAGGGCTCCGGAGCGGTCGGGGCGATTCGCGCCTGGGACGGGAGCTTGGGCGCCGGAGCGGGTCGGGCAGCCGCGCGCCGCAGCGTCTCGGAGCGGCCGACCGCGTCCGGATTGACGCCGAGGGGATTGGCCTCCTGCCGTCCCGGCGGCGGCACGCGTTCGATGCGGGCCTCGCGCGGCGCGCCCCGCTCGGCTCCCAAGGGCGCATTGCGCAGGCCGGGCACCGAGGGGATGTCGGCGGGCGGCACGATGCGCTCCGCCTCGCGGATCGGACGGCGGGCGCGCAGGTCGTCTTCGGTCCAGCCGTAGCCGGGCGCCGCCGGCCGGACGCGCTCGGAGGGATAGTAGACGCCGCCGAGCGGCTCGCGCCCGATCACGCCGCCCTCGCGGGCATCGACTACGAGACGCAGACGCTGGCCGCGGGGGCTCGTCGCCTCGACGCGGTAGTGGCGCCCATCGTAACGGGGGCGGGCGATCTCGGTGAAGCCGCGGTCGCGCAGGTCGTCGACGACCTCGCGCGGCGGCAGCAGGCCGTCCTCCTCGACATAGACGGCGCGCGGCGGACCGTAGACCTCGCGGTAGAAACCCTGGGCGGCGGCAGCCTGCAGTCCTGCCCCTGTCAGGAACAGGGCAGTCAGACCGAAGCCGAGGCCGCGACGCAGCGCCACTCCCTCGCGGCGACCGAGCGCAAGACGGCCGAAGACATGACGGCTCGAAGCCATAGGACCTCTCGAACCAAGCTGGACTGAGAAGGAAGGTCCCGGGAGCCCGCTGTTGACCGCGGGTCCCCCGGCGTCACGGCAGACGCGATCCCCGCATTCCCTCCGTGCCGGCAAGGTTTTCTAAACGATTGAATGGGGCGACATTGCGGACCGGCACGGAACCTGCCAGGGCCATAGGGGCGCTGCCGTGCGGCCAGGCACGTCGCGCCGGCGAACCCCGCGACGATCCTCGGCTGCGCGGCACGAAGCCAAGGCATGTTCAAAAGGCTGGCGGTGGCGGCCAGCGGCCCCTTGCTGGAATGAATGAAATCTGGCAACGTCCCGCTATAGGACAGCAAGACTGTCCCATTTGTCGCGCTTACCTTTCGTCGTGCTTGGCCGTTGGGCGAGCTTTGGGGATTCATCACGTGATCGACGTGACGTCCGAACGAGCTGATAAACCGGCGATCGCCAATGCGATCCGGGCGAACGCCGGCTGAACAGGCCGGGGTTTCAGCCCGCGGGTTGGCGGGCGGTTCCGGCAGGAAGAACCCCACCAGACCCGACTTGAAAATGATGGCGCCGGCCCGATCACCGATGGTGTTCGGGCATGAAACATGCTCGCGTGCGGGCAGGGTCGGAGATCTGCGGACGATGCGTGAAATCCCGTCTGAACTGTCGGTGCCGGCCGTGATCGGCGAGAAGGCCGCCCCGTCGCGGGCCGGCGCCACGCCGCTGATCCTGCGCGATCCGGCGCTGCCGCGGGCGCAGGGCGCCTACGATCCGGCCCACGAGCGCGATGCCTGCGGCGTCGGCTTCGTCGCGGACATGCACGACCGGCGCAGCCACACCATCGTCCAGCAGGGTCTCAAGATCCTGGAGAACATCGACCACCGCGGCGCGGTCGGTGCCGACCCGACCATGGGCGACGGCTGCGGCATCCTCACCCAGATCCCGCACGGCTTCTTCTCGGAGGAGTGCTCGCGCCTCGGCTTCGAGCTGCCGCCGGCCGGCCAGTACGCCATCGGCCAATTCTTCATGCCGAAGGAAGCGGAGGCCCGCGCCGCCATCGAGGCGATCGTCGAGAAGACGCTCGGCGACGAGGGCCTGCCGCTGCTCGGCTGGCGCGACGTGCCCGTCGACTCGACAGACCTCGGCAAGGCCGTGAAGGAGACCGAGCCGCATCACCGTCAGGTCTTCATCGGCTGCCCCGCGAGCATCACCGATCAGGATGCCTTCGAGCGGCGTGTCTTCATCGCCCGCAAGGTGATCTCGAACCAGGTCTACGGCCTCGACGACGTGCGGGCGAAGACCTTCTACCCCGTGTCGGTGTCGAGCCGGACGATCGTCTACAAGGGCATGGTGCTCGTGCACCAGCTCGGCCACTACTATCTCGACCTGAAGGACACCCGCTTCGTCTCGGCGCTGGCGCTCGTCCATCAGCGCTTCGCGACGAACACCTTCCCGACCTGGCGCCTGTCGCACCCCTACCGGATGGTCGCGCATAACGGCGAGATCAACACGCTGCGCGGCAACGTGAACTGGATGGCCGCGCGCCAGGCCAGTGTCGATTCGGAGCTGTTCGGCAACGACATCTCGAAGCTCTGGCCGATCTCCTACGAGGGCCAGTCCGACACCGCCTGCTTCGACAACGCGCTCGAATTCCTCGTGCAGGGCGGCTACTCGCTCGCCCACGCGATGATGATGCTCATCCCCGAGGCCTGGGCCGGCAACCCGCTGATGGGCGAGGAGCGGCGCGCCTTCTACGAGTACCACGCCGCGCTGATGGAGCCGTGGGACGGCCCCGCCGCGGTCGCCTTCACCGACGGCCGCCAGATCGGCGCCACGCTCGACCGCAACGGTCTGCGCCCCGCCCGCTACATCGTCACCGATGACGGCCTCGTCGTGCTCGCCTCCGAGATGGGCGTGCTGCCGATCCCGGACGAGAAGATCGTCCAGTCCTGGCGCCTGCAGCCGGGCCGGATGCTGCTGATCGATCTCGAGAAGGGCCGCATCGTCTCCGACGAGGAGATCAAGGGCGAACTCGCCTCGGCGCACCCCTATGCCGAGTGGGTGAAGAACACCCAGATCGTGCTGGAGGAGCTGCACCCGATCAGCCCGCGCGCCTCGCGCACGGACGTGTCGCTGCTCGATCGCCAGCAGGCCTTCGGCTACACCCAGGAAGACCTCAAGCTGCTCATGGCCCCGATGGCCGTGACCGGCCAGGAGGCGGTCGGCTCGATGGGCTCGGACACGCCGCTCTCGGCGCTCTCCGACAAGCCCAAGCTGCTCTACACCTACTTCAAGCAGAACTTCGCGCAGGTCACCAACCCGCCGATCGATCCGATCCGCGAGGAGGCCGTGATGAGCCTCGTCTCGTTCATCGGCCCGCGCCCGAACCTGCTCGACATGGAGGGTGCCTCGCGCCGCAAGCGGCTCGAGGTGCGCCAGCCGATCCTGACCAACGGCGACCTCGAGAAGATCCGCTCGATCTCGCATTTCGAGGACCGTTTCGACACCCGGACGCTCGACATCACCTACGCGGCCGAGTCCGGTGCGGCGGCGATGGAGGGCGCGCTCGACCGCCTGTGCGACCGGGCCGAGGTCGCGGTGCGCGGCGGCTACAACATCATCATCCTGTCCGACCGGATGGTCGGGCCGGACCGCATCCCGATCCCGGCGCTGCTGGCGACCGCGGCCGTCCACAACTACCTGATCCGCAAGGGGCTTCGTACCTCGGTCGGCCTCGTGGTCGAGTCGGGCGAGCCGCGCGAGGTGCATCACTTCGCGTGCCTGGCCGGCTACGGCGCGGAAGCCGTGAACCCGTACCTCGCCTTCGAGACGCTGATCGCGATGAAGGACGAGTTCCCGCCGGATCTCACCAACGACGAGATCATCTACCGCTACATCAAGTCGATCGATAAGGGTCTGCTCAAGGTCATGTCCAAGATGGGCATCTCGACCTACCAGTCCTATTGCGGCGCGCAGATCTTCGACGCGATCGGCCTGAACTCGGACTTCGTGGCGAAGGACTTCTTCGGCACGGCGACGACCGTCGAGGGTATCGGCATGGCCGAGGTCGCCCAGGAGACGGCGCTTCGCCATCAGGACGCCTTCGGCGATGCCCCGATCTACCGCAACGCGCTCGATGTCGGCGGCGAGTACGCCTATCGGCTCCGCGGCGAGACCCACACCTGGACGCCCGACACGGTGGCCACGCTGCAGCACGCGGTGCGCCTCGGCGCGGCCGAGCGCTACCGCGAATACGCCCGGCTGGTGAACGAGCAGGAGAACCACCTCAAGACCCTGCGCGGCCTGTTCCGGATCAAGACCGCCGCCGATCTCGGGCGTGAGCCGGTCGACATCGCGGCGGTCGAGCCGGCCGCCGAGATCGTCAAGCGCTTCGCCACGGGCGCCATGTCCTACGGGTCGATCTCGAAGGAGGCGCACGAGACGCTCGCCATCGCGATGAACTCGTTCGGCGGTCGCTCGAATTCGGGTGAGGGCGGCGAAGAGCCGCGCCGGTTCGTCACCGGGCCGGACGGTCGCTCGCGCCGCTCCGCCATCAAGCAGGTCGCCTCGGGCCGCTTCGGCGTCACGACCGAGTACCTCGTCAACGGCGACATGGTGCAGATCAAGGTCGCGCAGGGCGCCAAGCCCGGCGAGGGCGGCCAGCTGCCCGGCCACAAGGTCGACGCCAAGATCGCCAAGGTCCGCTACGCGACGCCGGGCGTCGGCCTGATCTCGCCGCCGCCGCACCACGACATCTACTCGATCGAGGATCTGGCTCAGCTCATCTTCGACCTGAAGAACGTGAACCCGGCGGCCGACATCTCGGTCAAGCTCGTCTCCGAGGTCGGCGTCGGCACGGTCGCGGCGGGCGTGGCCAAGGCGCGCGCCGACCACATCACGATCTCCGGCTTCGACGGCGGGACGGGCGCGGCCCCGCTCACCTCGATCAAGCACGCGGGCGGTCCCTGGGAGACGGGTCTGGCCGAGACGCAGCAGACCCTCGTGATGAACGGCCTGCGCGGCCGCGTCGCGCTTCAGGCCGACGGCGGCATCCGCACCGGCAAGGACGTGATGATCGCGGTGCTGCTCGGCGCCGACCAGATCGGCTTCTCGACTGCGCCGCTGATCGCAGCCGGCTGCATCATGATGCGCAAGTGCCACCTCAACACCTGCCCGGTGGGCGTCGCCACCCAGGATCCGGTGCTGCGCAAGCGCTTCAAGGGCACGCCTGAGCACGTCATCAACTACTTCTTCTTCGTGGCCGAAGAGCTGCGGGAGCTGATGGCGGCGATGGGCTTCACCCGGCTGGAGGACCTGATCGGCCGCTCCGATCTCCTCGACAAGCGCGAGGCGATCGAGCACTGGAAGGCGCGTGGCCTCGACTTCTCGAAGCTGTTCCACCGGCCCGACGTGGGTCCGGAGGTGGCGATCCGGCATGTCGAGACGCAGCACCACCCGATCGACACGGTGCTCGACCGCCGCCTGATCGCGGGGGCCGAGCGGGCGATCGAGACCGGGGAGCCGGTCGTGCTCACCGACGTGATCCGCAACTCGGATCGCGCTGCGGGCGCCATGCTCTCTGGCGCGGTCGCCAAGAAGTACGGCCATGACGGCCTGCCCGACGACACCATCGTGGTGAAGCTGAGCGGCACCGCCGGCCAGAGCTTCGGCGCGTGGCTCGCCGCCGGCGTCACCCTCGATCTGACCGGCCACGGCAACGACTATGTCGGCAAGGGCCTGTCGGGCGGCAAGCTGATCATCCGTCCGAGCGACGCGCTGAAGGCGCCGCCCGCGCGCACGATCATGGCCGGCAACACCGTGCTCTACGGGGCGATCGCGGGCGAGTGCTACATCCGGGGTGCGGCGGGCGAACGCTTCGCCGTGCGCAACTCGGGCGCCATCACGGTGGTCGAGGGCATGGGCGACCATGGCTGCGAGTACATGACCGGCGGCGTCGTGGTCTCGATCGGCGTGACGGGCCGTAACTTCGCGGCGGGCATGTCCGGCGGCATCGCCTACGTGCTCGACGAGGACGGCTCGTTCCGCGACCGCTGCAACCTGTCGATGGTCGATCTGGAGCCGGTGGAGGAAGAGGACGACATCATGCGCCGCTTCCACCAGGACGGCGACCTGGAGACCAAAGGCCGGGTCGACATCCTCGCCGACATGTCGGGCCACGACGAGGAGCGGTTGTCGCAGCTTCTGACGAACCACCTGAAGTACACGGGTTCGCCCAAAGCCAAGCAGATCCTCGACGACTGGGCGGGCTACCGCACCAAGTTCGTCAAGGTGATGCCGGTCGAGTACCGCCGGGCCCTGCGCGAGATGGAAATGGCGCGCATGCCGGTGGCGGCGGAGTAGCCAGACGTCACACGGCTGCGTTCTTTCGCGCCATACGGTCGGCGGCACTGGCCGCCGACCGCCTCACAGCGATACGGACAGACGGCAAGGCCGCGTGGTCGAGGGATCCGCGCCTGCAAAGGGTTGATCGATGGGCAAGGTCACAGGGTTCCTCGAATACGACCGGCAGGAGCAGAAGTATCAGCTCGCCGCCGACCGCATTCGGCACTTCCGCGAATTCACGCTGCCGCTCGATGAGCACGACCTGTCGAAACAGGCCGCGCGCTGCATGGATTGCGGCATCCCGTTCTGCCACGGCCCGACCGGCTGCCCGGTCCACAACCAGATCCCGGACTGGAACGACCTCGTCTACCAGTCGGACTGGGAGGAGGCTGCGCGCAACCTCCACTCTACCAACAACTTCCCGGAATTCACCGGCCGCATCTGCCCGGCGCCCTGCGAGGAGGCCTGCACACTCAACCTCGAGAACCAGCCGGTCGCGATCAAGACGATCGAGCAGGCGATCGCGGACCGCGCCTGGAACAATGGGTGGGTGAAGCCCGAGCCGTCGGCGACCCGCACCGGCAAGCGCGTGGCGGTGATCGGTTCCGGCCCGGCCGGCATGGCGGCGGCGCAGCAGCTCGCCCGCGTCGGCCATGATGTCCACGTCTACGAGCGCGAGCCCAAGGCCGGCGGCCTGCTGCGTTACGGCATCCCCGACTTCAAGATGGAGAAGCGCCATATCGACCGGCGTGTGAAGCAGATGGAGGCCGAGGGCGTCGTCTTCCACTACAAGGCCAATATCGGCGTGAACGTGCCGCTGGAGGACCTGACGAGCCAGTTCGACGCCGTGCTGTTCTGCGGCGGCGCCGAAGAGCCGCGCAACCCGCAGCTTCCGGGCCAGGAGCTCGACGGCGTGCACTACGCCATGCCCTACCTCGTGCAGTCGAACCGCCGGGTCGGCGCCGAGCCGATGCCCGGCAACGGTGAGCTGCCGATCCTGGCCGCCGGCAAAAACGTCGTCGTCATCGGCGGCGGCGACACGGCCTCCGACTGCGTCGGCACCGCCTTCCGCCAGGGCGCGCTCTCGGTGACGCAGCTTGACATCCGGCCGCGTCCGCCCGAGCGCGAGGACAAACTGACGGTATGGCCCTATTGGCCGACCAAGATGCGTACCTCGTCGAGCCAGGCGGAAGGCGCCGAGCGCGAGTTCCAGGCCGCGACCCTGCGGTTGGAGGGCAACCGCAAGGGACAGCTCACCGGCGTGGTCTGCGCCCGCGTGGACGAGCGGCGCCAGCCGATCGAGGGCAGCGAGTTCGTGCTGCCGGCCGACCTCGTCTTCATGGCGATCGGCTTCGCCGGCTCGGTGCGCAAGGGCCTGCTCGAAGAGTCGGGTGTGGCGATGGACAAGCGCGACAACGTCATCGCCAACGACGAGGACTACCTGACCTCGAACCCGAAGATCTACGTCGCCGGCGACATGCGCCGCGGCCAGTCCTTGGTGGTCTGGGCGATCCGCGAGGGCCGTCAGGCCGCCCGCTCGATCGACGAGACGCTGATGGGCGCGACCGTGCTGCCGCGCTGAGCCGCTTCCATCCAGACGAGATGGGGCCATCGCCTGAAGGCGGTGGCCCTTTTCGTTGGGTCCTACGGCAGGTCAGGGAGACGCGCCGCCGGAACCGGTTTGGTCGCGGACTTCCCACAGGTAACCCGATCCGTCGCGGGTGATCCGGCCGCGGGTCGCGAGATGCATCCCGGCGACATCCAGTCCCTCGGTGGCAGCTTGGTCCAGGATACGGCGGCGTGTAGCGATCGCCTCCGCCGGGTCGGCGTCCCAGATCACGGTCCAGTCCGGATGCGGCATCTGCAGCACGCGCGAGTGCAGGATGTCGCCCCAGATCAGCAGCCGCTCCGATCCGTCCTCGATCAGCACGCCGGCATGGCCCGGCGTGTGCCCTGGCAGCGGCAGGAACGAGACGCCGGGGGCGAGCTCCGCCCCGCCGGAGACGCGGCGCACCCTTCCGGCATAGGCCGCCAGCACGGCCTGCGCGGTGGCGAAGAAGACGGCCATCGCGGCGGGCGCCCGGGCGCGCGCGCCTTCATCCGACCAGAAGGCCGCCTCCCGCTCCTGCACGACCAGCTCCGCCCCGGTGAAGCGGGCGCGGCCCTCCCCCGTGAGGAGGCCGCCGACATGGTCCGCATGGAGATGGGTCAGCCAGACCGTGTCGATCTGATCGGGCGCCACGCCTTCCGCCGCGAGCGCCGCCGTGACCTGGCCAAAATCCGGCCCGAACACGGTTCCGCAGCCGGCATCGAGCAGCCAGTTGCGGCCACCGCGCCGGATCAGGAATGCGTTGACCGGCTCCGGCGAGGGACCGCCCGGCGGGAGACCGGCCTGCGCGAGCAGGGCGCGCCCGGCCTCGCTGTCGGCGTCTGGGATCATGCTCGGCTGGAGCGGAAACAGACCGTCGCGCAGCGGCGTGACGGTGTAGGCCCCGACGCGCGAGGCGGAGCCGGGGGCCGCCCGAACCTCGGCAATCCGCAGGAGCGGCAGGCCGACGCCCGCGGCGAGGACGGATCGTCGGGTCGGGAGGAAGGGCATCGACGGCGGGTCCGAATCCGTTGAGCGGAGCCCCTGATCCTGACCGACCTCGTCGCCAAGGCCAGGGGCGGCGTCCCGCCATCCTCAGGGAATCGCTCCCGATCCCGCTCCAGGCCGCCCGCGCCGGTGCGACCGGACGAGGTGGGCCCTCCTCACCCTTCGATGAGAACCTATCCAGGCGGCCAGCGGAAATCGTCCGCCCGGCCCGGCTGCGGCAGGGGCGCGGCGCCACGCTGTAGGCTGCGCTCGCGGGTGCCGGTGGCGTCGCCCTCCTGCGGGCGGCCGGTGAGCAGGGTCCCGCCCGGCGAGGTCTCGGTGCGGCCGAGCGGCACCACCGGTCCTGCGGCGGGCTTGACCGGCAGGCTCGGGATGCCGGGCGGCTCGGGCAGGCTCGGCAGCATCGCGGTGATCTTGCGGTCGATCGCGGCGGTGTCCTCGCTGCCGAGCCCGGCCCCGCCCTCACCGGGCGTAGCTGCGACCGCGGCGGCGGGTTGCTCGGAGGGAAGGCCACCCTTCGCCCCCATCAGGCGCTTCAGCTCCACGTCGGCGAAGTGGGCGACCTTGCGCGAGCCGGCGGCGGTGAAGTGGATGCCGTCGGAGGTGCGCAGCCGCGCCTCCTGGCCGTCCACGTCCGGCCCCGAAGCCGTGAAGCGGTTGCGGTCGTCGACGAAGCCCTGCCAGATCTCGGCATAGGATTGGCCGGCCCGCTGCACGCGCTCGCGCACGAGGTCGTTGATCGCCGCGAAGTCGCGGCTCAGGCTCTCGCTGCGGACCGGCGGCAGGCCGACCCAGACCAACGGCACCTTGTGCTCGGCGAACACCTTCGCCACCGCATCGACCCGTGCGCCGTAGAGCTCGCGCCACTTGTCGGAGAGCGCCTCGTAGCTCTGGTCGCCCTCGCGGATCGCCTGCCGGTCGTTCACGCCGACCATCATCAGCGCGTAGGAGAGGTTGGGCGTGGCCTTGAGGGCCTCCTCGGCGGTCTTGGCCCAATCGACCAGATCCTTGCGGACGAGGCCGCTATCGGCCTTCGAGCGGTCGAGCACGGCGATCTCGGCATTGTCGGAGAACGCCTCGTCGACCCCCTTGGCGAGGTAGCTTGCGAGCGAGTCGCCGAAGACGGCGATCTGAGTCGTCGGCGTCGTCTTCGGGACCTTGGCCTTGGGCTGCGCCACCGTAGGGGCGGGGCTCGGCCGGCGGCGGCGCGCGGCGCGCTCCTCGTCCGAGCGGCCGGTCGCCGTGGGTGCGGGCGCGGGCGCGCGGGGGCGCTGCGGCCGGGCATAGCCGGGCGTGGGCTGCGGCGGCGGGGTCGGCTGAGCGCGCGGCTGGTCCTCCCACGGCCAGTAGAATTGGCGCGGCGCTTCCTGCGGCGGCGGCGCCCGGCGGACGGGGGCCCGGCCGTAATCGTCGGCATAGGCGCCCCGCGCCCGGCGGCGCGGGGGCGGGGCGGTGTAGGGATCGGCGGCCGGCGCGTCGTAGCTATCGCCCCATTGTGCCGCGGCCGGCTGCGGCAGCACGGACCACGCGGCGGCGAGCGAGAGAACGGCGAGGGCGAGAAGGCCGAGGATCGCAGGCCAACGCGGAAACGCGGTGCGATCGGTCGGGCGGCGTGGCATGCGCGAAGCCTCGATCGAAGGGGAGGGGCCGGAGGCCGGGCCCGAAGTTCGACAGGATAACGCGTGGAAGCCGGCGCGTCTAAGTGCACCTCATAAAACGCCCGATCACCGGCCGTTCTCGCTCTGGAGACGACAGCGCAGCGGGCGTTTTGTGAGAGACACTAAGGCCGTCTCTCCAGGCGCTCCAGCAGGGCCGGCCGGGCGTAGCCGTCCGCGGGCAGACCTTCGCGGATCTGGTACTGCCGCACCGCCTCACGCAGCTTCGGGCCGGCCCGCCCGTCCTGTTCGCCGGCATAGAGCTCTTGGGCCGCGAGTCCGGCCTGAAGGCGCTTGAGACCCGGCCCGTCGAGGCGGGCGGCGCCGCTTGGCCAAGCGGCCGCGAGCGCCGGACCGCCGGCCAGCCGGTCGGCGAGGTGGCCGACCGCGAGCGCGTAGGAATCGCTGGTATTGTAGCCGCGGATCACCTCGAAATTGTCGGTGATGAGAAAGACCGGGCTCCCAAGCCCTCCGGGCAGGAACAGGCTCGCCTCGCCGTTCGCGGGCAGGGGCTTGCCGTCGGTGCGGCGCACGCCGCGAGCGGTGAAGTCGGCGAGGGGCCCGCGATAGCGGGTCAGGTCGAAATCCTTCGGCAGGCTGACTTCGTAGCCCCAGGACAGGCCGGGCTTCCAGCCGAGCGATCGCAGGTAATGGGCGATGGACGCCAGCGAATCGGCCTCCGAGCGCCAGATGTCGCGCCGGCCGTCGCCGTCGAAATCGACCGCCTCCCGCAGGTAGACCGAGGGCAGGAACTGCACCTGCCCCATGGCGCCGGCCCAGGAGCCGACCATCCGCGCCGGCTCGATGTCGCCGTTCTCGAGGATCTGGAGGGCGGCCAGTAATTCGTCGCGAAACAGGCTGCCGCGATATCGGGCGAAAGCCAGGCTCGCCAGCGCCCGGACCGTCGGCAGGGAGCCGGCGCTGGCGCCGAAATCCGACTCGACACCCCAGAAGGCCAGCACGACCGAGCGTGGCACGCCGGTCTTCGCCTCGATCGCCGCAAGCGTCGCCGCGAGCCGCTTGCCCTGCGCCTGTCCCCTGGCGATGCGGGCCCCTGACACCGCGCCAACGAGGTAATCCCAGACCGGCCGGCTGAACTCGCCCTGGCGGCGGGTGCGGGCGACGACGTCGGGGTCCGGTCCGTTCAAGCCGGCGAAGGCTGCGTCGAAGGTTTTTTGTGAGATGCCGCGGGCCGTAGCGTCCGAGCGCAGGGACGCGACGAAGCCCGAGAAATCGCCGTCTTGCGCCCGCGCCGGCCCCGCCAGCAGCGCGAGCACGAGGAGGGCAGCGCGGAGTGTGCTCACCGGCGGTTCCGCTTCACCAGGGCGTCCTCCCAGGCCAATGCCTGGGCGACGATGGCATCGAGGTCGTCGTGCTTCGAGGTCCAGCCGAGTTCATTGCGGATGCGATCGGCGCCGGCGATGATCTGGGCCGGATCACCAGGGCGGCGGGGCGACAGGCGCACCTCGAAGTCGCGGCCGGAGATGCGCTTGACCACCTCCACCACCTCCAAGACCGAGTAGCCTCGGCCGTAGCCGCAATTGAGCGTCAGGCTCTCTCCGCCGCCGCGCAGGTGGTCGAGCACGACCATGTGCGCGTCCGCCAGATCCGAGACCTGGATGTAGTCGCGCAGGCAGGAGCCGTCGCGCGTCGGATAGTCGGTGCCGAACACCTCCAGATGCGTGCGCTGGCCGAGCGCGGCCTGGGTCGCCACCTTGATGAGGTGGGTGGCGGCCGGCATCGACTGCCCGGAGCGCCCGCGCGGATCGGCCCCGGCCACATTGAAGTAGCGCAGGATGCCGTAGGTGAAGCCGTGCGCGGCGGCAGCGTCGGCGAGCATCCACTCGCTCATCAGCTTCGAGCGGCCGTAGGGGTTGATCGGGTTCGTCGCCAGCGTCTCGGGCACCGGCACGATCTCCGGCTCGCCATAGACCGCGGCCGTGGAGGAGAAGATGAAGTGTTTGACGTTCGTGCGCGCCGCGGTCTCGATCAGCGCCCGCGTCTTCACGGTGTTGGCGAGGTAGTAGCCGAGCGGATCGGCGACCGATTCCGGCACCACGATCTTGGCCGCGAAATGCGCGACCGCATCGATCCGGTGGCGCAGGATCGTCTCGGTGACGAGGCCTTGGTCGGCCACGTCGCCGACGACGAGCCGAACTTCCGAGGGCAGGGCCCAATCGTAGCCCGTCGAGAGATCGTCGAGGACCACGACCTCCTCGTGGCCGGCATCGACCAGCGCGAGCACCATATGGCTGCCGATATAGCCCGCACCGCCCGTGACCAGAACCGCCATCGTGTCCCCCGATCCGTCTTCCGCCATCCGTCGGCGGAAGCTTCAAGCCCTGTTTAATGACGAAATCCTGCCAATCACACCCAAGCGGGGCTGTTAGCGGCCGCCCGCGTCCTATTTGATCTCCGTCGATCAGGGCTTGCCCCGACCAACGCCAAAAACGGGTCCCGCCACATGAAACCAATCCGCAAGGCCGTTCTTCCCGTCGCGGGCCTCGGCACGCGCTTCCTGCCGGCCACCAAGGCCGTGCCGAAGGAGATGCTCACCGTCGTCGATCGCCCGGTCGTCCAGCACGTCGTCGACGAGGCGCGCGAAGCCGGCATCGAACATTTCATCTTCGTCACCGGCCGCGGCAAGGCGGTGATCGAGGATCACTTCGACATCGCGTTCGAACTCGACCACACCCTGCAGGCGCGCGGCAAGACGGCCGCCTACGAGGAACTGAAGAAGGACCTGCCCAAGGCGGGACAGACCAGCTTCACCCGCCAGCAGGCGCCGCTCGGCCTCGGTCACGCGGTCTGGTGCGCCCGCGAGATCGTCGGCGACGAGCCCTTCGCGGTGCTGCTGCCCGACATGCTCAGCCGCGGCTGCATGAGCCAGATGCTCAAGGCCTACGAGCAGCACGGCGGCAACGTCATCGCCGTCGAGGAGGTCAAGCCCGAGGAGACGCACCAGTACGGCATCGTCGCGGTCGGCGAGACCTTCGGCCAGACCTTCGAGATCACCGGCATGGTCGAGAAGCCGAAGCAGGGCACCGCGCCCTCGAATTTCATCATCTCCGGCCGCTACATCCTCCAACCCGAGATTTTCTCGATCCTGGAGCGGGGCGAGACCGGCGCTGGCGGCGAGATCCAGCTCACCGACGCGATGATCCGGCTGGCCGAGCAGCAGAAGTTCTACGGCATGCGCTTCGACGGGCGCACCTACGATACCGGCTCCAAGATCGGCTTCCTCACCGCCAACCTCGCCTACGGCCTGGAGCGTCCGGAACTCGCCGACGCTCTGAAGGCAGAAATTCGGGTCCTTCTCGGCGCTGAATAAGGGTTCCATGCGCGAGCGAGACCCGTCCATGCGCCGGCCGCATGTGGAAACGTTATCAGCACCCTTGCGATTTGTGCAGCGCGATGCGATTTGTGCGTTGCGAGATCGCGATGGCGTCGCGGTCCCGTAGCCCTTCTTGGGCGTTTCCTCCCTAGACTTCGGGCCGTCCTTCGGGGCGGCCTTTTTTCTTGCCCGAAGCGCAGCCGCAGCAACGCCACGGAATCGGCCGACCGACTCCTACTCGGCTGCCATGCGGAGGGACGACGCCTCCACCGTCTCGGCCGCGACCCCGGCGAAGACCCTGGCCAGGTTGTCCGCCAGCGCCGCGAAGCCGGCCGTCAGCGCCAGCGATTGCTCGTTCATGTAGAGCGCGCGGTTGATCTCGATCTGCAGCGCGTGCCGCCCGAGGCCCGGCTCGCCGTAATGCTCGGTGATGAAGCCGCCGGCATAGGGCTTGTTGCGCACCACCCGGTAGCCCAGGGCCCTCAGGCGGCTCTCGACGCCCTCCACTAGGGACGGCAGGCAGGCTGTGCCGAAGCGGTCGCCGAGCACGAAGTCGGCCTGGGCGCTCTCGTCGCGCCCGAGGCTCGACGAGGGCATCGAGTGGCAATCGATCAGGAAGGCCCGGCCGAAGCTCCGCGCCGTGCGGTGGATCAGGCCGCGCAGGGTCCGGTGATAGGGTTTGTAGAGCGTCTCGATGCGCTGCACCGCCTCCTCCACCGGAAGGCGCTCCCGATAGATCTCCTGCCCGTCGGCGACGATGCGCGGCACCGTGCCCAGGCCTCCCGCCACCCGCATGGAGCGGGTGTTGGCGAAGGAGGGCAGGCGGCCGGCGAACATGCGCGGGTCGAGTTCGTAGGGTTCGCGGTTCACGTCGAGATAGGCGCGGGGGAAGTTCGCCCGCATCAAGGGCGCACCGAGGCCGACGACCGAGGCGAACAGTCGATCGACATGAGCGTCCTCCGAGCGGCGTAGCGACAGCGCGTCGAGCCGTGAGGCGGCGAGGAAGGAGGAGGGATAATGCGCACCGGAATGGGGCGCGTTGAACACGAAGGGAATCGCGTGCTGCGCCGGCTCGTCCACGACGAAGGGTGGATCGAACGCCTCGGGTCCGTCGGGCTGTGAAGGGCTCATCGAGAGGCGGAGGCCTGCGCGTGGCACGGAAGGGACATCGCGCCAGTTTGCGGCGCCGCGTTCGCCCTGTCCACCATGCGGCGCACAGAGCTGCGAGCGGGGCACGACAGGGCGCGGAGATTGTCGGATGCGGCGCGACACCGGCCCCGTTTAACGCTCTGTTTACCAAGCCGCAGCTTTATGAAATGAACACCCACCGAGCATGTCTCGCAAAGCGCCGGCCGCGCTGTCGTGCCCTCGATCGGCATGGTAGCGACCGAGCGTTATCCTGAGACACTCCAAGGCGCATGGGCACCGGGACGCCGTTCGATGAAGATCCTGCTCGCGGAAGACGACAACGACATGCGCCGGTTTCTGGCCAAGGCGCTCCAGAACGCCGGCTACGACGTGCTGTCCTTCGACAATGGCCTGTCCGCCTATAACCGCCTGCGCGAGGAGCCGTTCGAGCTTCTCCTGACCGATATCGTCATGCCGGAGATGGACGGCATCGAACTGGCACGCCGCGCCACCGAACTCGATCCAGACATCAAGGTGATGTTCATCACGGGCTTTGCCGCGGTGGCGCTGAACCCGGATTCGAAGGCGCCGAAGGATGCGAAGGTGCTCTCCAAGCCCTTCCACCTGCGTGACCTCGTCAACGAGGTCGAGAAGCTTCTCGCCGCCTAAGCGGACGCTCGCGCGGCGATCGCCCGCCGCTGTGTCCCGGCCGCAGTAGGAAGATCCGCGCGCCTCGCCTATATCCGTCGCTTTCCCCCTCGGGCGCGACGGACCCATGCAGCCGGTCACGATCTACACCACGGCCTGGTGCCCCTATTGCTCGGCGGCCAAGAGCCTGCTGCGCGAGAAGGGCGTGTCCTTCAACGAGATCGACGTCGAGCGGACGTCGGGGGCCCGCGCCACCATGGTCCAGCGGGCCGGCGGGCGCACCTCGGTGCCGCAGATCTTCGTCGGCGAGCGGCATGTTGGCGGCTGCGACGACCTCTACGCCCTGGAGCGGGCCGGCGATCTCGATCCGCTGCTCGCGGCATGACGGATCGTTCCGAACACAAGCCGTTCGTCGCCGCCTGCGTGCAGATGCGCGGCGGGCGCGATCCGGCCGCCAACCGCGAGGCCGCCGTGGCGGCGGTGCGCGAGGCGGCCCGCCGGGGCGCGGCCTATGTCCAGACGCCGGAAACGACCTCTCTGATCGAGCGCGACCGCACGGCGCTGTTTGAGAAGGTCGGTCCGCAGGAGCGGGACGCGACGCTCGCCGCCCTGCGCGAGGTCGCGCGGGCGGAAAAGGTCGTGCTGCAGATCGGTTCGCTGGCGATCCGCGAGGGCGAGAAGATCGCCAACCGGGCCTTCCTGATCGACGCGGCGGGCGAGATCCAGGTCTCTTACGACAAGCTCCATCTCTACGACGTCGATCTGCCCAACGGCGAGAGCTGGCGCGAATCGGCAACCTATTCGGGCGGCGATTGCGCCGTGGTGGCCGAGACGCCGCTCGCCAGCCTCGGACTGACGATCTGCTACGACATCCGCTTCCCCGCTCTCTACCGCGCACTGGCCGAGGCCGGCGCCACGGTGATGACGGCGCCGGCCTGCTTCACCCGCCAGACCGGCGAGGCGCACTGGCACATCCTGCAGCGGGCCCGCGCCATCGAGACCGGCTCCTTCATGATCTCCGCCGCGCAAGGCGGCCGGCACGAGGATGGGCGCGAGACCTTCGGCCACTCGCTCATCGTCGATCCCTGGGGGCGCATCCTCGCCGAGGCCGAGGGCGACGCGCCGGGCCTCATCCTGGCCGAGATCGACCTCGCGCGGGTGGCGGATGCGCGCGCCCGCATTCCCACCCTGTCCCACGCGCGCAGCTTTCACGTGCGCCGCGCCTGAACCGTCCCCATCTCTCCGTCATGATCCGCTTCACCCTCGCCTGCGACTCGGGCCACGCGTTCGAGAGCTGGTTTCCGTCTAACGCGGCCTACGACGAGCAATCGGCCCGCGGCCTCGTCACCTGTCCGTTCTGCGACTCCCCCAAGGTCGCCAAGGCGCCGATGGCTCCGGCGGTGGCGCGGACGGATCGCGGCCGGCCCGAGACGCCCGCGCCGCATCTTCCCGTCCCGTCAGGTTCCGGCGTGCCCCCGGCGCCGGCCGAGGCGCCGATGCCGATCCTTGCGACCGAGCCGGAGCGGCAGTTGCGCGCCCTGCTGCGGGCCGTGCGCGAGCAGGTCGTCGCGAGCGCGGAGCATGTCGGCGACCGCTTCGCCGACGAGGCACGAGCCATTCATTACGGCGACGCGGAGGGGCGCCCCATCTACGGCGAGGCGAGCCCGAAGGAGGCGCGGGCGCTCCTCGACGAGGGCATCGACGTGATGCCCCTGCCGCCGGCGCCCGACGACCGACACTGAGGTTCGGCTGACGGGATGGGGGTTCAGACCTCGATGTGCCCGGCCGGGAAGCGGAGCTCGACGACCTTGCCCAGCGGATTCCGGGGCTGGATGCGGTTCGTACCACCGATCTGTCGGATGAGGGCATCGATGAGGGTCGCCTCGAAGCCCCCGCCGGCCGCGGTCGCGCCAATGCCGTCATCCTCCACGGTAACGATCAGCGCCTCGCCGTCGCGGGCAAGGCGCAGGATGAGCCGCCCGGCCCGTGATGGGAAGGCGTGTCGGATAGCGCTGGAGACGACCTCGTTGACGATCAGCGCGAGCGACCCCGCCGCCTTGGGCCGGATGCGGAACGGGGCAAGATCGTACGTGACGGCGATGTCGTTCCGGCCCGACGCTTCCACCAGCGTCTGAGCGATCTCGCGGACGAGGTCGCCGAGATCGTGGCCCACGCGCTCATCCTCCGGGACGGGCTGGCGGTAGAGTGCGCCGAGGGCATCGACGCGCCCGATCGCCTCGTCGAGCGCCGCACGAACCGCCGGATCGGTACTGTTCCGGCTCTGGAGCGACAGCATCGCCGCGATCATCTGGAGATCGTTGCGGGCGCGGTGGCCGATCTCGCGCAGCAGCAGGGCGTTGGCGTCGAGGGCGGCCCGCGTCCGGTCGCGCTCTTCGGCGAGCGCATGGCGCTCGCTTACGTCGAGCTGCGAAGCGAAGAAGAACAGCAGCGTGCCGTCCTCGTCATGGACGGCGCTGATAAACAGCGCGTTGTGGAAGGTCGAGCCGTCCTTGCGGTAGTTCAGCACCTCGGCACTCACATCCCGCTCGGACCGGATCGCCGCGCGCAGCCGCGCCACCGTATCGAGATCGGTGCCCGGCCCCTGCAGAAAGCGGCAATTGCGCCCCATCACTTCGAGCCGGGTGTAGCCGGTCAACCGCAGGAACGCGTCGTTGGCGTAGATGATCGGATTGTCGATCTGGCGCGGGTCGGTGATGATCATCGCCATCCGCGTGGCCCGCACGGCCGCTGCGAACGGATCGCCCTTGCCGGAGCGGGCGCTGGCCCGGATCCGCTCGGTCAACCGCCAATCGTCGCCAGGCTCCATCCGCTCACGATGCCCCCATCCGATCGCGGCGCATTGCCGAAGGCCGTGTCTGCCGTGTTCGCCAAATCAGACGGCGATGACCATATCAAGCGAAACCGAGCTCGGCCTTCGCTGTTTTCTTGGCCGCTCACCGGGCTTGGCGATCATCGAAGGACAATAGCGATGCTCCTGTTCCGCAAGCGCCCCGAGATGCCGGCGCCGTCCGAAGCGCTCCCCGGCCGGCCGCATCCCCTGCCCACCGCCGAGCGCCACTTCGTCAACGGCAACCCGCTGAAGGGGCCCTATCCCGAGGGCATCGAGACGATCGTCATCGGGCTCGGCTGCTTCTGGGGGGCCGAGCGCAAGTTCTGGCAATTGCCGCGAGGCGTTCACGTCACCGCGGTAGGCTATGCCGGCGGCACCACGCCGAACCCGACCTACGAGGAGGTCTGCACCGGCCTCACCGGACACAACGAGGTCGTGCTCGTAGCCTTCGATCCGGCCGTGCTGCCGCTGGAGGCGGTGCTCAAGACCTTCTTCGAGAGCCACGACCCGACCCAGGGCTACCGCCAGGGCAACGATGTCGGCACCCAGTATCGCTCGGGCATCTACACGGTTGACGAGGCCCAGGCCGCGACGGCCCGCACGGTCCGCGACGCCTATGCGCGGGCGCTCGACGCGCGCGGCTACGGACCGATCACGACGGAGATCGTGCCGCTCGAGACCTTCTACTTCGCGGAAGAGTACCACCAGCAATACCTCGCCAAGAATCCCGGCGGCTATTGCGGGCTCGGCGGCACCGGCGTGTCCTGCCCCGTGGGCGTCGGCGTGGCGGCGGAATAATACCCCACCCGGATCCTGCAAGGCGGCCCCAAGCTTGACCGTCTTGCGGGGCCGGAATGCCCATGCCAAATCCCGGCCGCTTTGGATGGCCGGGCAGATGGCCGGGGTTGAGAGACATGCTGGAACGTGGCTTCGAACGCTTCCTTTTCGCCTGCCGGTGGCTGCTGGCCCCGTTCTACGCGGCGCTGACGGTCACCCTCCTCGTCCTGCTGGTCCGGGTGCTGATGGAGCTCGGCCACGTCGTCTCGCACACCCTCGAATCGACCGAATCGCAGACCATCCTCGGCGTGCTGGCGCTTGTCGACCTGACCTTCACCGCGTCGCTGCTGATCATCGTGATCTTCTCGGGCTACGAGAATTTCGTCTCGAAGTTCGATCACACCGACCACAAGGACTGGCCCACTTGGATGGGCACGATCGACTTCAGCGGGCTCAAGCTGAAGCTGATCTCCTCCATCGTCGCGATCTCGGCGATCCAGCTCCTGAAGTCGTTCCTCGACGTGAAGAACTACAGCGACCGCGACCTCGCCTGGCTGGTCGGCATCCACATGGTCTTCGTGGTGTCCGGCCTGCTGATGGCACTGACCGACCGGCTCTCGGCCGGACACCACGAGAAGTGAACGCCATCGGCCTGTTCGGCCTCGGTCGCAGGCTCGGCTCGTCGCGTGCCGAGCGGAGCCTGCTCAAGCGGCGGCTGACGTCTTCACCGTGGCGCGCTTGCGACGCAGCATCCCTTGCGAACCGACCGGATAGGGCTGAGCCAGGGCAGCGATCGGGATCTTCCAGGCCTCGCTGATGGCCCGGATCTGTTCCAAGGTCATCCCACGCTTCCGGCCGAGGATTTCCGATGCCCGCGAACGCGAGCCCAGCAGTTCGGCTAGTTCCGCTTGGCTGCGCCCCAGATGCTCGATCGCGTAGTGCAGAAGCTCGATCGGATCGCTCTCCGGGATCGGGTGATGCCTGCTCTCGTAGGCTTCGATCAGCGCTGTCAGAACGTCGAAGCGCTCCGCCTCAGGCGTTCCGATCTCGGGCTCGCGGTCGAAATACGGCTCGATCTCTCTGAGGGCCCAGGTCAGATCGTCGTCGTTCCGGATGGCTCTGACATCCATCATCCTACCGTCTCCGGATTGATCCGATCGTACTCGGCATGGGTACCGACGAATTTGATGAGCACGCGCCGATATCGATAGGATACATGCACGATTAGGCGGAATTCATTGCGACGAATATCGAAGATGACGCGATTGTCGCCGACGAAATCCACTCCCTTACCGAACGCGGCTTTGATATCCTCCGGACCAGACCAGTCCGCCGCGTTGACCTTCGTGTACCAGTCGGACAAGCCACTACGTGATCGCGGGTGAGCCTCCCAGAAGATGCGGAGCGTTCGTCTGGCAACGATCTGCATGGCGACGGCTAAAGCATCGTCTTTTTCCGAAAACCGGTAGCCACCCTTCGGGACGATGCTCTAGCACGTTCCAAATTTGGGAACAAGAACGCCATCATGCACGCGCCCCGTCATGGTCGATCCTCCGCGGGCGAAGGGCGGCCTACCGCGCGTGCAGCACCGCGCGGCAGGCATCCGGCAGGCCGGCGAGCGTCATCGGCGGACGGGGCTTCGGCGGTGTCTTCGGCTTGGGCGGATTCAGCACGGCCGGGCTGAACCAGTAATCGAGTTCCGCGCCGCAGCCGTCGCCGGGGGGTGGGGGCGCCTGGTCGTCGCACGAAGCTTCGCCGCCGGGGCAGGCGAGGCGGATATGGTAGTGGTAGTTGTGCCCGTACATCGGGCGCACCTTGGTGAGCCAGCCGCGATCCCCGCCCGCCTCGCGGCACAAGGCCTTCTTGATCGCCGCGTTGACGAAGATCCGCGCCACCTCCGGCTGCTTGGCCGTCATGCGGATCAGCGCCGTGTGCTGGCGCGTCCAGACGTCCGGGTCGATGTCCAGCCGATCGGAGCGCACGACGTTGGTGGCCGAGGTCTCCTCGCGCTCGGCCCGGCTCATGCGATGATCCGGCATCGGGGTCAGCCAGACGTCGACGTCGAGGCCGAGCTGGTGCGAGGCGTGGCCGGTGAGCATCGGCCCGCCGCGGGGTTGCGACATGTCGCCGACGAGGAGCCCCGGCCAACCGGCCTGCGGCGCGCGGGCGGCCAGCCGCTCGATGAAGTCCACGAGATGCGGCGTGCCCCACATCCGGTTGCGTGAGGGCCGCATCACCTGCCAGGTCGCGCCGTCCATGGCCAGCGCCTCGCCGCCGGAGAAGCAGCCCTTGGCGTAGGAGCCGAAGGAGCGAGCCGGGCCGCCGGCCGGACCGGTGACGCGGCCGAACAGGGCCTTGGCCGGCGTCGAGGGATCGTTGGGATTGGCCAGCGGCGGCAGCGGCTTAGGATTGACGCTGCCGCGGTCCTGCGCCGTGGCCGGCCCCATCAGGGCCGGCAGGGCGAGCGCGAGGGCGGGGAGTGTCAGGCGGGTCAGCGGCATGCGCGTCGGCTCGTCTGGAATGATGGGGCAGGGACGGGAGCGACCGGAACGTGCCCGGCCGCATGGGCGTTTTTTAAGGCAAGCTGTAACAACGTTGCAGGGTGATCGCCATGGATCCGGTTCTTTCCGATCGAGCGGCCGATGCGGCCCCTCCTGCGCTGACTCACACTCTGATCGCCAGCGACCGCGTCATCGGCACCGAGGTGCGCCGGGTGGACGGGAGTAAGGTCGGCCGCATCGAGCGGCTGATGCTCGACAAGCGCTCGGGCCGCGTCGCCTACGCGGTGATGAGCTTCGGCGGCTTTCTGGGCATGGGCGAGGAATACTACACGCTGCCCTGGGCGGTCCTGCGCTACGATACCGGGCTCGACGCCTACGTCGTCGACATCACCGAAGAGCAGTTGCGCGACGCGCCCGCCCGCTCGCCCGAGGGCGGCGACCCGGAGGACGAGCGCGCCTGGGAGGAGCACGTCCACCGCTACTACAACGCGGCGCCGTATTGGGGGATCTGAGGACACCAGCGCCGAAGCGCGGTCAAGGCCGCGTCAAAAATCCGATCGGCTCCCGCGGCGGCTGGCCGAGCCAGACCAGCACCGCCCCGAGACCGAGCCCGAACAGGGCCGCGGGCACGAGGCCGAGCGGCATCAGCAGCATCGTGTCCGCCCAGGGCGCCGCCTGCCGGATCGAGGCGCCGAGAGCGCTGATCCGCTCCTGCGGCAGGGACTGGATCAGTTCGGCGAGGCTCGTCACCCTGAGGCCGTTATTGGCGATGGAGCGGGCGCCGTCGTAGCAGAGCTGCACGAAGCCGGCCGCCATCACCACGAGCCCGAGCGCCCGGCTGAAGAACGGCAGTCCGAGGAAACGGGAAACGGTTCGCAGCATGTTCGCCCTCGCGCGGAGGCGGCTGGCCCGCCACCGCGACGCTTACGGCCTGAGTAGGCTGAGGCCGCCGCTCAAGGCAAGCCGGCCGGACTGGCTCCGGCCTCCTGGCGCGGCAGCGCCTCTCGGGGCGCCGCGCGGGCGAGCAGCATGGCCCCGAACAGTGCCGAGAGCAGCGAGCCACCGAGCACGCCGAGCTTGGTCTCGGTCTCGTGCAGCCCGTCGGTGAAGGCGAGCGCGCCGATGAACAGGCTCATGGTGAAGCCGATGCCGCACAGGAGCGCGACCCCGTAGACCTGGACCCAGGTCGCCCCCGCCGGGCGCGTGACGAGGCCCAGCGCGGCGGCAAGCCGCACACTCGCGAAGATGCCGATCTGCTTGCCGAGGAACAGGCCAAGCGCGACGCCGAGGGTGACGGGCTCGATCAAGGCCCGTGCCGGCAGGCCCAGCAGCGTCACCCCGGCATTGGCGAAGCCGAAGATCGGCACGATCAGGAAAGCGACCCAGGGCGCGAGGGCGTGCTCCAGCCGGTGCAGGGGCGAGGTCGTGTCCTCCGGCCGGCCCGGGCTCGGACGGATCGGCACGAACAGGGCGAGCAGCACCCCGGCCACCGTGGCGTGGACGCCGGAGCGCAGCACGAAGACCCAGAGCACGAGGCCCGCGAGCAGATACGGCAGGAGCGCGCGCACGCCGAGGCGGTTGAGCGCGAACAGCACCGCTAGCATCCCGGCTGAGGCCGCCAGCATCGTCGCGTCGAGCTGCCCGGTATAGAACAGTGCGATGATGACCACGGCGCCGAGATCGTCGACGATGGCCACCGCCGACAGGAAGATCTTGAGCGAGATCGGCACGCGCGAGCCCAGCAGCGCCAGGACGCCGAGCGCGAAGGCGATGTCGGTGGCCGCGGGGATCGCCCAGCCCCGGGCGCTGGGCTGGCCGGCGTTGAAGGCGAGGTAGACGAACGCCGGCACGGCCATGCCCGCGGCGGCGGCGAGGCCCGGCAGCACCCGGTCGGGCCAGGTGCGCAGGCGCCCGTCCAACCCCTCGCGCTTGATCTCGAGACCGACGAGCAGGAAGAACACGACCATTAGGCCGTCGTTGATCCAGTGCATCAGGCTCAACGGGCCGAGATAGATGTGAAGAACGTCGTGGTAGGTCTGCGCCAGGGGCGAATTGGCGACCACGAGCGCAGCGCCCGCAGCGGCCATGAGAACGATGCCGCCGGCCGCCTCGTTGGTGAGGAAGCGGCGCGTCGCCGAGAGCGGGCGACGCAGGGGGTGCGGCAGGGCGCGGACGGAGCGGGGCGGCGACTTCATGCTGTCGGGATGCCCGCCACGGACCGGAGCCGCAACCCAGCGGACGCGAAAATGATCACGCGGCGGGCGCCAGCGCCGCCTGGATCAGCCGCTGGCCGCCCTCGCTCGACCAATCCGCCGGCCCCTTCATCACGCCGAGCGTGCAGCCCTTGGCATCGATCAGCATCGTCGTCGGCAGCCCCGTGGAGCCGACCGCGGACTGAATCGCCGGCAGCACCTTGCCCTCGGGATCGCCGTAATAGGTCAGGTGGGTGATGCCGTTAGCCTTGAACCAGGCCGGCGGCTTGTCGAGGTTGCGCGTCTCGACATTGATCGCCACGACTTGGAAGGCGTCGCCGCCGAGTTCCGCCTGGAGACGGTCGAGGGCCGGCATCTCGGCCTTGCAGGGGGCGCACCACGTCGCCCACAGGTTCACCAGCAGCAGTTTTCCGCGCAAGGAAGCGAGATCGGTCGGCGCCCCGTCCGGCCCCTTGAAGGCGATGGCCGGCGCCGGCTTCGGGGCGGCGGAGGCGTCGAAGGCCGCGACATCGCCGCGGGCGAGCGGCGCCAGCCGCGCCGCCACAGGCGCCGCCTCGGCGCAGGGACCCGTGGCCACGAGGTTGCCGAGGTTCGAGCCCGTCCCGTATAGGGCGAGGCCGCCGATGAGGACGGCGGCGAGCGTGCCGCCGGCGGCTAGGATTTTCGGGGTCGCCGTCACGGCCGAGCCTCGTTTCGCGTGCGGAAGGTGGGATCAGCCATGAGCAACCGGATGTGGGGCGGCCGCTTCGCCAGCGGCCCGGCCGAGATCATGGAGGAGATCAACGCCTCCATCGGGTTCGACAAGCGGCTCGCACCCCAGGACATTCGCGGCTCGCTGGCCCATGTCGCGATGCTGGGGCGCCAAGGCATCCTGCCCGCTGAGGATGTGGCAGCCATCGAAGCCGGGCTCAAGTCCGTCGAGGCGGAGATCGAGCGCGGCGAATTCGTCTTCCGGCGCGAACTCGAAGACATCCACATGGCGGTGGAGAGCCGCCTGACCGAGATCGTCGGCCCTGCCGCCGGGCGGCTCCACACGGCCCGCTCGCGCAACGATCAGGTCGCCACCGACATGCGGCTGTGGGTGCGCGACACCCTCGATGCGCTCGACGCGCAAGTCGCGGACCTGCAGCGGGCGCTGGCCGAGACCGCGCTGAAGCATGCCGGGACGGTGATGCCGGGCTTCACCCACCTGCAATCGGCCCAGCCCGTCACCTTCGGCCACCACTGCCTCGCCTATGTCGAGATGCTGGCGCGCGACCGCGGTCGCTTCCGCGATGCGCGGGCGCGGCTCAACGAGTGCCCGCTGGGCTCCGCAGCGCTCGCTGGCACCTCCTTCCCGATCGACCGGCACGCCACGGCGGCGGCTTTGGGCTTCGACCGGCCGACGGCGAACTCGCTCGACTCCGTGGCCGACCGCGACTTCGCGCTGGAATCGCTCTCCGCCGCCTCGATCTGCGCGGTCCACCTCTCGCGCTTCGCCGAGGAGCTGGTGGTGTGGACCTCGGCGCAATTCGGCTTCGTCAAGTTGTCGGACGGCTTCACCACCGGCTCGTCGATCATGCCGCAGAAGCGCAACCCCGACGCCGCTGAACTGGTGCGGGCCAAGGCCGGCCGCATCATCGGCGCGCTCACGGGCCTGCTCATCGTGATGAAGGGCCTGCCGCTCGCCTACTCAAAGGACATGCAGGAGGACAAGGAGGGCACGTTCGATGCCCTGCAGTCGCTCTCCCTGTGCCTGGCCGCCATGGCCGGCATGGTGCACGACCTCGAACCCGTGGCCGAGACGCTCAAGCGCGCGGCGGGCTCCGGCTACGCCACCGCCACCGATCTCGCCGACTGGCTGGTACGCGAGCTGAACATGCCGTTCCGGCAGGCCCACCACGTCACCGGCCGCGTCGTCGCCGCGGCCTCCGCGCGCGGCATCGGCCTGGAGGAGCTCTCCCTCGCCGAGATGCAGGCGATCGAGCCGGGGATCACGGAGGCCGTCTTCGCCGTGCTCGGCGTCGAGAACTCGGTGGCGAGCCGCACCAGCCACGGCGGCACCGCGCCGGACAACGTGCGCCGGCAGGCGGCAGCTTGGCTGGAAAAGCTCGGCCCTGTGGAGAAGTAAAAGCAGCCCTGCGGGAACGGGCACGGAAAATGCGGCGTTCAGGTTTCAGCTAACCGAGCTTGGCTATCCGACTGTCCGAACCCGCGGAGTGCCGTCGATGAACGTTGAGAGTTGGATCACCGTCGAGGAAACGCCGGCCCTGGCCGCGCAGGCCATGGCGGTGATCGACACGCGCCTCGCCCGGCTCACCGAGGGCGAGCGCGACGCGTTCTGGGCCTCGATCCGCAAGGCCTACAACACGCCCTACAACGATCCGGCCAAACCCGCTCAGCCGAAGCCGGCCGATCCGGTCTCCGCGCCGGCGGCCGTCGAAATTCGGCTTCCCGCGATCGATCCCTCGATCGACCTGCCGGCGGCGGCCCTCGCCTCCGCTTCGCTCGCAGCCGAGATGCGGGCGGCCTGACATCCACGTCGTGGGCAAGGCGGCCGCGCGGGGTGCGGCCTGTTGCCGTTTTCGGTTGATCGGGCCGGGCGGGGCTTTCTTGTTCCGCTGAGGCTCGGCATCCTGACGCGCACGAAGACGGCCGGATCGTCCCCGCCGTCCGTACATACGAGTTGAGATGCTGCGGCCCCGCCTCCCGTTCCTTCGCCCAACATCCCGCGCCGGCCGCTCCGTCACGGCCTTCGTTTTCGCCGCCACGGCTCTGTCCGTCCCGTCCGAGCGGGCTTTCGCGCAGCAGGGGGTGCAGGGCGCGGAGATCATCCCCGCTCGCTCGAGCCGCCGCCAGCCGAAAAGTTCGGCACTGCCGCCCGGCATGCAACAGGCGGTGCCGCTGGCGGTGTTCGGAGACTGGAACGTCTTTACGAACGGCGCGCAGGGCCGCGACAAGCTGTGCTACGTCATCGCCCAGCCGACGACGCGCAGCCCCAAGACGCTGGCGCGCGACACCGCCTACCTGTTCGTGACCTTCCCGAAGGGAGGCGCTCAGGGCGAGATCGCCGTGATGCTCGGCTTCAAGCCGAAGCCGGCGGCGGCGCAAGCAAAGCCCGGCGCGGCCGCCGCACCGAGCGACCCCTATCTGACGGTGGGCAACACCCGCTACGGCCTCGTGGTGAAGGACGAGAACGCCTGGATCCAGAACCAGGCGGACGAGCCGCGCATCGTCACCGAGATGGGCCGGACCCAGACCGCGACGGTTCGCACCATCTCCCAACGCGGCAAGCCGACCCAGGACGACTATGCGCTGGGCGGTTTTTCGGAAGCGCTCAAGCGTGCCCGCGAGGAGTGCAAATAGAGCATCGTCCGACGCCGGGCTCAGCGGCGTTCGGGACGACCCAAAAAGCCAAGCCGCTCCGGTCGAAGGCGAAGCGGACGCAAAAGTCGCGTGAGGCGGCTTCCAGCCGATGATCTGAGGCTTGCGGCACCTCCGTCATCGCAGGCGCATGCGAAGCGATGCAGCCCGAGCCGCGCCGCCGACGTGCTTGGCCGACTTGCCTAAAAGAAAGCCGGCGGCTCGGGGGGAGCCGCCGGCCTGTTCGAGAAGCCGATCTGTGGCGAGACGCCTCACACCGCGCGCAAGCGCGGCTGGCGGTCCCTCTCCCGCGCGGCGCGGGCGGCCTGCTCCACGGTGCGGAACAGAGTGCCGTCGAGGCCGTCGAAGCGGCGCTCGGACGAGAAGAAACGGACGCCGCCGCGCTCGGGCACGGCGATGCCAGCGGTGATCTCGCCGATCTCGATCACGCGGGCGGGAGCGGCGTCGGCGCCGGAAAGGTCGAGCGCGTCGTCGTCGAGGTAAGTGGTCTGCACACGGGTCATGACGGGATGAACTCCTGCGGCCATTGTCGGCCGGTTGTCGGCAGGGCGGTCGTGGGCGCTGGATCGCGGCATCATCGGATCCCGGAAGCCGGGTCATCGTTCGCCGCGACGCTCTAGCCCACGGATGTGACTGTCCGCCGACAACATCCCTCCGACCGGCCCTTCCGGGCGTCGGGCTGTTTCGAAGTCTTCCAAATAAAGAGACCGATCAAGGCAAGTCCTCCTCTCTCGCGAGGACCACGACGCAAGTGCGCCGTGATGCATTAGCGTTTGATAACGCGGCGCAAGCGTGCCACTACAAATCACCGCGGTGCGAAGTCGTTCGCACGTCCTTAAGATGAGCGGTCCAAGCCGAACCGTCAACGGAATGTTCTTTCGAAGTTCAGCTTGACAGAGAAAGATCGCGCCGTAATTCGCGTCTTGGTTGGCGCGTCTTCGCTGTCCCGAGAAGCGCTTAGGCGCGCGCGAGCCGGACCGCGCGTGGCCGTCATGCGGCGCGCGGTCGCCGGGGGCTGCGGCGCACGCCGAGGCCGGCCTGATCGGGGACGCGATTCAGCGCTTGGAGGGCTATGCCAGCCCGACGCCCCCCGAGACCGGGGAAGCCGCTTCAGCCCGCGGCGATGATGCGGCCGAGCTCCGCATGGGCGGCGAAGACCGTTGAGGCCCCGGCCGCCAGGAGATCGCGCCCGTCCCGGTCGTGGCCCCAATGGCCGCCGCCGGTGAAGCCAACGACTCGCATGCCCGCGGCGCGGGCCGCCTGCACCCCCGGCACACTGTCCTCGATCACGAGGCAGGTCTCCGGCGCCACACCCATCCGTTCGGCGGCGAACAGGAACAGGTCGGGAAAGGGCTTTCCGCGCTCCACTTGTGCCGATGAGAAGACATGGTCGCCGAACAGCGGCAGCAGGCCGGTGAGTCCGAGCGAGCGGCGCAGCCGCACCGGATCGCTGCTGGAGGCGACGCAGAAGGGTAGGGGCAGCAGCTCCAGGGCCTCGGCGATGCCGGCCATGGCGGTCAGTTCCACCTCGAAGGCTTCGAGCGTCTCCGCCTTCACCCGCTCGACGAAGCCGTCCGGAGCGATGACCCCGTCCTCGCGGGCGACGCGCTCCATGATCGAGGTCATGGACGTGCCGGCGAAGCGCTCGCGCACGCTGTCGAGGCTGATCGCGAGCCCGATCCCGTTGAGGCCGCGGGTCAGGGTCGCGAGGCTGATCGGTTCGCTGTCGATCAGCACGCCGTCGCAGTCGAAGATCACGAGGGCGAGGGGAGGCGAGGCGGGGAAGGCGTCCGTCATCGGCGGCCCGTCTCGCACGGCCATCGGGGCACCGCAACGCGGCAGAGCGCGAAGAGCGCCCCGCGAAGCGATTTCGAGGACCGGAACGGTCGCTCGAACATGGAGCGAAGCGGGAGCCGAGGCCGGAGCCGCGGCTGCCGGGGCCTGCGGCCCGATGAAACAAGAGGGCCATGGCCGTCGAGCGATTGCCCGGCGCAACGCGGTTGTCGCCCCG
>JAESFL010000402.1_pt1 | contig 32896 bp, 33 predicted proteins | sample 9269401 | NCBI WGS metagenome assembly JAESFL01 (sample SAMN14506025, study PRJNA617098) | algae metagenome | isolation source: Gloeocapsa sp. UFS-A4-WI-NPMV-4B04 and co-occurring heterotrophs from desert... | place: USA: Utah | collected 2006-10-01 | reverse complement strand
GTTCGTTGAGCACGCCCTGCATACGCTGCAAGGCGGCGCCGATGGCTTCGCCCAGGTCGGTCGGCTCCCGCTTCAGTTCAATGCCGCCTGCTCTGAGGCGGGTCATGTCGAGGAGGTTGGCGACGAAACGGGACAGGCGCTCGGCCTCGCCCTGGATCGTGGCAGCGAGTTCGTCGCGGGCGGCCGCATCGTAGAGCTCGCCGTACTGGCGCAGGGACGTGGCCGCGCCGGTGATGGACGCCAGCGGCGTCTTCAAATCATGCGAGAGCGAACTCAGCAGGGCCGAGCGCAGCCGCTCCGTCTCGGCGGCCAAGCGTGCCGCATCCATCTCGCCGGCCAGCCGGACGCGCTCGATGGCGACGGCGGCCTGGTCAATGAGCGCGGCCAGCAAGCGCTCCTCGTCGGGGTTCAGCGGTGCTCCGGTCCGGCTGACGCCGATCGCACCGACCGGACCGTGGCTGGTGCGCAGGGGCAGGAATCGGTGTTGCGCTGTGAGCAACGCCTCGGTGCCCCGCGCCGCCCGGTCCTCGTCGCTACCCATCGGGGTAGCGTCCGTGCCAGTCCTGTCGCCCTCACCGTTAAGCGGGTAAGCGGCCTTGATCTCGAGTCTGCCATCGGTGCCGGGGAGCAGGATCACCACGTCGAGCCGCAGCATCGAGCCGATCTGCTGCCCCGTGGCCCACAGCAGGTCGTCGAGCGTGACGATCCCGGCAACCTTGCGGCTGAAGGCGTAGAGGGCTTCCGTCGTCTGGGCCCGGCTTGCCGCGGCAAGCGCCGCGTCGCGGGCCCGCGAGGCAAGATGACTCGTGATGAGCGCGACGACCAGGAAGAAGAATACCGTGGCGATGTTGGCCGGATCGGCCACGGTGAGCCCATAGGCCGGCGGGTAGAAAAAAAAGTTGTAGGCAAGCGCGCTGAGAAGGCAGGCCACCAGCGACGGCCAGAACCCATGGCGGATGGCGATCGCGATGATCGGGGGCAGGAACACCAGATCGACGTTCTCGATGCCGGTGATCGGATACAGGATAAAGGCGACGGCGAGAGCCACCGAGATCGCCATGACCGTCACCGCGATAGGCCATGCGCCAGGCGCTCCGCCAAAGGAGCGGATCCCGATCCAGTCCCTGCGCTTCCGATCCCGGTTGTTCTGCTCTCCGTCGTCGGTCATGGCTCCTCCGATTCCAGCCGCGCCACCATGACGTCCATGGCGAGGGAAGGCGAGGCGCGAGCCCGCCCTGCGTATAGGAATCTCATATATGAAACGGCTTTTTGGCCGTTTTCGCATGGAGTCGATGCTGCAATCGCGCGTCTGACCGGCTAAGCGACCCTTCCGTTCTCGACAAAAGAGGCTCGATGCACGCTCTCACGCCGCGCCCCCGCTCCGCCTTGCGGGCCCTCCTGAACAACGAGGCCTCCGGCGGTCTCGTGCTCATGGGGGTGGCCGCCTTGGCCCTCGTCGTCGCTAACTCACCGCTCGCTGACGCCTATTTCGGCCTGCTCAAGAGCTACGTGCTGGGCCTGAGCGTCTTGCACTGGATCAACGATGCGCTCATGGCGGTGTTCTTCCTGCTGGTGGGGCTTGAGATCAAGCGCGAGATGCTGGATGGGCAGCTCTCCACTTGGCCGCGCCGAGCACTCCCGGGCATCGCGGCACTTGGCGGCATGGCTGTGCCGGCCGTGATTTATCTCGCCTTCAATATTGGTCCCGATGGCCACCCCCGCGGCTGGGCGATCCCGTCGGCCACCGATATCGCCTTCGCGCTCGGCGTGCTGTCGCTGCTCGGGCCGCGGGTGCCGATCTCGCTCAAGGTGTTCCTGACGGCGCTCGCTATCCTCGATGATTTAGGGGCGGTCCTGATCATTGCAGTGTTCTACACCGCTGACCTCAATCTCCCGGCGCTTGGGGGCGCGATCTTCATCCTGAGTATGTTGCGCGGTCTCAACGCCTTTGGATACACCGGCCTTAAACCTTACCTCGTACTGGGGGTGGTACTTTGGTTCCTGGTCCTCCTGTCCGGCGTCCACGCGACCTTGGCGGGCGTGGCCCTGGCGCTCACTATCCCGCTGCGGGCGTCTCCTGGCAAGCCGGAGGATACGACCTCGCCGCTGCATCGCCTGGAGCACGGCCTCCAGCCGTGGGTGGCGTTCCTGATCGTGCCGGTCTTCGGCTTCGCGAACGCTGGTGTCTCCTTCGCCGGCATGTCGCTCGCGTCACTCCTCGATCCCGTGCCGCTGGGCGTCGCGCTTGGGCTGTTCATCGGCAAGCAGCTTGGGGTGTTCGCCTTCTCCTGGGCGGTGATCCGGGCCGGTCTGGCCGACCTGCCGGCACATGCCACCTGGACGCAGTTTTACGGCGTTGCGCTGCTGTGCGGCATCGGCTTCACCATGAGCCTGTTCATTGGGCTTCTCGCCTTCCCATCATCGGCTGAGCTCCAGGACGCAACGAAGCTCGGTGTGCTGCTCGGTTCGATTCTGTCGGCAGGGATCGGAGCGGCGCTCCTCCGCGGGACGCGACCGGAATCAGAGACAAAGGCGGCCACATGTTGATCTTGAGGTCAAAAATTCACAGCGATGACCACGGGAGGAAGCAATGAACCTGACAATTGGAATCGCAATGCTGGGAATTGGTCTCGCGATGATTCTGCTGGGGCTTCCTCGCAAAGGTGAGGACAAGCGCCCGTTCATGCATTCGCATTTCATCTTCGCCACATATCCTGCATTGATTCTCGTGTTCATCGCTATGGGTACATTGACGATAGTGATGAACCTCTGATCTGACCGGCAAAGGCCGGACAGCGGGCACTGGATTTGTCAGGTTCTCAGCCGTTCAGCGGGGCACTCCTGCCGTACACAGATTTCAGGGTGCCGCCTGGAGTTTCCAGTTTCCGCATCCAGGAACGATGCTGCGGGGCGGTCTCGTCATGCAAGAGCAGCGCTGAACCGGCGGAATCCAGTGACATATCAAGGGCATCCGAAAAGGTGCCGCCCGGAGTTTCCAGCTTTCGCATCCATCCCTGATGCTGGGCGCGCGTTTCTTCCGCGTGGAGCGGGTCACTTGACCACGTTACGCCAACGAGTGTGAGAACGAAGCAAGTGATGACGCAGCTCCGCACGGATGCCCCCATGTTTGGTGATTATGAAGCGGTTCAAAGGATGTCAAAAGGCTAGCGCGCTTGATGCTGCTGGTCAAAGTGAGGATGCGCGGTCGTCTGTCACGCTTGTCGTCCCGTTTGCGTGAGCATATTCGAACTGACGAGCGAACTCTTCTCGGACATGTGAGGCGCTATCTCGAACCCCGCTATTGCTATTCGCGTTTTGCCGTAATCAGAATATTTTAAGGACCTGGAAATGGACGCCTCTAGAGGCCGCAACACCGTGATCGATTTCTGGCGGGGCCTTGTCCTCGTCGTGATCTTCGTCAATCACATCCCAGGCAACCTCCTGGAGCACCTGACGCACCGCAACTATGGCTTCTCCGACGCGGCTGAGGCCTTTATCTTCATCTCAGGCTTGTCCGTTGCTATGGTCTACTACCCCAAGCTGCCTCAGGGCGATGTGCTCGGTGTGGTCCGGCGGTGCTTCCGCCGGTCGTTCGAACTCTACCGCATGCATCTGATCCTGACCGGAGCGGCCATCGCCCTGTTCTCCGTCGGGTACGTGATCAGCGATGAGGTCGGACTGATCGAGGCTCATGGCCGCAACATTGTCTTCTCCGAAACGCCGAGAGGCGTCACCGGTATTGTGCTCCTTGGGCATCAGCTCGGCTACTTCAACATCCTGCCGCTCTACATCGCTCTCATGTTGTGGGCACCGGTGGCCATGATCCTGATGCGTGTCCATATGGGATTGGCAGCTTTGGTATCGGTCAGTATCTACGCCCTCGCGCGCGCGGATATCCTCGCCTTCCCGAGTTGGCCCGAGCCGGGCAGGTGGTTCTTCAATCCATTCGCCTGGCAGCTCCTGTTCACTGCCGGAATTGCGACGGGTGCCTTTCTGATCCGTCCGGGCATACCGTATCTGCGCCTCTCGTTCACGAGTGCGGTCATTCTCCTCGTGGCATCTTTGGTTATCATGACAGAAGGCTTCGGGCTGACTCCGGGCCTGCTTTGGAGCGCTTTCAATGACCTCGACATCGTCAAGAGCGATCTCGGTCTTGGGCGGTTGATCCATTTTCTCGCGCTGGCCTACGTCGTCACACAGCTTCGCCTCGGCCAGTTGCTGCAAGGCACCGCCTTCGGGGCCGAGATGATGCGCCTCGGGCGCAATGCCCTGCCGGTCTTTGCCGTCGGGTCCATCCTAAGCGCCATGGGTGAGGTCACCATGGCGCTGGCGGCCGTGAAGTCGTCCGCTAGCCCGCATGTCGTCGGCATGGTATTCACGCTCCTCGGCATCCTTGGACTCCTTGCACTGGCACGATACCTCGAATGGAAAAAGAAAGGCTCGACCGCTCTACGACAGGAGCGGGCAGGACAGCTTGGTCTCTTCCCCGCGTCTTCCGGGCAGCTGCCCCGGTAGTTTTGGCTCTTGCCGGCCTGAGCGGTCCCGCGGCTGCGGATGACGTGGCATGCCGCGCCTCCCAGCCGATCCTCTCGGCCCCAGCCAAATTGGAACACGTCGCGTCACGGCTCAGGCGGCATGAGCCTGTTCGGATCCTGGCTATTGGATCCTCCTCCACGGAGGGCGTCGGGGCATCCTCACCGGCGTTCTCCTACCCGGCTCAGCTTCAGGCTGATCTCACTGAAATCTGGAAGGAGACGATCAAGGTCGAGAATGCCGGCAAAGGGGGTGAGACGATCATCGAAACTGTTGGTCGCCTTGAGGTCGCCCTAAAGGCGGATCGGCCGGATCTAGTCATCTGGCAGGTTGGCACGAACGATGCCGTCAGGGGAGGTGACGAGGGCCGCTTCGCCGCCTTACTGAAACAGGGAATTGATGCCGCACAAGCGGCTGACGTCGAGGTGCTTCTCCTTGATCAGCAATACTACCCGGCGATCAAGGACCTCGCCCGCTACGAGCGCTTTGTCAATTTGGTCGGCGCCACGGCCGTCACCGAGCAGGTGCCGGTGTTCTCACGCTACCGCCTCATGAAATCGTGGGGCGAGCGCTCGGCGGATGTCCTGCGCTCCATGCTTTCGCGTGATGGCTTCCACATGGGGGATCGTGGCTATGACTGCATTGCCCAGTTGATCGCGAATGGCCTCCATTCATTGATAGCGGTGCCAAATACCGCCCCGGGCGCGGCCTTCACAGCAGCCGCACGTCGATAAGATCTGCTCGTATTATGAACTGTGCCGAGCGGTCATGTCTGCGCGCTTGGGTATCCCCACCTTCAAGCTGTTGCGCAGCAACGAGAGGGGCGATGCCGGTTCGATGGTCCGCGATGCTTGCGCGGTCCGTCGCAAACATTGCAACGGGACCTCATCCGTAGAAAGCCAGCATAGACGGTGAGCCTGTCGGGTGTCGGTGTAATGGCTGTGCAGAGCCGGGATTTCGGAATGAAACAATCAGGTGCCGTGCCCCTCGCCAGCTGACACATCAATCGATCACGATTTTCGTGATGAGAGCAGCAGAACCCTTTGTTCCATAGAGCGTTCAATGTGAACGTAGCAATTGTTGGCCAAGGCATTGCGTGAAGAGCCACACCTGAGTGATGCAGATCGCTTATATGCCCCCTGAGACCCGGAGGAGTGGAATGCTCAGATCACTGATGCTCGCAAAATTGGGTCTGGCTGGGATCTTCGTTATCTTCGCCACTGGTGTCCAAGCTACTGTTCCGGAAGGTGATGATCCGACAGTTCCTCCAACACAAGCTGAACTCTCCACCAAAGTAGTGACTCCCAAAACCAAGTTGCCTCTGAGGTCACCAGCAACAAAGATTGATCACTCCAGGAAGTCGAAGATTGACGGATTCAGAAGGGAACCTCCAACCAAACAAGGGAGGTCACTATCCCCTGTCGCAGGGGCTAGGGCCAATAGCATCGCATCCGATTCAGGTGATGCTGGCGCCAAAGGCCCCAAGATGACCGTCATTGTAGATGAGGAGGCGGGTATCGAATACTTCTGCCGCCACTCGCGCAAGCGCTTGTGGGCTCAAGACAAGGGATGGGTGATCCGCCGGGTCCCGTCCTGCTTCTGACGGATCGGGGCCCATCCAGGCGGCATCACGTCAGCTCCACCACGCGTCCGCCCGGCGGACGACGCGGAGCGCAGCCTGGGCCGCTCTGATTGCGGCAGCGCGTTGCGACAACGCCTGACGGCAGTCCCTCGCGATGCAGAGATGATAGAGCAGTGCACCTGACAGGACATTCGATGCCGCAGCCATCCAATATGCCGCCCGCACCGAGTCTGTCAGCCTCCCGTCAATGCCAAGCATCGACAGGTAAGCTGCGAGCAACGTGTCATGCCGTCGCCGGCTCTCTGGCTCCCAGTAGCTAACCGACTGCAGCCATGAGCTGACATCCTCCAGTGGGGAGGCGACCCGCGCTCTGCCCCAATCGAGAAGGATAGCCTTGTCGCGCCCATCTCGCCGACACACAAGAACATTCCCGGGGTGGAGATCGCCATGTATGGGTCGAGAACCAAAGGGACGCTCGGAGAGCAGCTGGCTCCTGAGACGCGGAAGAGCATGAGCAATCCGGTTTAACGGCGGGAGTTCCCGTGCAAGGACCGACAGGTCAGGATTGTTGCGGCATCGTTCGAGTGCCGTCCGTGTATGCTCTGCGACGGTGCGGAGTTCGGTCTCGTAGTCCCACTCCGGGACGAGAGCTCCCGCATCCCGAGCGGCCATGTGAAATTCGGCAACCCGGGCAAGCAGTTCCCTACCTGCATCGATGTTGCGCCATGGCCATGTGCTTGTCCGACGGACCGCCTCGATCAGGAGGAGAACGTCCTCGGGACCGGTACGCTCGACTCCCAAAAGCCGCGGGGCCAAGTCTCGGGCGTGCGTGGCCACCAATTGTTGATAGATAACAGCTTCACGTGCAGGGCGTCCCGTTAGCTGCTTCACGACTAGGCGCAGCATCCGCTGACGGTGGTATGGATTCCGGTATCGCAGGGTTATCAGGACGACAGCGGACGCCTCGACACCTCCCCGCAGGAGCTTGCCCTCAATCTGCATATCCTGGGCTGACTTGTTTGCAAGCCGCTGGAACAGATCTCCTAGTAGGTTTGTGAGTTCTTTTCCTTGTTCCATCCGTCATGGATGGTATCGTCAGAATGGCTATTCAACCCTGCTCCAGTTCATTCAGGGGATCCTATCCTTCATCAAGCCACCTCGTGTGCCCATTAGTCGTAGACCCGCCCGATGGAGCCGTGTTCCGCGTAGCTCGCTCCCATTCGGATGCGGCACTATAGATCCGGCCTAGGTCGCAGGCTCATCCTGCGGGCTATGTTAGACGTGTCCACTGCCGCTACGCCATGCACCCAATATGATAGAGGTTAAATCGAATGCCGCTGCGAAAAGGGATTGTGGAACACCTCATCACACGATCAGTGCCGCTCCGCGACCAACCGGTCTGGGTTCGCTACGCCTCGGCGACCTTGATCACCGGAGCTTTCACACTCTTGCGTGCTGCTCTGCACCAGCCCATGCACGACTACTCCTTCTTCCTGTTCATTCCGGCTGTTCTTCTCTCGGCCCTCCTCTTCGGACGAGGTCCGGGATTGTGGGCGACCGGGTTGAGCACTCTGCTTGCGGTTGGGCTGTTTACCTACCCATCTTATCAGATCGTTATCAACGACGATGACATCCTCCCGCTTCTTTTCTTCGTAGTGACGTGCCTTGGCGTGTCCGAGATCAGCGACGCGCTGCGGGCCGCTCTGGCACACGCAACCCAAGCTGAGGAGCAGAACGCCTTGCTTCTCCGTGAGATGGAGCACCGGACCAAGAACAACTTTCAAATCATCGGCTCGGTCCTCGCCACGCAGGCAAGGGGACATTCCGACCCGGCAATCCGTCAGATTCTCCAGGAGGCAGCGGCACGGGTTCGTGTGATCGCGCAGGCGCAGGATCTGCTTCGCCTGCGTGAAGGCAACACAAGCGTTAGATTGGACGAGTACTTGACGAACCTCTGCGAGGGCCTGCGGAATGTACTCTGTGACGTGCGGCCCATTGACTTGGTCGTCGATGTCGAGCGCATTGAGGTCACCAGTTCGATGGCTGTACCTATTGGCCTCATTGTCAACGAACTTGTGACAAATGCCTTCAAGTACGCGTTCCCGGCTGACCGTGCTGGAATGATCCGGGTGTCGTTCCGAGTGCTGGAGGACAACCGGATGGAGCTGAAGGTGGCCGATGATGGGGTCGGGTATCCAGTTGAGGCTGGGGAGGGGCTTGGCACACGTCTCACCAACCTATTGTGCCGGCAGCTTAACGGTACGCTGCTGCGTGAGGATTGCAGCCCAGGGAGCAGCGTCACCGCAGTGATGCAGGTCGAGGCGTAAAAGCGGTGGATTTTATGGCCGGCTCTCATCACCACCGTTGCCGTGCAGGAGATACATCACCGGGTAGCGAGGTCTGTCGCTCTCGTAGCCATCGTAGGGTAGGAGCGGAGGATGGCTCCGCTCCCCCCGAGGAACCGTGCGTGCCAGTTTCGAAGTACACGGCTTGGGCAAACCGCAGCGCATCCCATGGCGTCTGATCAAGGCATGAATCTGCTCATGGCATTGTTGATGTACGAGCTGCAGGTTCGAGATCGCGTTCGTTCCACCCCGGCATCGCGGCACGAGACTCCCGCAAGGAATCCATCATGGCTACGTCAGCCCACGCCGGCTGGCGCTCCCGATGCCCTTTCGTCCCACAACCGCTCGGGTCCAATCAGCTTGCCCCGGCTCCAAGGGGAGTTGGTTCGGCAGGGATGGTCAGAGATCATATCTTGCATTGCAGTGCTCCTGAAACGAAGCCCCCCGCAATGAACCTCGGCTGGTTGTGCTGACAGGAAACCCACGCCGAGCATCCCGTCCAACCCCTTTGTCAGCTTACCGAGGCAAGCAGGACGTTCTTTGCCTAGCGTCGTTCTCCTCCTCGTGACCCAATGCAGACCTTAAGGCCTCGCCCCAGACTGTCGGCTGCTGCGCGTTTGGGAATACGTGTGTATCGGCCTTGGTCATATCAATTGCAACGGCCGACTTGCTTTTCCTTCCTTGAGCGAGGCCTTATGCTCTCGTAAGGCTAACTGCACGTTAGAGTGGTTAAGTTTGTGATTATGTAAAGTTTCGATGTTTGTGCTTGCGGAATTGTGACGGCCTGATGCCTGTGATCTGCTGAAACTTATTCGAGAATGCAAACGGGTTCTCATAGCCGACTTGGTTCGCAATCAACTCGATTTTTGCATCCGTCGTCGCCAAGAGGTGTGCCGCATGCTGGATCCTCATGACGGCCAGTTGCTGGATTGGACTCCGTCCGAGACTCCGATGGCATAGGCGGCGCAGGTGCTCGCCGCTCATGCTGGCTAGGCTGGCCAGTTCGCCGAGAGTCCAATCACGCGAGAGATCCTGTTGCACGACGTTCCACAGGGATAGTAGGCGCTTTTCTCGGCGCCACGGCTCCATGAACAGATCCACATAGCGCTCGATGAGATCGATCCAGAGGCCGCATGTGCCGATATCGCGAGCGCCTTCCACTTCGTGAACAAGACCCATGATCGCGTGCCGGAGCGGTTCCGGGTTGAAGTGAGCCATGAGCGGAGCCACCGCGCCGATCATCGAAAAGGGCGAGGAGGGTGTGAAGCGCACCCAGCAATACTGCCACCGCCGCGACGGTATCGCGTGAAAGGCATGCAGCACGTGGGCGGGTGCGAACGTCGTCATTCCCGTTCGATGCGGCCGCCAGCGCCCATCGAGCAACATGCGTCCCTCCCCGCCGAGCGATCCGTGGAGGTAAGCGCCGCTCAGCTTGGTTCTGACGATGCGATAGGGCGGGGCTGCGTCACCGACCCCCACATGTGCGATGTGCCGCTGGCGGAGAAGCGGACAAACGTCATCGCGTACGATCCACTGTTGCGTCTTGGCGCCGACGATGTGTGTTTCGAGTAGCTTCTCGTGCGCTACGACCATGGCTTCAAGGTTTCTCGACTGTCAAACTTCCATCCAAGATAACAAAAATTACTCAAAGAATACCATGGAGGAAACGATGATTGCGACTCTCAAGAGCGTCCTTTCGGCTTCATTACTTGTGCCGCTGGCAGTAACCGCCGCGACAGCGCAACAAAATGCCATTTCCGGCAATGTGGTTAGGATCGGCGTTCTAACCGATATGAGCGGTGTCTATTCAGACTTGGCCGGAAAAGGCGCCGTTGAAGCTGTCAAAATGGCGGCGGAAGACTTCGGCGGAACAATCCTCGGCAAACCTATCGATGTCATCTTTGCCGATCATCAGAACAAACCGGATATCGGCTCGGCGACTGCTCGCCAGTGGTTCGACACAGGCGGCGTCGACTTGATCGCCGATCTTTCCAATTCCGCCGTTGCATTGTCGGTTGCTACGCTCGCAAAGGATCAGAAGCGGCATATCATCGTGAACGGCTCGTCGAATATGGGCATCACGAACCAAGTGTGCTCGCCCTATGCAGTGCATTATGCATATGACGCTTATTCACTCGCTCACGGCACCGGCAAGGCCGTCGTCGAGCAAGGTGGCGACAGCTGGTTCTTTCTCACCGTTGATTTCGCGTTCGGCATCGGGCTCGAGCAGCAGGTTTCAGAGGTTGTCCGGGCTTCCGGAGGGCGCGTGATCGGAGCTGCGAGACACCCGCTGAACACCACGGACTTCTCTTCCTTCGTCCTGCAGGCACAGACATCCAAAGCGAAGATTGTCGGAATTGCATCGACTGGCGGAGACGCAATCAACGCGATCAAGGCGGCTGCGGAATTCGGGATCACGAAGGATCAGAGCCTTGCCGCCCTCCTGTTATGGGTCAACGATGTTCACGCGCTCGGCCTCGATACAGCCCAGGGGCTTCTGCTCACGAACGCCTGGTATTGGGACATGAACGAAGAAACCCGATCTTTCGCGAAGCGCTATTTCGAGCGTGTTGGAAATATGCCCAACATGAGCCAGGCCGCAGATTACTCCTCGACCATGCACTACCTGAAGGCCGTGCAAGCCGCCGGCACGGACGAGCCGGATGCCGTCTCGGCCAAGATGCGGGAACTGCCGATCAACGACTTCTTCGCCAAGAATGGAAAGATCCGGGTTGATGGGCGCATGGTTCACGACATGTATCTCTGGAGGGTAAAGGCCCCTTCGGAGTCGAAGTATCCCTGGGATTACCTCAAGCTGGTCAATACAATTCCGGCCGAACGGGCTTTCCAGCCTCTCGACCAGAGCAAGTGCTACCTTGTGAACAAATCCTGACGAAAGAGGTGCCGCGCTCTGGATCCACTGAGCGCGGCACCTCGAACCGACTCTCACCTCGAGACAAGTGAGGGCGGAATCCAGACACTCATTCTTAGGAAAGAATATGGCCCGGTTTGAGCGCAGAACTCTAGTCGAACGCTTTCAGGAGATGGTCCGGCGAGGCGAGCCCATCATCGGCGGCGGAGCCGGAACCGGAATTTCCGCAAAATGCGAAGAGGCTGGAGGGATCGACCTCATCATCGTCTATAATTCTGGGCGATACCGGATGGCCGGTCGCGCTTCCTCAGCCGGATTGCTCGCCTATGGCAATGCAAACCAGATCGTCAAGGAGATGGCTGGCGAGATCCTCCCCGTCGTCCGGCACACGCCGGTCATAGCAGGCGTGAACGGAACCGACCCTTTTGCGATCATGCCCGTGCTCCTGAAGGAACTCAAGGAATTGGGCTTCTCAGGGGTTCAGAATTTTCCCACCGTCGGAATCATCGACGGCACCTTCCGGATCAGTTTGGAGGAGACCGGGATCCAGTTCGCATCGGAGATCGACATGATCCGCCAGGCCCATGAGCTTGATCTCCTTACAACGCCCTATGTCTTCAGCGCTGACGAGGCCGTCGAAATGACGAAAGCCGGGGCCGATCTGATCGTGCCGCATATGGGCGTCACGGTCGGAGGGACGATCGGAGCAACGACGTCGAAGACCCTCGAGCAATCTGTTGCATTGATCGACGAGTGGGCCGAGGCTGCCCGGAAGATCCGCAAGGACGTCGTGGTAATTGCGCATGGTGGGCCCATCGCGACCCCTCAGGATGTCATTTATGTTCTTGAGAACAGTGAGCACTGCAATGGCTTCTATGGCGCCAGCAGCATGGAGCGCCTGCCAACCGAAATCGCCCTCACGGAACACATCCGCACATTCAAGAACCTTTCCATCGAACCCGACCAGAAGGAGAAGGCTTCATGCTCCGCGTCTATGTAAGCGCAGTGATGGACGTCACCGTCGAGGAGGCGTGGAGTGTTCTGCGCGATTTCAACGCCTTGCCGGTGTACCATCGGTTCTTTAAGGACAGCTATATCGAGAATGACTGGCCGGCTGACAGGATCGGCTGTGTCCGGAACTTCAAGACTAAGGAGGGAGACGACTATATCCGCGAGCAGTTGTTGAGCCTGTCGGATCGCGACTATCTTTGCTGCTATACGATCATTGAAGCATCGGTTCCCCTGTTGAACTATGTGTCCGGGATGCGCCTTCGCCCAATCACGGAGAGCCGACAGACCTTTGGGGAGTGGTGGGCCGAGTTCAACACCCCTGCCGATCAGGAGGCGGACCTCGTGGCGCGGGTGACGGATACGTTCCGCTTCGCCTTCGAGGGGGCTGCTGAAGTAGCCAAGGCGAGGCGGCGCAGGGCCTCATGAGCGCGTCTCCGATCAAAGGAAGCGCCTACGTCGTCGGCACGTTTGACACGAAGGCTGAAGAACTCCGTTACGTAGGCGCCTTGCTGCAGGATGTTGGAGTCCCGACGGTTCTGGTGGATGTCGGAACCAGGTTCATCTCGGCAGATGCGGACGTATCGGCCGAGATGGTGGCCTCCTGTCATCCGGGCGGAGTTGATGCCGTCTCCAAGGCAGGCGAACGCGGCACCGCAGTCAATGCGATGAGAGACGCGTTTCAAGTCTACTTGCAAGCCTGCCCGAATGTCGGCGGCATCATCGGTCTCGGCGGATCTGGCGGGACCGCCATCATCACACCCGCGATGCAAGGGCTTCCGATTGGCTTGCCGAAGGTCATGGTGTCGACATTGGCATCGGGCGATATCTCACATTTCATCGGCATCAGCGACATCATGATGATGTTCCCGGTAACGGACATCGCAGGATTGAACCGCGTATCGCGCGTCGTCCTGGGCAATGCCGCTCATGCGCTTGCCGGAATGATGGTGCGAAACGCTCGTCAGTCCGATGATGACAAGCCGTCGCTTGGGATCAGCATGTTCGGCGTGACCACGCCTTGTGTTCAACAGCTGACGGCCTGCCTATCCAGCAGCTTTGACTGTCAGGTGTTTCACGCCAATGGTCCTGGAGGGCGGGCGCTGGAAGCTCTCACGGCTTCGGGGCTGTTCCGGGGAGTTGTGGATGTCACGACCACGGAAGCGGCCGATTATCTGTTCGGAGGCGTCTGCAGCGCCGGCCCGAACCGCTTTGAGGCCGCGGCTCGTGCAGGCGTACCGTGGGTTGGCTCCTGCGGCGCATTGGACATGGTGAACTTCTGGGCAGCGGATACCATCCCGGAACACTATCGTGGACGTCTCCTCCACTCACACAATGCCTATGTCACCCTGATGCGGACGTCCGCGGATGAGATGGTAGTCATTGGCGAGTGGCTAGCGGGGAAGCTAAATCAATCCCGGGCTCCCGTGCGTTTATTGCTCCCGGAGGGTGGGTTGTCCATGCTTGATGCTCCAGGGGAACCCTTCTTCGATCCTGCGGCAGATGAAGCGCTGTTTACGAGTCTCGAGAAAGCTTTTCAGGTGTCAGATACACATCAGATCATACGTGTTCCACACCACATCAACGACGCCGCCTTTGTCGAGAGTCTTGTCCATCACGTCAATCAGGTAATGACGACCTCGCCGGAAGGTGTTCTTGACTGCAGCGCATGAATGTCAGTTGATTGCATTCCTTGGGCCGAAGCGCTTCGCCCGCTGTTGTGGGCAACAGGAAGAGCTTGGTCGTGGTGCCATCTTTCCATCCGATCACAATTCTATCATCAGCAATCCACTCATCCGCAAACTGGAGAGTATCTTCATCCTATCCGATGACGAGCGGCAGGTCCTTCTGGGCCTGCTAGTGCAGTTGATGGCTCCCATGGAGAACCAGAACATCGTGCACGAGGGGATCGGCTCAAAATATTACTGCCATAGTCATTTCCGCGGTTGCGCTTCAGCAACTTCGAGTATTATCGTACGGTAAGGATAGTATCCATGCGCTTTGCGGCTATAGGTCTCGATCATCGACATATCTACCACCTCGTCGGCGGCTTGATCGATGCCGGAGCTCATTGCGTTGGTTTCGACCCGGCGACCTCGGACCCGCGAGTTCTTGCAGGTTTTCGGGAACGTTTCCCTGAGCTTACCCAAGCCTATCGGGAGACGTTGCTGGCGGATCCGTCCATCGACATCATCTGCTCGGCCGCAATCCCCAGCGAGCGTGCCGCAATTTCAGTTGCCGCGATGCGCGCGGGTAAGGACGTTGTGGTCGACAAGCCAGGGATCACGTCCTTCCAGCAACTCGAGGAGGTCCGTCGCACAGTCAAGGACACCGGACGGATCTTCTCGATTTGTTTTTCCGAGCGGTTCGTCGTGCCCTCGACAGAAGTAGCGCTGCGCCTGATCCAGGACGGCGTCATCGGCGAGGTGATCCAGACGGTTGGGCTCGGTCCGCACCGGCTCAACAAAGCAATCCGCCCGGCATGGTTCTTCGATGCCAGCCAGTTCGGCGGCATTCTGGTCGACATCGCCTCGCATCAGATCGATCAGTTCCTTACCTTCACAGGTTCTACGAATGCCAAGGTCGTGTCGGCGGCAGTCGGCCATTTCGGCACAGAAACGGCCGCCGACTTTCAGGATTTTGGTGAGGTTCTGCTCCAGAGCGAGCGTGCCTCCGGCTACGTACGGGTCGACTGGTTTACCCCCGACGGCTTGCCGACCTGGGGCGATGGGCGCTTGATCATTCTGGGCACCCGCGGCACGATTGAGCTGCGCAAGTATGTCGACATCGAGGGGCGCTCCAGCACGGACCACCTCTTCTTGGCGGACAGGAATGGAACGCGCCATATCGATTGCAGCGGTGAGCCGCTGACCTATTTCAAGCGCTTCGTTGCCGATGTCCGGGACCGGTCACAAACGGCCATGTCCCAGGCGCATGTCTTCACGGTTAGTCGCCTTGCGCTCGAAGCACAGGATCGTGCCCGGTGGATCAGCCGAGGAGGATGCGAATGAGGCGGATCGGGATTACTCTCGTAGGTCTCGGTCCTGCATCCCAGCCCCATGCTGCAAGCCTGATGGAGCTTCGCGACCAAGTCGACGTGCGGTGGGCTGTTGGACGGAGTGCCGCGCGGCTTGATGCCTTTGCGGCGCGATATCCTTTTTCTGTGACGACGGATCTTGAGGCGGCGATTGCAGATCCCGCTGTCGAAGCCGTCATTGTCCTGACCCCACCCAATGCGCATCTCGAAGTGGCAGAACGGTGCTTCCGGGCGGGCCAGCACGTCCTGCTCGAGAAGCCGCTTGAGGTCTCGCTGGATCGTGCCAAGGAACTGGTCGTGAGCGCTCGACGCGCGCAGCGGCGGCTCGGTGTCGTCCTGCAACACCGTTTCCGTCCAGGAGCCATTCGCCTGCGTGAGCTTCTCGATCAAGGGGAACTGGGCACGATCGAACTGGCCTCCGTGGCGGTACCCTGGTGGAGACCGCAGAGCTACTACGACGAGCCCGGCCGCGGCACGCTTGCCCGCGACGGGGGAGGGGTGCTGCTTACTCAGGCGATCCACACGATCGATCTGTTCCGATCTCTTGTCGGCGGTTGCACCGTGGAGGCGGCCCAGGTCACGACAACGGCTCTGCACCGCATGGAGACCGAGGACTATGCCTCGGCCTTGCTGCGGCTTCCCAACGGCGCGCCAGCAAGTCTGATGGCCACGACCGCTATGCCGCATGGCGCACCTGAGACGATCAGCATCGTCGGCAGTCTTGGAACAGCGAGACTGATCGGCGCGGGTCTGGAAGTTATCTGGCTCGACGGAAGGGAGGAGCGCATCGAAGCCGACGCTAGAACGGGTGGTGGGGCGAACATTATGGATTTCCCAATCGATGCCCATCGCCTGCTGATTGCCGATTTCCTCGACGCGGTGCGATCAGAGCGTGACCCGGCGGTGACTGGCGAGGAGGCTTTGGCCACGCAGCAGCTGATTGAGGAGATATTGACCGTGGGGCGAGGTCGGGCGGACACTGCGCCTCGATAAGCCTGCGGGTACAAATTTTCGGCAGGTCTCCCTAATCGAGGTCTGCACGACAAAGGGCAGGCTGTACCTGCCCGTATGAGGGAGGATGAACGATGTTGAGACGAACTCTAGTTGCCGCGGCCGTTGCTGTCGGTCTCACGGCGCCCGCGCAAGCGCAGAACTATCCGTGGAAGCCGGATCGGCCGATCACGATCATCGTGCCCTGGGCCCCAGGCGGCGCCACCGACCAGGTCACGCGGATCACGGCAAGCGAGATCGAGGAGGCTCTCGGACAGAAAGTCGTCGTCGTGAACCAGCCCGGAGCCTCCGGCTCCATCGGCACGAAAAACGCCGCCGAGGCGGCGAAAGACGGTTATACCTTGACAGCGGGAGCTGTGCAGGACCTCGGGGTCTATAAAGTCCTCGGCATGTTCGACACCGATCTTTCGCAATGGAACGTGTATCTTACCGTTGCGAATGTTCCGGTCATCAGCGTTAACCCGAATGCACCCTATAAGACGCTTGCGGAGTTGGTCTCTGCCATGAAGGCAAAGCCCAACAGCGTTACGATCTCGACCGGCGGTGCCGCATCGGCCAGTCATAATGCAGCGGAGGCAATCACCAAAGCGGCCGGCGCAACCTACAAGCATGTGGCCTATGATGGCGGGAACCCTGCAGTAGTCGCGGCAGTCGCAGGCGAGGTCGAAGCAACGACCCAGCTTGCAACGGAACAGGCGGAAATGATCCGCGGCAAGCGTCTGCGACCGCTGGCAGCGTTCTCCGACAAGCCCCTCGAACTCACGGGCTACGGCACAATACCGCCCGTCACCGAGACCCTGTCGAATCTGCGTCCGCCTACAAGCTACTTCGGAATCTTCGTCCCGAAAGGCGTGCCCCAGCCCGTCGTGGAGACCCTCGACCAGATCTGGCGCGAGAAGATCGCGAACTCGGAAAAGCTCAAGGGCTACGCCCGCGAGCGGGGCGCGCTCTTTGCACCGGCCTCTGGTGCAGCAGCGGTGGAGCAGTCTATGCCTGTTGTGCGCGCCAACGCTTGGCTCCTGTTCGACGCAGGCAAAGCCAAGGTCTCGCCGGATACCGTCGGGATCCAGCGCCCCTGATGGCCCGCGCATGATGAACGGGGACCGCATCGCCGGGGTGATCTGGTTCGTTTTCGGGGCAGCCGTGTTCTATGGTTCTTGGACCATGGACCGGCTCGCCTCGCAGAATATCAATCCGCTCACGGTGCCCGGTCTCCTACCGGGCCTCCTCGGATTGGGCATGATGGTCATGGCCCTTGTTCTCGTATCGCGCCGTGGTATCGGCCGGGCGGCGTCGGCCACAGGCGTCGCCCCAGCCGAGGAGGCCGGCACCAACTGGAAACGGCTGCTTGCAAGCTGGGCGCTCTGCGTCGCCTTCGCTGGCATCCTGCTCGGTCGCGGCCTGCCGTTCTGGCTTCTCGCCGCAGGCTTCGTGTTCGTCCACGTCCTCGTTCTGGAGGACCGCCACCGGATTGAGGGGCGCTCCTTCTTACGCCGCTTCATTGAGGCGGCACTGATCGCGACGGCCACCTCGGCCGCCGTGACCTATCTTTTCCAGAACCTCTTTCTTATCCGGCTTCCATAACCGCCATGTTCGATGGACTCATCTTCTTCGGCCAAGCAGTTGCCGGTTTCCTTACGCCGGCGACGCTGGCCCTGGCGTTGGGTGCCACGCTTGTCGGTCTGCTCATGGGGGCAATGCCCGGCCTGAGCGCGACCCTCGCGATCACACTGCTGACCACGCTTACCCTCAAGCTCGATCCGTCGGTAGCAATCCTCATTTTGATCTGTGCATATAACGGCGCGATCTATGGCGGGAGCCGGACGGCGATCCTGCTTAACATTCCAGGCACGGCCGCCAATGCCGCCGCCTGCCTGGACGGATATGCCCTAGCCCGCAAAGGCGAGGCGGGGCGGGCCATGGGGATTGCCACGGCCGGTTCCGTCCTGGGCTCTCTCTTCGGTATGCTCTGCCTCGCCCTGTTCACGCCTCTCCTGGGGGAGTTTGCGCTGAGCTTCGGTGCATATGAGTTCTTTTGGCTCGCGCTTCTCGGGGTTGTCATGTCCGGGAATGTCGTTACCGCAGATCCGATCAAGGGCTGGCTTGCAGGCGCGCTCGGACTATTCGTCGCCTGTATCGGGCAAGAGGGTCTCTACGCCTACCCGCGTTTCAGCTTCGGCAATACCGATCTTGCAGGCGGCTTTCAGCTGATACCCGTTCTCGTCGGAGCGTTCGGCTTCTCCGAAATCCTGACGATCATGGCTGAGCGTGGAACGCGGCCTAAGATCATGAGCTTCGACACAGCGCTGCCCCGTATTGCGGACGTTTTGCGGCATTGGAGGACGATCCTGCGGTCCGGCACCATCGGCGTGTGGGTCGGGATCCTGCCGGGAGTCGGTGAGGATATGGCAGCCTGGACATCCTATGCGACCGCAAAGCGGCTGAGCCGGAAGCCGGAGGAATATGGGAATGGCTCTGTCGAGGGGCTCATGGCCGCCGAAACCGGCGACAACGCGTCCGTTCCCGGCGCACTGATCCCTGCACTGGCACTCGCAATCCCGGGCTCGGCACCAAGTGCCGTGCTCCTCGCCGCCATGATCATTCACGGCATCCAGCCCGGCCCGATGCTGATGGTGAACAACCCGGACTTCATCTACCAGGTCGTGGCGATGGTACTGATCGCGACGATCGGCATCCTCTTCTTCGGCCTGTTCTTCATCCGTCCTCTCCTTCTCGTGCTGCGGGTGCCGCGGACGATCCTGATGCCAGTCATCTTCGTGCTCTGCACAGTGGGAGCTTATTCGCTGTCGTCGCGTCTCTTCGACGTCTGGGTCATGCTCGGCTTCGGCACGCTTGCTTTCGTCATGCGCCGGCATGGCTACCCGATTGCTCCGTTCGTCTTGGGGATCGTACTGGGCGATATTCTGGACAAGAGCCTTCGGCGTGCTCTCACTCTGAGCGACGGCGATATGACTCCTTTCTTCACACGTCCGATCAGTGCCGTCCTAGCTCTTCTGGTGATCTACACGTTCATGTCGAATGTCCCCGCTGTGGGTCGTGCGACGGCTTGGGTCAAAACTAGGTTCGGGAAACCGGGTACGAGACCAGGAGCCGTCTGAGCCGATGCGGATGTCCCTTTGCAACGAAGTCGTGCGGCACCTGCCGTTTCCCCAGCAATGCGCTTTTGCGCGTGAGCTCGGATACGACGGGCTTGAGATTGCTCCTTTTACTCTCGGTGATGAGCCGCACCGTCTGACACCGGCCCGTATCGCCGAGTTGCGCTCGATCGCCTCGCTCGAGGGTATCGGGATCACGGGGTTGCATTGGCTCTTGATGAAACCGGAGAACTTGTCGATCACGAGCCGCGATGCATCGGTCCGACAACGCACGGTGGATGTGATGCGGAGTCTGATTGATCTCTGCGCAGAACTCGGCGGGCATTATCTCGTGCATGGCTCGCCTGGCCAGCGCGAGCTGACTCCAGATCATGAGCGCGAGCAGCGCGCCTTTGGAGCTGAATGCTTCGCGGCAGCCGGTGAGCATGCATCGGCCGCCTGTGTCGTCTATTGCATAGAGCCGCTCGCACCGGATGAGACCAACTTCGTGACGAGCGTCGCAGAAGCCGCCGACCTGGTCAGGGGGATCGATATTCCAGCCCTTCGCACGATGATCGATTGCGCCGCTGCAATGCGCGGGAGCGACGGCGATCCAGCTAGGTTGCTATCGACATGGCTCCCAAGCGGACTGATCGCCCATGTTCACCTGAACGATCCGAACCGTCGCGGCCCGGGCCAAGGCAGCCTCCACTTCAAGCCAATTCTGCAAGCTCTTCGCGACAACGGATACAAGGGGGTTCTTGGGATTGAGCCGTTCATCTACGAGCCGGACGGACCATCATCTGCAGCCTGGGCGATTGGCTATTTGCGCGGATGTCTTGAATGAGGATACTGTGGTGCTCCTCACCATGAACTCTACACTCGTCGGTATGTTCGCAAGCAAAATTCGGATTGGTCACACAGTCGTTAGAACGACGTCAAGTCAGGTTAACGGGTGAATCTCGATTCCAATGAATTCATTCGCGGCAAACCATTTGCCGGGCGGCACCTGAATACTCTCTGGGCTGAATGTCAGCTCATGCACAGCGCTGACCTTAGCCCAACTTCGGAACTGCGGCCGAGAGCGGACCTTCACAGCGGGTCCCACTCCAGATCGAGATTGCCCCCTTGTGGCCCTAAGAGATGTGAATGGCGAACACCCGTATCATGTAGAGGGAAGTACCCTGGCTCACTTTTTGGTCAGCGCCATGGCTGCATCGCCATAGCGCTTTCCAGCGAATTTTTCAGGCGCCAGCATGTCGCCGAGCGTCCTAAACTCGTCCGACGAAAGCGTAAGATCTGCAGCGGCGACGTTCTGCTCCAGATGCGCGATCTTCCTGGCCCCGGGAATGGGCACGATGAAATCCCCTTGGTGGAGAACCCAGGCAAGCGCGAGCTGGGCAGCCGTTACGCCCTTTTTTGTCGCCATTTCCTCCAGCAATCTCACGAGCAAGGCGTTGGCGGCCATGTTCTCGGGGCTGAAGCGCGGAAGCGTCCTCCGGAAATCCTCGGAACCGAAATCCTCCGGTTTATGGATCTTACCTGTCAGGAAGCCCCGACCGAGTGGGCTGAACGGCACAAAGCCAATACCAAGTTCGCGGCAGGTGTCGAGGATTTCGCCTTCCGGATCGCGGGTCCAGAGCGAGTATTCACTCTGAAGAGCGGAGATCGGATGGACAGCATGAGCCTGGCGGATATGAGCGGCGCCCGCTTCGGAAAGGCCGAGCGCGCGCACTTTGCCTTCCCGCACAAGGTCCGCCATCGCGCCGACAGTCTCCGCGATCGGCACCTGCGGGTCGACGCGGTGCTGGTAGAGAAGGTCGATCACCTCGACCCCGAGCCGCTTCAACGACGCCTCGGCCACATCACGGACATGCTCCGGCCGGCTGTCGAGGCCGGACATGGCGGCCGCGCCGCTCTTGCTTGTGTCGATCCGAAAGCCGAACTTGGTGGCAATCACCACCTTGTCTCGGTAGGGTTTCAGCGCCTTGCCCACCAGGATTTCGTTTTCGAACGGGCCATAGACCTCGGCCGTGTCGAAGAAGGTGACGCCAAGGTCGATGGCCCGATGAAGGGTGCGGATGGACTCCTGCTCGTCCTGGCCACCATAGGCGTGGCTCATCCCCATGCAGCCGAGCCCGACTGTCGAAACCGTAAGGTGAGGACCAAGTTTGCGCGTCTTCATCAGGTGATACCTTCTGTTTCGCACCATAGAGCCATACAGAAGTTCCTCGGTGCGGCTGGTGAGATCAAGATCGAATCGAGCCTAATGGCGGTTCCTGGTACCTCCCGCGATAAATCGGATGTCTGGACCTGCGGGGTGAGCGGACCCTTTCACGGCCGCGCCTAAAGGCTCAAGTTGACCCCGAGCGGACATTCGAAAAATGATACGCCAGTCTCCATACTGAAGCATGACCGTCGCATTTTCCACTGTTGCTAAAAGCGTCAGTGGGCTGTGCGCCAGGTAATCTGGTATAGTGCGGCGGAACGTTCCCATTGTGTGGAGACTAAGTGGGAGCTCTCTAACAGTTCGCTCTTCAGCCGCGGGTTGATCCCGTGACGGCAGGGCTCTCAGGGCAGAGCCGACACAATGGAAGATCGAAGCGGGAGATAGCGTCATGATGAAGGCTATCACATCCGTTGCCTTAGGCCTGACGGCCAGTCTCTTTGCCGGGAGCGCTTTGGCCCAGGCGACGCTGAGCAGTGTGCAGCAAAAGGGCTATCTGACCTGCGGCGCGAGCAGCGGCTCCATCGGCTTTGGCATGCCCGATGCCCAGGGCAACTGGACCGGCTTCGACGTAGACCTCTGCCGTGCCATTGCGGCCGCGATCTTCGACGATCCGACCAAGGTCCGCTTCATCCCGCTCAATGCCAAAGACCGGTTTACCGCGCTTCAGGTGGGCGAAGTGGATGTCCTGTCGCGTAACTCGACCCACACGATGTCGCGCGATACGCAGCTTGGCCTCGACTTCCCGGCCATCACCTACTTCGACGGCCAGGGCTTCATGGTGCGCAGGAAGCTTGGCGTCTCCTCGGCCAGGGAGCTGAGCGACAAGTCAGTCTGCACCCAGCAGGGCACTACGACCGAGCTCAACCTCGCCGACTACTTCCGTGCCAACAACATGAAGTATCAGCTCATCCTCTTTGCCACAGCGGACGAGGCCAAGAAAGCCTATGATGCCGGCCGATGCGATGCCTTCACGACTGATGTCTCCGGCCTGTATGTTGCCCGCTCCTGGGTCTCCAACCCTGATGAAGACCTCATTCTGCCCGAGATCATCTCCAAGGAGCCGCTTGGCCCGGCCGTTCGCCACGGCGACAACCAGTGGGGCGATATCGTCCGCTGGACCCACATGGCCATGCTGAACGCCGAAGAGCTCGGCGTGACCAAGGCAAATGTCGACCAGATGAAGACCTCCGACAACCCGGAGATCAAGCGCCTGCTCGGCACCGAGGGCAAGTTCGGTGAGGCCGTCGGCCTGACCAACGATTGGGCCGTCCGCGTCATCAAGCACGTGGGCAACTACGGCGAGTCGTTCGAGAAGAACGTCGGCGAAGGCTCGCGCCTGAAGATCAAGCGCGGCCAGAACGCGCTCTGGACCAAGGGCGGCCTGCAATACGGCCTGCCCATCCGGTAGCTCAGCAGCACCATCAGAGTACCGGATCCGTGAGCAACCTACCTCGCGCCCATCAGGCGTCCAGACATTCGCAATCGGTCGGATGCAACCTTTCCGGCTGTGGCTGGTGCCATCTCGTGGTAGCCTTCGGACAGCTCCCTCGAAGAGGTGGTCGCATGAGGCGGCGGGATATTGTTCAGCTCCTCTGCGCGTCGGCGCTGCTCTGTCCGACGTCGGCGGCGGCCCAAGCGCCTGGTCGGGTGCGGCGGGTTGGGTGGGTGGAAACCTGGACCCTCCTAGCGCGGAATGACTGGGGGGACGTTGCGGAACACCTCCGGCCGCTGGGCTGGACAAGAGGCGTCAACGTTCAAGTCGAGATGCACGTGGCCACAAGCCTTGCCCACCTGCCAGGACTGGCGCGAGAGGCCGTCGCGGCGCGCCCTGACCTCATTGTGACGAACGGCACGCCCGCAACGCTCGCCGTGCTTGCGGAGACCCGAAGCATCCCGGTGCTCTTCTTCGAGATCGCCGATCCGGCTGGCAACGGCATCGTTACCAGTCTCTCCCGCCCCGGCGGCAACGTAACGGGGTTCACAACCTTCGAGCCCGCGCTTGGGGGCAAATGGTTGCAGCTTCTCAAGGAGATTGATCCACAAGTGAAGCGAGCCGCAATCCTGTTCAACCCCGATACGGCGCACAATCGCGCTTCGCCCTTCGTGCGCGAGTTCGAGGCGGTAGCGGCCTCCCTCTCGGTTGAGCCGGTTCTGGCGTTCGCCCAGGATCCCTCTGGCATCGAGCCGGTGATTGCGGCTCTTGCCGTCGCGCCCGGCGGGGCTCTCCTGGTGCTGCCGGATGTCTTCACCTTTTCGCAACGGCGTTTGATCATCGATCTCGCCGAGCAGTATCGCGTGTCAGCGATCTATGGCAGCCGCTATATGGCAACGACAGGGGGCCTGCTCGCCTATGGTCCCACGACAGAGGGCCTTCACCAAGGCGTCGCCTCGTACATGGATCGCATCCTCAGGGGAGCAAACCCTGGCGAGCTGCCGGTTCAGGCGCCGACGCGGTACGAGCTTGTAGTCAATCTCGGGACTGCCAAGGCGCTGGACCTTACAATCCCACCAAGCCTGCTCGCGGCCGCTGATGAGGTGATCGAATGATCCGTCTCACCATCGCCTGCCTTGCCATCATGCTGTCCGTGGGCGGTGCGCAGAGCCAGATGTCAGGCCGAGTCTATCGCCTCGGGGTGCTCGCACTCAACCCACAATCAGTTGAGCGCGTCCAGGCCCTGACGGTTCCCGAGCTTGCAAGGCGCGGCTTCATCGAAGGGCAAAACCTCGTTATCGAGTCTCGCGTCGGCGATGTGGGACAGCTTCCCGGCCTGGTTCAGGACCTTCTGGCTCTGGATCCCGACGCCATCCTCGCCATCAACAGCACCGCCGTTGCCGCGATCCAAGCACGGACACGTTCGCTCCCGATCATCATGTTCGGGGGTGATCCGGTTGCCCAAGGCTTCGCAGTCAGCCTTGCCCGTCCCGAGGGCAACATCACCGGGATCACCATCGCCTCGAGGGAACTGGACACCAAGCGCCTGGACCTTCTCCACGAGACCATACCGGGAGTCCGGCGCATCGCGGTTCTGGTTCACCCAACAAGTCCCGGACTGGTAGCCCGCAAGCAGGAGATGCAGGCGGCTGCGGAGAGTGTCGGGGTCGAGTTGTCATTTGTCGAAGGGCCCCAACCACAGGGCTACGGGTCGGCAATCGCAGCCGCCCGTGCCAACGGCGCACAGGCCCTTGCGATCAATGCGGACTCACGCTTCAATCGCGACGCCGCGCTGCTCACGCGGATCGCGCTCGAGAATGGACTGCCGACGGTGTGCGAATGGGGCGAGATGGCCAACGAGGGCTGCCTGATCGGGTATGGACCCATCAATGCGGACCTGTACCGCCGCTCGGCCTACTACGTTGAGCGGATCTTCCAGGGTGCCGCGCCCGGTCAGACACCAATTGAGGGGCCCTCCCATCTGCGGCTGGTTGTGAACGCCAGGACGGCGCGTGCGCTGGGCATCAAAGTCCCGGAGATGCTGCTTCTCCAGGCCGATGAGGTGATCGAATAGGACCAGCTACCCGGTGAGAACGGAATCTAGGCGGCATGAGGCTTCTCATCGAAGGAGATCCCGAAGACCGGCAACTCGCCATCGTACCCCTTGAGAGGACGCGAGCCGAGTGGGATCAGGGCGCGCTTGCCCCTCACAGCCTCGGCAACTTTCGTATCCGCCAGGATTTCCTGATCGGCTGCCGATGCGCACAGTCTGGAGGCAAGGTTCACGACGCTACCGATGGCGGTGTAGTCGAACCGGCTCTCGTACCCGATCCGCCCGACCGTGGCAGGCCCCATGGCAAGCCCTACCCCGAACCCGATCCGGTGACCGCGCGCCCGCCAGCCGACGATCAACTCCTGCACACTCCGCTGCATCTCGGCCGCAAGATCCACAGCCCGGAGCGCGGGCTCTGCGACCGGTACGGGTGCATTGACGAGCACCATCAGCCCGTCACCTGAGAAGCTGATGAGGGTTGCAGCGTGCTTTGTGATGATCGTGCCGAGTGTCTCGTAATACTCGGACAGCACGCTCATCACCTCCTCGGGCGCTGCTCTCGCCGAGAAGGCGGTGAAGCCCCGCAGGTCGCAGAACACTGCTACGACCTCAGTGCGGCGGCCCTCGAGCACGCCGTCGTCACCTTTGCGGTCGACGAGTTCGGCCACCTGCGGTGCCAGGAACCGCCTGAGCTTGGCGATGCGCTCCTGCCGTTCCTGTGACACCGCCAAGTCGGCGGCCATGGTGTTGAAGCTGTCGGCCAGCCGTTGGAGCTCATCACCCGTTCGAATCTCGATGCGGTGGTCGAACTGCCCGGCGCCAATGCGCTCGGTGCCCTCCTCAAGCAGCCGGATCGGCTCGGTCATCCGGCGGGCAAGAGCAAAGGCGAGCAAGCCGGCGAGAGCGGCACCGGCGAGAAGAAGGCCTCCCGTCCGCCACAGGGCGGCATAGATAGGCCCGAACGCCTCTGAGAGAGGCTGCTCGACCACGACCGTCCAACCTGGACCAGCAACGGGCGCAACGGCCGCGGCAATGGCGTTGCCCTGCGCATCCCGGCTTGTTGCGACACCCGCACCGGCCCGCTCAACCGCTTCACGGATCGCCCGGAAGGGCGCCAGCGTGGCCTCATCCGCTCCGCGCAGGACAAGGCTGATGTCCGGATGGGCAATAAGCTGGCCCGGGCCGTCCAGCACGAAGGCGGAGCCCGTCTGCCCGACCTTGATGGACGAGATCACCTCCCAGATCAGCTTCAGGTTGACCTCGGCGACCACAACACCGACCGAGGGCCGGTTACCGGAGATCGCCACCGTCAGGTAAGGCTCTGACCCTCGGTAATAGCTGACCTCGCCGTACCAGATCCGGGCCAAGCGGGCGCCCGCCACAGGTGCTTCGGCGGATCGATCTGTGCGGCTCTCGGTCCGGTTCAGGCCGATGCGGGAAACGTAAAGGCGCTCTCGTCCAGAACCGTCGACCAGGGTGAGGCTGACGATGGCGGGCACCTGACGCAGCAGGCGCAGGGCATCGATGCGCCGCCGCTCGTCTGGCTCCTCGGTCCAGGGGAGTTGCACCAGCCAGCCAAGCTGACCGGTGATGCTGTCGATAAAGCCCTGGATCCTGGCTGCCGCGGACCTCGCCTCGACACCGAGCAATTGGTCGAGCCTCGCACGCTGGTCGCGGTAGCCGAGCCAGGCCTCACTGACACCGTTGGCAGCGAGCGGAATGACCACGGCCAGGAACAGCACGAGAAAGTACTTGCGGAAGAGGCCACGAAACCGGAGACGTTGTCCGCTCATGGCCCATGCTCCTCAGTCGATTCCGTCAGCAGCGGGGTGGAGTAAGTCCGGCGGAGACCGGGCATCCCAAGCGACTGCTGCCGACTCCGGCGCCCGGGCGGTCTGTACTATCGTCATTCAATCACCTCGTCAGCTTGTGAAAGCAGCGATGGCGGCACGGCGAGACCAAGCGCCTTCGCCGTCTTGAGGTTGATCCCCAGTTCAAAATTGGTTGGTTGTTGTACGGGCAATTCAGCCGGCTTAGCATCCCTGAGGATCTGACCGGCATAAAGCCCAATGACGCGAAAGAAGTCGGCAAAGTTCGATCCAAAGGATATCAGACCGCCGGCTCGGGCAAATTCACTTCGGAAATACAATGTCGGGATCGCTTCTTGGGCCGCCAAGGCGATGAGCTGATCTGCACGTGCGAACAGAAACGGATCGGCTGCAATGAGAAGCGCGTCCACCTGCTTCTGCTTCAGGCCCTTAAAGGTAAGGTCGACCTCACGGTCGGTGCTGGCGCTCAGGATTTCGACGCGGTGCCCGCGCGCAGCGGCCTGGACCTCACTTGACTCGATCAAGGTCGCTGGATTGGTCGGGTTTACGAGGAGGCCGAGGGTGGACGCTCTGGGAAGCAGCTCGTGCAGAAGCTCCAGCCGTTTCGATGCAGCCTCGATGAAGAGCGCTGTGATCCCGGTGAGTTTGCCGCCCGGCTGGTTGAGGCTGTCGACAAGCCCGACTTTCACCGGATCATCAGCGGTCGTAAAAACAACTGGGATTGTCTGGGTCGCAGCCTTCGCGGCACTCGCCGCAACCGTGCCGCCGGTTGAGACCAGGACCGCAACCGGCTTCCGAACAAGTTCGGCTGCCATTACGGGCAACCGATCATATCGTCCTTTCGCCCAGCGATATTCGATTGTTACATGGTGACATTCAACGACCCCCGTTTTGGCAAGGCCCTTGTGAAACGCTGTCAGGAGCGACGCATCGACATCGCTGGACCGGCTGCTCAGGAACCTGATCACCGGTACTGCTGGCTGTTGCGCTCGCACTGCAAGCGGCCAACCGGCTGCGACGCCCATGAGTGAGATAAACTCGCGCCGCTTCATTCGATGATCCCGAAGTCAGGTCAGCAGAGTCCATCCTACGCTAGACGAGTAGGTTTGACGAGGACAGCTCCATAGATGGCCTTCCGCGAAATCATAGGAAGCATTTCATGTGCGAGGCTCCTACTCGATGACCTCGTCAGCCCGCGCAAGAACGGCAGGAGGCACGCTAAGCCCGAGCGCCCGTGCCGTTTGCATGTTGACGGTCAGCTCGAACCGAACCGCCTGATCAATTGGCAACTCAGCAGGATTGGCCCCTCGCAGAATGCGATCGATGTAGCCCGTCGACCGGCGCAACGCGTCCCGAAGATCCGGGCCGTAGCTCATCAACCCGCCGCGTTCGGCATTCTGCCGGAACGTAAAGATCGTCGGCAGTTTGTGCTTGAGAGCGGCCTTGGCCAGCGGCCCCCCCTCTTTGACCGCAAGTGTCGAGGGGACAACCACAACTCCCGAGACCTGGGCCTTCGCCAGCGACGCGAAGGCCGGATCGTAGTCGTCCTCCCCTCGCGCTTCTGCACGGTGGAGTTCAACGCCAAGAGTTGCCGCGGCCTTATCAAGAGCATCAAGAGCGGCAAGATGGGACGGAAACGCCGGGTTCCAGAGAACGCCGACACGCTTAGCGCCCGACAATATCTCGTCCAGGAGTTCCAGGCCCTTGGTTGCCATTTCAGTGATCAGCAGCGCGACACCGGTCACATTGCCTCCGGGCCGGGCGAGGTTTGCCACGTGACCGACGGCGAGCGGATCGGCGTGAATGGCGAAGACGATCGGAATGGTGCGGGTGACAGACAGGGCCGCCTCGACCTGGGCCGAGTCGGGGGCATAGATCAGATCCACGCCCATCTTCACGAACTCCGCCGCGTGCTGGGCATGGAGCTCCGGGTTCCCTCTCGCCCAGCGCCACTCGATGATGATAGTTTGCGCCTCAATCCAGCCGAGATCGCGCAGCCCGTCGGGAATGGCTTGCGTGGCTGCGGTCAGAGCAGTCCCAAGGACACCGATGCGAGGGATTCTGCCACTGGTCTGTGCCAAGACGCCGGAAGGCTTCAGGAGACAGGCAGAGGCTACACCAAGAGCGAATGTTCTCCGGTTGATCATCCCATCCTCCCGTACAGTTACGCGGTACGAGGTAACTCCACCCCGATCATCCTGGAGATCGGGACAGGACTTATCCTATCCCAAGCAGCATTGGCTGACCAGCAGGACGGTTCCATAAAGGCAATCAGGCGCAATCCGCGGCGATCTTCTCCTGTCCTGACTTCATCTCAATTTGGCAGCTCACGACAGACGAGACGAACGGGCGTATGCTGGAACGAGACCGTAAGGTGTCCTGATGAGGCGGCGCGATCTCATCGTCGGCGAATTCCTCGCCACGAGCTTCTCAACGCGGATCTCGGCGCAGACGAAGGATCGCGTTCGGCAGCTCCTGCTGATTGGGTATGCTTGGTCCGATCGATTGACCGCTGACGCGGCCTCACTGCGCTGGTCCGTCTTCCTGAATGAACTCCGCCATCACGGCTACGTGGCCGGAGTAAACCTCGCTGTGAGCTGGTGTGAAGGTGTGGAGGACTGGGAACCACCGAGGGATGAGTGGGCAGAGGTGATGGACGACATTCGCCGGCTCTCGCCGGATGTCATCGTGACCACCTCGCATGGCTGGGCGCGTGATTTGAATGCCGTGATCAGAACGATCCCCATCGGGTTGCGTCGCAAATTTGGAGCAGGGATGCGAAAACGGCCGACGCTCCGTCACAGGTTCAGGCGGCAAGCAGATCGAACTGCTCTGCCAGTGAAGGCTGCGGATTGCGGGTATACTTCGCCTGTCCTTTCCGCATCATGTGAACCATCTCGATGCCGCCCAAGATCGTCCGAGCGGATGCCATCGACTTGAACCCGAGCATCGGGCGAATGCGCCGCTTGACGGCGCGATGATCCTGCTCAATGCGATTGTTGAGGTAGGCACTTTGACGGATCCGGATGGGCTTCTGCTTGCGTCTCGATCGATCCTGGAGCCGACTTGTCGTATCGCATGATAGAATGGCTTCTCTGTTCGTCTGGCTGCCGTCGATGACAATCCGCTCGGGCCGAGCATGGCGATTGAGCGCCTTTCGCAAGAACCGCTTGGCCGCTGCCAGGTTGCGTCGCTCGCTGAACCAGAACTCGACCGTGTCACCATTGCTATCGATGGCCCTGTAGAGGTACGTCCAACGCCCACGCACCTTGATATACGTTTCGTCCACGTGCCACCTCCTGGTGACAGCTCGCTTTCGGCGGTTGAAGCGCTCCAGCAGTTCGGGCGAGTACCGGACAACCCAGCGATGCACGGTCGTGTGATCAACGCCGATGCCGCGCTCGGCCATCATCTCTTCCAAGTTCCGGAGGCTGAGATTGTAAGCGAGATACCACCGCACACAGAGCAAAATCACCGATCGATCAAAATGCCTGCCCTTGAACACGCCGCCCTCCGTCCCTGAACCCGGGGAGCAGTAGCCGAAACTCTGAAACAATAAGTTTGCGACGGATCCGGTTATTCTAATGCGTCTATAGATCCATGCGGGAACGCTACCGAAGTAGCCAGTGATACCAAGAACGCCCGGAGCTAGGATGGAGCAACACTAAGCGTTGACTGGCATCTCATGCAATGGGAAGGGCCGATCCATGAGGGTGATAGCAACAGTATTTGTCTTCCTTGGCTTAACTGTCTCGAGCCACGCCGTGTCGGCGGCTGGCCCTGGAGCATCGAGTTGCCTGAGGTTCGCACTCGATTATACACGGATGCCCCGTTTGGAAGAGCAGTACTTCGTCTGGGCTCAGGGATATATGAGCGCCATTATGATGATGGCTCCAAGCGGCATGGACGATGATCTCAACCTCCTACCTGCGTCATACCCGAAGGAGAGACAGATGGCGTGGATCCGGAGTGTATGCGCCCAGGATCCGCAGAGATCTTATAGTCATGCCGTCCGGGCTCTCTACCGTCACCTTGGTGGCAGAACTCTCGATTGATCCCGACCGCAAAGCCGCTTCCAGCAGAGGGCCTCGTTAGCGGGGGGATGTCACATTAAGGGGTCAACGCAAGAAGAGATACGAGAACCTGGAGGACATGCCGGACGAGGAGTGGAGCTACACGTTCCGCACCAACATCGAGGCCATGTTCCACCTCGCTAAGGCCGCCGTCCCCCACATGAAGCCCGGATCCTCCATCATCAACACGACGTCGATCCAGTCGGACAAGCTGAGCCCCATGCTCCTGGCCTATGCGTCCACCAAGGGCACCGTCTCCAACTTCACGGCAGGCCTGGCTCAGATGTTGGGCAGCAAGGGCATCCGGGTCAACGCAGTTGCACCGGGGCCGATCTGGACACCCTTGATCCCCTCCACCATGCCGGATGAGAAGGTGAAGAGCTTCGGCCAGGACACGCCGCTGGGCCGTGCCGGCCAGCCCAAGGAGCTGGCTGGCATCTACGTTCTGCTGGGTTCCGACGAAGGCAGCTACATGACCGGGGGCATCTACGCCGTCACCGGAGGTACCCCGCTGCTGTAGGAGCAGGGTCACTCCTTGGCCGGCGGCCTGTGAGTTGGCCGCCGGGCAGCCTCTCACTCAGGGATAGCAAGCGGGAACCAGAGGAAGGTCTGGGGTGTTTCGTCCTCCCGCCGCTTCGGCTCCTCCTTCCGGAAACCTCCCTTTGCCAAACCAGTTGCGCTTCCTCGTTGCGGAGAGTGAGCCGCCGCAAGCCCGTGAAACCCGTCGTGAGAATGTGGGGCGCAGCTCCGGCGAAACCTACATCGACACCTTGCGCTTTCTCGCACCTGGGGCTGTCTGCCATCGGGTGAAGCCTGCGGACAGAGGTGCCGCACTGCCCGATCAAGCAGAGCTTCAGAGCTATGATGCGGTGTTTGTGACAGGCTCGCCGCTTCACCTCTACCAGGACACGCCCGAGACACGCCGCGAGGTTGACCTGATGCGAGCCGTGTTCGAAGCGGGTGTCCCATCCTTCGGATCCTGCGCCGGCCTACAGGTCGCCACGGTGGCGGCCGGCGGAGCGGTTCGTCCCAGCCGCAGGGGACGGGAAGCAGGCTTTGCCCGTCGCATCACGCTGACGGAAGCAGGGCATCGCCATCCGCTTCTTGCGGGCAGGCCCGCCTCGTTCGACGCTCCGGCGTTCCACTCCGACGAGGTTGACACGTTGCCGGATGGCGCGACGTTACTGGCCTTCAACACAGTCACCGAAGTGCAAGCGGTTGAGATCCGGCATGGACCGGGAGTGTTCTGGGGCGTGCAGTACCATCCCGAGCTTGACCTGTATGAAGTAGCGGGAGCCCTGCGGCGTCAGGGTGATGAACTTGTGAGCGAGGGATATGCGAGCAGCCCTGAGGCTCTTGAGACGTACGCTTCCATGATCGGAGCCCTTCATCAGGCTCCTGATCGCAAGGATCTCGCTTGGGTTCTTGGACTGGATGAGCAGGTCACGGAGGTGGAGTGCAGCTTGACAGAGCTGCGCAACTTCATTCGGTTCGTAATCGAAGGGCGGTGACTGCCCGCGAGAACTGCGCTCAGGATATGGCGCTATTCTGCTGCTGCCAGGCGCTCCTTCCGTGAGAGTCCCCTTATAGCACCAGGATGACCTTATCCGGATTTCTGGATCGCTGGCGCAAGCCGACCTTCAGTTGGCCCGCTCAAGGTTACGCTTTGACCCATCTCGGACCTTCCGGGCGCTGGCCCATAATCGGCTCAGTTCTGGCTGACCCGGCGGCGTGACCCAACGTTCCAAGCTACTGCGTATGCTCTGATGGAGGTCATCTTCGAGGGAAATACGCGC
>JAESFL010000401.1_pt1 | contig 33056 bp, 27 predicted proteins | sample 9269401 | NCBI WGS metagenome assembly JAESFL01 (sample SAMN14506025, study PRJNA617098) | algae metagenome | isolation source: Gloeocapsa sp. UFS-A4-WI-NPMV-4B04 and co-occurring heterotrophs from desert... | place: USA: Utah | collected 2006-10-01 | reverse complement strand
TGAACAACCGCTCCATGGGCCTCGACAGCGAGTGCGACCTCGCCATCGAAGCGACAAACGAGGACGAGCGCCGGACGATTGCCGCCTTGAGAGACCGGCTTCTCGCGGAGCATTTGGAGACGCGGCCGGAGATCTTCGCCGAGGTTCTGGAGGGATCAGGCGGGTCCGTCATCCGGGCCATTGACCAGCTCAACACGGGAGCGCGGGGCCTGCGCGCCTTCGGAGCCATGGCTGATGAGGGACCGGATGCACCGGCACCGGGAACAGGCCTCCTGGATCCGCTGGAACCCTTCGAACCGCTTTCGCTCTTCCGGCGTCGCAAGAACTGACGTCTAGGCCTTCAAAGCACGGTGAGCGCCTCTTTCGTAGCCTGAACCCTTGCCCCGCAAGACCAGTTCGGTGACGGCAAACAGAATGCCTCCTAAACCAAGTGGCGCAAGAAAGTAGACAAACCTGAAGACCAGGAGCGGACCGATCAAATCGTCCCGCGGCAGAAGATACATGACGACGCTCTCGATCACGCCAAGACCTCCCGGAACATGGCTGACCAAAGCCGTCGCATTCGCGATCACATAGACGGATGCTACGCCCAGATACGCCACGTCTGCCACGGCCGCGAGGGTCTGGTGAAGGCAGGCAGCCACGAAGGCGAAGTTGATAGACCCGATCAGGACCTGTCCGACGGCGAGCCGGAAGGTCGGGATCTCGAGCGACCAGCCCCGTATCCGCAACGACCTGCGTACAAAAATGGACAAGGCTAAATAGATCGCCGAAACCACAAGGCAGCCCATGCCCAAGGCAATGATGACCGGATGGGTCAGCCCTGTAATCTCCACGGCCAGTTTGGGGCGCAGGAGCAGGGCTGCTCCGCCCAGGGTCAAAAGGCCGAGGCCGACAGTAACCCCGCAGAAGACGATGACCCTCGCCACCTCGCCTGCATCGAGCCCCCAGCGGCTGTAGAAGCGATAGCGCACTGCACCGCTGCTCAGAGCAGCCAATCCAATATTGTGGCCGACGGAGAGAGCCGTGAAGGAGGCCAGAGCCGCCTTCGGATAAGGCAGCGGCTTGCCGACATAACGCAGAGCCAGATAGTCGAAGAAGGTTAGGCACACATAACTTGCTGTGGCAAAACCAGCGGCACCCAGGAGCCTAGAGATTGGAACGGCTGTGACGGCGGCAATCAACTCGTCCAGGCTGTAGCGGCTGAGTGTGCGGTATAGCAGAAGAGCCGCCAAGCCTATGGCAGCCGCAGCAATCAGATACTTCCAGTTCCGCATCCCTTCTCCTCATTGGCGTAGTGCCGCAGCAGCGAACGGCCACGCTCATGAACCTCAACGCAATAGCAGGGCCTGCGATCCGTCAGATAGCTCCGTGATGCACCTCAACCGTGGGCGTGGGCTAGGCCCGCCTGGTGCGCCTTGCCGTGAACGATGTGGAATTCGACCAGAAGCGGGAGGTGATCCGACGCAATGCGGGCCAAGGGCGTCCTGATGGTTTCAACCCGCTGGACGGCAATCCCGCGGCTGATGAAGACATGGTCGATGCGCAGCATCGGCAAGCGCGACGGAAAGGTCGCCCGTGGCGTGGGGGTTCTCGCCAGTGCCTGCGCATCCCAGAGATGCCCCTTGAGGCGCTGGTAGGCACGCGAGCGCGGCGTGGCGTTGAAGTCTCCCAGCAGGATCACAGGCTCCCGGCAGGCCTGATGGCCGAGCCAGTGCGGCCCCAGCAGGGCATTCACCTGGGCAAGCCGCTCGTGGCGGCGCAGGCCCAGATGGGTGTTGATGATCTGGATATCGGCGCCTCCAAGATTGACCGACGCCCAAAGAGCCCCTCGCGGCTCCAGGCGCGGCTTTCCGGCCAAGCCCGGCAGAGCTTCCGCCTTGACGAGCTTCGAGGGTCTATGGGTTAAAATCGCGTTGCCGTACTCCTCTTCGAGCACCCTCATGCTGGCATGGAAGTGCGCATGCATCCCCAGCGCTTGGGCGATCGCGTGAGCTTGGTCGACCCCGCCCGTTCTGACCCGCCCCACATCGAGTTCCTGCAGCGCCACGATATCGGGTTCGTACGCTGCAATCACATCGGCGATGCGCATAGGGGATAGACGTCCGTCCGTGCCAAGGCAGCGGTGTACGTTGTAGGTCAGGATTCGCGGCACTTGGCCCCCTTTGGGAGACCTCCGGGAGGAGCGCTCGGCCCCGTCGGCGGTTCCTATGCAGTTGGAACCAGAACTCCTATCCAAGGGGCCTGGATCCATCCAAGCTCGGCTTTTTGACAGGCGTGAGCGCAGGGCATCAGCAGCAGCCCGACAGCCAAGCTTGAGGGATCTGGAGAGATGAGACCTTTGAAAAGGAACAGGGACCGTGCGTACATCCGGCAACGGTCCCCGCCTCCTCGACCGGCTGCAGCGGCAACCGGATTCAGCCATCATAGCCCAGTCGCGGGAGACCGGATCAGAGAATACGAGGTAGGAAGCCTCACCCTGTCGGGGGCCGGATGTCCGAAAGGGTGCGAGAAGCCCTGCCCACAGAAGAGGCCAGGTCCAGGAAAAAAGGATTCCCGCTCCTGCTCCGGCGCGCTATGGCATGCCCATGGTAGGCAGTTGGAGCTGACATGTCCGAGATGTTCTCTCTTCAGAAAGACAAGATTCGCGTTCTCTTGCTTGAGGGAGTGAACCAGAGTGCGGTCGATCTGATCAAGGCGGCGGGCTACACCAACCTGACCCACCTCAAGACCGCGCTCGACGAGGACGAGCTCATCGAAGCCCTGCAGGGGATCCACCTCCTGGGTATCCGCTCCCGCACCCAGCTGACGAGCAGGGTTTTGCAATCCGCCAACCGGCTGATCGCCGCCGGCTGCTTCAGCGTCGGCACGAATCAGGTCGATCTGGAGGCTGCCCGGCAGGCCGGCATTCCCATCTTCAACGCTCCGTTCTCCAACACCAGGAGCGTGGCCGAATTGGTGATCGGGGAAATCGTCATGCTCCTGCGGCGCACCTTCCCCAAATCCACCGCCGCCCATGACGGCCAATGGGACAAATCCGCGACGGACAGTCACGAAGTTCGGGGCAAGACGCTCGGCATCGTCGGCTATGGCAATATCGGATCGCAGCTCTCCTATCTGGCGGAAGCCATGGGCATGCGCGTCATCTTCTTCGATCAGAGCGACAAGCTCCGTCACGGCAATACGGAACCTGCCGACAGCCTGCGTGGCCTGCTGAGCCAGAGCGATGTCGTCAGCCTGCACGTGCCGGAGACTCCAGCAACGCACGGGATGATCGGCAGAGCAGAATTGGCCGCGATGAAGAAGGGTGCCTACCTCATCAACAACAGCCGGGGCACGGTGGTCGACCTCGACGCATTGGCCGAGGCTTTGCGGAACGGCCACCTGCGCGGAGCTGCCGTCGATGTGTTTCCCGTAGAGCCGGCCTCCAACAAGGAGCCTTTCGTCACGCCGCTGCAGGGCCTCGACAACGTTATTCTGACACCTCATATCGGCGGATCGACCGAGGAGGCGCAGGAGCGCATCGGTGCCGAAGTCGCCAAGAAGTTGACCGATTATTCCGACGTGGGCACGACAGTTGGGGCTGTGAATTTCCCGCAGGTCCAGCTGCCATCCCGCACTACAGGCACCCGCTACATCCATGTGCACAGAAACGTGCCCGGGATGCTCGGCCGCCTGAACAATGCCTTCTCCCACCGCGGGCTCAACATTACGGCTCAGCACCTGCAGACCGATGGTGAAATCGGTTATGTGGTGATCGAAGTGGAAGGCCGGCCCGAGCAAAGCAGGGAAACGCTGCAGGAGATCCGTGCGCTGGAAGGGACCATTCGCGCCCGGCTTCTCTACGCACGTGGGTAATCGGCATACGGCGACGCGGAAGGCTCGATGCCTGAGACGACCTTCATGGAGCATTCGTGTTCAAGGCATGATACCGTCGAGTGCGTCATCTCTCCGGGAGATCGGAGTACTCTCCCGAGCGAAAGCAGGACCGTGATTGCCGGTGTTCAGGTGAAGTTACGTCGTTTCATGCAGCAGGCAGCGACCAGGCTCGCCCGCACAATCGGGCTTCCTCGTATTGTTGCAGACAAAAAGGAAGCTGTGCTCGGGGAGCCTTTGGCTTCGAATAAACATCTTGAGCCGATCGAGAACGATCAATCCTCACCCCCATCTCCAGGGATGCATCAATCCCTCGAGTCCTCATCGACTGATGACGAAGGCAATTCCCGGTCAACCATTCATCCCCAATTGGAACGCTTCAGCGACATGAACACCTCCGTCGATACCCTGGCTGAGCAGATGCTGACTCTCGTCGAGATCGTCTCAGCCCAGGAAAGAGACATCAAAGCGCTCAAGGAGCAGTGCCGCGTCCTGGAGGAGCATGACCAAGCGATTGCGGTCGCGTTCTCGACGTTTTTTCACGTTCTCTCGGCAGGACGTGTGGCGAAACTGAGTGAGATTGCCACCATCCTGAACCACATCAGCAAGGTCGCCGAGCAGGAAGGACGTCCGGCGGCATCCATCAAGTTCCTCCAGGACTTGGCCGGCATGCTCCCTGAGGACCATCGCTGATCTCGCTCCTACCTCTGCTTCCATGGGACTGTATGCTTAAATCCCTTAGAAAGGATGCCGAGTTTAAGCATCTGTTAACCCTGCTGTTTCAGACTTCGTGAACTGCCGCAATGGTGCCGCTGATCGTGTCTGTCTGACACTAGGTCTATCCCCTCGTTGTCTTTGACTACCGACAGGCCAGAAGGCGAAGGAAGCTGGTGATGTCGACGGACAGGGCAGGAGCAACGATCGAGACCGCGATCGCAGGGCATGTCGCCAGCGTCTTTGAGCAGGGTGGCCAGGCAACCGCCGTCGTGCAGATCCGCCGCCGCATCACGGACGATTTTGTGCCGGTTGGGCTGCAAACCGAGCAGGACAATCAGCCTCCGGCGCTCGTCGCCCTGCACCGTCGGATTGTCAAAGCCTTTGCGCCCCTAGAGAGAGCTTACGACACTCCTGATCGAGTCTCGGACCTGGCGGAACTCAGAGGACACCTTGAGCGGCAGCGCGGCTCCCGGCCTGTGATCGAGCAGAAACATCTTCTCGACTATGCCAAGAACCAGCTCCTCATCGAACGGCAGCAGCTTTTCCTGAAGAACGAATTCACTGAAGGATTTGGGCGCATCGAGGCATGGATCCTGTCGATTGCGTTCCTGACCCTGGTGCTTCAGAACGTCGTCAGCATTCTCTGGGCGCTGCCTCTCCTGACATTGAGCATCGGCAGAGCCTGGTATCTCGACAGGCAATGCAAGCGCCGCCTCGGAAAGATTGCGGAGATCGACAGCCTGATCGGGCGCATTGAGCATGTCCCTTGAGGGGCAGCGGCTTCACGAGCGGTCGAGAACGGCCGACGCGATCGCAATATCCTGAACCGCAAGCCCCGAGAATGTCGACACCGTCACCTCCTCAGCTGCGGTTCGACCCTTAGCCGTTCCGGAAACGATTTCACCCATCTCGACGATGCGGCTCATGGCCTCGTCATCACCCCGAATAGCGTGCCAGAGCTCTCCTCTTGATCGGCCCTGTGCTCTGCTATCCGTGACGACGAGATCGGCTCGCTGGATGATTGCCGAGTCCAGTTCCTGCTTGTCGGCACTGTCCGCGCCAATTGCCGTGATGTGGGTGCCGGGCTGAAGGTCGGACCATTGCAGGAGCGGCTCCGGGCTTGCAGTTGCGGTGACGATCAGGCGGCAGCGGAATGCGACTTCGGCCGGCGAACGCGCTGCCTCGACGATGAAGCCCCTGTCCTGCATTCTTTCAGCATAAGCGTCCCGACGTTCCGGATTGCGCCCCCAGAACACGATATTTCGACATGGCCGGGCCGCTTGGAGGAGTTGAACTTGCAACTCCGCCTGAATGCCGGTCCCGAGCACACCGATTGCATCAATTCGCTCGGGAGCAAGGTACTTGGCCGCAACGGCTCCCGCGGCTGCGGTGCGCAGATCCGTCAGCCGCCCACGATCATTGAGCACGGCTGCCAGCTCTCCCGAATCTTTCTTGAAGACGAGCAGAAGGCCGTCGCTGCTGCTCAAGCCTCGTTCGGGATTGTTCCAGAAGCCTGATGCGATCTTGACCACATAGGTATTGCCAGACTTCAGGTAGCCATACTTGATGTGGACCTCGCCCGGCGGATCCTCGAACAGGAGTTCACCAGGCGGTGGAACCACGGCCTCGCCGCGGGAGAAGGCTGCGAAGGCTTGTTCCATCAGGCGCACGAGATCGAGCCCCTTCAACCGCTGCTCGATCTGCGACGGATTGAGAAAAGTGATCGGACCTGCGGCAGCCATGGCACTTATCCTTGACCGTTCAGAACAGAGAAAATTTTGTCACGATCGAAGTTCGCTCCGCAGAGCACAACCACGTTTCTTTGACCTCTGCAGCGTTCCGCCACTTTAAGGAACCCGGCCAAGGCAAGAGCCGCCGCACCCTCGACAATCTGGTTCTCCTTGAAAGCCAGATCCCGAAGAGCACTCGCGATCTCGCCTTCCGTACAGGTGACGACCTCATCGACAACCGAGACTGCGAGCGGCAGCGTGATGCTGTCCTCATCCATGCCTCCGGCGACGCCATCCGCTAGCGTGTCGTGATGATCGGTTTCGACGACGCGTCCGGCCATCATGGATACCGCCAGAGCCGCCGAATTCTGGGCTGCCACGCCGTAGACCCGCGTCCCGGGACTGAAGCTCTTGAGCACGGCCCCGATGCCGCCGATCAACCCGCCTCCGCCCATGGAGATGAAGATGTTGTCGATGCCCTCTGACTGCTCAAGCAATTCGAGCCCGATGGTACCCTGCCCGGCGACGATCTCGGGGTCGTTGTAAGGCGACACATAGACGAGACCTCGGGATGCCGCTTGCTCCTGCGCGTGAAGCTCCGCCAAGCCGCTCTCCGCGCCATGCAGAACGACCTTCACGTTGTAGGCGCGGATGCGCTCGAGCTTGGCCTTGGCGACGGTTTCAGGCACTACGACGGTGAGTGCCTGACCGATGGACGCAGCCGCTTGTGCCGACGCAATGCCATGATTGCCGGATGATGCTGTGATGACTTCGCGGTCGATGCCGAGCGACGTCATCTTGCTGGCAGCGCCGCGGATCTTGAAGGAACCGGTGAGCTGGAAGTTCTCGGCCTTGAAAGAGAGCGACGAACCGGTGTCCCGGCCGATCTGCCGCGACGGGAGCAAGGGGGTCTCGTAGATGTGATTGCGAATCCGCTGGCGTGCCTGCACCGAAAGGGCGGCAGCCTCGAGAACGATGCTGATCATGGCATTACTCCGTCCGTCATCCTGGCCGCTCTTTCACATAATCTCGCAAGGATTACGGCAGAGCATTCGATCAGCCTGGCGAACTGGTCGATGATGATGTTCTCGTCAGGTGAGTGGAGCATGGCTCCGTGGTGGGTGAGACCGAGGCCAACAATTTCTGCACCAAGCTGCTCGACGAAGGGATGGGCCGTCCCTGATGCCGGAGAACTCGGTTGCACGATGACCGATTGCCCGAAATACGCCTCGAGAAGCTCTTTCACATCCTGAACGAACCAGTGATCGGTCGCAGAGCGGACCGGCTTCACATTAGCATCATGAACAATGAGCTCGATATCCTCGAAGCCATTCCTGTCGAGATGCACGCGCAGAAGCGTCACGACATGCTGCGGGTCCTGATCGGGCACCAGGCGCAAATCGATCTTGACCGCGCCCTCTGCAGGCAGAACGGTCTTTGCGCCTTCCCCTGCATAACCGCCCGAGAAGCCGTTGACATTCATGCAGGGCTCGAAGTTGACGGCACGGTAGAAATTCATGGCATCAATACCGTCGAGAAGCCGCTGCGCGCCTGTCGCATCCACCAAGCTGTCAAGCGAGTAAGGAGGAGCCGACGCCAGTTTGCTGTCGCTGGCAGCAGGCTGCCGGACGGCATCGTAGAATCCGTCGATCAGGATCCGCCCTGACTTGTCGCGGAGGGATGCCGTTGCGGCTGCGAGCCGCCACAGCGGATTGTCGAAGACGGCGCCGAGGCTCGAATGGAGATCCGCTTTTGCCGTTCTGGCACGCAGTTCAACCGCCATCACGCCCTTGAAGCCGCAGAGAACGATCGGCCGCCCGCTTGAATCGATCTCGCCATATTCCCACCAGCAGACATCGACCGCCTGGCCATCGAAACGCCGCTTCAGGAAGGCTTCGAGGGAGGGGCTTCCGATTTCCTCCTCGCCATCGACGAGCCAGATGAGCCTGAACGGCAAAGGCCCAGGATGCTGCTCCCGGAACAGGCGCCAGCCTGCGAGGCGGCTGATGAATTCTCCCTTGTCGTCGGCAACGCCACGCCCGTACCAGCGACCGTCCCGCTCGGACATCTCGAAGGGAGGAGAGTGCCACAGCGATACCGGGTCCTCGGGCTGAACGTCGTAATGATTGTAGATCATGACCGTCAGAGGACCGCTGCCGATCTCGCCTATGACGAACGGACCCACGTCTCCCGGCTGGATCTCCGTATCGAAGCCTGCCTCGGCCAGCAGATCGCGGACGGCCTGGGCGCACTCGACAAGCTTTTCGCCGCGCGCGCTGACGGATGGAATAGCGACGAGGCAGCGAAGCTCTTCGCTTGCCCTCACCAGATGATCATGCGGCAGCATCGCCCTGCCCTTGACTTAGGCCAAGCCGTGGCGGGCAAGGAAGGTGTCTAGACGAGCGAGCCCTTCCACGAGGTGATCGGATTTCACCCCGATGCCAATCCGGATGTGGTTCTCGATCCCGAACCAGCTCCCGGCCACCACGAAGACGCTTTCCTCTTCCCGAAACGCATTGGACAAAGCCTCCGAGGGCATGTCGAAGTCATAATGCAGGAAGGCCATGCCGCCGGCCGCGGGACGCTGCCACGACCAGCGGTTCCGTTTCTCGATCCAGCTTTGGATGATATCCGCATTTTCGCGCAGCAGAGCGCGCCCCCGTGCCAGGATGCGCTCCCGGTTCTCCGGCGCCATCACGGCGGCGCCGAGGATCTGGCTGAGGATTCCGCTGCCGATGGTAGTGTAATCCTGCCGCTTGGCAGCCTCCTCGACGACCTCTTCAGGACCGACGATCCAGCCGAGGCGCAACCCCGGACAGGCGAATGATTTCGACAGGCTGCTGGTGACGATGACGCGGTCGTAGCGTCCATAGAAGGTTTCCGTCTCCGCACCGTCAATCTCGCCGCCGCGGTAGATCTCGTCGACCATGAGCCAGGCTCCGGCCTGGCGCGCGGTCTCCAGCAGAACCTCGCGGCTGCGGGGCGAGAGAACGGCGCCCGTGGGATTGCCGGGATTGGTCACGGCGATCAGCTTCACGCCAGTCGCGGCTCGTGCGAGCGCATCCGGATCGATCTGCCATCCGTGATCCGGCAGAAGGGGCAGCCGCTGAACATTCATGCCGAGAGCGCGTCCGAGGCCATCGACCTGCATAAAGTTGGGAACCGCGAAGAGCACCTTGTCGCCCGGATCCACCATGGCCATGAGGGCGATCATCGTCGCCTCCGAGGAACCGTTGGTTACCAGAACATTGGAGGCTGATGCGCCCGGATACCAGCTCGCAATCGCAGACCGCAGATCCGGCCGGCCATCCGTCCAGCCATAGCCGAGCGGCAGCCGCAGAAGCGCCTGCGCGGCGTCCGCCGGCATGATCTCCTCGATGGTGCAGGGATGCACGCCGCTTTCTGTCAAATTGATCTCGACGCCGTTCTCGAAGAGCGTCTGGTTCCGTTCCATGAGAAAGGTATCGAACTGCACGATGGCTCCAATCGGTGAATGACGCGCTCCGGCGCCGGATGGACCCGGACCATGGCAGGAGAGAATTTGAACCGTCAAGTCCAATTTGGACTTTCTTGTCTAAATCTATGATGCTACAGAGCCGCAATATCTCGCTCAGCCTCACGGAGATCCCATGAAAATCGAAGAGTTCACGCTCGAGCGCATTCAGTCGCTGTATGAGAACACGGTCGAGTACAACCTGTCCGACAGCGGCGTACATCCCTATTCCCTGCGTGAACTCCTGACGCCTGCACAGCAGGAACAGCTGCTCGATGTGGAGTTGGGCTACGGCTGGACGAACGGGCGCGTGGAGCTGCGGCAGGCCATCGCCAGGCTCTACAGCAACCGGACAGATGACGAGGTGATCGTCACCAACGGATCGGCCGAGGCGAATTTCCTGATCGTGATGTCCCTTCTCGAACCGGGCGACGAACTCGTCGTGTTCGTTCCGAATTACCTGCAGATCTGGGGCTGGGCGCGAGCCATTGGAGTGACCGTCAAGGAGGTTCTTCTCCGGGAAGAGCTGGGATGGACTCCCGATCTCGACGATGTGCGCAAGGCCGTGTCTGCCCGCACGAAGATGATGACGATCTGCAACCCGAACAACCCGACAGGCAGCGTCCTGTCGCGCGAGACCATGGACGGACTCGTGGCCATTGCCCGCGAGCATGGGATCTATCTGCACGCGGATGAGGTCTACAAGGGAGCGGAACTGGAGCAGGACGAACCTCCGAGCTTTGCCGATCTTTATGAGAAGGCCATCATCACCAGCGGTCTCTCGAAAGCGATGGCGCTGCCGGGCCTGCGCATCGGCTGGCTCGTCGGACCCGCGCAGGAGATTTACGCCTCGTGGCAGCGCAAGGACTACACCTCGATTACGACCGGCGCCGTCAGCGAGTTCGTGGCCGAGATCGTCGTGGAGCCGGCAAAGCGGCAGGAGATCCTGTCCCGCAGCAAGCGCATCCTGCGCGAGAATCTGGCCCTCCTGCAGCGCTGGGTCGACGAGAACGACGACCTGTTCTCGTTCGTGCCGCCCAAGGCCGGCGGCATGGCGTTCCTGCGTTATGCCATGTCCATGAACTCGACGGAGCTGGTGCATCGCCTGCGCGAGGAGCGCGGCATCATGCTGCTTCCGGGCGATGTCTACGGCATGGATCACTACATCAGGGTCGGCATCGGTGCTCCCGCCCATCATCTGGAGGCGGGCCTTCAGCGCCTTGCGGCTTTCGTGCGCGCGGAACTCACATGACACAGGCGCAGAAGGCGTCTCCGGCTACGGAGCTTGCGCCGGAACTGGCGGCCTATGCTCCGGTCTGCGACGCCATCGCCTTGCTCTTCCAGCCTTACGCGGAAGTGGTGCTGCACGATCTCTCGACGGAGACGGTCGTCCATCTGTCGAACCCGTTCTCGAAGCGGGAGCTCGGCGAGCCGTCCCTCCTGCATGAGATCGATTTCAAGCCGTCCGACGTCATTATCGGACCCTACGAGAAGGTGAACTGGGACGGGCGGCGCATCAAGTCGGTGAGCGCCGTTCTTCGTGTGGGCTCGAAGGGCATCGGCATTCTGTGCATCAACGTCGATGTATCCCATTTCCATGCCGTGATGCAGACGCTGTCCGCCCTGGTGGCCGTCCCCCAATCTGCCGAGAAGCCTGCTTCCCTGTTCAAGGAGGATTGGCACGAGCGCATCAATGAATACATCCAGAGCTGGACCCGTGAACGTGGGCTCTCGATTGCGGAAATGACGCGCCCGCAGAAGCAGCTACTCGTGGCCGATCTGGCCGGCGACGGCGCCTTCGGCGGGCGCAATGCGGCGGCCTACATCTCTCGGATCCTCGGCCTGGGCCGCGCCACCGTCTATAACTACCTTCGCAAGAAGGATCAGGCCTGAGGAAGGAGCGCGTCGCGCACGGCCCGCCAACTCGTCTCGTCGGGCGCGCTGATGAGGCCGCCGCTGCGATTGGCCGGACGGTAAGGAGAACCGTCGAAATGCGCCGTGTAGCCACCGGCTTCACGATGGATCAGCCAGCCGGCCGCATGATCCCAGGGCATGACACTGGACGAGAATGAGAAGTGCAGGTGACCTGCTGCGATCAGCCGATAGATATGCGCCGAGCAACGGAGATCGGCCGCCATGGCAACCTTCGGCAGCCTGCCCGTCACAACAGGCCGAAGCTCTTCCGGAAGATAGCGCCAGGAAACGTTGCCCGCCATCTCGGCGAGTGGAACGGCGGATGAGACGCGCAGAGGAACAGTGCTGCCGTCAGGGCGCTGGATCCAGGCCCCCACGCCGCGAACGGCCATGGCCCAGTCGTCGGAAATCGGGTCCAGAATGACTCCGCAGACGACCTCCCCCTTCATCACCACAGCCGCCATGACGCCGAACAGAGGGAGTCCGGATGCGAAGTTGAGCGTGCCGTCAACGGGATCAAGGATGAAGGCGAGGTCTGCTTTGTCCAGGTCGTCGAGCAAGCGCGGATTGCGGCTCACGCCCTCCTCTCCGACCACCAGGGCCGTGGGGAACCGACGCTGAAGCTCCGCCTCGATCACCCGTTCGGCGGCTTCGTCCGCATCCGTGACGAGGTCGAGATGCGAGGTCTTGGTCCGGACGGCACCAGCGGACAGATTCCGGAACCGCGGCAGGATCTCCGCTTGCGCCGTGGCCCTGAGAAGTTCCGCGACGGTCATGGCGTCGGATCGGGAGAAACTCATGCGACTGGTCACCTAAATCATCTCGAGCGGACGCTTGCGTTTCGGCGCCGGAAACTCGGCATCGATGGCCGCCAAATCCTCGGGAGTCAACCGGATCTCCAGGGCTCTATGGTTCTCGCGCACATGCTGCACGCTGGACGCCTTCGGAATGGCGATCACTCCCGACCTGTTCAGCAGCCATGCCAGTGCGATCTGGAAAGGGTTTGCCTCATGTCTCCGTCCGATGGACTGCAGCGCACCGCCTCGCGGAAGCCTTCCCTGCTCAATGGGGCTGTAGGCCATCAACGGCATACGTCGAGCCTCCATCCATGGCATGAGGTCGAACTCGGGGCCTCGCCGCGTCACATTGTAGAGAACCTGGTTGGTGGCACAGTTCTCTCCTGCAGGCACGCCGAGCAGTTCCTCCATCTCGTCCACGTCGAAGTTGCTGACGCCCCAGTGGCGGATCTTGCCGGATTGGCGAAGCTCCTCGAAACCGGCGACCGTCTCCTCCAGCGGAATGCTTCCACGCCAGTGCAGGAGGTAGAGATCGAGCCGATCCGTCTTCAACCGCCGAAGGCTGCGCTCGCACGCCTCGGCGACCCCCTGCCGGCCGGCATTGTGAGGGTAGACCTTGCTGACGAGGAAAACGCGCTCCCGCTCTGCAGCAAGAGCCTCAGCCACCAGTTCCTCAGCAACTCCCTCCCCGTACATCTCTGCCGTGTCGATGAGGGTCATGCCGAGCTCCATTCCTAAGCGCAGGGCTTCGATTTCCTGAGCCCGGCGACCAGCATTCTCGGCCATCTGCCAAGTGCCTTGTCCCAGTGCAGAGATGGATTCGCCGTCCGGCAGGGTGGCGGTCAGGTTCATCTTCGAACCTCCTTAGCAATCGTTTCGCCAACTCAACTCGAAAGCCGGCGCACTCACGCAAGCCAGCGATGTCCGAAGAAGGCTTTTCAAGGCACAAGCACTATTGCAGACGGGGCGTCTTCATGAAGCGCCCCCGGTCCCCCGATCTGATCGTCACATCGAACCTGTCGCCTTCCCGCTCAAGGGTGAGCGGAACATCGACCCCGGCCGGACCAAGCGCCCATACGGCTCGGTAGAACTCCGCCAGAGAAGTCACGCTCCGCTCCGCCACCGCGTGGATCTGATCGCCGGCGCGCAGGCCGGCCCGCTGCGCCGGGGCGTCTCCTGCAAGGCCGATGATCGTGAGTTCTTCGTCCTCCGCCTCCGCGACATAGAAGCCGAGCCAGGGCCGCGGCTCGCGCTTAACCCGACCTGTTGTCAGAAGGTCATCAAGAATAGGCTTCAGGAGATCGATGGGCACACTCATGTTGAGGGGCACAATGGTTCCGCCGGAGGCCTGGTGCTGGAGTTGAAGGGAGCCGATGCCCATGAGATCGCCGCGCGGGCCGATCAACGCCGTTCCACCCCAGTTCGGGTGAGCCGGCGCGGTGAAGATCGCCCCGTCGATCAGATACTCCCAATAACCCGCAAATTCCTGGCAGGCGACCACCTGCGCCGCCAGCGAATGAATCTGCCCGCCGCTTCCGCCTACCACGACCTGTTCTCCAGGCTTCAAGCGCCGTGAATCACCAAGGGCCAGAACAGGAACGCCGAGAGGCTCGAGCGCCTGCACCAGGCCGAAGCCGCTCTCATAGTCGTAGGCGATCACATGCGCCCCGACGATACGCCCCCGGTTCGTGGTGAGCCAGACCTCTTCGGCTTCGGCGATAAGGTATCCGATCGTCACGACGAGGCCGTCATCCCGGATGACCACGCCCTGCCCTGCCCGCTCGACCCCGAGGGTCTCGGCCGTGAAGGCATCCTCGGGAACACGCGCCCGCAGGGAAACCACGGCCGACAAGGCGTTCTTCAGATCGTACTCGAGGAGCCTCGGATCAGGCTGGAATTCAGGAGGGATTTCCCATTCATCGGGTGGCTGCATCGAAAACTCTCCGGTCTCTCTGCCGAGAGCCTGCACCCAGTGAAAATGGCAGGAAAATCCAGCCCTTCAACAGCCGTCCCTCGTTTTGACGCACAAAAAGCCGTGTTCTCAGGGCAGGTTGAGCGGAGTCCGAGACGCCGCTTGGGTCCTGGAACGAAAGGCTCCGTAGCGTCCAGAAATGCCGGAAAGGGAGCGACTAGACGGCCTCTAGGACGGTGACCGGAGGTGCCTCCCGCTCGACCTTCTGCACCTTCTCCTGGCGCCTTTCCAGCATGCTGATAGCTTGTCTGGCATAGAGGCGAAACTCGTGCTTCAGCGTCCGGGAGGCACTCTCCCAGGTGCCCGCCTCATTCCGAGCGGCAAAGAACGCTCGGGCAATATGCTCGATCTCAAGATCCACCTGGTCCACCTTTGCCCCCGCGGAGAAACCATTGCGTCTCTCACGGCATACGGAACGATGCCGCTGCTGCAACCGCCAAGGTGTCTGATTTGCAGGGATGTGTCTGTATCCAAAAAGACACGGCCGCCGCTATGCCGTCTAAGTCATCCATGATGCGACCGATCCCACTGAAGCCAGAGATCCTATGCAGCTCTGTGTAGCGGCCTCACTGGCCCGATCTGCAACCAAGGTCGGTATGGCGCGTTGTTTCCAGCACCTGTGGGGCTACACCATGATCAACAAGGCAATACAGTATCTTTACGCGCGGAACGTGGATGAATCCGCACCGCGCTACCGCAGCAACACTCCCTCGCTTCCAATCGACATTCAGGACCATCTGGGCCAGATGCTGAGAGCGGAGTATTATGAACGCGGAGACAAGCCGCGCTTCCTGGGCGACCCTGCCCTTCCCCTAGAATTCGATCCCTATCTTCAGCGCCTCGATCAAAGGGAGAGAGCTTTGAGATCTTCAATGATCGGTGACAAGGGAAGGCACGCCGTCGCTGCTGAACTTTTGGGATTAGATGCTTAAGATACCGGTACAATGACTGCAAACACCTGCAGACTTCGTATCCTCCGCGGCACAGCCAGTCGGATAGCGGCTTCTCGCAGGCAGCGTTCCCACAGTCTGATCCCCGTTTCTTCTATGGCAGTTGAGCGTGAGACTTCTGGAGAATCGTGGAACTCTCTTCGTGAACGGGCACTTTAGAGGCCATGAGAGCCCTTAGCAGCAGAGCTGTTCTGAGACAGGCATTCAGGCACTTGGAACATGAGGTGCCTGGGAAAGTCGCGCGGGTTCTCCGAAACCTACGTCATCCAGCAGCCAAGTGGATCAGGCTTCCGGTAGGCGTTCTCTTCGTCATCGGAGGGATCTTCTCGATCCTGCCTTTCCTCGGGATATGGATGCTGCCGTTGGGCCTGCTGCTGATGGCCTATGACATCCCCTTCCTGCGAAAGCCCGTTGGCCGCTTTACGATCTGGGCCGTTCGAAAATGGGCCCTGCTGAGACAACGCTTCTTTCCACAACGTCCTCACCGATAGCAGGGCCTGAAGGCGCTTCGCGCGGAAGCGCTATCGATCCGGCAGAATGCCTCCGAGTTCATCCTCGATATAGATCGAGATAATCTCATCGAAACTCTGCTCTGCCCGAAAGCCCAAACTCTCGGCCCTGCGGGCATCGAAGCGCCTGGGCCAGCCCTCGACAAAGCGGACGATGGTCGGGTCGATCTCATGACGAATCCGGGCGACGCAACGTTCGCCCGCGATCCGTCTGAGCGCATCGATCTGCTCCGCAACCGTCACCGATACGCTCGGCATCGTCAGGTTGCGACGGGGCCCGACTTGAGAGAGGTCGAGGTTTGCCGCATGGATGAGGAAACTGACCGCAGATCGGGGCGAGGCGTGCGAATGACGCACGTCCAGCGGCACCGGCAGGACAGCCTCCTGTCCGTTCAAAGGCTCGCGAATGATGCCTGAGAAGAAACCCGACGCGGCCTTGTTAGGCTTGCCAGGTCGCACGCAGATGGTCGGCAGCCGGATCCCGATCCCGTCGAAGAACCCGCGCCGTGAGTAGTCGGCCAGCAGCAGTTCGCCGATGGCCTTCTGCGTGCCGTAGCTCGTGAGAGGGGTCAGGAAGAATTCGTCGCCGATGGCCTCCGGGAACGGCGCCCCGAATACGGCAATGGATGACGTAAACACCAGCCGTGGCCGATACCCATCCCCGATATGCCGGATGGCATCAAAGAGGAACCGGGTGCCATCCAGGTTGATCCGGTATCCCTTGTCCAGATCGGCCTCCGCCTCGCCGGAGACGATGGCGGCCAAATGGAAGATGACATCCGGCCGGGCTGCCACCAGGCGCTCCGCCTCTCCTGAGATCGAGAAGTCGGATGTCAGGGTGTCGATTGCGAATGGAGCCTGAGGACGCTCCGGCTCGACTACGTCGTGCAGGACGAGACGGGTGATCGCCCGTCCGCCGAGATTCCCCTCCCGCACCAAGCGCTCGGTGAGCTTGCGGCCGACCATTCCGGCGGCCCCGAGAATGAGGATCTGCATCGGTCGAATTCCCTTCTTCAGGAAAGCCGCAGCGGTTTATCGGGAAGTCCAAACCCAAATAGACAAACGTGTGTGGCGCCGCTCGGCAGCGGCGCCACCTTTTTCGAGAGAAGAGTTACTTCCCGCGGATCTTCGTCAGCTCGTCCTGCATCATCTTCACGGTCTCGGGACCGATGGTGGCAGCATGCTTCTCCCAGACGCTCTTCGCCTGCTCACGCATGCGATCGGCTTCCTGTGCATTCAGCTCATTGACGACAGTACCCTCACCCTTGATCTTGTTGAGCGAGGCCTGTGACAGCTCGCGGGACACCTTGCGCTGCTCATCGCGTGCCACGACGGCGCAGTCGCGCAGGGCGGCCTGCTCGTCCTTCGACAGTCCGTCCCACAGCTTCTTGGAGTAGAGCACAAGGAACGGTGTGTAGGCATGACGGGTGACCGAGAGATACTTCTGCACCTCGTAGAACTTGGAGGTGTCGATGGTCACGAAGGGGTTTTCCTGACCGTCGATGGCCTTCGTTTCCAGAGCCGTGAACACTTCGCCGAAAGCCATCGGGACAGCGTTGGCGCCCAAGGTCTTGAAGGTGTCGAGGAACACGTTGTTCTGCATGACGCGAACCTTGAGTCCCTTGAAGTCTTCCCACTTCTCGACCGGACGGCGCGAGTTGGTCAGGTTGCGGAACCCGTTCTCCCAATAGGCCAGATTGACGAGGCCGACGGATTCGAGCTTCGCATCGATCTGCTTGCCGAAGCTGCCGTCGAGGACAGCATCGGCCTCCTTCTCATTCGCGAACAGGAACGGCAGATCGAAGACGCCGAGATCCGGCAGGATGCCGATCAGCGGCGAGCTCGAGGTGACCACCATTTCCTGCGTGCCGGAGCGAAGAGCCTGGGTCGCCTGCAGATCGCCACCGAGGGCGTTGCCCCAGAAGCCCTGAACCTTCAGCTTTCCGCCCGACTTGTCGGTAAGGCAGGCCTTGAACTTCTCGACACCTTTACCGTTGGGATGATCCTCGTTCACGCCATTGGAAAGACGGATGTTGCGTTCGGTGAACTGCGCATAGGCCGGAACAGCCGCAAGGATAGTCGCTGCAACGCCTGCGGCAAGGGTGAGTTTGAATGCTTTCATGGTTGTTTCCTCTCTCTTTTTTGAACTTAAACCGACTTACCGCCCCCGCAACCAGGCGAGGGGTACTGTCACAAACTCAGGAACTACGATGAGAAGGACGAGCACGATGAGCTGCGCGATCAGGAACGGGTTCACACCCCGGATCACAGCCCCCATCGGCACGCGGGCTACGCCGCTCACCACGTTGAGCACGATCCCCACTGGAGGCGTGATCAGGCCGATCGCATTGTTGATGATGAACAGAACGCCGAAATAGACCGGATCGATGCCTGCCTGCTTGACGATGGGCATCAGCACCGGCGTCAGGATCAGAACGGTGGGGGAGAAATCCAAAGCCGTTCCGACAATGACGACGAGGAACATCAGGGCGAACATGAGGAGCGTCTTGTTGTCCATCAGGGGCTCGATAAGCCCGCTGATCTCGCCGGGAATGTTCGCTTGAGTGATCAGCCAGGCGGAGACCAGTGCGGCCGCCACGAGGAACATCACCACGGCCGTCGTCTTGGCTGCCGTCAGGAATACCCCGTACAGCATCGAAGGCTTCAGCTCGCGGTAGACGAACATGCCGATCACGAGCGCATAGACGGCGGCCAGAACCGCAGCCTCTGTCGGCGTGACGATGCCCCACTTGATCCCGCCCAGGATCATGACCGGCATCAGGAGGGCAAAGAAGCCATCGACAAAAGCCTTGCCCCGCTCTCGCATCGTAGTGCGCGGGAACGTTTGCATCTTGTCCCGTCTGCTGACGATTGCCCACGCGACCACGAGGGAAATGCCCATCATCAGGCCGGGCACGATGCCTGCCAGAAACAGCTGCGAGATCGAAACATTGGCGGCAACGCCGAAGATGATGAAGCCGATGGAAGGCGGGATCACCGGAGCGATAATGCCGCCAGCTGCAATGAGGCCCGCAGCTCGCGGAACATTATATCCTGCATCCCGCATCATCGGGATGAGAATGGCCGCAAGTGCTGCCGTGTCTGCTGCAGCCGAGCCCGACAGGGCAGCAAGGATGAGAGCCGCCACGATGGCAACGTAGCCGAGCCCGCCGTGGATATGGCCTAAGCACGACAGAGCAAAGTTGACGATGCGCTTCGACAACCCTCCCACGTTCATCAGTTCCCCGGCCAGGAGAAAGAACGGAACGGCTAGGAGCTGGAAGTTGTCTGCTCCGATGATCATGTTCTGCGCCACGATCTGGCTGTCGAAATTGCCAAGCCACAGCATCAGTGCCAGTGCGCAGACGATGAGCGCAAAGGCAATCGGCATTCCCAGAGCCATGGCGCCCAGGAGCGACGTGAGGAATACGACAATCGTCACTCGAGGTGCCCTCTCAGATCATTCGCTTTATCGTCACTGTAGTCCCCAGCGAAAGCCCGCAGTTCCTGATCGCTCAGTCGCCCGCTGACGACCCTCAGGATGCGCAGGGCCGCCATGAGACCAAGACCGATGCTTGCGAAGAAGCCGACGCCATAGACCCAGAGCATCGAGATCTCGGTGATCGGAGCATAGTTGGTGGCGTTGATCTCCGCCTGCTGCCAGGTCCCCCAGAAGAAGACGACGCAGCACCCGATCACGAAAAGGTCCGACAGAACCATGCAGATCTTACGGCCCCGATCACCCAACCGGGATACCAGGGTTTCGACACCCAGATGAGCGTTCTGCCGCCCCACCACGACGGCTCCGATGAAGGTCAGCCAGACGAAGAAGTAGCGGGAGAGCTCTTCGGATACGTCGATTCCGGTGTCGAAGAGGTACCGCAGGACGACATTGCCGAAAACCATGAAGACCATGGCGGCGAGCAGGAGGACCAAGAGCCCCTCCAGACCCTTGAAGAAGTAGGATACTGCCCTGTTCACCGTTACTCCCTGTCTCCGGTTCCTGCCCACATTATTCTGTTCGCCTCCGGCGCCTGTTCAAGGTCGCTCGCGGGCAAAGTTTCACTGATCTAAGGCCCAGTCTCGGAGAGTGTCAATTCAGCGTGGAACAGGCTTGAGGCGCAGGATGCTGGAACAGGAGCAGGCCTTTGGGAAGCGTTTTAATGTTGCGAATTATACTTATGAATACCACTGCTCAGCGCATTTCGGTGGATATTGCACCTCGTTCTCCATGGGCTAGGTCACCTACTCGGACTGTTGTCGTCTGTTGTCTTTCATGCCCAGATAGGCCGTAGCCATAACGAGAGCTCAATGAAGATCACCGGCGTCGAAACCATTCGCCTCCAGGAATTCGCGAATATCATCTGGATCCGCCTTCACACCGATGAAGGCCTCGTCGGTCTGGGCGAGACCTTCATGGGGGCCGCCGCTGTGGAGGCCTACATTCATGAAACCGTCGCAGCCAAGCTGATCGGGCGCGATCCTCTTCATATCGAGGCCATCAACCGCGATCTTCAGAATTATCTCGGCTGGAGGTCGGCCGGGGTGGAGACCCGGGGCAACTCAGCTGTCGACATCGCCCTGTGGGATCTCTTCGGCAAGGCTCACGGCAAGCCTATCTGCGACATGCTGGGAGGGCGCTCACGGGATAAGATCCGGGTCTACAACACCTGCGCCGGGTACCGGTATATTCGCGACAGCCGTGCGCAAAAGGTGGCGAACTGGGGTGTCGGTAGCGCCGAGGGGGCCTACGAGGACTTGGAGGCGTTTCTGCACAACGCAGATGATCTGGCGCATTCGTTGCTGGAGCAGGGCATTACCGGCATGAAGATCTGGCCGTTCGATCTCGCTGCCGAGCGCAGCCACGGCTATGACATATCTCCGGCCGAACTCAAGGTAGCGCTTGAGCCGTTCGCCAGGATCCGCAAGGCCGTCGGCGACAAGATGGACATCATGGTCGAGTTCCACTCATTGTGGAGCCTGCCGATGGCCAAGAAGCTTGCCACGGCTCTCGCCGAGTTCGACACCTATTGGCACGAGGATCCATTCCGCCTCGACAATGTCGGCGATCTCAAGGATTACGCCCGGCACTCGAAGGCGTGGGTCTGCGCTTCCGAAACGCTCTCCTACACGCATGCCTTCCGGGAATATCTCGAAACGGGCGTCGCCGGCGTCGTCATGCTTGACCTGTCCTGGTGCGGCGGCCTCACCGAGGCTCGCAAGATCGCCGCCCTGGCCGAGGCATGGCATGTGCCGGTTGCACCCCATGACTGCACGGGGCCGGTGGTTTACGCGGCCTCCTGTCACTTCTCCCTGCATGCCAGGAATGCTCTGATCCAGGAAAGCGTTCGGGCGTTCTACACCGGGTGGTATACCGAACTGGTGACGGAATTGCCTACCGTCACGAAAGGAGAGGTCACGGTCAACATGAAGCCGGGCTTAGGTCTGGAGTTGCTGCCGGACCTCTGCAGCCGACCGGATGCAATCGTCAGGATGTCCGAAGCTTCATGATCAGGATTTGAACGAACGTTTGATTACGGAATGCCATGAGCGATTTGATCGATGCCCTAAAAGCTGCCCTCGGATCTCAGGTTAAGACGGGATCCGACATCCCTTTGCGCAATCACGCCGATGCCAGCGGCCTTCCGCCCACACCTCCCGGCGCCTTGATCCTGCCGCAGACGACCGAGGATGTCGCCGCAGTTCTGCGGATCTGCCACGAGCATGGCCATCCTGTCGTCATCCAGGGCGGCCTGACGGGACTGGCCGGCGGCGCACACCCTCAGACAGGAGAGATCGCCCTCTCGCTCGAGCGCATGAACGGCATCGAAGAGATCGATGCAGCCAGCGCAACGCTCACGGCACTTGCCGGCACGCCGCTGGCAGTCGTGCAGCAAGCCGCCGATGAGGCCGGTTACCTGTGCGGGATCGATCTCGGTGCGCGAGGCAGCTGCACGATCGGCGGCAATGCCGCCACCAATGCCGGCGGCAATCAGGTGCTGCGCTACGGCATGGCCCGTCGCAACATCCTTGGCCTGGAAGTCGTTCTCGCAGACGGCACCGTTGTTTGCTCCCTCAACAAGATGCTGAAGAACAATGCCGGTTATGACTGGACGCAGTTGTTCATCGGGAGCGAAGGAACGCTCGGCGTGATCACACGGGTCGTGGTCGGGCTCCATCCGAAGCCCCAAGGCCTTCAGACAGCCTTCTGCGCGGTCGAGAGTTTTGAGGATGGCCTGCTCGTGTTGCGTCAGTTCCAGCAGGCGCATCCGGGGCGGCTGCTCGTGTTCGAGGCCATGTGGCGCGAGTTCATGACCGTCGCTACTCGGGTTTGCGGCCTCCCGCATGCCTTCGAGGCCGAGCATGACATCACGCTCCTGATCGAGGCGGATATGGGAGAGGACCCGGCGGGCACAGAAGCCTTCTCGCTTTTTCTCAGCGAGTTCTATGAGCAGGGTCTGATCAAGGACGCTCTGGTGGCGCAATCGCGCACCGACCGGAACCGTTTCTGGGCGTATAGGGAAACACCCTATGAATACGGACGCTTCCTGCCCGAGGAGATCCGCTTCGATGTCAGCATTCCGCTTGATCGGATGACGGAGGCGGTCGCACACCTGCGCGAGGAAATGCCGAAATTTTGGCCGGACGCCGTCTGGGTCGTCTTCGGCCATGTGGCAGACAGCAACATCCACATCAATGTCGCCATTCAGGATATGACTGACGAGATCAAGAAGCGTGTTCAGGGACTTGTGTATGATCTCGTCTCACGCCTCGGCGGCTCGGTGTCGGCCGAGCATGGCATCGGGCGCATCAAGCGACCCTACCTTCCGCTGAGCCGCTCCGCACCTGAACTCGCCCTGATGGCCAAGATGAAGCAAACCCTCGACCCTTCCGGCATTCTCAATCCTGGTCGTGTGCTTTAAGCACGGACTATGATTCCAAGGTGAATGACGATGGATGTTGGCAGTCTCTTCGATCTCTCCGGACGTGTTGCCTTGGTGACGGGATCAAGCGCCGGGATCGGCTTTGCCCTTGCCCAAGGATTAGGACAAGCCGGGGCGAAGGTCATTCTCAACGGGCGTGAACCGGGCAAGCTTGCACTCGCGGGCGAACAACTCCGCCGGGCAGGTCTGTCTGTGCATGAGATGGCCTTCGATGTCACCGACAGCAACGCCGTCAGGCCTGCCATCGAGCGGATCGAGCAAGACATCGGCCCTATCGACATCCTGATCAACAATGCCGGCATGCAGTTTCGCGCTCCCCTCGAAGATTATCCGGAAGATGCTTGGCATGCCTTGATGAAGACGAATATCGACAGTGTCTTTTACGTCGGGCAAACGGTTGCAAAACGCATGATCCCGCGCGGGCGAGGCAAGATCATCAACATCTGCTCGGTCCAGAGCGAACTCGGGCGCCCTTCCATTGCTCCCTATACGGCCACGAAAGGAGCAGTGAAGATGCTCACCAAAGGCATGGCGATCGATTGGGGGAAGCACGGACTTCAGGTCAACGGCCTCGGGCCTGGATATTTCAAGACGGAGCTCAACCGGGCACTCGTAGACGACAAAGCTTTTTCCGACTGGCTGATAGGCCGCACTCCCTCACGACGCTGGGGCGAGCTGGAAGATCTCGTCGGAGCCGCAATCTTCCTCGCCTCAGACGCATCCAACTTCGTCAACGGGCAGATCATCTATGTCGATGGAGGAGTGACAGCCTCGCTCTGAAACATCACAGGGCGTTCAGCCTATTTCCGTCTCAGGAATCCCTTCCCAAAACGTGCATCAATCACTGTCAGGCGAAACTGACCCTTAACATTTTGGCCATAAACGATTGGTCAACGGTGGTTGCATTGCCATTGCAGGATGGTTAGCAACAGCCCTGTGATTTCCAGACGAGCTACTTGGGAGGATTCCGATGCCCAACGGAGCGTACTGCGTTGTGTTCAAGCATGATCGCTGGACGGTCTCACATTTCGGGAGAGATCTGGGATCGTTTTATTTCCGTGCCAAGGCCTTGAAATTTGCGGTCGAATCGGCCTGCTGGTCGGCTGTGTCGAACTGCCCTACCGTGTTCGTTCTCGACCGCACCGGCGACTTCTACACCGCCTGGCAGGGTGACAGAGACATTCTCACTGCGGCTTCGTAAGCACCTTATCGACGCCCCATGCTACCGTAAGCTTTTGTCCCTGCGGCAGCTGAACATCGACACCGAAAGAATGGGCGCCCCGCCAGTGAGCTAGCTTGATCAGCAAGAGGCTCGATAATTTATGCGACAGCAGCCTCTTGCCGAGGAGCAATATTCTCGACTTCGACAGTCTCCGGCACCTTCATCAAGGCTTGGATTTTCTCTGCTAGATCGGTTGCGCGATACGGCTTGTAGAGAAGATGTAGATCCTCCAGCGTCTCTTCCGTATCGAAATAGCCGGTCGTCAGCAGAACCTGAAGTTCTGGACGCTCCCGTCGAATGAGGCGAGCAAGGTCGACGCCGTTCAGTTCTCCAGGCATGCGAACGTCCGAGAGAACCAGGCAGATATCCCGGTTTCTTTTCAGGATGCGGGCGGCCTCGTCGCCGTTCTCCGCCTCTTGGACCGTGAAGCCCAGCGAGTGCAGCGTGGAGATGGCGACCTGGCGAACTGCGGGATTATCTTCAACCACCAGAATGGTGCGCCCTTCCCCGAAGGGCGCAGCAATGCTTGTGTTCTTCTGCGAAATGTCTTCGGCGGCATCATGGGAGCGGGGAAGGAAGATGCGGATCGTGGTTCCGACATTCTGCTCGCTCTCCACCTCAACCCGGCCATGGCACTGCTGAACGAAGCCATAGACCATGCTGAGGCCGAGACCTGTGCCCTTGCCGCTTTCCTTCGTGGTGAAGAACGGCTCAAAGACTTTCTCAAGCACTTCAGGCGGCATTCCGATGCCAGTGTCCTGAACGGCGATCGTCACGTAATCACCGCTTGAGAGGGACTTTCCTTCCTCAACAACCTGATTTGAGACGGTGATCGTCAGATCGCCACCATCCGGCATGGCGTCACGGGCATTCACAGCGAGGTTCAGCAGGGCCGCCTCGAACTGAGCGCGGTCAACCTGAATCGGCCATATGCCCTCATCCGCCTGAACGCTGGCGTTGATGTTCTCACCGAGCGTCCTGCGCATGAGTTCCAGGAGGCTCGGCATCAGGCTCATCACATCGATCGTCGAAACCTGCAAAGCCTGGCGTCGGGAGAATGTCAGGAGCCGATAGGTGAGATCCGCACAATGCTGCGCACTCTCCATGGCCATGCGAACCCGGCGCTCCGCCTTCTCGTTGCCCTGAATGGATTTCTTGAGAAGGTCCAGATTGCCGATGACGACGCTCAGCATGTTGTTGAAGTCATGGGCGATGCCACCCGTGAGTCGCCCAACGGCCTCGAGCTTGCTGGCATGAAGCAGGTTCTGCTCCATCTGCTTGCGCTCGGTGATGTCGAACCACATTCCGAAGAACTCACGCGGGCGGCCTTCATCGTCCCGCATGAGAACCGTCTGGTCGAGAAAGTACCGCTCGACGCCATCCGCGCAGAGCCAGCGATACTCGAGGCTGACGGCCCCCTCTTCTTCCAGGCGCCTGAGTTCATTCAGCACCCTGCTCCGATCCTCGTCATTGATCCGGGAAGACCAGAAATCCGAACGCTCGAGGAAGGCCTCCGGCCGGAAGCCGGTGATCCGCTCGATGCTTTCATTGGTGAAATGAAGCTGCCGGTGGTCTTCCTGGACAGACGCCGTATAGAGCGCAATCGGCAGCGACTGCAGAACGATGGCCTGATGCTCCTCGCGCCGCCGCAGGGCCTGCTCGGCCTTCAGCTTCTCGCTGCGGACCCGCAGGTTGTCCATGAGCAGATGCCGCTCCTGCTCAGCCTGACGGCGGATCTCCTCCGTCTTGCGGTACAGGTCGACGAAGATATCGACCTTCGACTTGAGGATCAGGGGCTCGATGGGCTTGAAGACGTAGTCGACAGCACCCGCCGAGTACCCTTTGAAGACATGCATGTCGTCCTTGTTGAAGGCCGTCAGGAACAGGATCGGCACGCGGGAGGACCGGGGCCTGTTTCGGATGAGGCTGGCAACCTCATAGCCATCCATGCGGGGCATCTGCACATCGAGAAGGATGGCCGCGAAATCGTCCTGGAGAACACGGCGCAAGGCGGATTCACCCGACTCGGCGGTGACGATCTCCACACCGGGAGATCGCAACACCTCTTCGACGGCGATCAGGTTCCTGGGGTCGTCATCGACCACCAGGATCTTGGCCAGGATAGGATCCGCCAAGGGACGGGCCGAGACCAGATGAAACTCATCCGCTCCCAGGCCCTCATCTACCCGCCCAGCGTGTTCGATCATGAGTTCAACCCGACCCCTGCCGCGCCATTGGGAGCAGTCCTTCCTTCAGGGATATAGGTGCTCCGGCTCAGTTGGACGCGCAGGACCGCGAGAAGCTGATCGATATCCACAGGTTTCGACACATAATCCGTCGCGCCGGCTTCGAGGCATTTCTCACGATCGCCCTTCATCGCCTTAGCCGTCACAGCCACAAGCGGCAGATCACGGTATTGCGAGATGTTCCGGATTTCTCGCATGGTCTCGTAGCCGTCCATCTCCGGCATCATGATGTCGACCAGGGCAACATCGATATCCGGATTGGCCTGAAGCTTTTCGATGCCCTCCAAGCCGTTCTCCGCGAAGATGACGGATAACCCATGTTGCTCAAGCGCGCTCGTCAGCGAGAAGATGTTGCGCATGTCGTCATCGATGATGAGCACCTTGCGGCCATCGAGCGATCCATCGGCGCGATGCTCGACGATGATGTGCTTCTCCTCCGGGATGGCACTGATTGCCCGATGGAGGAATAGCGCGGTGTCGTTGAGAAGCCGCTCGGACGAGCCCTCTCCCTTGACGACGATGGTCGCAGCGATGCTCTGCAAGCGACGCTCTTCGTCCCTGGTGAGATCCTGGCCGGTGTAGATGACGATGGGCAGCTCCTCACCGCCCTGTGTCTTTCGAATGCGCTCGATCAGCTCGGCGCCGGGCAGATCCGGCAGACCAAGGTCCACGATGGCACAATCGAAGGGCCGGGTCTGAATGACCTCCAGGGCGCTTTCGGCTGTCCCCACCGCAGTGACGTCGACCTGCTCATTCTTCATGAGCTCGGACAAGCTCATGCGCTGATTGTCGTCGTCCTCCACGAGGAGGAGCTTCTTCACCGGACGATCAATGAACTCCTTTGTGCGGTTGAGCGCTCCCATGAGAGCCTCACGGTCGACCGGCTTCTCGAGGAAGCCGAAGGCGCCGGCCTTGAGGCCACGCTTCTTCTGATCGTCGACCGAGATCACATGGATAGGAACGTGTCTCGTCCTCGCGTCGTGCTTCAGGAGGTCGAGGAGCGCCCATCCATCCATGTCCGGCAAGCCGATGTCGAGGGTGATCGCATGCGGCTTGTAGCGGTGGGCCAAGGCGAGCGCCGAAGCGCCGTCCATGGCGATGAGGCCTTTGAAGCCTTCCTCCCGCGCGAGTTCCAGCAGCACCGACGCAAACATGGCATCGTCCTCGATGATGAGCACGATGCGGTCACCCATGGTGATCGCATGCCGATCATCAAGGGACGCCGAGAGCGCCATGGCGGCGGAAGGCTGCCGGATCATCGTTCCAGGTGCGTCTTCGGAAGGCGTATAGGATCCCGTTCCATCGCCGTTCGCTCGCCCGGCGAATGCCGCGCCGAGCGCTCCGTGGCTGGCAGGGGGCTCCACAGGAACGAACAGCGTGAAGGTCGAGCCGCTTCCTGGCGTGCTCGACACCACGATCTCGCCGCCGAGGAGCCGTGCGATCTCGCGGCTGATCGACAGGCCAAGGCCCGTTCCACCATACTTGCGGCTCGTGGTGCCGTCCGCCTGCTGGAAGGCCTCGAAGATGATCCGCTGCTTGTCTTCCGGAATGCCGATGCCCGTATCCGTCACCGACATGGCGATCCACTGGCTTCCGGCCCGCAGCGGCGAGCCCTCGGCGGACCCGATCTGCAGCGTCACGCCTCCGCGTTCCGTGAACTTGAAGGCATTCGACAGCAGGTTGCGCAGCACCTGCTGCAGGCGCTTCGAGTCCGTTCGGATTGCCAGCGGGAGCTTCGGATCGACCTCGACGTGGAAGTCGAGCTTTCTCTCCTCCGCCACCTGACGGAAGGTTCGATCCATGTTCTCGACGAGGTCCTTGAAGGCGACGTTGGAGACCTCAAGGCTGACGGTTCCGGATTCGATCTTGGACAGGTCCAGAATGTCGTTGATGAGCGACAGAAGGTCGGAACCGGCCGCATGGATCGTCTTGGCAAACTCCTTCTGCTTGTCCGTGAGGTTGCCATCTGAGTTTTCGGTCAGAAGCTTCGACAGGATCAACAGCGAGTTGAGAGGCGTCCTCAGCTCATGGCTCATATTGGCCAGGAACTGCGACTTGTAGCGCGAGGTCAGGGAGAGCTGCTCGGCCTTCTCTTCGAGAGCGGTCTTGGCAATGGAGACCTCTTGGTTCTTCGTCTCCACTTCCCTCTTCTGGATCTCAAGCAGACGCGCCTTGTCCTCGAGTTCCTCGTTGGTCCTCTGGAGCACTTCCTGCTGCTGCCGCAGAAGCTCTTCGGATTGGCGCAGTGTGGCCGCCTGCTGCTCGAGACGGTCGTTGGTGTTTCGCAACTCCTCCTGCTGGCTCTGAAGCTCGGTGGTCAGAAGCTGAGACTGCTTCAGGAGGCCTTCCGTGCGCATGTTGGCCGCGATCGTATTGAGAACGATACCGATTGATTCCGTCAGCTGGTCGAGGAATGACTGGTGGGTTTCGGAGAAGCGGTTGAACGACGCCAGCTCGATCACCGCCTTCACTTCCTGCTCGAACAGAACCGGCAGGACGATGATGTTGAGCGGGGCGGCCTCGCCAAGCGCCGAACCGATCTTGATGTAGTCGTTTGGCGCATTGGTGAGAAGAATGCGCTTCTTCTCGTAAGCCACCTGCCCGACGAGACCCTCCCGCAGGCGGAAGCGGTTTCCAAGATGCTTCCTCTCGGTGAAGGCATAGGAGGCGACGAGTTCCAGGGTCGGCTCTTCGCCACGGTTCTCGACCGTGTAGAACACGCCCTGCTGCGCGTTCACCAGCGGCGCAATCTCCGACAGGATCATGTTGGACACGGTGGCGAGATCGCGCTCGCCCTGCAGCATGCGGGTGAACTTGGCGAGGTTGGTCTTGAGCCAATCCTGTTCCGCGTTCTTGAGCGTCGTGTCGCGCAAGTTGCGGATCATCTCGTTGATGTTGTCTTTCAGCGCCGCAAGCTCGCCGAGGGCCTCAGCGGTGATCGACCGGGTCAGGTCGCCGCGCGTCACCGCCGTGGCGACTTCCGCGATGGCTCGCACCTGGTTGGTCAGGTTGGCGGCAAGCTGGTTCACGTTGTCGGTCAGATCGCGCCAGAGGCCCGATACGCCTTCCACGCGAGCCTGGCCGCCGAGCTTTCCTTCCGTGCCCACTTCCTTGGCGACGCGGGTCACCTCGGAGGCGAAGGAGTTGAGCTGGTCCACCATGGTGTTGATGGTGTTCTTCAGCTCCAGCATCTCGCCCTTGACGTCGACGGTGATCTTCTTCGACAGGTTGCCGTTCGCGACCGCGGTCGTCACATCGGCGATGTTACGCACCTGACCTGTCAGGTTGGCGGCCATCATGTTCACGTTGTCGGTCAGGTCCTTCCAGGTTCCGCCGACGCCGCGAACCTGCGCTTGGCCGCCGAGCTTGCCTTCCGTGCCCACCTCGCGGGCCACGCGGGTCACCTCGGAGGCAAACGAGTTGAGCTGATCCACCATGGTGTTGATGGTGTTCTTCAGCTCCAGCATCTCGCCCTTGACGTCGACGGTGATCTTCTTGGAGAGGTCGCCGTTCGCCACCGCGGTCGTCACATCGGCGATGTTACGCACCTGACCTGTCAGGTTGGCGGCCATCATGTTCACGTTGTCGGTGAGGTCCTTCCAGGTGCCGGCAACACCCTTCACCTGCGCCTGGCCGCCGAGCTTGCCCTCGGAGCCCACCTCGCGCGCCACGCGGGTCACTTCCGAAGCAAACGAGTTGAGCTGGTCCACCATGGTGTTGATGGTCGATTTCAGCTCCAGCATCTCGCCTTCGACCACAACGGTGATCTTCTTCGACAGATCGCCCGTCGCGACGGCGGTCACCACCTCGGCGATGCCGCGCACCTGACCTGTCAGGTTGGCCGCCATGAGGTTCACGTTGTCGGTGAGGCCCTTCCAGACGCCGCCGACGCCCTTCACCTGTGCCTGGCCACCAAGCTTGCCCTCGGAGCCCACCTCCTTGGCGACGCGGGTCACCTCGGAGGCGAAGGAGTTGAGTTGGTCCACCATGGTGTTGATGGTGTTTTTCAGTTCAAGAAGCTCACCACGCACATCGACGGTGATCTTCTTGGAGAGGTCACCGTTCGCCACTGCGGTGGTCACGTCGGCGATGTTACGCACCTGACCCGTCAGGTTCGCCGCCATCATGTTCACGTTGTCGGTGAGGCCCTTCCAGACGCCGCCGACGCCTTCCACGCGAGCTTGGCCGCCGAGCTTGCCTTCCGTACCCACCTCCTTGGCGACGCGTGTCACTTCGGAGGCGAAGGAGTTGAGCTGATCCACCATGGTGTTGATGGTGTTTTTCAGCTCCAACAACTCACCGCGCACATCGACGGTGATCTTCTTCGACAGGTCACCATTCGCCACTGCGGTGGTCACGTCGGCGATGTTACGCACCTGACCCGTCAGGTTCGCCGCCATCATGTTCACGTTGTCGGTCAGATCCTTCCAGGTGCCGCCGACACCCTTCACTTGCGCCTGACCGCCCAGTTTACCCTCGGTACCCACCTCGCGCGCCACGCGGGTCACCTCGGAGGCAAACGAGTTGAGCTGGTCCACCATGGTGTTGATGGTGTTCTTCAGCTCCAGCATCTCGCCCTTGACGTCGACGGTGATCTTCTTGGAGAGGTCGCCGTTCGCGACCGCAGTCGTCACATCGGCGATGTTACGCACTTGGCCGGTCAGGTTGGCGGCCATCATGTTCACGTTGTCGGTGAGATCGCGCCACAGGCCGGCGGCGCCGGGCACGAGGGCCTGACCGCCGAGCTTGCCTTCGATACCCACCTCGCGCGCCACGTTCGTCACCTGGTCGGCGAAGGTGGCCAGCGTATCGATCATGCCGTTGATGGTATCGGCCAGAGCCGCAATCTCGCCCTTGGCATCCACGGTCAGCTTCCGCGTGAGATTGCCGACGGCAACCGCGGTCACGACCTCGGCGATGCCGCGCACCTGACCCGTCAGGTTGGCCGCCATCATGTTCACGTTGTCGGTCAGATCCTTCCAGGTTCCGCCGACGCCCTTCACTTGCGCTTGGCCGCCGAGCTTTCCTTCCGTGCCCACCTCCTTCGCGACGCGGGTCACCTCTGAGGCGAAGGAGTTGAGCTGATCCACCATGGTGTTGATGGTGTTCTTCAGCTCCAGCATCTCGCCCTTGACGTCGACGGTGATCTTCTTCGACAGGTTGCCGTTCGCCACTGCGGTGGTGACTTCCGCGATGTTACGCACCTGACCCGTCAGGTTCGCCGCCATCATGTTCACGTTGTCGGTCAGATCCTTCCACGTGCCGGCAACACCCTTCACCTGTGCTTGGCCACCGAGCTTGCCCTCGGTGCCCACTTCCTTGGCGACGCGCGTCACTTCGGAGGCGAAGGAGCTCAGCTGGCCCACCATGGTGTTGACCACCTTGCCGATGCGCAGGAACTCGCCGCGCAGGGGCCGGCCTTCGATCTCGAGCTGCATGCTCTGGCTCAGGTCGCCCTTGGCGACCGCACCGATCACACGTGCCACTTCGGTCGTCGGCTGAACGAGATCCCCGATCATGGAATTGACCGAGTCGATGCATTCGCTCCAGCAACCGCTCGCAGACGAAAGACGCCCGCGCTCGCCGATCCGCCCCTCCTTGCCGACCACCTTGGCAACCCGATCCAGCTCCTGGGCAAGCCCCTTGTTGAGATCGGCGATGTCGTTGAAAGCTTCGGCGATTTCGCCGTCGATCCCAGTCAGATCGGAGGGCAGGCGCGCGGAGAAGTCGCCTCTCCGGAATGCGCGCAGGGTTTTGAGCAACAGCTTGGGATCAAGCTGCGAAATGGCGGTTTCGACTTGTGACATAAGGCCCCCTGTTACGCTGTTCCAGGCCTACTTGTGCCTGGATCCCCATGTGCCGACGTCCCAAAAGCTACTTTGTTCGTCTTCAGATGGAATTCGACCCTGCATAACGCTTTTCAAGGAATCATAGTTCCCTAATTTCAGAAAAATCTTTCAAGAGCTGGGGAGCTGCCGGTTGACCTTCGAGGCCCATTGCTCCGGATCAGAGGTTGCGCTCTCATGGTGCCTGCCGTTTCGGAATATCGGCGCGGTCAAGTACATTAAACACTAGGGAGCCGCCATGTCACCCTTTTCTCGTCTCAGACGCCGGCACGTCATTGGCCTTCTGCTCGGAGCCGGGGCCTCTCTGGCCTCGGGAGCCGCGCTTGCCCAGCCGGCAGCGTATCCGACGCGCCCTGTCCGCATCATCGTGCCTTTTACGCCGGGCGGCACAACGGACATCTTTGCGCGCTTGGTGGGCGAAAAACTGTCGCAGTCCTTGGGTCAGCAATTCGTTATCGAGAACCGCGGCGGCGCCGGCGGCAACATCGGGGCGGATGCCGTGGCCAAGGCGGAGCCGGATGGATACATGTTGGTCATGGGCACAGTCGGCACCCATGCCATCAATCCTAGCCTCTATGCCAAGATGCCGTATGACGCACTCACCGATTTCGCGCCCGTCGCCTATGTGGCCGGGGTGCCGAACCTGATGGTGGTGAGCCCCAAGAAGGTGAAGGCCACCAGCGTGCAGGAATTCATCGCTGAGGCGAAGGCGCCCCCCGGCAAGTTCACCATGGCCTCATCCGGCAACGGCACCTCTATCCATCTCTCCGGCGAGCTCTTCAAGCAGATGACCGGCGTCGAGATGCCTCACGTGCCCTATCGCGGCAGCGGGCCGGCGGT
>JAESFL010000400.1_pt1 | contig 33149 bp, 40 predicted proteins | sample 9269401 | NCBI WGS metagenome assembly JAESFL01 (sample SAMN14506025, study PRJNA617098) | algae metagenome | isolation source: Gloeocapsa sp. UFS-A4-WI-NPMV-4B04 and co-occurring heterotrophs from desert... | place: USA: Utah | collected 2006-10-01 | reverse complement strand
GTCGAGCGGGGGCAAATTGTGGCCGAGCAGCTTCAGCACTTCGCCGGCGGCATCGACCAGATTGGTGCCGGGCCCAAAGATCGCCTGCACGCCCGCCTCCCTGAGCATATCATAATCCTTTGAGGGGATGACGCCGCCGACGACCACGCGAATATCCGCGCGGCCCATGTCGCGCAGACGGTTGATCAGCTCGGGAACAAGCGTCTTGTGGCCGGCGGCGAGGCTCGAGGCGCCGACCACGTCGACATCACGCTCAATGGCAAGTCGGGCGCTCTCCTCCGGCGTTTGGAACAGCGGCCCGGGGACGATTTCGAACCCGAGATCCGCAAAGGCGGACGAGACCAGATTGGCGCCGCGGTCATGGCCGTCCTGGCCCATCTTCGCGACCAGCATCCGCGGCTTGCGTCCGAGCCGGCGCTCCACCGCCTCGACCCCTTGCTCGGCCCGGCCCCACCGGGGATCGTCGCCATAGGCGCCGCCATAGATGCCGCTCACGGGCGTCGGGCTGGTGCCGTAGCGGCCGAACACGTCCTCCAGCGCGGAAGAGATTTCGCCGAGCGTGCAGCGTGCCCGCGCTGCCTCGATGGCGAGGGCGAGAAGATTTGTTCGTTGAGGATTGCGAGCACCGTCGCGAAGCGCATCAAGCGCGGCGCGGGCGGCGCCTTCGTCGCGCGAAGACCGGACTTTTTCCAAGCGGTCGATCTGGCCGGAGCGGACCTTGGCGTTGTCGATGTCCAAAGTCTCGATCGGCGGCTCGTCCTTGAGCCGGTAGCGGTTCACGCCGACAATCACCGTTTCGCCGCGGTCGACGGCGGCGGCACGCGCCGCGGATGCTTCCTCGATCCGGCGCTTGGGCATGCCTTCGGCGACGGCCACGGTCATGCCGCCCAATCCTTCAACCTCCTGGATCAAAGCCCATGCCTCGTCCGCGAGCCGCTGCGTGAGCGCCTCGACATAATAAGAGCCGCCCAGAGGATCGGCGACGTTGGTGATGCCGGTTTCCTCGGCGATGACAAGCTGCGTGTTGCGAGCGATCCGGGCGGAAAAATCGGTCGGCAGCGCAATGGCTTCATCGAAGCTGTTCGTGTGCAGCGACTGCGTGCCGCCGAGCACGGCCGCCATCGCCTCCACGGTGGTTCGGATGATGTTGTTGTAGGGATCCTGTTCGGTCAGGCTGACGCCGGAGGTCTGGCAGTGCGTCCGGAGCATCTTGGACTTGGCGTTCTTGGCGCCGAATTCTTCCATGATCCGATGCCAGAGCAGGCGCGCGGCGCGCAGCTTCGCCACCTCCATGAAGAAGTTCATGCCGATGGCGAAGAAGAAGGAAAGGCGCGGCGCGAAGGCGTCCACTTCCAGGCCTTTCGCGCGCGCGGCGCGGACATATTCCATGCCGTCGGCAAGCGTGAAGGCGAGCTCCTGCACCGCCGTCGCGCCGGCTTCCTGCATATGGTAGCCGCTGATCGAGATGGAGTTGAAGCGCGGCATGTGTTCGGAGGTGTAGGCGATGATGTCCGCGACGATCCGCATCGATGGCTCGGGCGGATAGATGTAGGTGTTGCGAACCGCGAACTCTTTAAGAATGTCGTTCTGGATCGTGCCCTGAAGCTGCGTTTGGGCAACTCCCTGCTCCTCGGCGGCGACGATGTAAAAGGCGAGGACGGGCAGCACAGCGCCGTTCATGGTCATGCTGACCGACATCTCATCGAGCGGGATGCCGTTGAAGAGAATCTTCATGTCCTCGAGCGTGTCGATCGCGACGCCGGCCTTGCCGACATCGCCGACCACTCGCGGATGATCGCTGTCATAGCCGCGGTGCGTGGCAAGATCGAAGGCGACCGAGAGCCCCTTCTGTCCGGCCGCCAGATTGCGCCGGTAGAAAGCGTTGGAATCCTCGGCCGTCGAAAAGCCGGCATATTGGCGGATCGTCCACGGTCGGCCCGTATACATGGAGGCGTAGGGGCCGCGCGTGAATGGGGCGAAGCCGGGAAGGCCTGGATCGAGTTCAGCCGTGTCGTCGGCCGTATAGAGCGGCTTCACGGCGATGCCTTCCGGCGTGTGCCAGGTAAGATCCTTGCCCTTCACCTCCTTCGCAGCAGCTGCCTCCCAATCGGCGCGCGACGGCTCCGGCGGCGCGGGCGGCGAGGTCGTGCCCTGCACGGGCGCGGCGCCGCTATCCTCGCCCTTATTCTGTTCCATCACCGGCCGCTCAGACAAAACCAACCTCCGTTCGCTTCGAGCGAAGTCGAGCAGCGTGATCAGGCCGCAGGCGAGCCTCGACTTCGACCGCGGGTCGAAGGGCGACCAGGCGGAAGCGTCCCCGGCCATCCTGGAGCTTGCCGGGGCCACGTTCCACCCGGTCGCCCTGAGCGCCTGCCTTGCGGGCCGCCGAAAGGTTCGACGCGAACGCTGAGTTAATGATCATGCGGCGTCTCCATCAACTCCACGAGCACGCCGCCCGTGCCCTTCGGGTGCAGGAAGATCACCGGCGTCCCATGGGCCCCGATCCGCGGCTCGCCCAGCACCTTGGCGCCCCTGGCGGTCATTTCCGCCGCCGCCGCTCCGATGTCGGGTACTTCGAAGCAGACATGATGCTGGCCGCCCGCCGGGTTCTTCTCGAGGAACTTGGCGATCGGCGAATCCTCGCCCAGCGGCTCGAGCAGTTCGATCTGGCTGTTCGGCAGATCGACGAAGCAGACGCGCACCTTCTGCGGCGGCAGGTCGAAAGGCTCATGGATCGTCGTTGCGCCGAGCACGTCGCGATAGAGGATGATGCTCTGCTCGATCGAGGGGGTGGCGACCCCGACATGATTCAGGCGGCCCAGGGTCATAGCGCCTCCCGCAGGCCGAGGCCGAGGAGAAGGTCCGCCGCTATGGCAGCGACAAGGAAGAAGCTGAGAACGTGCATCCCGAGAAGGAAGGCGAACTTAGCCTCGCCCTCGTCCCGTCGAATGTAGCTGCGATAGACCGGAAGCCGTCCCTCCCGAACACCACGCAGGACTCTCCTCCCGATCAGCGGCAGCAGGACGAGGCCGATCAGCCCGACCAGCACATCCTCAGAGCGGAATGTTGTCATGCTTCTTCCAGGGGTTTTCGAGATGCTTGTTGCGAAGCTTGCGCAGGCCAAGCGCGATGCGCCGGCGGGTGGAATGCGGCATGATCACTTCGTCGATGAAGCCCATGCTGGCGGCCACGAAGGGATTGGCGAAACGCTGTTCGTACTCCGCCGTGCGCGCGGCGATCTTGTCGGGGTCGCCAATGTCCTTCCTGAAGATGATCTCGACCGCGCCCTTGGCGCCCATCACCGCGATCTCGGCGGAGGGCCAGGCATAGTTGAGGTCGCCGCGCAGGTGCTTGGAACTCATCACGTCATAGGCCCCGCCATAGGCTTTGCGGGTGATCACGGTGATCTTGGGAACGGTGGCCTCGGCAAAGGCGAAGAGCAATTTGGCCCCATTCTTGATGATGCCGTTATGCTCCTGCGCGACACCTGGGAGGAAGCCCGGCACGTCGACAAAGGTGATGATCGGGATCTCGAAAGCGTCGCAGAAACGAACGAAGCGCGCGGCCTTCTTGGAGCTGGCGATGTCGAGAACGCCGGCAAGCATCATCGGCTGGTTGGCCACGATGCCGATGGTGCGGCCCTCGATACGGCCGAAGCCGCAGATGATGTTGGCGGCGTGGTTCGGCTGGATCTCGAAGAAATCGCCTTCGTCGACGACCTTCCGGATCAGCTCGTGCATGTCGTAGGGCTTGGTCGCCATGTCCGGGATGAGCGTGTCGAGGCTGTCCTCGCGCCGGTCCCAGGGATCGGTGGTCGGCCGCTCCGGCAGGTCGTGTCGGTTGGAAAGCGGCAGAAAATCGAAGAAGTCACGGGTCGCGAGCAAGGCTTCGATGTCGTTCTCGAACGCGACGTCGGCCACGCCGGATTTGGTGGTGTGAGTGACGGCGCCGCCAAGCTCTTCCTGCGTCACCACTTCATTGGTGACGGTTTTCACGACGTCCGGCCCGGTGACGAACATATAGGAACTGTCCTTCACCATGAAGATGAAGTCGGTCATGGCCGGGGAGTATACCGCGCCGCCCGCACAGGGGCCCATGATGAGGCTGATCTGCGGGACCACGCCCGACGCCAGCACGTTGCGCTGGAAAACCTCGGCATAGCCGGCAAGACTGGCAACGCCTTCCTGGATGCGGGCGCCGCCGCTGTCGTTGAGGCCGATCACGGGCGCCCCGACCTTCATCGCCATATCCATGATCTTGCAGATCTTCTGCGCGTGCCGCTCGGACAGCGAGCCGCCGAAGACGGTAAAATCCTGGGCGAAGACATAGGTCAGGCGGCCGTTGATCGTGCCGGAGCCGGTGACGACACCGTCGCCGGGCACCTTCTGATGCTCCATGCCGAATTCGGAGCAATTATGCTCCACGAACATATCATATTCTTCGAAGCTGCCTTCATCGAGCAGCACGGTCAGCCGCTCGCGTGCCGTGAGGCGGCCCTTGGCATGCTGGGCCTCGATCCGCTTCTCGCCGCCGCCGAGCTGCGCCTGCCGCCGGCGGGATTCAAGTTCTTCGATCGTGGTGGCCATGGGGGACTCGGAGCGCCTTCTTAGCCGGTAGGTGAGGCCTCCTTATGCGGGACCTCCAAGCGTGGCAAATCCGCGGCCAAGGCCCAGACTTTGTCCTGCTCCGGTCGAACCTTGATCGGTCTGATTCCTCTGGGTGAGGTGACTTCCAAGCCGCAAGGTGATCCCACTTCAACCGGAAGTCGGTTCAGCGGCCTTGGAACCGCGGCTGGTGCTTTTGCAGGAAGGCCGCCACCGCCGTCTTGAAATCCTCGGTGCGGCCTGCTTCCCGCTGCGCCATCCGCTCGGCGGCAAGTGCGTCGCTTAGCGAAAGCTGCTCGGCATCGCGCGCCAGCCTGCGGACGAGGCCGAGCGCCACCGTCGGCCCTCGCGCCAGGTTCGTTGCCAGCAACACGGCTTCGGATGCCAGATGCTCATCGTCGACGACCCGGCTGACGAGGCCCCATTCCCGCGCCTGCTCCGCACCGATCCGCTCGCCGAGCAGCATCATTTCCATCGCGCGGGCGCGCCCGGCGAGACGGGGAAGGAACCAGGTGGCGCCGGCGTCAGGGATCAGGCCGATATTGACGAACGCCTGCAGAAAGTAAGCCGAGCGCGCCGCGATGACGATGTCGGCCGACAAAGCGAGCGAGCATCCGGCGCCCGCGCAGGGCCCGTTCACGGCCGCCACGACCGGGATCGATAGATCGAATATTGCCTCGATCATCGGATTGAAATGCTTCTCGAGCGCCTCGCCGGCGTCCACGGGAAGGCTGCCGCCGCCGGCGAGGTCGGCTCCGCTCGAAAAGCCGCGGCCTTCCCCCGTGAGGAGCAGGCACCGCGCATTCGAAAGCGACACTTCCTGGATCGCGGCGCGCAGCTCCGCCACCGTGCGCTCGTTCATTGCGTTCAGCGTGTCGGGGCGCGCGAGCGTGATCGTCGCGACCGCGGCGGGGCTGAGCTCCAGCCGGATATGGTCGAAGGCCATCGGACTGCCGCTAGTCCGGACTGACGCGCCATATCGTGTTGCCGACGTCGTCGGCCACCAGCAGTGCACCGTCGCGTGCGATCTGCACGCCGACCGGGCGTCCCATGGCTTCGCCCTTGCTGCTGAGGAAGCCGGTCAGCACCTCAACCGGCGCGCCCGACGGTTTGCCGCCCTGGAAGGGCACGAAAATGACCTTGTATCCGCTTCGCGGCTTGCGGTTCCAAGATCCATGCTGGCCGATGAACGCGCCGCTCGCGAAAATGGGGCCGAGCCGCGCGCCTTCCGAAAAGGTGAGGCCGAGGGAGGCGGTGTGCGGGCCCAGCGCATAATCCGGCCGGATCGCTCTTGCGACCATGTCCGGCCGGGCCGGCTTGACGCGTCGATCGACGATCTGGCCGTAATAGCTCCACGGCCAGCCGTAGAAGCCGCCGGGACGGACGCCCGTCATATAGTCGGGCACGAGGTCGCTTCCGATTTCGTCCCGCTCATTCACCGCGACCCACAGCGCGCCGCTCGCCGGCTCCCAATCCATTCCGACCGGGTTGCGGAGCCCGGAAGCAAAAATGTGCGTCGCACCAGTGCGCGCGTCGATTTCGAGGATCGCGGCACGGTTTCGTTCCTCCGCCAAGCCATGTTCGGCCACGTTGCTGTTCGATCCCACCCCCACATAGAGCTTGGTGCCGTCGCGGCTGGCGACGAGGCTTTTCGTCCAATGGTGGTTGCGTCCGGCCGGAAGCGGCGCCACGCGCCTCGGCGCGGCGGTGATGCGGGCTGCGCCCGCCTGGTAGGGGTAAGCGACAAGCGCATCGGCATTGGCGACGTAGAGCGTGCTGCCGACCAGCGCCATGCCGAAGGGCGAGTTGAGGCCAGTGAGGAACGGCGTCTTGAGCTCCGCCGAGCCGTCGCCATCCGCATCGCGGAGCAGGGTGATCCGGTTCGCGCTCGGCACTCCGGCGCCGGCCCTGGCCATCACCTTACTGGTGATCCAGCCTTTGATCCCGCCTTGCTTCTTATCCGCAGGGGCGGGCTTGTTGGTTTCCGCCACCAGCACATCGCCATTGGGCAGGACCAGCATCCAGCGCGGATGGGCTAGGCCGGTTGCCATTGCGTTCACGCGCAGCCCCGGTGCCGGCTTGGGCGCCGCGCCGGCGGGCCAGCCCGTCGCTTCCGCGATGTTCAGTGTCGGCAACAGGGTCTTCACGGGCGGCGGCAGCTTTGGGCTTGGACCCATTCCCTGCGCCACGTCCAGCTTCGCGCTTTCGCCGCATCCCGCCAGCGCCGCGGCCACGATCAGGATTCCTGCCTTCCGCATTCGCCAGGCTCCTTATTCGGTAAGGGCGCTTTCCTCGGGCGCGTGAAGGCGCAGCCGATTGACCCGCCGGGTGTCGCTGTCGGTGACTTCCAGCCGCCAGCCGCTGGGATGCTCGACCACTTCGCCCGGCTGCGGGACGTGCCCTGCAAGCACCACTGCCAGGCCGCCGAGCGTATCGACATCCTCTTCGACCACGCCGAGACGGGCATCGACGGTCTCGGCGACCTCTTCGAGCTCGGTGCGGGCATCGGCGTCCCAGATGCCGTCCTCGAGCGGGATCAGCATGCCCGGCGCTTCTTCGTCATGCTCGTCCTCGATCTCGCCGACGATTTCCTCGACCACATCCTCGATAGTGACAAGCCCCTCCGTGCCGCCGAATTCGTCCACGACGATGGCGAGGTGGACCCGATCTGCGCGCATACGGGCGAGCAAATCGAGCACGCCCATCGATTCCGGAACGAACAGGGGCGTCCGTATCAGGGTGGTGATGTCGCTCGGAGCCGGCGCACCGCTGACCTGAAGGGTGAAGACGTCCTTGATGTGGACCATGCCGATACAGGCATCGAGACTGCCGTCGTAGACGGGGAGGCGGCTATGGCCTGCCTCGGCAAAGGCGGCGACAAGCGCTTCGAATCCGATGGTTCGGGGAACGGCGATGATGTCGCCACGGGTGACTGAAATGTCGCCCGCCGTCCGCTCGCCGAAGTGGAGCAGATTGCGCAGCATCTGCCGCTCCACGGGCGTGAGGTCGCCGACCGCAGGCACCTCGCCCTCATGGCTTTCGATCGCCTCCTCGATTTCGTCGCGAAGCGTCGTTTCGCCATCGTCGCCGAAGAGGAGCGTACGAAGTCCGCTCCAGAAGCTGCGCCCATTCTGCTGGGCGCCGATACTCGAATCGTCAGGCATTTAGCTGGGTTTGCACCTCTGATAGGGCATAGGGGTCGGCAATGCCGAGGGCCGCCAGCGCGTGCCGTTCGACTGCTTCCATCGCCTCGGCGTCGGCGTCCCCCGTTTCATGGTCATAACCTAGCAGATGCAGGGCACCGTGCACCACCAGATGCGCCGCGTGCGTTTTCATCGGGATATTCTTCTCCGCCGCCTCGCGGGCGCAGACGCCGTTGGCGAGGACGATGTCGCCCAGCAGCACTTCGCCGCTATCGGCCATTGCGATGGACTGGAGGAGGTCGCCGTCGATCATCGGAAAGGAAAGGACGTTGGTCGGCCTGTCCTTTCCTCTATAGCCAGCGTTCAGCGCTTTCACCTCGTTATCGTCGCTGAAGCGGACGGAGACTTCGACAGCCAGTTCAGCGTCGATCAGAGCGGAATGCCGGCTGCTCGCGACGGCCGAGCGCACGGCGCGCTCGGCGAGTGCCGGCCAGTCGGTGCAACTGTCCCATTCCTCGCCGGCATCGGCCTCGACGAGGATCATGCGTTCGGCCCCTCATAAGCTTCCACGATCCGGCCGACGAGCGGGTGGCGGACGACATCCGCCGAGCTGAAACGGATGGTGGCGATTTTCTGAATGCCCTCCAGGCGCCCGACCGCGTCGCCAAGGCCCGACATTCCTGGGTTCGGCAGGTCCACCTGCAGCGGATCGCCGCAGACCACCATCCGGCTGCGCATGCCGAAGCGGGTGAGGAACATCTTCATCTGCTGCGGAGTGGTATTCTGTGCTTCATCAAGGATGATGAAGGCGTCGGCGAGCGTCCGGCCGCGCATAAAGGCGATCGGGGCGATCTCGATTTCGCCGGACGCGATCCGCCGTTCGACCTGCTCGGCGGGAAGCATATCGTAAAGCGCGTCGTAGAGCGGGCGGAGATAGGGATCGACCTTCTCTTTCATGTCCCCCGGGAGGAAGCCCAGTCGCTCGCCGGCTTCGACGGCCGGACGCGACAGGATCAGGCGGTCGACCGAGCCGCCGATCAGCTGCTGCACCGCCTGGGCGACGGCCAGGTAGGTCTTGCCAGTGCCCGCCGGGCCAAGGGCGAAGATGAGATCGTCGCGGTCGAGAGCTTCCATATAGACGGCCTGCGTCTTCGATCGCGGCACGATGGTCTTCTTGCGCGTGCGGATCATCACCTTCGGCGGTTCCGCAACGTCGGCGGCAATGATGCCGTCCAGCGTCGGCTGGCCCGACATGGCGATCACGGCATCGACCGCGCCCTGGTCGATGTCGTGGCCTTCGTCGAGCCGGTTATAGAGGCCGACCAACACTTCGCGCGCCCGCGCCGCCGCCTCGGCCTCGCCTTCGATCTGCACTCGGCTGCCGCGCGCGGCAATGTAGACGCCGAGCCGATCCTCGATCGCGATCAGGTTGCGGTCGAACTCGCCGAACAAGGGCCCCAGGAGGTGCGGCTCGGCAAACTCCACCTCGACCCGAGCGCGCGGGCCGGTGGCTTCGGCAGCCTTTTTTTGCGCCATCAGGCGGCATTCCTCATCGTCTCGGCGCCGGCGAGGCTGTTCGGCCCGGCCGACACTATTTCAACCTCGACCAGATGGCCGATCCCGGATCCCGTCTGGAGATGCACCGACTGCAGCCAGGGCGATTTTCCGATGAGCTGACCCGGCTTCTTGCCCGCGCGCTCGAGCAGGACCGAGGTCCGCCGGCCAAGCGTGGCGCGATTGAAGGCGAGCTGCTGCTCGTTGAGCAGCGCCTGCAACCTTTGCAGTCTTTCGTCCATCAACGCGGCCGGCACCTGTTCATCCATCTGGGCGGCAGGCGTTCCCGGCCGCGGTGAGTATTTGAACGAGTAAGCCTGCGCGTAGTTCACGGCCGCGACAATATTGAGCGTAGCCTCGAACTCGGCGTCCGTCTCGCCCGGAAAGCCGACAATGAAATCACCGGATATGGCAATGTCGGGACGAGCAGCGCGGACGCGCTCGATCAGAGCCAGATAGCTGGAGGTCGTGTGGCTTCTGTTCATGGCGCGGAGCACGCGGTCGCTGCCCGACTGGACCGGCAGGTGCAGAAACGGCATCAGCTTCGCCACCTCGGCGTGAGCGCGGATCAGGCCGTCGTTCATGTCGTTCGGATGGCTGGTCGTATAGCGAATGCGCTCGAGGCCGGGCAGCCGATCAAGGGCGCGCGCGAGGCCGTCGAGCCCTTGGGTCCGGCCGGTATCATCCTCGCCGGTCCAGGCATTCACGTTCTGGCCGAGCAAAGTGATCTCCTTCGCCCCGTTGTCGACCAGCGCCTTGGCTTCGTCGATGATCGCGCTCCAATGTCGCGAAACCTCCGCTCCGCGCGTATAGGGAACCACGCAATAGGTGCAGAATTTGTCGCAGCCTTCCTGCACGGTCAGAAAGGCGGTTGGTCCCTGCCGGCGGCGGGCGGGGAGCGAGCCGAATTTGCTTTCCACCGGCATGTCGGTGTCGAGCGCACGGCCGCCACGCGCCGCGGTCGCCACCATCTCGGGCAGGCGGTGATAGGCTTGCGGACCGACGACGATGTCGACGGCGGGGGCGCGGCGGGGGATTTCCGCGCCTTCCGCCTGCGCCACGCAGCCGGCCACGGCGATCATCGGCCGCCCGCGATCGTCGCGCCGAATGAGCCGGCCGATATCGGAATAGACTTTTTCCGCTGCCTTTTCGCGAATGTGGCAGGTGTTGAGCACGACGAGATCGGCCTCGCCACCCTCGGCAACCGCGCTCATGCCCTGCGCCTCGAGCAGCTCGGCCATGCGTGCGCCGTCATAGACGTTCATCTGGCAGCCGAACGATTTGACGTGGAAGGTCTTGGGAAGTCGTTCAATCATCGCCGCGCCTATAGGCGATCCGTCCCTGCGGCGGAACCCTGCAGTGCCTCGACGATGGCTTGACGGCTCCTTGCGGCCAAGGCTTTCCGGTCGCCGATCTTCGCCGGGTCGATCGGCGCGAGGAAGCGCAACGTCACCGACGTGCTTCCACGCCGCGACAGAACCCGCTTCGCATTGGCCGTCGCAGCTTCGTCCCCGACCCATGCGATTTCCTCCCCGGCCCGCCCATAATCGAGCGCCACCGGCTGGATCTTCACGCCTGGTAGCGGCGGAAACACCGAGGCGAGAAGGCTGGCGCGAAATGGCAGGATTTCCACGCCGCCGTCGGTGGTCCCTTCCGGAAAGAGCGCCACCGGCTGCCCGGTGGCAAGAGCCGCACGAAGCGTATCTGCCTGTCCCCGCACCGCGTTTCGCTCCGTCCGGGCAACGAAGACGGTATTGTTGAGGCTCGCGAGCCAGCCGATCACCGGCCATCGACCAACATCGTCTTTCGACACGAACGCCGCGCCGCTCGCTCCGGCGATCAACATGATGTCCAGCCAGCTCAGATGATTGGACAGGAACAGCACGTGCGACTTCAGGGGTGTGCCGACAATTCTCGCCCGCATCCCCGCGGACCGGCCGACCCAATGGAGGAAGCGGCGCGGCCAAGGCGATCTCAGGCGCAAGAGCTTCCAGAGGTAATGAAGCGGCAGGCAGACGACGAGCCCGGTTACGATCGCCGCCACCCGCAGCGTCAGGCGCACCGATCAGCTCTTGCGGTTAAGCGTGACGCCGTAAAGCTCCATGCGGTGGTCGACGAGCCGGAAGCCGAGCTTTTCGGCGATCTTGCGCTGAAGCGCCTCGAGCTCGTCATCGACGAATTCGATGACGTTTCCGGTTTCAACGTCGATCAAATGATCGTGGTGCGTGTCGTGCGCCGCTTCATAGCGGGCGCGTCCGTCGCCGAAATCGTGCCGTTCCAGGATGCCGGCTTCCTCGAACAAGCGGACCGTGCGGTAAACGGTGGCGATTGAGATGCCGCTGTCGATGGCCGAAGCGCGCTCGTGCAGCTTCTCGACGTCCGGGTGGTCTTCGGACTCGGAAAGGACCCGGGCAATGACCTTGCGCTGCTCGGTGATCCGAAGTCCCTTTTCGGCGCAGAGCGCCTCGATGTCGATCCTGCGTGCCATGCCTGCCCAGGCTTTAGACAAATCGGGGCGGGCTTCAAGGCTGCCGGGCCTCTAAAGCCCGGCAGCCTGAAACTTACTTCCGGCCGGTGCGGCGACGCTTGGTGCCCAGGCCGATCTTCTTCGCGAGCGTCCGGCGCTGCTCGGCATAATTGGGCGCCACCATCGGATAGTCGGCGCTAAGGCCCCATTTCTGCCGGTATTCTTCCGGCGTCATCTGATAGTGCGTCATCAGGTGCCGCTTCAGCATCTTCAGCTTCTTGCCGTCTTCTAAGCAGACGATGTAGTCGGGCTTGATCGAGGAGCGAACCGACACAGCAGGCTCCTGCTTTACTTCGGGTTCTTGGGCGCGGCCGCCAAGTCCGCTCAATGCGTTGTGAACGTTTTGAATAAGCATCGGCAGGTCGTTCACTGCGACGCTATTGTTGCTCACATGGGCCGAAACGATGTCGGCTGTAAGCGTGATCAGAGTTTCGTTCGAATTGTCGTCGGGTTCCATTGCTAGGCCTGTGAAGAAAAGAGTTTCAGGGAGATATATGCTGCCCCACAGGGTGGCAGATGGTCCGTTCCGCGCTTTTTGACAAGCCGGAAATTAAAGCAAGTCAGGCCGCGGCATTTAGCTTTCGCTCGTCTTTGCCAGCGTCAGCGCATCGTAGATTTGGCCGTCCCGACCCGTGTAATAATTCTTCCGGCGACCTACCGCGCTAAATCCTGCTCGTTTGTAAAGTTTTACGGCATGATTGCCATCGCGGACCTCGAGATGGAGCCGCTTGGCGCCCTGCGCCTCGGCAAGGGTCATGAAACGCCGCAGCAGAAGCTCGCCGGCGCCTTTTCTTTGGCTGGCCTTCTTCACTCCGAGGAGGAGAAGTTCCGCTTCGCCTGCGACGAGGCGTCCCAGGGCGAACCCGATGACGCCTTCGGCGTCCCGCGCCAGGGACAGCCAGACGCCCGGCATGGGAATGAGCCCCGCGCATTGCGGCGCTGTCCAAGCCTCGCCGTAAGAAGGATCGAAGCTGTCGCCCATTACCGCCATGACGTCGTCCAGATTGAGGATGCCTCCTTCGCTGACGCTGATCGGAGCGGCCGTCACTGCATCGGCCTCGCGTCGGGCGGGCGGCCATAGATGGGCCGCGGCGCCAGCTTGCAAAGATCGGGAGGAAGCATCAGCGCGTCGGCGGCGCGCGGCAAAGCGTCATGCGCCTCTCCGAACCCACGGGCGTTCACGAGATCCTCGGCACCCGAGCCGTAGATGTGATGCGTCCGGACCGAGGCAGCGGCCTCGTCGGGAAAAAGCGAACGAAGTTCGTTCAGCGGCATCAGGGGTTCGCGGCCATAGCTCTGCACGAAAAGCTGCCCATGTCCGCCTTGCAGCGCAACCGCTATCTCGCTCCCCGGGGCACTGGCGGCGATCGCTGCAAGCGATGAATAGCCGGAAAGCGGCGCTCGCCACCCGATCGCAAGGCCATGGGCCGCGGCCAGTCCGACGCGGACGCCCGTGAAGCTGCCAGGGCCGCAATCAACCAGGATGGCCCGCGGCCGCCGCCCGCGCATCAGCTCCTCGATCATCGGCACGAGTCGCTCGGCATGGCCACGGCCGACGACTTCGTGCCGTTCGTCGATCAAAGCCGTCCCCTCGATCAGCGCTACCGAACAGGCGGCAGTGGCGCTGTCGATCACGAGCAGCATGACGGATCAGACGGCTTCGACCGTCTCGACCTCCGGGACATAATGTTTGAGGAGGCTTTCGATGCCGTTCTTCAAGGTCATCGTCGAGGACGGGCAGCCCGAGCAGGCGCCCTGCAAGGCCAGGAACACCGTGCCTTCACGGAAGCCGCGGTAGATGATGTCCCCGCCGTCCTGCGCCACGGCGGGCCGCACGCGCGTGTCGATGAGCTCGCGGATCTGAGCGACGATCTCGGCATCTTCCGGCTTGTCGCCCTCGATGTCTGCATCGTCAGCGATCGAAATCCCGCCCGCGCTGGCCTCCTTGAAAAGCGGTGCCCCGCTGGAGAAATGGTCCAGCAGCACGTTCAGGACCTGCGGCTTCAGATCGCGCCATTCGACGCCCGGCGCCGCCGTTACCGAAATGAAGTCGCTCCCGAAAAATACGCCCTCGACATCGCCGGTCGAAAAGATCGCGTCCGCGAGCGGCGAGGCTTCGGCATCTTCGGGCGTGGCGAAGTCGCGCGTGCCACCCGTCATCACGGTCTGCCCGGGCAGGAATTTCAGCGTCGCTGGGTTCGGCGTCGGTTCGGTTTGGATGAACATGAGTCGCATGTGGTCCGGGAGTGCGGCTCGATCAAGAGCCATGCCGGGCGGCAGGTGAACCTGACCTAACAGCCAGGTTCAGGAAGGGCTCAATTCCAGGGGTTTAGGAGGGGGTCGATGGGCGGCGGCCTGTTGCGTCAAGCGTATCGCCGCCGCCCGAGTATCGCTTGTAAGGAGTTCGAACGTGCGTAAGCTGGTCCTGGCCCTTTCGGCCGCCACCCTCACCGTTCCCGCGATTCCCGCCGCCGCGCTTGCTCATGGCGGGGAGCGTCAGGTGAAGACTTGGCGCGGGGAAGACGGGCGGACCCATTGCAAGAAGCCCAATGGCACGACCGGCCTCGTCGTCGGGGGCGCCGCCGGGGCGCTCGCCGGCCGAGCGCTCGACCGCCGCGGCGAGCGGACGACCGGCACCGTTCTTGGCGGCGCCATCGGTGCCCTGCTCGGCCGCCACATGCAGCGAAACGTGGTGAGCAAATGCCGCTGAGCCCGTTCGGGCCTGCCCCGCGGGTAGCCGGGCCGATCTAGCATTTCTCGTACTTCCAGTTCCGCTTTTTTCCTTCAGCCATCCATTCCACCGCCTGCGCAACGCGCTTTGCCCGTGTCTCCGCTCGTTTGGCGTCGATTATCCATTCGGCATATTCGCGGCGACAGCTTGCGCTAAACGCCTCGAAGGTCGCCAAGGCGCTTTTGTTCTCCTGCAGCGCCGCCATCAGATCGTCAGGCACCGGGAGGGGAACCTTGGTCGTCTTGTTGCGCGGGGGCTTCGCGCCCGCATCGGCGAGTGACACCGCCTTTCGGATGAGCTCCGCGAGCGTCGCCTCGTCCGGCAGATCGGCCACGGAGATGAGCCGCCCGAACTGCCCCATTGCGCCCTTCTGCTCATTCTCCTCACCGACGACGAGGCTTCCGCGCCAGAAGCCAAAGCTCGCATGACTATTGAAGGCGGCGAGGTGCGCCAGGATCTCGCCTTTGTACAGGAAGGTGGGCATACCCCATTTGATCCCTTCCTCAGCCGCCGGGCAGGCAGCGTGAACGGCGTCCCGAAGGTGGGTGAGGATCGGCTTCGCGAATGCTGCCTGCCGTTCGATATAGGCATCGACGCGCGCGTCTCGGGTCATGGCTCCCACTCCTGTTCATCGGGTCGATCTTTGCCGTCTGGCAGCGGCGAGGCAAGTGCCGGACTCGTTTCGGCGCAAATCCGATTCGGACCGCCGAAGTCGCGGGAACCGGCGAGTCTCAGCCTCGCTCCCGCCCGATTCTCTGTTGAGGATCAAGACGATGCGTGCCGCCAACCTCAATTCGAGCATGATTTCCCGCGTGGCATATGACGAGGAGGCCGAGGCGCTCAGCATCTGGTTCAAGGAAACCGGACGCTACATCTATTACGGCGTGCCGCGGGCAATATACGAGGCGCTGCGCCGCGCACCCTCGGCAGGCAAATTCTTCAACCAATGCATCAGGCGCCGTTACCGCTGCGTGCAGGACCCGGAGCGCCGTCGTTTTCGGCCCACCGGCTGAACAGGGTCGTGATTGCCGCGTTGACCGAAGGTGGCCGTCTTCTTCACCAGCGACACCCATTTCGGCGACCACCGGACGCTCAACATCCATAAGCGCCGGTTCGGCTCGGTCGCGGAAATGGACGAGGCCATGGTGGCGGGCTGGAACGAGACTGTCGGCCCGCAAGACGAAGTGTGGCACCTCGGCGACTTTGCGCGGAAGCTGGATGACGTGCCGATGCTGCTAAGTCGCCTCAACGGCCGCAAGCACCTCATCCGGGGCAACAACGATCCTGCCGGTGTCGCCGATGTCCCGGCTTGGGCAAGCGTTCGGGATTATCATGAACTGAAAGAAGGGGGCCGCCTTGTCGTCCTCTGCCACTATCCCCTCCGGAGCTGGAACGGCCAGCATAAAGGGGCCGTCAATCTCCACGGCCATAGTCACGGCAAGCTGAAGCCGATGCTTCGCCAGTTCGATGTCGGGGTGGATGCGCGGGGCTTTCGCCCAGTCAGGCTGGACCAGATGCTGAAGCCGTGACGGCTCTCAATATTCCTTGCCGCCCTTGACGTCTTCCAGCCCGAACTTGTCCCACATGGCCGCCCAGGGCGAGGTGGGGCTGGTTTCGCTTTCAAGGTAGCGCGGTTTCACCATGTACGTCGTGGGCTTGCCGTTCGCGGCCACGCTGGCGGCGGTCGGCGAGCATTTCGTCAGGTTCTTGAGGTTGAATTTCGCGTCGAACTTCAGGCCGATCTGGGCGCCGTTCGCCCATTGCACCTTGGCAAAGGCAGTGCCGGCCTCCTCAAGGTCCAGCAGCACCTCGGTCCCGACGGCGAATTCGTGCGTCGTTTCCAGCATCGCCCCTTCGCTGGAAATATTGCGCATCCGGCACGGCATGGAATCATGGTTGCAATGAAGCGTCGCGATCCAGATCAGATTGTGGCGCGGCTCGCGGTTGGTCTTGGCATTGACGGTTCCAACTTCGCCCCCGGAAGCTTCTTCGCCGCCGCGGAGGCGCCGGATGATGAAATCCTGAATGCTTGCGGGACCGATGATCGTGGTCTCATCATTGAATTCGAGGCCGATCCGCGGGCCGCGGATCCAGCGCACGATGCATTTGGTGCGATTGCATTGGCCGAACTGGATCTCCACGCTTTCCCCGATCCAAGGCTCGATGTCGCTCTCGATCATCACGCCGCTGGACGAGACGTTGATCACCGGCACCTGATGCTTGCGCCGGCGGAAGTGGATCGTCGCGTCCTCCAGAATGTTGCGGTGGCGTTCCTCACGCCGCTGGTTGGTGAGGCGCGATTCCTCGCGCTTCACCGCGATGGCCGTGAGGCCGCTCTTGGGTTCGGCGCGTTTGGTCTTCTTCGCGATCGGGCCATTGGGCCGGAGTGCTTCGCCTGACGCGATTGCGGAGCGTAACTCGTGCATCATTTCCCCCCGGGGAGCGGTCGTTGCGGGAAATATGCACCGAACTGATTACTTAATTCCTACTCAACCTAGGTTAAGTGGTTCCCGATCAACGAGCTTTCATAATTGTTCAGAAGATCCTGCGCCCCATCGTAGAGTTGGTCGGCTCCGGCTTCCCGCAGCACATGGTCGGGGAAGCCGCCGCTGCGAACGCCGATGACCCTGATGCCGAGCTTCTTCGCGGCTTCGACGTCGAAAGGAGAATCGCCGACGACGATCACCTCGTCGGGTCCGAGCGGAGCTACCTTTTCGAGGGCGGCAGCGAAGATGTCGGGGCAGGGCTTCGAATGCTCGACGTCGTCGGCCGAGGTGGTGGCGGTCACCAGATCTTCCGCTCCGATCACGCCCAGGTGGAAGGCCACCTCCTCTCCCTTGGCCGACGACGCCAGAACGATCTTCTTGCCCTCGGTCGCCAGCCGCTCGAACAGCTCGCGCACGCAGGGGAAAGGCACGACCCTGGGCAGGTAGTCGCGCTTGAACAGATCCACGCGATAGGCTTCGATCTCCTCCTGGCGCTGCTCCACCAACTCCGGCGGGAGCAGAGCCGGGATGAGTCTGTCGCCGCCCTTGCCGATCTGCTCGCGGATTCGATCGAGGGGCAGATTGACGCCGAAATGGAGGAAGGTCTCGCGCCATGCGACGGCGTGAAGGTCGTTGCTGTCGATCAGGGTACCATCAACATCGAACAGGACTGCACCGATCATTATGGCTCCGCGGGAAAATTCATTGTCCTTACCCGCTTGGGCACCGGTCGGTTCCCTGACTCGGGCGAGAAGTGAAACGGCTCCTGCCATCCTTGCTACGGCGGCTGCCGCGGCCGACCGGTCTCCTGCAATGCAAGAAGCAGATGATTCCGATACGGGTTCATTGACCGCTTAGGCTCGATCTTGGTCCGCTCGGCCCGGAGTCGAGACCAATTCCCTTCGATCTAAGAGCCGTCAGGCGGCACCCGCCGGCCGGAGATCACTCTAGAAGATGCCGCCACCCAACATCAGCCGAAGCACCGAGATGATGATCACGACGAGGTTGAGGTTCCGCCCGGTCTTGCCGCGCGCCGCCACCCCCAGGCCAAGGCCGAGCAGCGCCACTGGTATGATGAACCAGTTCAGCCAACCAAGGAGCGGCAGGAAACCGAGGATCGCACCGAGAAGGGCCAGGCAGCCGATCAGAATCGAGAGAAGGTTCAACATGGCTTCATTATGGGGTCCCGCACGCTTCCGCGCAAATGACCGGATCAGAGGAGAGCCGCTGGCGCTCGCGCGCCGCTTGGCGGCCTTTGCGGACGCCTTCCCACGCAAAGACCGCCAAGGCCGACCAGATGGCGCCAAAGCAGATGGCGTGGGCCGTCGTCAGGCGCTCGCCGAACAGGAATACGGCAAGCAGGAATTGGAGCGACGGCGCGATATATTGAAGGAACCCCAGCGTCGAATAAGGCAGCCGCTTGGCCGCGGCCGTGAACAGGAGCAACGGGATCGCCGTCACCGCTCCTCCAAGGATCAGCAGCAGATCGATGCGCGGCTCGCCTCCGAAACTGCTCACGCCCTGATGCTGCAGCCAGACAAGGTAGCCGAGGGCAAAGGGCGCAAGGATCGTGGTTTCGATCGAAAGCCCCTCAAGCGCCTCGACCGGCGCCACCTTCCTGAGGAAGCCGTAACTCGCGAAGCTGCCCGCCAGCGCAAGACTGATCCACAATCCCTCAGCGGCGCCCCAGGCAAGCACCACCACACCGACCGCGGCAAGGACGACCGCCAGCGCCTGGGCGAGTGTCAGCCTTTCCTTAAGAAGGACGACGCCCAGGAGCACGTTCACCAGCGGGTTCAAATAATAGCCAAGGCTTCCGGCAAGCACATGCCCGTTGATCACGGCCCAGATGTAAACCAGCCAGTTGCCGCTGATCAGGGCCGCGGTAATGGCAAGGGTAGCGACGACCTTCGGAGCCCGGGCAGCGGCCAAGATGGTGGGCCAACGCCGCCAAAGCGCTGCAAGCGCCGCGAGCAGGACGAGCGACCAGAGGATGCGATGGATGACGATCTCCAACGGCGGCACGCCGGCTATCGCCTTGAAATACAGCGGAAGTACGCCCCAGACCGTATAGGCGCCCAGACCCAGAAGCAGCCCGGTGCGCGTGCGCGCATGTTCCGTCGTCATGGCCGGCGGCCTAAAGCAGCCGGGTCGCCCTCACAACCTGCGGTCTTTCGGGTGCAGCCTTTCCTGTTTTAAACAAGTAAGTTCCCACGTGGAGGAGGGCCGAATGCTGAAATTGCGGAGCCTGATCTGCGCCATGGCGCTGCTCACCGCCTGCGAAGCGAGGGTCGGCAAGGAAGCAGACAAAAACGAGACTGGGGCAAAAGCGGGGCGGGGAACCGCCGCCGCTTCGGCCGCGGGTAAGGCGGAAGAGGGACAATTTTCAATCAAGGCGCCAGGGTTCGACATGAAGATCGACATCCCTGCCGGGGTGACCAGCCACGGCGATAGCGACTCCGACATGCTCTACCCGGGCTCGACGCTCAGCGGCATGCATGTCGAAGGCGGCCGGGGCAGCGGCGAAACCGCGACCGACGCCGGTATCGAGCTTCGCTTCACCACTCCGGATCCGCTGGAAAAGGTCGCCGCCTGGTACCGCGATCCAGCACGCGCCACCGGTTTTGTCATTGCCAGCGTGCGGAGGGAGGGCGATGCCCTGATTGTCGCCGGCACCGAAAAGGAGGATGGCGATCCCTTCACCTTGCGGCTGAATGGCCGGGCCGGCGGAACCGAAGGCCGGCTCACGCTCTCCGATCGCCGCTAGCTATGGCTCTGGCGGAACCGGAGGAGGTCCGTGCTCACCTCGTCGCTGCCGCGAAGGCCGGTGTTGCGCTTACGTATTCGGAACTGCTGGAGCGGCTCGGCTACAGCTTCTCGCGCCCGAAGATGCGGCAGCTTTGCGCGATCTTGAGCGCGGTCGACGAGGAAGCCGAGGCTCGGGGCGAGCCGGAACTGGCAGTGCTGGTGGTCCGGCAGAGCGACGGCATACCGGGGCAGGGATGGTGGGTGGCAGGGGGTGGCCGCAGCCGGGGCTATGAGGGGCGCTGGGAGGGGGCGGAGGCGGCGCGGTTCATTCGATCCGTTCAGGGGGAAACCTTCGCTTTCTGGAAGTCCCGCTCTGGCACAGGCGGAGCCGTCACGGCGGCTTAACCATGTCTGCTCACCCATTGCCGAGCAGAGTTCGTCATAAGGCCCGATCGAGGAGCCTTAACATGCCGAACCGTGCCTCCACCTTTCTTCGGATCGCCGCCATTGCCGCCGCTGTGTCGCTCGGCGGTTGCAGGGACAGCCAGTCGGAACTTGCCAATCTCGACAACCAGATCATCGGCAACGACACCGACCCTGCGCTCACCAGCGCACTCGAGGACCAAATCATGGTCGATCCGGCGCTCACCCAGCAATCGAACAGGAATGCGGTGCGTGCGCCTCAGACGCCCGGCCAGGCGCAATATCCGCTGCCGCAGGGCGGCCAGCAGGCCGGGCGACGGAGGGCCGAAGTCCGCGGTACGGGCGCGGGTGCCCAGGCCAATGCCGCTCCGGAAGCGGCGGAGCTCGGAAGCCGCGGCTGCGGCCCGGATTTCAACTATGACATGCGCTGGGCACGGGCGCTTCCGGCCGCCTTCCCGGTCTACCCAGGCTCCCGCATCACGGACGCCGCCGGCGCCGACACTGCCGAGTGCCGTGCGCGCGTCGTGACATTCACGACCGCCGATCCGGCGCAGCGTGTGCTCGATTATTATGCAGGCCGCGCTACGCGCTCCGGCTATTCGGCCGAACATCAGCGCCGCGAGGGTGACCACATCCTTGCCGGCACGAACGGCGGCGAGGGCGCTTTCTATCTGATCGTGACCCCGACGCGCGGCGGCTCGGAAGTCGCGTTGATCGCCAACCAGGCGGGCTAGACCCTGATCCTCTTGGGCTGGATCAACCGCAGCCGATCATGATCTAGCTGGCTCCCCACTGGCGGAGCGGCAGGGGCGGCGCTACACCGCGCCCGATGCCCCACCTCCTCCTCGTCATGCTCGGCGGCGCGATTGGCGCCGGCTGCCGCTATGCCGTCGGCAAAGTGGCCGTGGCGCAGCTCGGCACCGGGTTTCCCTGGGGTACGCTGGCGGTCAATCTGGCTGGTGGATTTCTTGCCGGGGCGCTGGTCGGGGTCTTGCTTGGCAGCGCAGAGCGTGGCGAGCCGCTTCGGCTTTTCCTCGGCACCGGCTTACTCGGCGGCTTCACCACTTTCTCCGCCTTCTCGGCCGAGACCGGCGATATGCTGCAACGTGGGCAAGTGGAGTTGGCGGCCGGCTATGTCCTTGCCTCGGTGATCGGAGCCGTATTGCTGCTGTTCGCCGGGCTTTGGGTGGCGGGGGCTGCGGCGTGAGCGGCGATGTGCGTCAGTTCACCGTCTCCACCGAGGATGACGGCATTCGCCTCGACCGCTGGTTCAAGCGCAACCTGCCGGACACGAGCTTCAACCTCGTTTCGCGGTGGGCTCGAACCGGGCAGCTCCGCCTCGACGGCAAGCGGGCAGGTCCGGGAGACAGGGTGGAGGCGGGGCAGATCATCCGGGTGCCTCCGGCCGACGCGGCAAGCGCCGAGGCGCGTCCGGCAAAACCGCAGCGCCGGACGTTGAACGAGGACGAGATCGCTTTCATCAACGATATGGTGATCTATCGGGATCCTGCGGCAATCGTCGTGAACAAGCCGCCGGGGCTTGCTACTCAAGGGGGGACGAAGACCACGGTCCACCTCGACGGCCTGCTCGATGGCTTGATCGAGGGAGATGCCCCTCGACCCAAGCTCGTCCACCGGCTCGACAAGGATACGTCGGGCGTGCTTCTCATCGCCCGCACCCCGCGCGCCGCGGCTTATTTCTCCAAATCCTTTTCCGGCCGTACGGCCCGAAAGGTTTACTGGGCGATCGTGATCGGCGTGCCTTCGATCGCCGACGGCTTCATCGATCTTCCCATCGGCAAGCAGTTCGGCACCGGCGGCGAGAAGATGTGCATCGACGAGGAACAGGGGCTGGCGTCCAAGACTCGCTACCGGGTCATCGAGCGCGCAGGCAACCGCGCCGCCTGGGTGGAGCTGCAGCCGCTCACCGGCCGCACGCATCAATTGCGCGTCCACATGGCCGCGATCGGCCACCCGATCGTCGGCGACGGCAAATATGCCGGGCAGGAGGCGTTTCTCACCGGCGCCATCAGCCGTAAGCTCCACCTCCACGCCCGCCGGCTTCGGATCGATCATCCGGACGGCGGACGCATCGACGTGGCGGCCGAACCTCCCGCGCATTTTTCCGAAACGATCGCGAACCTCGGCTTCGATCTCAACGCGGGCGATCTGCCGCTCGACGAGGTGAAATTCTCGGAAACGCTTGAAGGAAAGCGCAAGGCCGCGACGGCTGCCGCCAAGGCACGGCGAAAGGAGCGCAAGGGCGAGCGGCGATCGCGCGGCAGGGGATGAGCAACCGGCTTGCCATCTTCGATTGCGACGGCACGCTGGTCGACAGCCAGGCCAATGTGTGCCTGGCTATGGAAAATTGTTTCGTTGAAAAGGGCCTGCCGCGGCCGAACCGGGAGCAGTCCCGCCAAGTGGTCGGGCTCAACCTGCTGGAGGCCATGCAGGCGATGCTCCCAGACGGCCGGCATGAGCAGCATGTGGAACTTGCCGAAGGCTATAAGCGCCATTTCCACCGGCTGCGCGCCGCAGGGCTGGTCGCGGAACCGCTTTACGACGGCATTGTTCAACTCATCGACGCGCTTGGCGAGGGCGATTGGCTGCTCGGCGTCGCCACCGGCAAGTCGGATCGAGGCCTGGCGCTTTGCTTGGAACATCATGGCCTGCTGCGCCGCTTCGTCACCCTTCAGACGGCGGATCGGCATCCCTCAAAGCCGAACCCGTCGATGATCGAGCAGGCAATGGCGGATGCCGGCGCTTCGCCTGCAACGACGTTGATGATCGGCGACACGAGCTACGACATGGCGATGGCAAAGGCGGCCGGGGTGACCGCCATCGGCGTCGCCTGGGGTTATCACCAAGCGACGGAACTCGAAGCGGCGGGCGCGGATTACATCGCCAATACACCCGCCGACATCGCCGATTTCGTGAAAGCCCTCGCATGAGCCCCATTCCTCCGCCGCAGATCGATGAGGCGACCTGGCGCAACCGCTTCATCCTGATCAATCTCACCCGCATCGGCGGTACGGTGATCGTGCTGGTTGGCCTCGCCATCTGGCACAGCGACTGGATGCGGCCCGGCGGTTGGATGGAACTTGGCCTCGGGCTGGCGCTGATCGGGCTTGCGATCAGCTTTGCCGGTCCGCAGATACTGGCCCGCAGGTGGCGGACGCCGCCGGATCGATGAAGCGCTTCTACAAGGAGGCCCAGGCTCGGCCCGGCCAGGAGGGGCATCAGATCCTGCTCGACGAGCGGCCGGTGAAGACCCCGGCGCGCAAGCCGTTGGCGGTGCCGAGCGAGCGGCTGGGCCAGGCGATCGCTGCCGAATGGCAGGCGCAGGGCGAGGAGGTGGATGCACGCTCCATGCCGCTCACCGGTCTTGCCAACGCGGCCATCGACCGGGTGGCGCCGGACAAGGAAAGTTTCGCGGGCGGCCTCGCCTCCTACGCCGAGAGTGATCTTCTTTGCTATCGGGCGGAAGCCCCCGCCGGCCTGGTCGCGCGGCAATCGGAATTGTGGGATCCATTGCTCGCCTGGGCGCGGAGGCGCTTCGACGTCAATTTCGAAATCGTCTCCGGGATCATGCATCGTCGGCAGCCGCGGCACACACTCGATCAGCTTGCCCAGGCGGTTGCGGCGCGGGACGCCTTCGAACTCGCCGCTTTATCGCCCCTGGTGACAATTGGCGGGTCGGTGATCATTGCGCTCGCGCTGCATGAAGGCGCGGTCGACCTGGAAACGGCTTGGGCGGCGGCCACGCTCGACGAGCAATGGCAGCTGGAGCAATGGGGCTCGGATGCCGAAGCTGAAAAGGCCCTGGATGCACGGCGCCGTGACTTTGAAGCCGCTTACCGCTTCCTCAAGCTGCTTTAGACTTCCGTCGGCGCATCTGCGGGGGCGGCGTGTGCGGCCTCGGCCTGCGGCAACAGCTTCAAGATGATCAGACCGGCGACGACCAGCGAAACGGTATCCGTCACGAACAGGTAGATGAAATGCGGCCAATCGTGGTGAAACCAGATCGGCTCTCTGAAGTGAATGAAGGCCGTCGCCCCCACGACTCCGAGCACAAGCAATCGCGCGCGCTCCCCGAAATCAGGCACGAAGCGGGATATTGCGCCGAGCCCCGCGGCCATCAGCAAGGCGACAATGAGCATGTGGAGGAAGCCGACGATCAAGGTCGCCGAGCCGCCAATCGCAAATCCCGCTATATTGTAATGCACGGTGGCAATCGGACCGCGGCCGTACATCACGGTCTGCTCAGGCGTTACGTCGCTCGGGATGCTGTACGTGCCCGAGCTGGGGATGTTGGCGGCCAAGGCTTGCTGGACCGCAGCCGCGGGCGCGTTCTCCAGGTTTCCGGTGGCGACGCCGCGAAGGGCGCTTGCGTGAAAGACGTAGCCAAGCAGGAATAAAGCCACAGCCGCCCCAAGCGCGCCGACGAGAGCCCGTGCGATCATATTTCAGCCCCTTGTCCTCGTGCGGATAGACTAAGTCCAATCCTGAAAGGCTGCAAAAGTGCCGTCAGCCGATCAGGCTTCGAACGAAATCGTGGAGGAAGATGCGGCGGGTCGCCTTCAGCCGCTCGGATTTCAACACGGTATGAACGAGCTTGCGGCAATGTTCGGCATCGTCGTTGATGAAGACATAATCATATTCGGCCCAGTGGCTGATCTCGGCGGCGGCCCGCGCCATGCGGCTGGCGATCACGGCGTCGCTGTCGGTCGCGCGGCAGCGAAGCCGCCGCTCCAATTCCTCCATCGAGGGAGGAAGGATGAAGACGCGGACAATGTCCGGATCCACCTGTTTCAGTTGCTGGGTACCTTGCCAGTCGATGTCGAGCAGCACGTCGCGCCCGTTCTCGATCTGCTTCAGCACCTCGCGCTTGAGCGTGCCGTAACGATGGCCGAAGACGTGCGCCCATTCGAGGAAGGCGCCGCTCGCGATCAGCTCGTCAAATTCGTCGTTGCTGACGAAATGATAGTCCGCGCCATCCTCTTCGCCGGCGCGGATCGGGCGGGTGGTGGCGGACACGGACAGCCCGATCCCATCGTCCGCCTCCAGGATCATTCGCGCGATCGTGGACTTGCCCGCGCCGCTGGGACTGGAAAGCACAAAAAGGAGCCCGCGCCGCTTGAGGGGATTGACCGTCGCCATGGCCGCTGATGGCTTGGCGCACCAATGGCCGTCAAGCTATTGGATGCCGATGGAGACCCGCATCGCGCTTCTTCGCGGCATCAATGTCGGCGGTCGGACGAGCATCCCCATGGCAGAATTGCGGGCGCTTGCCGAAGAGCTCGGGCTCGCGGATGTACGCAGCTACATCCAGAGCGGGAATCTCGTCTTCACGGCCGATGAGGAAAAAGGGCTGGAGGCGAAGCTTGAGGCGGCGATCGCAAAGCGCTTCCTGGCGGTGCCGGTGATCGTCCGCTCCGCCAGCGCCTGGGCTGACTATGCGGCGGCCAATCCTTTTCCCGACGCTGCCGAGGCGGAACCGAACCGGCTGATGATGATGCTCTCCAAAGCAGCGCCCAAGGCGGATGCGGCCGCCGCACTCCGGGACCGGGCGCGCGACGGCGAACGGATTGCGTTTGCAGCGGGAGCGCTCTGGATCCATTATCCGGCCGGCTCGGGAACCTCGAAGCTGTCGCCATCGCTGATCGATCGCCTGGTCGGCTCCCCCGCAACCGCTCGCAACTGGCGAACGGTGCTGAAGATCGGCGAGATGCTCTCAACTTAGAATTTGTTGTTCCGCGGAAATCCATTCGGGGGCATGCGTCCCGCCGCCCCGCGAGCGGTGCGCCAGGGGGAAAGATTGGTCTCGTTGCGGGTGCGGCCGCTCTCGCCGCCCATGCCCCAACTAAGCCCCTCGCTGAAACGGAACGTCTTCGCGTCGGAAAGTCCGCCGTCCCGGTAGCGCTGGAGCTGGACGCCCTGGCCGCGGCCCATCTCCGGCAGTTCGGTGAGCGGGAACACCGCCATCTTCCGGTTTTCACCGATGGTGGCGACATAGTCGTCGCTCTCGGCGACCGGGCGCACGATGACGAGCTTGGCGCCGGTGCGGAGGTTCACGACCTGCTTGCCCTTCCGAGTTTCGGCAATGGCTCCTGCCGCCGAAGTGATGAAGCCTCTCCCGTCCGACGAGGCCAGCAACAGCTTGCCGTTCGTCGCCGGAAGCAGCGCGACGATATTGCCCTCGCCCTCGATGTCGACCATCAGCCGCACCGGTTCGCCAAAGCCGCGCCCGCCGGGCAGCTTGTCCGCGCCAAGCGTGTAGAAGCGGCCATTGGCGGCCGCCAGCAGCAATTTATCCGTCGTTTGGGCGTGGAAGAAGAAGGCGGGGCCGTCGCCCTCCTTGAACTTCATCGCTTCGGGATTGGCGAGATCGACATGGCCGCGCATGGCGCGGATCCATCCCCGCTTGGACATGATCACCGTCACCGGCTCGCGCTCTATCATCGCCTCCAGCGGGATCTCGCGCGCCGGGCCGGCTTCTTCAATCAGCGTCATGCGCTGGCCTAGCGGCGTATCCGGGCCGTAGCGGGCGCGGAGCGTCGCCAAATCCTTTTTGAGCCGCGTTCGCTGGCGCGCCGGTGATTCGATCAGTTTCTGAAGCTCGTCGCGTTCGGCGATCAATGTGTCGCGCTCGCGGCGAAGCTGCATTTCCTCGAGCTTGCGCAAGCTCCTGAGGCGCATGTTGAGGATCGCCTCGGCTTGGCGGTCGGTAAGTCCGAACTCGGCGATCATCACCGGTTTCGGCTCGTCTTCTTCGCGGATGATCTGGATCACCCGGTCCAGATTCAGAAAGGCAATGATATAGCCTTCGAGCAGCTCCAGCCGATCGTCGATCTTGCCGACCCGATGCTGCGAGCGCCGGACGAGGACCTCGAACTGAAAGGTGATCCAGGCGGTAAGCGCTTCCTTGAGGCTCATCACGCGCGGGGTGTGCGTGGCGTCGAGCACGTTGAGGTTGAGCGGGATCCGCACCTCGAGGTCGGTGAGTCGGAACAGACTGTCCATCAGCACCTGCGGCTCGACGCTGCGGCTGCGGGGCTGGAGGACGATGCGGATCTTCTCGTCGGATTCGTCGCGTATGTCCTCCAGGATCGGAAGCTTCTTGTCGGAAATGAGCGCCGCAATCTGCTCGATCAGCTTCGATTTCGGCACCTGGTACGGAATTTCCGTGATCACCACGTTCCAAGTGCCGCGCCCCTGATCCTCGACGCTCCAGCGCGCGCGAACCCGGAAAGCGCCGCGGCCGGTTGCGTATGCGTTGGCGATCGCCTCGGCGCTGTCGACGATGACGCCTCCGGTCGGGAAATCGGGGCCGGCGACGAAGTCCATCAGCGACGAAGGTTCGGCCTTGGGATTGTCGATCAGATGCATGGCGGCATCGATGATCTCGGCGACGTTATGAGGCGGGATCGACGTCGCCATGCCGACGGCGATGCCGCTCGCCCCGTTGGCGAGCAGGTTCGGGAAGATGCCCGGGAAGACCTCCGGCTCTTCCTCTTCGCCATTGTAGGTGGGACGGAACTCGACGGTGCCTTCGTCGAGACCCGCCATCAGCTCGTAGGCGGCGGCGGTGAGGCGAGCCTCGGTATAGCGCATCGCCGCGGCGTTATCGCCGTCGACATTGCCGAAATTACCCTGCCCGTCGACCAGCGGGTAACGGAGCGAGAAAGGTTGGGCCAGCCGAACCATGGCATCGTAAATCGACTGGTCGCCATGGGGATGATATTTGCCCATCACGTCGCCGACGACGCGGGCGCACTTCTTGTAACCGGCGGCCGGATCCAGTCGCAGCAGCCGCATGCCCCAGAGCAAGCGCCGGTGCACCGGCTTCAACCCGTCGCGGACATCGGGAAGCGAGCGTGCGGTGATCGTCGACAGGGCATAGACAAGGTAACGCTGCGACAATGCATCGTCGAACGAGGCGTCGACGATCTGATCAAATTCATCTGGAGCTGTTGACATGGCAAGGGGATAGCAGCCCGCTTCGCCCGCCGTAAAGTTTCGGGACGCTTGTCTTCTCTACGGATGTGATATAGTAACATAAATGTTGTTGGAGGAGGCATGTCGATGCGCCGTTTCATACCTCTGAGTGCACTGCTTCTGGCGACTGCCTGCGGCGGCGGCCGCGAGGAGACCAAGTCCACGAGCGAAGATCTGAGAACCTATTCGGTCAGCGAGGACGCGTCCGCACCTCACGCTCCGCCGCCCCCACCCACGGTATCGGCCGAAATGTCCCGTACCGGATCTCCTCCGGCCATCGGCCCCAGTGCCGCGCCGGGAGTGGCATTCAATTATCGCTATGCTTTCCGCCTGCCCGGCGAACGCATCTCTGCGGTCCAGGAACAGCATGCCGCTGCATGCGAGAAACTGGGGCTCGATCGCTGCCGCATTACCGGTATGCGCTACCGGCTCCTGGGCGAAGACGATGTCGAGGCGATGCTCGCCTTCAAGCTCGATCCGGCAATCGCCCGGCAATTCGGCAAATCCGGGATCGAATCCGTTGCGCGCGCCGAAGGCATGCTGGTCGACAGCGAGATCAGCGGTCATGACGCAGGGACCGATATCGAGCGCGCGACCCGCAACCAGGCCAGCCTTGAAGACGATTTGCGGCGGATCGAAGAACAGCTCGCTCGGGCGGGGCTGCGCTCGGCGGAACGTGCCGAACTGCAGATCCAGGCGGAGCGGATCAGAGAATCGATCCGCGCCAGCCGCGCCACACGCGAGGAACGGCGCGAGTCGCTCGCCAAAACGCCGATGGTCTTCCAATATGGCTCCGGAAACGTGGCTCCCGGCTTCGACAACCGCTCGCCGCTCAAGACGGCGCTTGAAGAGGCGGGGGACAATCTCGTGTCAGGCTTCGCCACGCTGCTCGTGATTTTGATCACCCTGCTGCCTTGGGCGATCCTTCTATTCTTCCTGATCTGGCTTTTTCGAAAGTTCGGCGGGCCGCTCCGGCGCTTCCTCAATCCGGTTTACGAAGGATCCGGACCGGCACAATGATCAGGCGGCTGGCTCCGGCGGGACGAACACCTCCGCCGGGCCGCTTGCAGCCTGCGCCGCCACCTCTGCCAGAAGCCAGTCGCGAAAGGCTCGGATCTTCGCCTGGTTACGCTTGTGCTCGGGATATACGAGCCAGTAGCTCGGCCCTTCGATGACAACGAGCGGAAAGAGCTGGACGAGTCGCCCCGAGGCGAGTTCGTTGGGCCACATCGTCGGGCTCAGCATGCCGACGCCTTGGCCGTTGATGGCGGCCATGCCTTCGGCCACTTGCGTATCGAGGCGTATGCCGCGGCCGCGGCGCTCGCCATCGTTGGCCACGCCTGCGGCCGCAAACCAAGATTTCCACCATGGATCGTCCGGGCTGAGGCGCGGCACGTGGAACAGATCCCCGACGCCTTCGATCGGGTGACGCTCCCGAAAGGCAGGGCTGCACATCGGGGTGGTATGCAAGCGGAACAGGAAATGCTGCTTGAGACCGGGCCAGCCGCCGATCCCGCTCCGCACCGCTACGTCGAAGTCGTCTCGTGCGAAATCGACCAGTCCGGCATCGGTATGCAGTCGCACCGCCAACTCGGCTCGGGCAATTTGAAAGCCGCCCAGGCGCGGCGCCAGCCAGTTGGCCGCGAAGGTTTGGGTGGTGCTGATGCTCAGCACGCTTTCATCCTCGGCGATCAGGGTCGCAAAGGCATCGGATAGGCTGTCGAACGCGCCGGAGACGAGCGGCGCGGCTCGTCGCCCGGCATCACTCAAGGTGACGCGCCGCTTCGAACGAATGAATAGCGGAACGCCAAGCCGTTCTTCCAACAGCCGAATTTGATAACTGACCGCTGCCTGGGTCATGCCGAGCTCAGCCGCCGCGGACGTGAAATTCTCATGACGAGCTGCCGCTTCGAAGGCGCGAACCGCCTGTAGCGGAGGGATGTGGCGCATGCGAAATGATAAGCTCAGCTTATGATCTGTGTCGAGCGTTTAGTTGGCGCTGCTGCCGCTTCTTCGCCATTTTGCACGGGATCGAACGGTGACAATGCCAGTGATCAGGAAGGAGCAATGAAATGCGCGACGAAATGGACGCACGCCTCTGGGAGGCTCATGGCCGCGAATTCTCCGATGATCTCCACCGCTTGCTGCGGGCGGTCATGGTCACCTTCTGCCGCATGGCCGCGATCAATTTCGCGGCGCCGTGGCGGAAGCGCGCCGGCCGCTGCTGACCCGATTTTGCCAAACGGCTCGCTTCCTCTCGCGGGCCGTAGCGAGCGCCGCTGCATCCTTGCCCACTCCGGCGGCGCTCGCTGATCCTTTCCGACGGCCGCCGCGACGGCTAGTGCGGATCGGTGACCATCATCCGGCGTCATCCTGCCATATCGCTTGCTCTTGCCTCCGCCCTGGCGTTAGCCGGCTGCACGGTGACCAGCGACGCTCCCACTCCCCCAGCCGCGGCGTCCGCGCCTTCCGAGCTCATGAAATGGCCGGCTCTGCTCGAGCGGGAGCGGCCTTCCCCAAGCAAGACGATCACCTACGGTGATCAGGGGATGCAACGTGCCGACTTATGGCTGCCGAGCGGAAAGGGGCCGCATCCCACCGTGCTGATGGTCCATGGCGGCTGCTGGCAGACGGAAATCGCCGATCGTCGCATCATGAACTGGATTGCCGCGGATTTGCAAAGGCGCGGCATAGCGGTCTGGAACATCGATTATCGGGGCGTCGATCGAAATGGCGGCGGCTATCCCGGCACCTTCGCCGATGCGGCCGCCGCGGCCGATGCACTGAGGCTGCACGCGCCGCGATACAATCTCGACCTCTCGCCGCTCGTGGCGGTGGGCCATTCGGCGGGTGGACATTTGGCGCTTTGGCTTGCCGCGCGTCCGGCCGCCAAAGGGCGTGCCGATAATCCCTTGATCCCTCGGGGCAGCCCGCTCCTCGCGGCCGACCCGCTTCGCATCGACAGCGTCGTCAGCCTGGGCGGCCTTGCCGATCTCGAGCTTGCGGCGACGCCGCCCGGGAGCGGCTGCGGCACCGACGTCATCGAGAAATTGGTGGGGCCGCCGACGCTCAGCAGCCGGAACGTTTATGCCGACACCTCCGTGCCGCGGCTGGGGCCGCTTGGCGTCAAGCAAGTGCTGATCAACGGACGGGATGATCGGATCATCCCGGTCGAATATGCCTATGATTATCAGCGCAAGATGCGCGCTGCCGGCGACGAGGTGAGGGTGCGGATGCTGGACCGCACCGGCCATGTCGAACTGATCGCGCCGGAAACCGAAGCTTGGGCCGCGGCCGTTGATGAAATCAAAAAGGCGCTTGGGATCGGCGCCAAATGACGTTGAACGAAATCCGGACGCTCGATGCGGCCGATCCGCTGCGGCATCTGCGCGAGCGCTTCGTGCTCCCCGAGGGCGTCATCTATCTCGACGGCAATTCGCTCGGGGTGCTTCCGAAAGCGACGGCGGCGCGGCAGCGCGAGGTGGTGGAACAGGAGTGGGGCACCGCGCTCATTCGCAGCTGGAACGATCATGGCTGGATCGATGCCCCGCAGCGGATCGGCGCCAAGATCGCCCGGCTGATCGGCGCCAAGCCGCATGAGGTGATTGTCGCCGATTCGGTCACGGTGAACCTCTTCAAGCTGATCACCTCCGCCGCTTCCCTGTCCCCCGAGCGGCCGGTGCTGCTTTCCGAGTCCGGCAATTTCCACACCGACCTCCATGTGGCGAGCGGCGCCGTGCAAGCGGTTCCGAACATGCGGCTGGAAATAGTGCCCCGGCACCTCGTCGAGGCGAGCGTGGACGCAGAAACGAACCTGCTGCTGCTGACCCACGTTCATTATAAAAGCGGCGACCGCTTCGACATGCCCGGCATTACCGCGCGCGCGAAGGCAGGGGGAGCGCGGACGATCTGGGATCTGAGCCATAGCGCCGGCGCGGTACCGCTCCACCTCAATGAAGACGGGGCGGAAATCGCCGTCGGCTGCGGCTACAAATATCTGAACGGCGGCCCCGGCGCGCCGGCCTTCATCTATGTCGCTGAGCATCTGCAGGAGCAATTGGTGCCACTGCTGCGCGGCTGGATGGGCCACGCCGCTCCCTTTGCCTTTACCGACGATTATCAGCCCGCGCGAGGCGTTGGCCGCTTTCTCGCCGGCACCCCGCCGATGCTGAGCATGAGCGCGCTCGAAACCGGCATCGAGTCGTTCGACGGCGTCGAAATGGCGGCCGTCTGGAAAAAATCGGTCGCCTTGTTCGATTTGTTCGCGCAGTCCGTCGAGGAAAGGTGCGCCGGCTTCGGCCTCGAATGCATCTCCCCGCGTCAGCCGGAGCGGCGGGGGAGTCATATCTCCTACCGACATGAGCACGCCTTCGAGCTGTGCCAGGCGCTGATCGCCGCGGGAGTCATCGGCGACTTTCGAGCACCGGATGTGGTCCGCTTCGGCATCACGCCGCTGTATCTCGCCTATGAAGACATGTGGAATGCGGCGGGCCGTTTGGCGGAGATCCTTGCCAACGGCAGCTGGCGCGACCCCCGTTTCAGCATCCGGGGCAAAGTTACCTGACCTTCGTTCAGGGCGGCGGCGACCGGCCCATTGCTGATCCGCTGAGCCCGGCCGCCGTCCGGGTTCAGCATGTCGTAGAATTTCCGCCTGGTCGGGCCAGAGCGCTGGCGCCGAAATAGGGCACGCAAGCGGCGGCTGATTGCGCCGCCGCGGCCGCTTGGCTATAGCCGCCGCACGAGCCCCGGCCCGCGTCGCTGCCCGCGACCGCCGCCGGGGCATAGCGTTTTTGGGAGCCGTATCGATGTCCCGCCGCCGCCAGATCTACGAAGGCAAGGCCAAGATCCTTTACGAAGGTCCGGAGCCCGGCACGCTCATTCAATATTTCAAGGACGACGCGACCGCGTTCAACGCGCAGAAAAAAGGCACCATTT